>WNFS01005537.1_pt1 | contig 10316 bp, 10 predicted proteins | sample 5400141 | NCBI WGS metagenome assembly WNFS01 (sample SAMN13153358, study PRJNA577476) | soil metagenome | isolation source: 60 cm saprolite under Madrone tree | place: USA:California | collected 2016-06-14
GTGCTGAGAAGTGTTTATGCGGCGGTGCTCAAGAAGGGCGAACCTTCGCCGGTGGAGCCGCAGAGCGATGAAGAAAAAATTGCGGATGAGAAAAAAGATTCCGCGGGCGGAGACAAAAGCAAAGAAGCGGACAAGGGCAAAGCAGGAGAGAAACGTAAGGAAGGTGACAAGAGTAAGGAAGGCGAGAAGAAGGAGGAGCCAGTCAAGGTCACGATTGATCTAGACGGAATCGGGCAGCGAATCGTGGCTCTGCCGATCAAGGCCGCCAACTACGTGAACCTGGACGCGGGCAAAGCCGGCACGCTTTTCCTTTCCGAAATCGTGGACGTGCCGCGATTCGAAGGGCAGACACCTGTAACAGTATCCAAGTTTGATCTGACGACGCGGAAGACCGAGCCATTCCTCAGTGGAATCAATGGATTTGGTGTTTCCGCGAATGGCGAAAAAGTTTTGTACCGCCAGGGGCCGGGATGGTTCATCGCCAAAACGGACGCCGCGCCCAAGCCGGGCGACGGCGCGTTGAAGTTGGATGAGATGGAGGTCTTCGTCGACCCGCGCGCCGAATGGAACCAGATGTATCACGAGGTTTGGCGCATCGAGCGCGATTTCCTTTATGACCCGCGCCATCACGGGCTGGACCTGAATGCCGCGGAAAAGAAATACGCCCCTTATCTGAAAGGTTTGGCGGGACGCGGCGATTTGAATTACTTGTTCGACGAAATGCTGGGAGAAATTACCATCGGCCACATGTTTATCGGTGGCGGAGATGTTCCCAAACCAAGGGAAGTGAAGGGCGGATTGCTTGGCGCGGACTACAAGATTGAGAACGGGCGCTACCGCTTTGTACGAATCTTCAATGGAGAGAACTGGAACCCCGAACTGCGCGCGCCACTGACGCAGCCAGGCGTCGACGTGAAGCCCGGCGAATATTTGCTGGAAGTGGAAGGGCGCGAGGTCCGGCCACCGGCGGAGGTCTACAGCTTCTTTGAAAACACCGCCGGGAAGCAGATCAAAATCAAAGTAGGCTCGAACGCGGACGGCAAGGACGCCAGGGAAGTCACAGTCGTGCCGTTGCCGAGCGAGTTCCCGCTTCGCAACCGCGCGTGGGAAGAGGATAACCGGCGAAAAGTGGATGAGCTAAGCGGCGGCAAGCTGGCGTACGTGCACGTTCCGGACACGGCCGTCGGCGGATGGCTCAACTTCAACCGCTTCTACTTTGCGCAAGTTGGCAAGCAGGGCGCGGTCATCGACGAGCGCTACAACCATGGAGGTGAAGTGGCCGATTACATCATTGATATGTTGAAACGCCCGCTGCGGAACTGCGCGATTTCCCGCGAGGGAGAAGCGTTTTGCTCGCCGCTCTCCCAAATCTATGGTCCGAAAACAATGATCATCAACGAAATGTCCGGATCGGGCGGCGACGCCTTGCCGTGGATGTTCAAACAAGACAAGGTCGGGCCGCTCGTTGGCACGCGCACTTGGGGCGGATTGGTGGGAATTTATGGCTATCCGCCGCTGCTGGATGGAGGTTTCGTGACGGCGCCACGTGTGGCCATCTATGGTCTGCACGGCGAATGGGAAGTGGAGAACCACGGCATCGCGCCGGATATCGAAGTGGAAAATGATCCGGCGTCGGTGGCCGCGGGGAACGACCGGCAACTTGAGAAGGCGGTGGAGGTCACGCTGGAGACGCTCAAGAAAAATCCCGTGGTGATTCCGGAGCATCCGCCGTATCCGAACTATCACAAGAAGTAGTTCAAAATAATTTGGCCGCGATTTTCTTGGTATGGGCTTAGCATACTGCGCCCCTGCCACTCTGCTCTATCAGAGCATTGGTCCGGGCGCTGTGCTATTTTGAAGAGTCGCCATACTTATGCCAGAACTTCCTGAAGTCGAGACGGTAGCACGAGGATTGCGCCAAACAATTCTTGGACGAAGAATCCTTTCTGTCACGCTAGGCAAAACAGATTTTATCGATGATCCCGCCGCATTGGAGCAGCGCCTGCCGGGCCGCCAGATTGAAGCGGTGGAGCGTTACGGAAAATTCATGCTGTTGCGGCTGTCGGCGGCGCAGGGCGAAACCCGTGCCGCCACAAATGGGGATGCCGCACCCGCGTCACTGCTCGTGCACTTGGGGATGACCGGACAGCTCGCACCGAGTCCGGCGACGCAACCCCTGGCAAAACACACCCACGTTTGCATGCTCTTGGATGATGGGCGGGAACTGCGCTACACGGATGCGCGGCGTTTTGGGCGCATCGCCTACCTCACCAAAGCCCTGCTTGCCGAGGAGTTGACGGGATTCGGCGCCGATCCGCTTGAAGTGAGCAAGGAGGAATTCGCGCAAAGAATTTGTGGACGGCGCGCGCGGATCAAAGCCCTGTTGCTGGACCAAAGCGTGCTGCGCGGCGTCGGCAATATCTATGCGGATGAGAGCCTATGGAGAGCGAAGATTCATCCAGCGCGACTGGGAGCCATGCTGAGCAGGAAAGAGGCGGGGACGTTACGCCGCGTGTTGCAGGATATTTTGCGGAAAGCGATTGTGTTGCGAGGATCATCAATTTCTGATTTTCTTGACGCGGAAGGCGAGCCGGGAGAATATCAGCGGCATCACCGGGCCTACGGACGCGAGGGAAAGAATTGCTATCGCTGCAAAACGCGCATCTGGCGAGCGATTGTGGCGGGGCGCAGCAGCTATTTTTGTCCCAAGTGCCAGCCGTCGCCGCGCCGGTTCACGATGTTGCCGTTGCCGCGGCGTCTAAAAACATGAAAGAAAGAGATAACGCGGAGACGCGGAAAATGCTTCGATCCGGTGGGAGCAAACGCCGGAGCGCAGAGAAGTAACGGAAGATTTGCATGCGAGCCGTTCTGCAGAGAGTCAGCCGCGCGAAGGTGACGGTGGAAGGGCGCGTGACAGGTGAAATCGGCCCCGGGCTGATGATTCTCCTCGGCGTCGGCCGGGAAGATACTTCCTCGGTCGCCGCATCGATGGCGGAAAAGTGCGCGAACCTGCGCATCTTCGAAGACGAGCAGAGTAAGATGAACCGTCCGCTGCTGGAAGTGAAAGGCAGCGCGCTGGTCGTTTCGCAGTTCACGCTTTATGGTGACGCGCGCGGGCAGCGGAGGCCGAGCTTCATCTCGGCGGCGCCGCCGGAAGTAGCCAAGGCACTGTACGAAGAATTTTGCGAAGCGCTTCGCAAGCTGGGCGTGAACGTCGCCACTGGAATTTTTCAGGCGATGATGTCCGTGGAGCTGGTGAATGAAGGCCCGGTCACGATCCTTCTCGATTCGGACAAAGCATTCTAATCCCGCGAGCGCGCAAGAATCTGCGCGCTGGACGCGCGCGTCGGTGTTGCGAGAATTGAAGGCGCTTGCGAACCCGCGAGTGCGCGCGAAAATGGCCTACTTTGGCGTTGATGTGCCGAAGGCGCATGGCATCTCCGCGCCGGTGCTGCACTCCCTCGCAAAGCGAATCGGGAAGAATCATCGGCTCGCGCAGGAGCTTTGGGCGTCAGGCATCCATGAAGCGCGCATCCTGGCGGCGTTGATCGGCGAATCAGAAAAAGTTACTGCCGCGGAGATGGAGCGTTGGGTGCGCGATTTTGACGCGTGGGACGTGGTCGATACGGCGTGCTGCTACTTGTATGCGCAAGCGTGGCCCGCTTGGAGAAAAGCAACAGAATGGAGCCGGCGCCGAGAAGAATTTGCGAAACGAGCAAGTTTTTCCCTGGTTGCGTATCTTAGCTACAAGGACAAAGCGGCTCCGGATGCTCGCTTTGCGCGATTCCTGCGAGCGATCGAGCGCGAGGCGCACGATGAACGAAACTTTGTAAAGAAAGCGGTGAACTGGGCCTTGCGAAATATTGGAAAACGGAACGTGCGTCTCAACCGCGAAGCGATTCGCGCCGCGGAAAGAATCCGCCAGCAGGGTTCACGCTCCGCGCGCTGGATTGCCGCGGACGCGCTTCGCGAATTGAAAAGTGACGCGGTGCGAAAGCGGCTGCGAAGGAAAACAGCGTGAATCAAACTGCGACCATTGGAAAGAACAAAGAGTTGAGAATACGGCGTGCCAGGGCTTCCGATGCGCCGCAGCTAGCGGCGTTACCTGGCCAGCTTGGCTACCCGGCGACGGCAGCACAGATCCGCAAACGATTGCAGGGAATCAAGCCCACGTCTCAAAACGCAGTCTTCGTCGCGCACTCAAAAAATGACGGCGTAATCGGCTGGCTGCACGTGAGCAGAGACGTACTTCTTGAAAGCGAAGTCCGTGCGGAAGTGAACGGACTGGTCGTCGCCGAAGAGCAGCGCAGCCTTGGAGCGGGCGCGCAATTGCTGGCCGCCGCGGAAGATTGGGCGCGCAAGCACGGCTGCAAGGAAATGTCGGTCCGTTCCAATGTAATTCGCGAGCGCGCTCACAAATTCTACGAACGCAACGCCTACGAGCATTACAAGACGCAGAAATCATTCCGCAAGCCGCTCTGACCCCGGCGAGCAACTTTGCTGATTACCCTCAAGTTGAGATCGCCGGATTCTGCCTTGAGCGCGCTAGCAGACCTATGAAGGGGGAACCTGAGTGTTGCTATTTAGCCGGGGCGTCGGAGGCTGGCTTTAACCAGGTCTTGTTGCCTCCCTTCTTTAGCGTCCAACCTTCCGCTGGCATCCAGTCGCAGTAGAGGATCCTCCTCCACAGAAAGTCTTTTGGTGGATCCCATGAACAGTGCGAATTGGGTGCGTCTTTCTTCTCCCGGACTTCGACTAGGGTGTTAACTTTGCTCCTGGAATCCTTCTTGGTCGCCTCGTGGCCCATTCGGACTACGACGATGTCGCCCACCTGCACTGGCGCGTCTGGCGGAACATAGAACCAAATGGCCATCCCTTCCTCAAGGGAAGGGTGGCAACAGAAAACGCGGCCCATGGCTAGGCTGCCGTCCTTGAAGTCAGAACCTTGCAATCCCGATGCAAGCAGATGCTCCCGCTGGGTTGTGAGCTTGAGGATGTCCTCGCGGGTGGCTGTAGTCATAACCTGCGCGAGCCGCAACGCGCCAGCTTGGTCCTTGCTGGGTGGATACAATTTTGAGGTTCCCGCGCTGGAGACGGCGCAAACAAAAAAACAGATCATCATGAGCCAGACCGCCGGCCACAGCTTGCGGAACCGGCAGCGGGACGCCTGCGAATTCGATTTGTCCACCAACGATTTCAACGGCAGATGCTGAATCATGGCCAATCTCCTCGCCGCGTCCGCACTGCGGACATCAAGCTGAAATTTCCGGTTCCAACTTTATCTTTGCGCCGACCATACGCCCGCCGCCCTCTCCCGTCAAGCACACATCGCGCGGGCAGTTGAGTTGCAATCACGCCTCGCTTGGCCGTTCTGCTCAAGAAGCAACAGCGGCAAGCGAGTGGCAGCATATATCGCATTACGATATACTGAAAATATGGCGGCAGAGATCACCACGGCGGAGTACCGCGCTTTGGCGGCGCTGCGCTACCTCATTCGCAAATTCGTTGGCGAAGGAGACGCGGTGGCGCGTGCCGCGGACCTGGAGCCGCAGCAGTATCTGCTTTTGCTGGCGCTTCGCGGACTCCCCGAAGGCGAGGAAGCGACGATTCGCACGCTGGCGGACCGGCTGGCCCTGAAGCATCACAGCGCGGTGGAACTGATCGACCGACTGGAGGTTCATGGCTACGTGCGCCGGAGCCGCAGCCGGGATGACCGCAGGCAAGTCCTGGTAGTGCTGCTGCCCCGGGGAGAAAAACTGCTCGAACAAGTGGCGCGCGACCGCATCGGCGAATTGCGCGCCAGCGGTGCGGCACTGGTGAATGCCATCAGCGCCTTGCTGGAAAATGGCCGCCCGCTGCCGGGCAAGAAACAAACCGGCGGATCTTCCAAGAAGCGCAGGGAAAAGCCGCAGTGACTGAACTTCCCGAAAAAGAATTGAACGAGGCCCGAGAACCCTCCCGGAAAAATTGGTGGGATTCTTCGTCGCGGCAGTGGGCCGCCTTTCTCCGGAATCGCGAGGAACAGGTTTTTCTCGTTCTGACGCTGCTCATCGGCGCGCTGGTTGGAATCGTAGTTGTTGCGTTCATTCTCTTGACGGAGCGATTCGGGGCCAGGCTCTATCCCGCCGGGGGAGAGGCCTGGCGGAGACTGCTGGTGCCGGTTGCCGGTTCAGCCGTCATGGGCTATTTGCTCTACCGTTTTTTCCCGAATGCCCGGGGAAGCGGAGTGCCGCAGACAAAAGCGGCTCTGTATGCGAGAGGCGGGCGAATCTCACTTCGCACGGTGATTGGCAAATTCTTCTGCACCTCCGCAACGCTTGCGTGTGGAATCCCTCTTGGCCGCGAAGGTCCGGCGGTTCAAGTCGGAGCGGGAATCGCGTCGGTGCTGGGCCGCAAGCTCGGGCTGAGCCCGGAGAGAGTGAAAGCATTGATACCGGTGGGAGCGGCGGCGGCGATCGCAGCCGCGTTCAACACGCCGCTGGCCGCAGTCTTGTTTGCGCTCGAAGAGGTGGTCGGCGATTTGCACGCGCCGGTGCTCGGCTCCGTGGTGCTGGCTTCGGTAACGTCGTGGGCGATGCTGCGTTTGCTGTTGGGGAACGATCCGCTGTTCCAGGTGCCGCAGTATCAGCTGGTGCATCCAGGGGAGTTTGGAATTTACGCGCTGCTCGGCGTTGCCGGCGGCTTCGTTTCCGTGGCGTTTACAAAGCTGTTGCTCTGGATGCGGGCACGCTTTCTACAGTTTCCGAAAAAGACGGTGTGGTATCAGCCGGTCGCGGGAGGGTTGACCGTTGGCGTGATGGGGTGGTTCGTGCCGCAACTCCTGGGCGTGGGATACGCGCACGTCGGCGCAGCCCTGAACGGAGGCATGGCGCTGCGGCTGATGATCCTGCTCCTGGTGCTGAAGCTTGTCGCGGTGGCGATATGCTATGCCTCGGGCAACGCCGGCGGCATCTTCGGGCCGAGCTTGTTTCTTGGAGCCATGCTCGGCGGCATCGTGGGGAACGTGGCGCACGGACTGCTTCCTAATTATGCCGGGACGCCGGGCGCCTACGCTCTCGTTGGCATGGGAACGGCATTCGCCGGAATCGTGCGCGCGCCGATGACGTCCGTCGTGATGATCTTCGAAATCACCAGGGATTATGCCGTCATCGTTCCGCTGATGATTTCCAACCTGGTGAGCTTTTTCATTTCCTCGCGATTCCAGAAGCAGCCGATTTATGAAGTCCTGGCGCAACAGGACGGCATCCACTTGCCGAGCGTTGAGACACGACAACAACTGGAGCAACGGCAGGTGGTTCATGCGATGCGCGAAGCCACCGAAGTATTGAGCGCAGAGATGACGGTTCAGGAAGCGCAGGAGAAATTGAATTCCAGCCAGCTTCGAGCGTTGCCGGTGTGCAATGAACGCGGCGTGATCGGCGTTGTTCGTTTGCAAGACCTGACACGCGGGAGCAACGATGGTTTCGCCGGTAAACGGCTACGCGAGCTCCTTGGTGAAAACGAATTCCCGCATGTCCATGCGGACCATTCGCTTCACCTGGCCCTGGACCGCATGGGTGCGAGTCAATTGGACCTTTTGCCGGTGGTAAGCCGCGCCAACGTGCATCAGCTTGAAGGCGTACTGACTCTGCAGGACGTACTGGCGGTTTATGGAGTCGGATCGAAGGAATCCGAGAGTCCATAGATCTCTCGCCACAATGCTATCTGTACGCCGGAAAAACGGCAGCAAGCCCCGACAGGAGTCGGGGTAAACTGCCTGCTCCCCAAATGGCTCCTAGTTACCCTAACACCCTACCCCCGTGTTTTTCGTAAGTTGCATCTAAAGAACTTAGATATGCGCAAGTCCTTTGTTTGCAACACGTAGGAGGGGGCGCGTAAGTGTTGCAATCTAAGGGATTTATGTTGCAGTAAAATTGCGCACACTGTCGCGAGGGGTAGATGGGCACAGGCGAGAACCAGGAATTAGCTGCAATTGTACCCAGAACCTACTGTACCAGAAAAATAGGGGCGCGTCAAGAGGAATCAGCCTGGATCGAAATCCTTGTACAAAACAAATTAAGGATGGGCTGGAGGCCGGGCCGGGGCAGGCCGGAGTTTTTCGGCTTCGGCGAAGGCTTGGCGGGCCTCCGAAGGATGGCCGCCGCGTTGCAACGCGAGTCCTAGATTTGTGCGCAAATCGGGATCGGAGGGAGAAAGCGCGATGGCCAGGCGGAACGCAGCGGCGGCTTCGTCGTAGCGTTTTGCGGACAAAAGAGTTACCGCAAGGTTGGCTTGCGCCTTAAGGTTTCTTGGATTGGCGGATACGACGCTCTGAAATTCTGCGATGGCTTCCGGGGCATGATTTTGGCGCGTGAGTGCGACAGCATAGTTGAGCATGGCGTCCGGGAAATTGGGACGCAGTACGAGGGCTTTTTCGTATTCCGACTGCGCTTCGGGATACTTGGATTGCGCGGCGAGAAGCAGGCCATAGCTATTGTGCAGATCCGAGCTGTTCGGATGGGCGAGGAGCGCGTTTTTCACCATCTCGATTCCTTTGGGGATCTGGTCGAGATCAATCTGAAGGCTGGCAAGAGTGGCAATGGCTTCTGGAAAATCAGGCTTTGCGGCAAGCGCCTGCTGTAAGAGGGGCAGAGCTTCTTTGCGGCGATTGTTGTTGATCATCGTGTCGCCTTGCAGCAAGAGATAGAGAGGATCCCCGGCATGAGCCGTCGCGACGGTTTGGCTCAAAGGGGCTACTTCCTCATAGCGTCCCATCTCGGCGTACAAAGTTGCCAGTCCGAGAGTGGTATCGGCATCGTCGAGAGCCAGTTCATGGGCGCGCAAAAGAGCTTTCAAGGTTTCGGGATACTTTCCTTGAAAGCGTAAGGCCGTGCCAAGCCCGTAGAGAGTGGCCGGGACATCTGGAGTCGCCGCAAGACTCTTCTGGTAAGCGCCCTCGGCTTCGGCGAAACGCTCCTTGGCGACCAAGGCATTGCCATAAGCAGCCAGGAGATCCGCGTCTGATGGCTGAAAGTTGAGCCCGTGCTGCAGAACGAGGATGGCTTCGTCGGTCTGTCCCTTTTTTTCCAGAGCTTCACCCAAATTGTGGTTCATGTTTGCGGACTTGGGAGAAATGGCGAGTGCTTTGCGGTAGGACACAATTGCGTCGTCCAGTTTTCCTTGAACTTCAAGAACCATGCCACGAGTGTTCCAGCAGTTTGAGAGTGATGGATTGATCTGAGCCGCGCGATCGGCTCTGGCGAAAGCTTCGTTAAAGCGATTCAACTGGTAGTAAGCGAGAGCAAGGTTGTTCAAGGCCAAGGCGAGATTTAGAGGATCAGCGAATCGCCGGGGTTGCGCGGAACCGGGAGCGACGGCGGGAGGCTTCTCCAGCAGTGCGACCGCTTGTTCCAGTGCGGCGGCAGCATCCTTCGGATTGCCTTTGTCGATGAGGGCGGAACCGAGGCCGGAATGGGCAATGCCGCTTTGGGGATTCAGTCGGATGGCTTGTTGATAGGCGGCGACAGCCCCGTCGAGGTCGCAGGCTTGATAACGCTGAAGTGCAGCTTGTAGTTGGCGCTGGAATTCAGGATTCGGCGCCTGGGCAAACACGGAAGCGGGGAAAAGCGCTCCCAGGAACCACATCAGCAGATAGCTTGCTCTTGCAGTTTTCACCATCCGTGAAGGGGCTTCCCCCGATCATGTTATTTAAAACCCAAAGCGCTTCGGTTTACGGGATTGACGCCTACCTCGTTGAGGTGGAGGTGGACGTGGGATCGGCACGCATGCAGGACTTCAACGTTGTGGGACTGCCGGACAACGCGGTGAAGTGTCAGCGGAATCGAGTCACCCCAGCCCCCGTGATTGACCTCGAACCAGTGGCTTTGGCGCAGGGCACCTACAATTTCTTCAATTGCTGCTCGGTCGCGGGAGTCGTGTCTCCCAATTTGCACGGAATATATTCCTGAGGCCTGCAGCTGTCGCAATTGGTAGTGGAAGCGCAGTCCGTTCAGGTAATGCACGGAAATCAGGCCAAACCACAATGCAAGAAAGGCAGTTATCCCGATTAGCTTGGCATAGCTAAGCTGCCCTTTAGGTTTCGCCCTCCATGCGGCAACGATTCCAGAAAACAGGATCCCCGCTATCACCAAAAAGCCGGCAAAAATCAACACCGCCCAGCCACCACGCATTTTTTATCAGGTGTGCGACAAATTCGTGGGTGTCAGCTGGTCTTGGCCGAGCGAGCCTCCCAGAATTCCTCCCAGCGGCCACTCATCCGGCAACAGCGCAGGGCGATGATGGGGTTGGCGCCCCGGACGGTCCAGTGCATTCCGGAG
>WNFS01004815.1_pt1 | contig 10315 bp, 10 predicted proteins | sample 5400141 | NCBI WGS metagenome assembly WNFS01 (sample SAMN13153358, study PRJNA577476) | soil metagenome | isolation source: 60 cm saprolite under Madrone tree | place: USA:California | collected 2016-06-14
ATGTTTGAATCGTTTTTTGTTAATCGCGCGCCATTCAACACCGAGTTCAATGCCGCGATGGCGCACGATTTCTACGAAGGGGTACGCTGCGGACTATTACACGAGGCGCGTACCAAGAACGGTTGGGTGATCTGGGCGAAACATGGCAGCCGGATTATCGATGCGACGGGCGCTCAGAAGATCCTTTACCGTGACGATTTTCAGAAAGCGCTACTAGAGTTTGTCGCCTGGTATAAGAGCGTGCTGATCTCTGATTCGGCCATCCAAGAAGCATTCATCCGGAAGTTTGACAGCCTCTGCGTGTAGCCGCATGGCTTGGTTTAGGACTCTTTCGTCTTGCTGCTCGCTTGCCGGGCTTCGGCTTGCTCTTGCCCTTGACATTGAGCGCCACTGCAGCGCGCATGGCAACCCGCGTGCCGGCTTAGTAGGTATGATTCGAATAATGTGGGCCGGAGATCAAGCTGTGCCCACAAAGAAATCCGCCCGGCTTGCTCTTTTGCAGTGGGCAGGCTGTTTTACTTTTTGTATACAAACTTGCCTTGGCTCGCCGTGGTGCTAGGCTTCGAGTAGGAGCACCCAGCGAATGGCAGACCTGATACCATCACCAGCCGAACTTTTGCCGCTAGAAAACGAACGCTTCCACGACGCTTATCAGGACTATTTCAAGAGGAAGCGGGGGAATTTCTTTCGCTCTATCACGGAGTTCCGGGAACTGTGGAACGGCTTGCAGTTGCTGAACGACATTTGGATGCGGGAGTTCTCAGACCTTGAGCACCTACGTGACCAGTATCAGCTATTGCCCAAGCTTATTTTTTCCGCGGCACACGCAAGATTCCTAACAGCCATTGAGCTCGGGTTTTCCTGCTGCATCGGAGACGCGTACAGTGTAGTCCGCGATGGCATCGAAGCGGTTGCCCACGCTCACAAGATTTTCTCGGAACCAGCAACGGGTTCAGCTTGGTCCGACAAACACAAAGGGAAGGTCGAAGAGGCTGCGTACAAGAAAATCTTTGAAGAGAAGAAGAAAGTCAATCTGTTCCCAGATAAGCACGGCCTTCGTCAGCTTCACACGTACTACGCACAGTTCTCCGAGATGGCGACGCATACTTCGGTGACATCCATCGGGAAGAGTTTTGAAGATGCTTCAGCGCCGGGAAACCTGCGCTGGGTTTTCCATTACTTTGAGACGAACCCGCAGAGGCTGGCATCGTTTCTGAACGCCTTGCTTCAAGTTGCTGCTCACATGGAAGGCGTCTTCTTCGGTTGCTTTGAAACGCGGCTGAATCTTGACCCTGACCTAGTTAGGATGCGCGGCGAGTTCCAGCAAATCAGACAAAGGCAAACTCACTATCTCTGGGACACCTACAAGCTAGGCTCAATCTGACAATGCTTTAGACGCTGAAAACAGTTTCGGCAGGTTTCTGCTGGTGGGCTACCCAGGTTTGCTGAAGACGGTCGAGCTTCGCAGCCTCGGTTTCAAACGCTACCATGCGATTTTCTATTCCGTCGCCGCTGGCCGACAGCTGTAGCTCCCTTTGCGCACCAGCGCTTCCTCGCTCGTCCATCTGCGGTTGTAGTGGGTGGTTCCGCAAATGGCCTACCTGGAACAGAAGAGCTACAGTAGCCTAGAAAGTAACAAAGAGAGGGTAAGAACCTGTGAGGGGGTAGCCCATGCCTGTACCGCCCGATTGGTCCGGGAACTTCATAGCATTCGTGAACGAGTGGAAACGTAAGTCCAAAAACGGAGAGTTCTTAAATGACGAGTACTGGGGTGATAACCCCTTTATGAATTTCGTTGTTACGGAAAAGGCGAAGTCGTGGGACGACTTTCTGCGGTGGCTTGAGGAGTTGCAGGGTTCGTGGTGCTTTCGCGGACAACGAGAGGCCACGTGGTTGCTGCACACTTCCCTCGACCGAGACGTGCGAAGGGAGCGTTCATCCCCAAACAGCCGCAGCCTATACCACCTCAACCGAGAAACTGAAATGCGGGACCTGCTGTATCGGTTCCAGCAATATGCCCATCACTATCTACCGCATGTTCCGCCGACGAACGACCTGAGTAGCTGGTATGCACTGATGCAGCATCATTGCGTGCCGACCCGGTTGCTGGACTGGACAGAATCGTCGTACGTGGCGATGTATTTTGCCGTTGAGGACAAGGCCATAGAGAAGCGGAAAAGAGAGAAGGAGAGTCATTCGGCTGTATGGGCAATCGACTTGGCTTGGCTAGAAACAAAGGGACGCGAGTTGCTTCAGTCGAAAAATAGTGCGCCGTCTCTAGTAGACGGCTCTCCGGCCGAAGTCGCCGATTACACCAACCGCTTGCTCCGAGAAACAGAAGAGTCGGTAATCGTTAGAATCAATCCACAGCTGTCAAATCCAAGGCTGTTTGCGCAACAAGGAATCTTCCTCTGCAAACTCTATCATGAGGCGTCGTTTGGACAGATGCTTATGAAGATGATGATGTACCCTGAGGTGACTGACCGGCCAGTTATACGAAAACTTGAAGTCGGGAGCAGTCTCCGGATCAAATTTCTCAAACGGCTGCGAGCAATGAACATTCACCGAGCTTCATTGTTCCCAGGACTCGATGGCCTTGGTTTATCTCTTAAGCTCGACTTGGAACTGAAGGATATTCAATGATGCCCAAGGTTTGCATATTCTGCGGGAAGCGACCGACAGAAAAAAACCGGGAGCATGTGATTCCGAAGTGGCTTATCGCGCTTACGGGGAAGCCAAATAGAAAAGTGTATCTCGGGCGGAATTGGTCGGATCCGAACCTAACGAAGAGAATCTTTAGCTTAGGTTCGTTCACGTTCCCTTCATGCGAGACATGCAACACGAAGTACTCGCTCTTGGAATCGAGAGCAAGTCAGGTGATGCGCTCTTTGCTGGCTCTGGCTCCGACATCCGCCGATGATTTTGACGTGCTGCTCGATTGGTTTGACAAGGTGCGAGTAGGTTTATGGCTAGGACTAGTGTACCTAAACGGAAATCATCAGGAGATTTCCGCACAGTTCCATATTGGCGACCGACTTGCAGCACGAGATCGATTGTTATTCATCTATCGGGACCAAGGAGAGCTAGACGGTATAGCGATTACCGGCGTCGAGTCCCCGATTTTTCAGGTCATGCCGAGCTGTTTCGGCCTCATGGTTAATCACTTACACTTTTTGAACGCATCAGGGCAAGATTTGTTGTCAGAAAGAATCGGGTTCCCCTACACCACGAACCGACAGCTTTGTAGGGAGAAGGAAGGTTTCACCGCGGACATTGTGGCCGGTACCGAGCGGAGAGCGCTGCCCCTAGTCCAACTTCGCATTGCTGGCGGGGGGACGGAACTATATCAACCCATGATCCCCTCGGGAGTGCCCCGGAATGAGGCAAACGAGGAATACGACAGCGAGTTTGTGCGGACCCATTGTGTTGATTTCCTAAATGGAAGAGGGCATGTTTTCAGATTAGACGATCAGAAATTAGAGCAGTATCCGCAAACGTCGTCAGCAGAGTGGGTTCCGCCACAGGCGCTTTCCAAGTTACGCGCGTTTTCTGAGGTCACCTTAATGACGGGGGAATGGCTCGACACGTTGTACGCCGATTTGCCGGGAATGGATAATCTCTTGCCTGAACAAGTCGAATTCATCGACAAAACATCAGCGAGTATCCGGAAGTTGCATGCGACCATGATGGATCACGTAAAGAAGCAAATCGCGTCGGCGACGGGAGTAGAACGGCTCAACCTATAGGGCTGGGGTTGGTATCCGGGCCTAATTCTGTCCCGTTGCTGGAGAGAAACCGGGAGTTCAGCTTCGGGTTTTGAGCCAAGCCGCAATCGTCTTTTGTGCCTCTAGGGAACCCACGACGTTAAGTCCAAACCGGGCGGGAATCATGTGGATGAGGGCTTCCACTGCTTGCTTGCCGTTCGTTCTCGACCAAAGCCTCTCGATTACAGATATTGTGATCGCATTTTTTAGTTCAGGGATTTGACAATCAAGGTAAACGGAAGCGAGGAATCCGAGGGCCAGATTGAACAGAGCATTGATATCGGCATTCTCGTACCCAAAAAACTTCAGGCATTGCATTAGCGGCCAACGCGTGACCTGCCACTCAGCTAGTTTCGCTGCTTCCACGAGGCTTGGCAAAGCTGGTCTAAGCTATGACTTTGAGTTGATGCGCAAGCTCGCAGTGCTGTTCGGCAGCACCTTGAACCACGACCTTCGCAGCTACAACATGTCCCGGTTCGCCGACATTGACGAGGAGGCGATCAAGCGACTCCTCTATCCACTGTTGAAGGCCGGAGATCGCCCGAAAGGGGCCGAGATGTTCACGGTTGCCAAGCCAATTCTGGATGGCGTTCTGGGTCATCGGCACGAGGCTAATTTTCTCGAAGCGATGGCGGCGGGAAAATATCAACCTGCGCTTTTATTCCCCAGGGACGCTGGCATTGTGGCCCGAATCCGCCAACATCCCGCATTGGTGTGGAAAGCCGAAAACGTCCGCCACTATCTCTCAAAGAAAAAATCTTCCTAACGACTGCCGAGATATACTTTCTCATCGCCCGGCGTATCGCTCAATTTAGCCGTTTCTTCGCAGTCAGAATCGGTTCCGGCGCCAGTCACAACTTGCGAAGTCTAAATAGGTCTCGCTCTACCTCCGTCATCGCGATAAGACAAACAGGACGACGGCGGCAGAGATTATTCGGCCGTTAGCGCTTTCCGAAGGGATTTCAGCAAGGTTTCGGCTTCATCGAGCTTTCTCAGCGTTGTTTCGTCTCCCTTTAACTCTTGCAGCGTGGTCCAAGGCACGCTCTTCATCGCTTCGATCGCACTTCCCAATTCATTCAAGGGCTGGTCCTTCTCGCGTTTCTCGATGGATCGAATTTGCAGCTGAGCAGACTCAAGGTCGCCTGAGTCACTCAGAAAGTGTGCCTTTGCGACTGGATCGGGGAGAATCGTCCGAAGCTTCCGCAAGTCTTTGGAGTTGGTGATGCGTTTCTCGTTCACCTTCTTGACCACCGCGTCAATCACCGTTGGCACCAGGAGTTTTTTGCTCACCCCCATCAACTCGCGAGCCCACGTAATGGCGGCACTGGGATCCCGCAACTCGGTGAATCGTCGCGAAGTCTCGAAGACTTCAACGAGCTTATCGAGCTCGCGGACTGTAATACCCAGAATGTTGGCCGCGCTGGCACGTCCCACGAGATCGACCAAACGGTACGCGACCATTTCTTTTTCTTTGGCATCCCATTCCTTGCGTTGACGATGGATATAGATCCAAGCCCGGAGCCGCTCGTCAGCCGAAAGGGTCTTGTCTGTAACCTCCACTGGGACCTGGCGATATTGTTCCCGGCCTTGTTGGACTAAAGCCCGACAATTTGTCCACCGCCGATCACCATCAATGATTCGGTACTTTCCCGGAAGGTCGGGATGTGGCTCGACGAGGAGAGGCTCGAACAGCCCTTCATTGGCCTCAATCTGGCGTTGCAGTTCCTCATCCTCCTTGGGGCCAAGCCGAGGTTGATCTGGGTTGGGTACGATGTCATATAAATCGAGTTTCGTACGATACGTGAGCAAGATGGTGCGATCGAGCCGGCGCTCTTGCAAGGCAGCACTGTTCGGATGAGTTTGGATAGGCGTCTGAGTAGCCATGTCAGGAAGCCTCGCGCCTCTCTTTTTCGCTTTCCGCGACACCGAGAATTGCGTTGATTTCGCCCGTTAGGTCAGCTCTTGCTTTCTGAATGGCTCGGATCGCCGTTCCTTGGTGTTCCCAGTTGTTTTCGTGCCACCTGATTTCCTTCTCCTGTAGGTCGAGTAATGCGCTGGCCCGTTGATCGACACGGTCAAGAAGTTGTTTGCAGCGCACAGAGGTGATGAACTCATACAGGGCGGCCGTCTTCTTTTCGCGTTGAACCTTGCTAATACGAAGGGTGTGAAGCTGCAGCAGGTGCTGCCTAATGATTGTCACCACAGCTACGACGCGAGCTGGGTTGGCGAGCAACACTCCATCCCGGAGGTGGAGTTGCCGCGTGTCTCGAGGAAACTTGTGCGTAGATAGGATCGCATGCTCTGCCTTTTCGGCTAGCTGATCTTTCCTTAGCTTAGCAACGTGGTCGTCTCGCCACTGTTTGTGGTTCTTCGAATCGTACAGGATGGTTCCGCATTCCTTGCCGTTGAACATCACAACGTGGCGGATGTCAGCACCTGGAGCACCCTTCGGTATGCGTTCAATTTTGTCGCCCTTGAACTCTTTCTTGAGGGCCTCAAAGAGGTTGACCTCAGCCCCTTCACCAAGCTCTTCATTGCTCTTCCGTTCTAATGCCCGTTGCAGATCGTTCACCTTGTTCGAGAGCTTTTGCGTATCCTCGAACGCCTTTGCCCTCTCAACGTTAATTGCCTCGTCTTTAGCTTGCTCCATGGCCTCACGCTGCGTTTTCAGGTCCTGCTCAAGCTCTGAAGCATGCCTCTCAGCTTCATGGGTTCTCGAGTTGGCTTCGCCAACAGCCTTCTCGTGAGCTGCCACCGTGTCCCGCGATCGCAGCTCCGCCCTTTCGGTCGCGATCTGACGTACGCGCTCCATTTCGCTGGCAGCATCTTCCTTCATCTTCGCGATTTGCAGGTGGAGCGCGGCTTCATTCTCTTGGGCGGTGGTACGACTGGCTTCCAAGTCTGCCTTTGCCTTGGCTTCCGCAGCTACCTTTTCAATGCCGTACTGTTTTTCCAGCTGAAGCGTAATCGCCAAGGCCTGCTCACGCTCCCGCGCGGCAATCCTGCCACCGATCTCCTCAATCTTGTCGGCTGGGATTTCCTGGCCGCAGGTGGGACAGGTTTCCAGGCTAAGGTGGATGTGCGTTGTCACGTCAGTGGATTCCGAGGTTTGCCGAGTTTGTGTGGTCATTCAGGATCTCCTGCAATAAAATAGGTCCTAATTTATCCTATTCATTCCTATTGTCAAGCGAAATCGGAGGGAGAGCGGGAATATGCTTTCGCGGCTACGCACGTGGGGAGAGGCATCGCGGCTTTGACCGAGGTTGTTCTTTGGTTGACTAATGGTAGACAAGAAGTAGAATGTAAGTGGAGATATAGTAGGAGCCGAATATGAGTACAGCAGTGCTCGTAGAATCACGGAAGCAACAGCGCAGGGTCATTTCTAAGCTATTGGAAGATGAAGGCTTGCGGGTCGAATCGTTCGATACTCCCGAGGAAGCGGTGGACCACGTGATTCGAGTGACGCCGGATGTGGTGATCGTTAACGTAAAAATGCCCGCGATCTCCGGGCTTGAAGTCTTGAAACAGCTCCGAAGCTACGACTGGCCGGTGATCCTTATTACTGCCAACGCATCGATAGCGCTGAAGCACGACTTGTACTCGGTGGGAGATGTCGTCGAGGGTCCAGTAGCGAGCGAGACGTTTCAAGCGCGAATTCGAGGAATCTTGAAGAGGTGGCAGTCGAGGCCACAGAGCATGCCGAAAGCGATTTTGCCGCAAAGGGTCGCTTCGCATGTGATCCCAGAGCTTCATGACCCGGCGACAGGCCGACTGAGCGCTTCCCGGATTGCAGAATTCCTGGGGGTCTCTCTTTCGAGATTTTCGGGAATATCTGACTTGAGTGTCGCGGGGCTGCACAAAGGTCCGGCGTCGCTCTCCTTGCAACCGGTCCTTGTACCTATCGCCCGAAGTCTGACGATTCTGATGCAACTTCTCGGTACTAGGGAAACCGTCCGGACTTGGATGAACAGTCCCCATCCAGACTTGGGGGGACGCACGCCCATCAGCGTTATTCTCGAAGGCAAGGGGCGTACCGTATCGGACATGCTGGAGGCGTCGCTTGAAGGACAACCTTCCTGATGCTGCCGGAAAGCGCTCTCCGCGCTGCGCTCAAAACGATTCCGTTTATACCGGCTCATGGACCGTTCAGCCGGTGCGTCGGTCTGCATCATCTCTTGCCGAACCCTAAGGCGTCGCCATCAGGGCCTCCTCAACCGCTCTGGGGTATGGGCAGCAGAACGGCAGGTGGGCGCTATACCCCCCGGAGCTTGTTTGAGACCATTTACCTTGCGGAAGATACAGTTACGGCGTTGACGGAGGTAACTGCCGTTGTGAGGACAGGGTCGGGACTTACCACCTTGGCGACGAATCCGTGGGCTCTCGTTAGTGTCCGAGGCGTTTTGCTGTCGGTGCTGAATCTCATCGACCCTGCGATTGTGCTGCAGCTCGGAACAAATGCTCAGGAGCTTACCGGAGAATGGCGATACACGCAGGCAGCGGGCGGAGAAGCTGCGACTCAACTTCTCGGGCGCGTCTCGTATGATTCGGGACGCTTTGACGCCATCCGGTATCCATCGAGCAAGAATCCACCGAATGGTTGCTGCGTGGCTGTGTTTCCAGATCGGCTCAAAAACCCAGCGTTCCTAGAAGTTTACGATCCCTACGGGAACCTGGCCCAACGACTTCCGTAGGTCGGCTGCTGACCTCCGGTAAAAAGAAGATGGATACCAAGCCCCTCCGGATAAGCGGGATTGCATTGGAGTGAATCATGACAGCTCAAGGCCCGAGTGCAATAGCGTTTCATCCCGATGCCGCGGCCCGCTTCAACGAGCTCGGCCAGGAGCTCTTGTCGTGCGTTGGTTCGTTCGGGCAGGCTGAGCCGCCTGTAGCCGACCCCCACGAAATTCACCCCGTCGTAGAGATACCGGCGTCCGACATCATTGGGGAAATCAAAGTGGTGAGGTCCGCAGTTAACCTTCTCGGGGAAGAGATGGGGCGGTATTGGCACTCGAAGGGGCTGAGGGTCGGATGGGATGGGGAGAACTTCGAACGAATCAAGAAACTTGCACGCGGGTTTCAGAAGCAATCTGTGATCAAGGGCCAAGTGTCAGAACAGTTTCTTCTGGACGAAGTCTTCGACTGGCTACGTGGGACGCTCGAACGTGAACGGAGCGACCTCCTGAGCGACTATATTGCCGAACGGTGCTCGGGAGCCATCGAGGAGCAAGAGATTTGGATTCCGGTGCACGGGACTTATTCGCGTCAGGACTTTCTGCTGGGAGATGTAGAGTTTCGAACTGTTTCGAAAACCATGATGGAAGAGTGGTTCGGAAGAATTCCTGCGGAGCAGAGCAAGGACCCGAACACCGTCTATGCCATCAATCGAGAGCGTTCGCGAATGCAAGGTGTTATCGCTGCGCGAATCCGGGTGAAAGCCGAACTTCAGAGAGCGAGGGAGATTGCCGATTTTGCTGCAAACCAAGCGATCGGACTTCTCCGTTTTCTGTCGCACGTCAATTGGACATCGAGAATCGTTAGTTACTGCGCGCCCCTGGGACGGGAAAACACAGCTCTCGCGGTTGAATTGTTTGTAAAAAACGGTTCGATCACGAACTCCACGAAAAGCGCCATCGACCAGGGACATCCGTCGTGGGACGTGGACAATGCAAGGGCGATGTCGCCTGGTGTTTTGGAATCCCTGCAGAAGCTGGCCGCAGACCGAGGAAGAACGGCGTTTCGCCGGGACTTGTACGACGCATTGCAGCTCCATTCACGAAACTCCGTTGCCGGCTCGGTGTCTCATAAAATGGTCTTTGTCATTGCCTCGATCGAATCTCTCCTGCTTAGGGATTCCAACGAGCCCATTCAAAAGAATTTGGCGGAGCGAATGGCGTTCATCGTGGGCAAGTCGCTCGACGAACGGAAGATAATCGTCGCGAATGTAGAGGACTTTTACCGGATTCGTTCAGGGCTGATCCATCATGGGCAAGAGGCTACGCTTCAGGACAGCGAGGTCATCGATAAGTTCTTCTTCAGTGTTTGGTGGACGTTCCGGCACCTGCTAGTTGAGGCTGATCGGTACGAGACAAAAGACCAGCTCCTAGCAAACCTGGAGGACCAGAAGCTCAGCTAGTTTGGGCGCGGCAGGGCTTGCAATAGGAATCGTAGGCTGTGGGAATGGGAGTATAGGCGTAGAGACAGTCTCCTTCCCGCCAATCGAAGAAAAATCCTGATGTCGCAGGGTACTTTGCTTCCTTTCGCTGGATACTTAAAAAAGAGGTTGAGCTTTATTGGCATCCACTAGGGCCAGTGCGCTCGCGGGATCGACGCGAGGTAGCTGATGAACGCGGGCTATCAGTGTGTGATCCGCAGCGCACTTCCCGAATGTGTGAGTTGAAGGCCCTGCACGTGGTTCGGAAATTCCCAAGCAGATTTTGAGAGGCGAAGATGGCTAAGCAGCTTTCTAGGGCGGAACTTTACGCCCTAGTGTGGTCAGAACCGATTAAGACTCTCTCCGGGCGATTCGGAATTTCGGATGTGGCCTTGAAGAA
>WNFS01010592.1_pt1 | contig 10314 bp, 11 predicted proteins | sample 5400141 | NCBI WGS metagenome assembly WNFS01 (sample SAMN13153358, study PRJNA577476) | soil metagenome | isolation source: 60 cm saprolite under Madrone tree | place: USA:California | collected 2016-06-14
TGCTCCACTTGACCGTTCCCGGACGGTGCAGCCGGCACGAGTTCTTTGTGCGAGAAGATGTTCATACTTCCACTAACTCCTTCTCCTCGTCTGGTGCCTGCTCACCAATATATTCACTCAAGGTTAGGCCGCGGCGACGTAGCCACTCGTACACCCACTGCTTCCCAAAGCGCTCTTGGCACCTCTTTACTTGGGCCACTGACTCCTTATCGCTGACGCCGACAAAGGCGAGGGCCAGCGGCCCGAGCGCCATGTCAAAAAGTCGCTGGTGATCGTCGCTCTTGTAATAATAGTCACGTTTGGGAGTTGCCCCCGCGATGATTTCGATCTCCTGGTCGTTCAATCCGAAACGCCGGTAAAGCGCTCCTCCGTCTTCGTCCTTTGCATTGGGATTTGGGAGGAAAATTTTAGTGGCCGTTGAATCCTTGATGATATCTAGGATTCCGCTGTTAATCGCGTCCGAAAGGCTCTGGGTCGCCATCAAGACCAGGCAGTTCGCTTTGCGCAAAACGCGCAACCACTCCTTGATTTTGTCTCTGAAAACCGGGTGGCTCAACATGAGCCAAGCCTCATCCAAAAAAATCGCGGCGGGTTGACCACGCAACGAACGTTCGATGCGCCGGAACAGATAAAGAAGAATCGGCAAGCCGTACTTCGGCGCAAGATTCATTAGTTCCTCCACCTCAAAAACGGTAAAGGCGTCCAAACCTAACGTGTCCTCCTGCGCGTCAAACAATCGTCCCTTAGAACCGTCCAGCGTGTACTCGTTTAGCACCTCACGGATTGCGTTGTCCTGGACCGTGGAACAAAAATCCGTTAAACTTGTATGCTTTCGCTGATGTAGACTCTTAATTGACCTTCCAATTTCGTTGCGTTGCGCCGGCGTCACTAAAAGGCCGTTTAGGGCGCAGATTTGTTCCAGCCATTCGGCGGCCCACGATCGGTCGCTGTCGGTGTCCAGATACTGCAAAGGACAAAAGCTTAGCGTTTCGTCGTCGCCCGCAACGTTATAATGCGTGCCTCCCGCGGCCGTGCAGTAGGTGTACATACTCATACCCTTATCGAAGCAATAGAGGGTCATACCGGGGTAGCGGCGCAATTGCGCCGCGTTGGCTCCGAGGAAGCTGGATTTACCGGTGTGCGTCGGTCCGAAGACGAGGGTGCTACCTATATCACGGACATGAAGATTTAAATGAAATGGCGTGCTCCCTGTCGTGAGAACGTGCATGAGTGGGCGCGACCCTTCCGGATAAAATGGGCACGGAGCTTTGTTTTCCCCGGTCCAGATAGAGGACACAGGCAGCAGGTCGGCCAGATTCATGGTGTTCACCAAGGGCCGTCGGACATTTTCAACCCCGTGCCCTGGCAGACTGCCGAGCCACGCATCCATCGTATTGATCGTTTCAATCCTGGCAGTAAACCCAAGGTTATTGATCACTTTCTCGGCTACGCGGGCGCTGTGCTCAACTTGGCGGCGGTCCTCGTCAAAAAATAACAAATTCACAGTGTAATAGCCTGCGCTGACCACCCCGCCGCTGATGCCCAGTTTCGCGGCTGAAGCGTCTGTTACCATCGAAGCCGCATCCTCGTTTATATTATCGGTTTTTAGATTGAGGACCTGGGCGAGAAATGGTATCACCTGTTGCTTCCATTTTTTGCGAAACCGATCGCCACGATTTGGAGGTACTTACGGCCGATGCGTGGCAGTACCCCTCCGTGCAATTCCTGGCCTCCGATGATCGCATCCAGATATATCGGGGTTCGCGGCAATCGGATAGGCTGGCGGATCCCCGTCACACAATACTGGAAATGGCTGAGCAAATCGTCGTACACGACTTCTCTGCCATCCTCTGTCACCTCCGTGCGCGCGCCCAAGCGCCGGAGCTTAAAGCTGCTGGACAACCGATTTTCGAGGGCGGTCAATTCGCGTTCGAAAAGCGCCAACGTATTTGCGGCCTCAACTTTCGGGTCCCGTTGGTGTTGGTCGTCGTCGTAAATTATCTCGCTCAGTTTCTTTATCGCGCCATCAGGCGGCAGATAGCTCACACAAATTACAAATCTGGATTCGTAGGCTGCTCCCGGCTCCGCAAAAAAGGCTCGCCTTTCTTCATCTATTGCCCGTGAGACGGGGTCGGGGAAATGCGACAATGCTCGGGCGCTATACGGGTTTGCCGGACAGCGGACTGCGTCTACGTGCAGCATCCACCCGGTGCCCAAGCGCGCGAGCGCTTGGTTTAACCTCGCCGATACAACATCGCGCGCCTGGTCGGTGACGCTGGCGTTGTCCGCGCCGGTATATTCCCAACCGGCAATGAGCGCGCCGTTTTTACCGATCACGACGCCGTCGCCAACCACCGCCGCATAATTAAGGAGATCGCAGAGAGCCTCGTCTTGGGCGCGGTGCCGTTTTAGTTGCAGGGTCCGATCCACTTGGCGCAGTCGTACATACAGAAGCCCAACCAAGACCAAGCCGACCAAAGATATGGTCAGTATTAGAGCAGTCAGAGTAGTCATTTGGCTTTCTTCGCGAATGCGGAAATGTTGAGGCGGCGGTTATCGCGAAAAGGCGTGCTGCGGGCTGGGTAGTAACGGCGGTACAGCAACTGTCGCATGTAGACGTACCGCATCCGCGGATCCGCTTTCGCCATCCGGCGAAAGCAAAACAACGCCACCATCCAAAGGGCAATTCCCGTGATGATGGTCACCACTTGGAAACATGCGAAAATGAGCACGCACGCAATCAGGCCGGAAAAGAGCACCAGCTCCCTATCCCCGCCGAGAAACAAATGCGGCCTAATCCCAGCTCGATGCAACGTGACCCGACGTAGCGCCATAAACAACCCCATGTGTAAGACTCTGCGACTGTGTGATTTCGGCTCCCGCCGCGAATCCGAAAGCAGTGAGGGTATTTTTTGCGGCAATGATAAAAGCAATAACCAGTACGCAAAATAAAACGGCGCGGAGAAATTCATTTACCTGCCCGCCCGCAAAAATAAGGATCCCGCCCGCCCCAACGATCCCGATGAGGCTTACCGAGTAAGCCACTGGCCCCGTGACACTGTTAGAGAGAGTGGTCAACGGCGTTTCCCAAGGCAGACCTGCACCGCCCGTGGCAGCGTGGGCCGTGTGCACCGACAGGGCTAAGACTAACCACGTGAACACAATAACCAACATCCTGTACTTCATTCTATTTATGTTATGTTTCTCTACTTATTTTATTTACAGCGAAGGCCGCTTTTTCTAACTAACAGGCCGCCAATTGTAAATCCGATTTGTTCGATCAAAATCAGTGCGATATGGACGACGATATCGACCGCTTCGCCGATCAGTGGTTCGATCTCTCGCGGAGCGTCCCGGTGCATACTGACGAGCGTTGAGAGCCTGGTCAGGCCAGCCGCGGCGTTGTTTGCGTGGAGTGTTGCGATTCCACCTTCGTGCCCGGTGTTCCAACTCATGAGCAGGTCCAGGGCTTCCGGTCCCCTCACCTCCCCGACCAGAATCCTGTCGGGCCGCATCCGCAGTGCCATACGCACAAGTTGCGTCATGCCCCTTTCAGGACTGGTGTGATACTGGACAAAGTCTTTGGCGGCGCATTGAATCTCCGCGGTGTCCTCGATGATTATGAGGCGCTCGTTCGGGAATTGATCCGTTAGCGCATGGATCAATGCATTCAGAACGGTCGTTTTGCCGCTACCGGTAGAACCGGTTACCAGAATATTGCGATGATCTCGGATCGCTTCACACAAACTTTTCTTTTGTTGTGGCGTCATGATGCCGGCATCCACGTACTGGTCGAGGGTGAATACCCGGCTCGCCCGTTTACGCACGGCAAAAACCGGGGCCGTCACGATTGGCGGGATTTGGCCCGCGAAGCGGGATCCGTCGAGAGGGAGTTCGCATTCGATCGAGGGGTCGTCGCGTGTGAGGGTCGCATGATGATAAGCGGCGATCGTCCGCATCGCGGCGTCGGCGCAACTTGCGCTCATCGTTCCGATCGGTTGTAACGGTTCCCCTAGATGCTCTTGCCAGAGGGACCCATCCGCGTTCAGACAAATTTCAACGGTATCGGGATCCGCGAGGGCTGCCAAAAAAACCTCTCCGAGGTCCTTCCGCAGCTTGGCGAGCTGCCTCTCTAGCGTTCCATCGCCGGTCACGAAGGAGACTTGTAGGTGGAGTTGCGATGCGATGCAAGAAAAAGAAAAGAAATTATTTCTCTTTGTTTACGTTATGTCTTTTTCGGACGTCCGCGGTGGACGCGACCTTTTGTGATTATGCGGAGGTCAAGGTCGCCACTCAAGATCTTTGTGCGTAAAAGCTCCGCTCCATAGATGAGACGTGAGCTGGGCGAATCACTTTGCTCCGCGTGGCGCAGAGTCGGTGGAGTCACATTCAATAACTTCGCCAACTCTTTTTGATACAAGCCGACTTGTTTACGCCAGCGACGTAGATCAGTTCCAGTCCGGAGCTCGCCATGCCAGTGCGAACCGTAATAGCTCGGTTCTTCGCGGACCACCAGAGTCTCCTCTTTGCGCGGGCGTCCGCGTCGCGGAGCTGCTCCCAGAGCGCTTGGAAGGTCAATTTCACCGTGCGCCATGCGCGACTGTAGCAACTCCATCCCAAGTTTCACTTTGCTCCCCAGCTTCCCGGTTTTCTCAGCGTAATGGATGCTACGTTCTGTTACTCCAATAAGCTTGGAAAGCTCTTTTGCCGAAACCTCCATTCGGATACGCCACGCATGTAAGTCCGCGCCGCTTTGCAAACGTTTGGCACTATGATTCCGCGGGTTATTTCTGGCAGGCATTCGGCGGACTCATTTTGAAACAAAGCACAATTGTAGGCTACAAAGTCGCTGCGCAGTTTCGTAACAAGTTGTAAAAGAAAAGTTTTCTGTTATTTCTTGTCCACATGCGTAAACCAGGAGGGCGACCACGCAGCGAAAACGCACCGCACACACGCGCGCTCTTCGCGCAGCACTCTTAACAGGGATCACGGAGTCTTGATATGCACGACCGGCTTCGGTTAAATCAAGGGGAAATGCCCGAGGAAGTTCAACTCGAACTGTTGGCGCCCTGGTACACTCAAAACACGAGCGAATCGCGGACTCTCGATTTTTTTGATGCGATCCCGAAGTACCCGTTTAGCGTCACGACCACGATTGAAAAGTCTGAACGAATTGAGGTACCGTTTACCCTTCGAGGTAAAAAATATACCGCAGAGATTGTGCCGGCGCGTATTAAAGACGCGCAGACAGGCCAGGAACGGCTTGTCTTCCCGGGAGGTAGAGAGGAACTCGTGGAACGCGCACTCCGCTTTATCGCCGTACAGCAAATCGCCAAGACGAAGCTCACACCAGATCTCGAAACCGGGCGGCAGGCGGTCACAGTGTTCTTTACGTTGTCCATGCTGCGCCGACACCTCGAAGGCCTTGGGCACGGCTTTAGGCTCAGCGCCATCAAGGAAGCACTCGACATTCTATCTGATACGTTGATCGAGATCCGGTTGGAAGCGGACGACGAGCCCGGACAAAGCAAACGGCGGCGCTTCATGAAAGGCACCATTTTGAGCAACTATACCGGTGACTTCGCTGAAGGGGATTCCACTGGCGAAGATTCTCGGGCCGCCATGACGTTTCATCCGCTCGCCACGCAGGCTATACTCGAACTCGCGTACTTCCCCATTAACCAAGCGCGAGTCGGCTCTCTAAAGCATCCCCTCGCCCGTTGGCTTACCACACGGATGAGCCACAATTACCGCCAGGCGCGAAAGAAGGGCTTTGTGCAGAAGGACGGATATCAGATGTCGCTTAAAACAATCCTCGAGGAGCGCGGCTTAGTTCCCGAAGCTCGCCTACGAAATAATCTAGACGCGGTGCGAAATGCCTTGAAGGAGATGAAACAACGCGGCGTTCTCTCCAAACTGCAGGCTTTCGACGAAAAGCTCGCATACGCTCCGACCAACGGACGCCCTAAAATCATAAATGCCGTCTGGACACTTTACCCATCTGATGAATTCGTAGATGAGATAATCAGCGGCAGCAAACAAATGTCCCACGCGCGAACTAAGGTCGGGGCAAATAAGAGCGAAAGTCGCCTTTTGCCAGGATTCCAAGACCAGCCACGCCGGGGCAAATAAGAGCGAAAGGTCCCAAAACGGGGTAAAAGACCGGGGCAAATAAGAGCGAAAGATTCTAGGGGCCGGGGCAAATGAGAGCGAAAGTCTCTCGGAACGTCGTTTGAGGCCTAAAAGGCCGGGGCAAATAGGAGCGAAAGGTTTCCGGGAAGCCCAGGCCGGGGCAAATAAGAGCGAAAGATTGCCAAAAACCGGGGCAAATAAGAGCGAAAGATTGCGATTTGGCCGTCGTAAGTACTTCACCGAATGTTTCTTGCGAAATTATTTACATTTACTATCCCTTTCTTTATCCCCTTTATCCACTACTTAGGAAGAGCCAGAGCCACGGCTGCCCCCCCATTAGTCGCTCGCTACGCTCGCCTCAAGCCGCTTAATCGTTCGGTTCCGCTACGCTCCACCTCACTGGCGGCTTTTAACGCTGCTACGCAGCCAATTCGACCAGCCCTACGGGCTGACTAAAAAATAATATACGCCAAAAAAAGAAGGGTTTGCAGTCGATGATCGGGGACTTTACGACCGCATTGGCGAGCATTAGCGCCTCGTACAGGAGTTTTGGACCTTCGGAGGGTAAGAGACCTGCGGCGAGTCGTGTGAGAAACACAATTCTCAACATGTTACCGGACGCTGGGGATCACTCGTTGAACGTCCGTCGAGGCGCAGAGTCTCAGCGCGGAAGAAAAGATCAGCTCTTCATCCTCATGCAGGGCTATACAGCATAAACCGGGACCGGCTCCGGCCAGAATGTCGAGAGTGCTTTAATCGGAAAAAGGCAACTCGTTATAACCCTCCCCCACCCCCACGCGTTTTGCAGCTGATGATTTGACCAAAAGAATTAAACTGCATATCTTTTGGATATCTTTAAGATTTCCAAAAGATTGTTTTTTGATTACAGGGGACATCATGATTTTAACCGTGGGAAATTACCAAGGGCGGTTGTAAGACGGCAATCGCCATTAAATGCAACCATCATCCGGCCCGCTTCGGACGCCAGACTCGGCAGCGAGTACTCCCCCACATTCCTTTCGAGCCAGAGGGATCGCAAACTTTCTGGAGAACCGAGGGACTCTCGAGGTGGCGCAGCGCATCGCCGGCCACGCTGACAGCCAAACCACGAAGAGCTTCTACGAACCGCCACGGGGAGAGAAGTTCTCCTCGAAGATCGGCCTCGTCGGCCTAGCATACGGCGTTTGGACCAACCACACGTCCAAAGTGGAACGTCAACGCCTTCGCTCTCTTTTCTTAAGGGGCTTAAACCTGATGTTGAAGCGAACAACGCGGACAACAAGGCGGCTTAGCCCAAAAACGCGCTTTTTCCCGGTAAAGCTTCTTTCGCGCAGGTTAGATATGGCAATTAAATTAAATTGCATATCTTTTGGATATCTTTACGATTTCCAAAAGATTGTTTTTTGATACAGGAAGGACATCATGATTTTAACCGTTGGAAATACCAAGGGCGGTGTCGGTAAGACGACAATCGCCATTAATGCAGCCATCATCCGGGCCGCTTCGGGCCAAGACGTCCTGCTCATTGACGGTGATGAACAACAGACCTCCATGATGTTTACCGAGCTGCGAACCGCGCAGCTGGGCCAAGCCGGCTATACCGCCGTGAGCTTACAGGGCAGCGCGATCCGGACGCAGGTTCGCCAACTCGCCACGAAATACGACGATATCATCATCGATGTGGGAGGAAGGGACACCGGCAGCCTGCGTGCCGCACTTATCGTAAGTGACATGTTCTTGATCCCCGTGCTGCCCCGCAGCTTCGACATTTGGGCGGTCGAGCATGTTGGAGAGCTGGTCAGGGAAGCGCGAGAAGCGTTAAATCCGGGGCTGCGCGCCTGCATCTTCTTGAATTCCGCCGACGCCCAGGGCCACGATAACGACGACGCGGTGCAGGAGCTGCACAATACAAATGGCATAGAACTTCTGCCGGTGTCTATAGGACGCAGAAAAGCCTTCCCGAACGCAGCCGCTGCGGGAAAGGCTGTCACGGAGCAGGCAGCGAAGGAGGGGAGGGACCCCAAAGCCATTCAGGAATTAACTGAGCTAGTGGAGGCTATATATCTAAACAGTATCGAAAGGATATCGAATGGCAATCGCTAAGAAACCTTTAAGAAATCTCAATGCAATCTCGGCGGGCGATACCGACAAAGCCGCCGAGGCCTTTATATCAAAGGCAGGGAAGGCGGCCAATATTGGCAAGACGCCTGTGCTATTCCGCTTCAAGCCTGACTTCCTGGCAAGGATCGACGCCGCCGCAAAAAAACATGAACTGCCGCGCCTGGCTTGGGTCAGGACCGTCATCGCGGAGGCGCTGGAAGCTGAAGGGCTTTAGCCTGCGCGGCCCGGTTTTAAACTGGGCAAAAGAGTTCGACAATCGTATTTTCTGAGGGATCAAAGAAAGCCCGGAAGAGTCGGACGGCGACATTGGAGTGGTGATGGACAGCGAAAAAGAAAGAGACCCGGTCGCGCGGAAGCTCCGAGCGAAGATTTGCGTTGATAGCTGGGCAGGGAGACGAGAGTTCCCCTGCGAGATTGTTAGAAGAGACCAAGACGAAGTACGTCTGCCGGATGTTGTGTGACGGAGTGCTACCTAGGAGACACGTCAGACTTGGCGATGTTGTAAAGGTGCCAAAGGACGCAGTGACGATTGAGACGCCAGACCACGAGCGTGGAATACCAAGGCAGGTAAAAGAAAGAACTGTCGAGCGGACCGTAGAAAGCGAGCTACCGCAGGGTAGGGGAGAGAGCCTGGTTGCGCAGCTCGATAGCGCTGTCAACCAGGCCGAACAACTCCGCGACCAACAAGTTCAGCAGCAATATAGCGACCAGTTGGCGTCTACGTCCAAGAAAAGGCGCAGCAAATCGATCGGCTGCAATCCAGCCTGGCGGCGGTGTTAACCTCAGAGCAGGCCCAGTTGCAGGCCATTCAACAGAGACCACCTGGCTGGACCGCCGGCAAAAAAGCGCACGCTCAAAGGGAGCAGCAGGTTGCGCGACGGAAGACCAGGATTGCGCAGATCGCGCTGCGCTTGGATAGGGTGGAGGAGATTGAAGAAGCAGCCGGCGTTTACGCCGAAACGAAAATCGAAGAACTAGCCGAACGGAAGCTTCGGTTCAACAAGCCCGAGCTCGCCCAGGAGTGGGATAAGATCCAACGCAGAGAACGTCAGGCTGCGATTCCGACTATCGACAGCACTCAAAGCCTTGGCCAGGACCTTGGAAGATCACTAACTAACGCTCTCCAGAACGGCAGCCGAAGAATGACCGATTCCCGCGTCCATCGTCGATCGGCTCGGAGCGATCCCGAACAAAGCGCATCCCTTGTTTGGAAGGGCAAGACCGGCTTTGAGTTGCCACCAGACGTATCTTATGAGAAGCAGCGTCTGTCCGATGCCTGGGTGTACGTCTTCCGACATCGTGTGCTGGGCGAATTAGGGCGCATCTTGCTGCAGGAATTGGATGACGGGCGCTGCCATATCTCCTGCGAAGTGGTTGGTGATCCATCCGATCCAATGACTAGGCAGCGGACCGCAATCTTCAAACCCTTGGAGCTGGAATTGACTCGGCAGATGGAAGCGGCTTTTGGCACGACTCCGGAAGACGCGGGACCGGTCGAACCGCCGCCGCGCCTTCCGAAAGCCAAGGAAGTGATTGAGAGCAAGATCATTCCTTGTGAGCGCTGCGGCAGCGTGGTGGCGATGCTGATTCTCGCTCCTAAAGCGCCTGATCCAGGGCGCTTTGAACATTATGCCCGCAAGATGTACCCGCAGTATAACCACCTTAACGTGCCGACCTGGATCATTGGCCCTGCATTGGGCGAAGGGCCACTCATAGACTGCCCAGCCGACGTGCTGAAAGTGTGGCCGAGGCGGGAGCCGATCCAACGGTTGCCGCCTGCGCAATTCAATCGGCTCCTCGATCAGCTTGTTACGAGGCATTGCCATTAACGCTGTGACAGCGCGGCACAGTTCCCATAATTCCCATTATGAGCCCTGTAAAAAAGGGGGCCAAAACCGGATGTTACAGCGTTTTAGTTTTGTAAATCTTTCGAAAGGCAGTTATCAAGGAGCGCAGCGTGAGCGACACTTTAGAAACTACAAATGCCAGCCAGGAATCCCTGGAAGAACTCATTAAAACCCAAGCCCTTAGCCTCGACTTGAGGGAGGCGGTCATGGCTTG
>WNFS01004818.1_pt1 | contig 10313 bp, 11 predicted proteins | sample 5400141 | NCBI WGS metagenome assembly WNFS01 (sample SAMN13153358, study PRJNA577476) | soil metagenome | isolation source: 60 cm saprolite under Madrone tree | place: USA:California | collected 2016-06-14
CAGAAGATGTAGCCAATGCCGTTGTAACGCTTGCTAGCGACTCGCGAGAGAGAGCAGGAAAGACGTTCCTGGTTTCGGCATCTGGGATTGAGCTTTTGTCATAGATCTACTGATCTTGTAGAAACGCATAAGCTACCAATACCTCGACCTGACTCCCAGAGGACGAGATGAGGATGGTCCAGAAGGTCCGCTGGCCTGGGTCCGGTACCATGACAGATACGAGGACTGAGCGCAAGGGCAGTGGTTTCGGGACCGCCGTGCGCCGCGTGGCGCGCTGGCCTGGTGACGTTTCTTGAGCCAGCGCGCTCTTGTTCATTTTTCGTGTGGGCCGTCTGCGGGGCATGATGAGGAACATTCGGAGGGAGCATGATGCGTTTGCAACGAGCACATCCTCTTTTTCTGGCGCTGCTGCTGATCCTGGCCGCTGCGTCTTGGGGAATGCTGATCTGACAGTCTCGCATGCTGAAGAGGATGGGCAGGTGTACATTACCACAACAGGAGGGATCATGACCACTCGAAACGACTACAACCGCCAAGTGATTGAGGAGTTCCGCGCGAACGGGGGCAAGGTCGGTGGAATATGGGAAGGCACTCTCTTGCTCTTGCTCACGACCACAGGTGCCAAGAGCGGAGAGCGTCGCATAACGCCGATGGGGTATCTACCCGATGGCGATCGCCTGCTCGTATTCGCGTCCAATGGTGGCGCACCAACTCACCCTGACTGGTATCACAATCTGGTAGCGCACCCGCAAGTCACCGTCGAGGGCGGGACCGAGACCTTCGACGCCATCGCTGTTGTCACAGAAGATTCAGAGCGGGATCGGCTGTGGACCAAGGCAGTGGAATGGTATCCCTCTCTCGCCGAGTACCAGGCGAAGACAACCCGCCAGTTTCCGGTGATCGCGCTCTCCCGACGAGAAAGCTGAAGACCATTTACCTCGTGAGCATGCGTTCTGCTTCGATATACGTTGAGCCGGCCTCGACAAACCCAAGCCTGTGATAGAGGTTAACGGCGGGAATGCCAAGCGTCACGTAGAGAATAACGGTTGCCTGCCCAAGCTCATGCAGGCGCTGCATGGCTTTTATCGCTAAAAGCTGACCCAGGCCCACATGACGAAACAGGGGAGCGACGGCCATATGTCGAATGCGCGGCACGCTGCGCTCTAGATGCACCAGAATTGTTCCTGCCAGGTGAAAGCGATCAAGGGTATGTTCAGCGACAAAGCAGCTTTCGGGTAGAAATGGGCCATAGCGTCCCTCTTGAATGGCGCGAACTTCGGCACGCCAGCCTGCTAAGTCTGGATGCACATCATCCGGCCCACCGGCGTAAGCATGTTGGAGCAGCGTGCCTATCTGTTCTGTATCATTGCCAGCGACTGAGCGGACGCGCAAAGAGTGCGGCAATGAGATCTGCGGTAGTGATATACTGGTCGATGCCATCATGCCCGTGCGACGGCGTAGTTCCTGAAAGCCTGCCGCAGCAAAAGAGGCAATGTACGCAGCAGGGTAAGTTGCTTTGAGGTGACGTGCGCCAAGGGCCGCTGCTCGAAGCAGGGCCTCGGTCACTACCTGGGCGGCCACACTGCCGCTAGCTTCTGGTAAGAGCACCAATCCATCCAGTTCGGCGGTATTGCCCTGCACGAAAAAGCGTAAGCGCCCGACAGGAGTGTCTTCCCGCCAGAGCAGGTAGCGTTGTGCCTGCCTTTCGGGGTCCTCTTCTTTATAGCGGGTGATCTGGGAATCTTCGCTTTCGAGGGACATCTGGTCGGCGCTACGGCGAGTGACCGAAACCCAAATCGCGGCATCCTCGGGTCTGGCCTGTTTCCATTCAACGGTGTTACGCATGGCCTCTGGGTCGAGCATAGGAACGCCTCCTAAGTTGCGGTGTTTTGATTCCAGTATGGCTATCCAGACGACGTACATGGGGCTAAGTCTCTTACTAAAAGTATATTTCCGGGAGCGTGGATTGTCCAGATCAGTTTGACATTGACAAACAGGATGTGCTATGTCATGCTTCATGGCGGAGATTAATTTTGAATGGGTGAAGGATGGAATTACTGGTTGCAACACTGGCACATACAGCGGCTGGGAGAGATGCGGATGGACTGGCACGCCTGCGCTTCATCTCAGATACAGTACACAATGCGCCCGGGTTAGTGAATGCGCGTTTTTACCGCAGCCGGGACCACGAATCGTACTATTTCATCCTCACTACCTGGGAGGATGAAGAGTGCTGGCAGAAGGCGCGGGACCGGTACAATCCGAAAAATCTGTTAACGGGATCGGCTGGCGAGTTACTGACGGCACCTCCTGAGCAATGGTTGATGCACTATCTCTGGGGCTATAGTCGTCCCTCGGTTCAACCTGCGATTGCAGCCGTCCATTTAGCGACTGTCCGACCGGATCAAGTTGAGCGCATAGAGCGAGGCTGGATAGAGGGCCTACGACGACAGGCAGCACAGCCGACGCTGGCATTCGCGTTTTTGGCACGGGGCCGAAATGAGGATAGCGCATTACCCCAGCAGGCTCCAGCAGCAGACGATCCAGCGGGCAAATACAGTTTGCACTTTCTGAATTTGCTGAGTTGGCCAGGTGAGACACAGCGAAGAGAATTCTATGCCGACCAAAACTATAAAGCAATCAGTGGTTTCCTGAGTAGTCTGGGGATTGTACGGGTATTTGCGCTTGATCCCCAGTAGCTATCAACTAATCGGATGAAGTTTCCGCTACCGGTTTGGCATAATACTTGTGCAGTTCACTCAGCAAAAACTCTCGATTTGACCACATGCTACTGGTGAAGGTGTGATATTCACCATCACAGATCGGTGCAGTTGTGGAGCATGTACGGTGAGGGGAGAGTCTGAAACGGATGGTGTTCCCATTAATCTCGATCCAGATATGGCGACGCGTTTGGCTTGTACCCCATTTGAGAAGGATCATAGAGTCGAACTCGTGAAAATTGCCTCTTCCTTTTAGTGCGTTTTTATTGAGCGTTTTGAGCATTTCAGCTAGGCCGCTCTCCTGCAAGACACGCTTTGCATTCTCCCGCAGAGCCAAACGCCTGGCCTCATCCACTTCACTACTCAGAATGCTTTCTACTTGTTTTTCTTCCTGGTTCGTAGCATTCACCACTTTCAAAGCACTTGTTGTTCGTATTCCTCCAGGATATTTTCCTCGGTAGTATGCAAAAGTTGGTGGCGATTATGCATATAAGCAGTAGAAACGTGGGCGAGTGTAGATGACGAAACATAGCGAGGAGGATGCGAGGTTTCGTGACCTGCTATTTCCCGGAAAGGTGGCAAGTGGTACACATTATCGGTGGATTGTTTGGCATGGTACTTCGCTTCAGCGGCTAAATAACTCACTTCTTCTATGCTATGTGGCCGCCACATCTGATTATTCACGACGCCGATCGAGAGAGAAACCAGGGGGAACAGATAGGGTCGTCCCTTGCGGTCCACGCCGCTAATCGAGCCACGCCTGAGATCATCGGGGCAGTAAAAGATGGTACTCTCTTCTTTAAACCGGGCGCTAATGTACTTGCAAAATATGTTTACACGTTCAGGCACGGTGACCACTACAAAGTCATCCCCGCCAATATGACCTAAAAAGTCATCGGGGTTGCCATACTGGCGCACCGCACGTTGACAAATTTGTCCCACCAGGCGAATCATATCATTGCCTCTCAGGAATCCGTAGGCGTCGTTAAAAGCCTTGAAGTTGTCAAGATCGAGGTAGAGCATGCTCCACGGTTCCATGCTATTCAGCTTATACTGGATGGCTAACTCGACTTGAAAGCCGCCCGGCAGGCCAATGAGCGGGGAAAGAAAATTCTGTTGCACGCGGCGGAGCTGTGTACGAATACGGGCAAGCAATTCGTCGGTATGAAAAGGCTTGGTAATATAGTCATCCACGCCTACTTCAAAGGCTTGTACTTTATCCTTTGTTTCCCCCAGAGAGCTGAGTACGATGATGGGGATATGCATGCTTTTGGGATGAGTACGCAAACATTGAACCACTTCATAGCCATCAATCCCAGGGAGCATCAGATCTAAGATAATCAGGTGGGGCGTTTCCTTTAGTGCAAACTGGACAGCATCTTCGCCGTTAAGGACGGTTACAGCTTGATAACCCTCGACCAGCAACATTTCCTTTAGTAACCTGGCAATTATTTGTTCGTCCTCGACGACTAGAATGTTGGCCATAAATACTCCTGACCCGGTAGATTTGCGACTACCGAACTATCTCTTTACAACCTCCACCGTTTAAATGGCTAGTCTATCTCGAGATGATGGTCCACCAACATTCCATGGCACATTTATGCCATAACAAAATGACTATCCTGTGTATCTGGTGAAATGCAAGAGTGGTCCTTACCTACGTTCAACCGCAAACATTGATGAGCCAGAAAAGACTCACACTTACAGATCTCCAGGCATTTCTAGCTGGTGGAATCTTCTGCTATTCGTATGGTACTGCCAGCAAGTATCCATCCCCCATGAGGACACTGCGTAAGCCGAGGTTACAATGAGAGGGATTAACAAATACAACAGTCAATCAGCCCAGAGCCAATCCTTACATCAAGCGTAGGATACTTCCCATAGTTCCCGGTCTCCTTCGCCAGCCTCTCAAAGTAACCACAATATCAGGATGAACCAACGAAAAATAGCAATTCACTCTCTAACCGAGATACACCACAAGAATCAAACACACGTAAACGCACGTATGTCAAACATAATGTACTTATTCAGTATAACATCCTTAGATGCATATGCAAAGGGTTTGTTGTAAATCTTGTAAATTCGCGCCAGGACATTTTATAAATTTCACGTGCTTCCATAAGCTATAACGGATTGCGCACGAACTGATAACGGTGCAATGTATCAAGGTTCTTGAGCTTCGTCAACCAGTTGACGGGATGCTCTAGCTGATATAAGATTACATCGCATCCTAGAAACCGGGCGAATAGCACGAAAGGGAGGACATGACCTCAACATCAGCATCCGCTGAGCGACCGATCACTTTTTCCAGTCGCGGGCAACCCTCATTTCTTTTAGAGGGAATGCTCCATGCGCCCACAGAAGTAGAATCTGTTCCCGTAATCGTTCTGTGTCACCCTCAACCAGCCAGCAGCGATATGAATGATACGTTGACCATAGCGCTGGCGCGACGTTTGGCCGAAGCAGGGATGATAGCGCTGCGCTTTAACTTCCGAGGAGTTGGCAACAGTCAAGGCCAGCAGACGGATGGGCGCCTTGAACCACTTGATCTCGCAGGAGCTATTGATTGCGCTCTGGCGCAGCCAGGGGGGAATCCAGCCAAAGTCTGTGTGATTGGTCACGGTTTCGGTGCTTATATTGCTCTACTCTATGCTCCTTTTGATGCGCGTATACGCACGATCGTAGCAATAAGCTTACCGCTATTTCGCGCAGCGAGCGGATTTCCCAAAGTCTTTGAACGCCCCAAACTCTTTGTCACCGGTGAATTCGATGAAATCTGCCCACTGTATAAGCTGGAGCCGTTTGTCGAGCAGTTGAAAGGCCCCAAAGGCATCAAAGTAGTCACCGGCGCTCGTCACCTCATGCACGGGTATGAAGAGGCAACTATCACTACTATCTTGAAATATGTGAAGAATTGGGCGGAGATGCCGGGAGTGTAACAGGAAAGCATGAATCCCAGTAACCCATTAATTGTACAGAGTGATCGCACCATTTTGCTGGAAGTCGATCACCCGCAGCATGCAGAGGCGAGAGATGCGCTCGCCCAGTTTGCCGAGCTAGAAAAATCACCAGAACATATTCATACCTATCGCCTTTCGCCGCTCTCGCTCTGGAATGCCGCTGCCGGGGGTATGAACGCGCAAACGATTCTTGAATTGCTGGCACGCTACAGCAAATACGATATCCCATCAAATATCGTCGTCGATATCCGCGAATATGTCAGTCGCTATGGGCGCATCAAGCTGATTCGTGAAGGGGATGCGCTGCTCCTTACTTCTAGCGACGTGGCTCTCATCGCTGAGATTATGCATCACAGGCGCGCCCAGCCTTTCCTGCTGCGTCAATTGAACAGCCATACGATTCAAGTAAATGCTTCACGCCGGGGGCACATTAAGCAGGCGTTGATTCATATTGGTTTCCCTGCCGAAGATTTAGCCGGGTATACCGATGGTTCCCCGATATCCATGAAGTTGCGGACGATCACAGCAGCGGGGAAGGAGTTTCAGCCACGCGCATACCAGTATGGGGCCTCGGCTGCATTCTATGCGGGAGGCGCACCCAGTGGAGGCAGCGGCGTCGTCGTGCTACCCTGCGGTGCTGGCAAAACGATCGTCGGCCTGGCCACGATAGCCGATATCCAGCGCGCTACGTTGATCCTCTCCACCAATACCGTAGCAGTGAGACAATGGATACAAGAATTCCTGGACAAGACGGATGTTCCACCGGAGATGGTAGGCGAGTACACGGGAGACCGCAAAGAAATCCGCCCCATTACGGTGAGCACCTACCAGATTCTCACGTACCGTCGCCCCAGCAGTAAAGAGCAGGCAGATGGAGAAGTGCCAGCAGAAGAGGAATACCCGCATTTCTCGCTCTTCAATAGCTACGATTGGGGGCTGATTATCTATGACGAGGTTCATCTATTGCCCGCACCCGTCTTCCGCATGACCGCGGAGATTCAAGCACGCCGCCGGCTGGGCCTGACTGCTACGCTGGTGCGAGAAGATGGGCGAGAAGCCGATGTATTCAGCCTGATTGGTCCTAAAAAATACGATGTGCCCTGGCGCGAACTAGAGCGCCAGGGATGGATTGCAACGGCTGAATGTCACGAGATTCGCCTGGGGATGACCGAGGACGAACAATTGAATTATGCCGTTGCCGATGAGCGAGAAAAATACAGGATTGCAGCAGAAACTCCAGAAAAGTTGCACGTGGCGCGCTTTCTGGCCGAGCGCCATCAAGATGACCAGGTGTTAATTATTGGACAGTATATTGACCAGCTGAAATTGCTTGCTGAAGACCTGGAAGCTCCCCTGCTGACGGGTAAAACGCCGAATAAGCAGCGAGAGAAGCTATACGAACAATTCCGGCAGGGTGAAATCAAGCGGTTGGTTGTGAGCAAGGTAGCGAATTTTGCCATCGACCTGCCCGATGCAAATGTTGCCATCCAGGTATCCGGTACGTTCGGTTCGCGCCAGGAAGAAGCGCAACGTTTAGGGCGCATCCTGCGCCCCAAGCAGGATGGAGGACTCGCGTACTTCTACTCTATCGTCACCCGTGATACGCGCGACCAGGAGTTCTCAGCCAATCGCCAGTTGTTTCTAACAGAGCAAGGATATCGATACGTGATAGAGGATGCAGAGGAAATGCTGGCATCATCTGCGACCTGAGGACTTTCTTGGAGAAGTATGCCCCGAAAATTTCCTTGACATCGTAACTCTTCGATGATACGCTTTTAAGACAAGAGCGTGGGCAAATGTAAATGCTGTAAAGAGGATAGCATGGCAGAACACAAAGATCTCACGGAGAGCTACATTGAAGTAACGAGCCATGACTTCGCCGAACAGGTGCTTAATGCATCACAAATGGTGGTCGTTGACTTCTCATCAGAGCGCAGCAGCTCATGCCAGTTATTTGAGCCGGAGTTTGCGGCGGTCAGCAAGGAATACGGGGGGCGTGTAACATTCGCTAAACTGGACGTTGATGCGAATGAAGCGCTGACGAGCGAGTGGAATGTTGATGGTATTCCTACCCTGATCTTTTTCAAGAATGGTCAGGAGATCAATCGCGTCAAAGGTATCGTGATGCGCGATAGATTGCGCCGCCAGATCGAAGGAGCGCTGCTAGCGACCTGATCCAACATCATTTTGTTAGATTATTTGGCCATAGAGGCCCGGTGTATCGTGCAAATTGCGGCACGCAGAGCAGCCGTATGCGAGCAGGATACACCGGGCTTCTCCATCATCAATGCTACTGGTTAGGAGGGGCTTGCGTTGACTCTACATCCTATTCGGTTAGACGCGTCATTGCATGAGACAATTTGGGGAGGACGACGGTTAGAGCGTGAAGGCTGGAAACGACTTCCGCCTGGTGACGTTGTCATCGGTGAATCCTGGGAAACCGAGATAAGCACTGTTGCTCAGAACGAGCCATACGCGGGTAGGACACTTGGATCACTTGTCGAAGAACTTGGGCCGGAGCTTCTTGGAGAGCAGGCAACGGCTATATTCGGTCAGCGTTTCCCCCTGCTGGCAAAGTTTATAGATGCCACCGACAAGTTATCGGTACAGGTACATCCTGATGATACCTATGCGAATCAGCATGAGCATGGGAAACTCGGTAAAACGGAATTCTGGTATATTCTGGACGCTGCCCCTGGAGCTTCTATCGTTCATGGATTCAATGCTCCCACCTCGCGCAGAGAAGTCCAGGAAGCTATCGAAGAGGTGAGGTTAGAGAAACTACTTCACGAAGTGCAGGTTGCTGCTGGCGATAGTATCTTTGTGCCAGCCGGAACCGTTCACGCGATCGGCGGCGGTGTAATGCTCTACGAACTGCAGGAGTACTCAGACCTTACCTATCGCATGTACGACTATGGCCGCCTGACTGCCGCAGGAACTCCCCGCGAGTTACACGTTGAACGTGCGCTGGATGTAGCAATTTACGACCGCTCGCCTCACATCAAAATGCAGCCGCTGTCCCTTCCTGGTGGAGAGGGGTACGAGGATCGCTGTCTGGTGGCATGCCGGTATTTTGTGGTACGCGAACTGGTCTTTCAACAGCCCGGCACATCTTATGGCTATATGAAGAGCAAGACAATGGGAAGTTGTATTATCCTCTCTTCTTTAGGGGCCGAGGTAATGGTGCGGTATGGCGATACCTTTGAATATGGAGAGAAGCTTGCTCCTGGCCAGACAATGGTACTCCCAGCTGCGCTGGGTGGCTACTGCCTCCAGGGCAGCGGTACTTTGCTGCTCTCTTATGTGCCTGCACCCGGTGACGAGATACGGAAATTATGGGAAGCTAGGAATGATCTGTGAGGAGCAGGGAGCAAGGGCGGGGGCATGGCTTATTCTTGCCGGCGTTTCTTGCGTTCTTCATCCAGGTCGGTTACGGTACCCTCGACAACCGGACCGTCTGGCTCGGCGAAATTATTGAATGGCTGGCGTGGAGGATAGCCTCGCTGCACGCGGTTTACTTCTGAAACAACCCTTGAGACGCCGGAGGTGAAATTAAACAGGAGTAAGAGCGCTGCGAGTCCCCCCCACACTCCCAGGCCAACTAGCAGGGTGCCGATAAACCCGACGACGCCGTTGATGATGCTTTCGTAGATGACTGCTCCGAGTATGAGAATGTAGAAGAAACGTACAAGCACTCTCAGGAACCAGTGCATAAACCAAAACACGGCTTTGACTGGATCAGAAGGCATCTCCCAACGCGGAATTAATTCGCGTTTTCGTCTCAGGTTTTTCAAAGGAGTCTCCTTCGAGTACTTTAAAGTGCCAGGGCTTCCAAGTCCTGCGGCAGGTATACTCTATAGTAGTGGCTCTTGAGGCCACCCACCCCTAAAGCATATTGTAGCAGCCTTGTATTGCATAAGCTAGTGGTTTACGTAAGAGTTATCAGAGACGATCCCACAAAGGGTGCAGGTTCATCCTGAAAGTGTAATAGTGTCCCTATCGTCGAGCGTTGTCAGGGTCGTTTGCGGCGTACTTTGATCTCTGAGCGTTTCAAGATGGAATGGCCCAGACAGCAAATTATACGGCATGGTAGTGTAGGATGTTGCAGAAATGGTTACCGATACAGGTAACACAGTAGCCCTGGGTACCTGGAAAGCGACAATCAATTGGTCTCCCGGTCGCATGGATGTAGAGATACACTGGCTCGAGATGCCGGGTCCACGGTTGCCATTGAGCAACGCCCTCATGGTATAGGTATAGGTCGTGCGGTAGCCGGGCGATGTAGAACGCAGGAGGCGCCAGTGTGTAACGAGCCATAATGAGTTATCGTAACTGAAATGGCGAACCTGCTTGTCAAGAAGTTGCAAGTTATTCAGGAACACAGCTTGAGATGAGGTTGACCGCGACAGGGCAATAGTGATAGGTTTGACGATAAAAAGCTGGAAGGGCGCACCTCCCAGGCGTCCTGGCCGGTCAATCAATGTCGATGTGGCAAACTGGCCGAGCAAAACACTGGTTAATTTGTCATATGGCCCTACCAGCAGCACGGCAGGCCCATCGGCAGGATTTGGAAGTACGAGACAACGCGATGCATCAAAGAGCGTCGTGGGTGTTTGTACCTGCTCGGCAAGGT
>WNFS01018874.1_pt1 | contig 10313 bp, 22 predicted proteins | sample 5400141 | NCBI WGS metagenome assembly WNFS01 (sample SAMN13153358, study PRJNA577476) | soil metagenome | isolation source: 60 cm saprolite under Madrone tree | place: USA:California | collected 2016-06-14
GATTACCGCTGTTTAGCATAAACTATGCTGCCTTATTTCATTCATGTTGTCCGAATATGAACAACTCCAAAGTAGAATATTATTCTCTTATTAATAGGATTAATTATCCTATCGATATCCTATTGGTATCCTACGACGTAGGATTATGCCTATTCATCACTAACGTGATAGGTTTGACTCAGTTTATAGGGCGCGGTATTTAGACCACAACACTTGTCTATAATGTACGTTTTAAGATAAGCCATTGATATTGCTGAGTTTAAGTCCGTAGCTGACTTGACTTAAGAGAAAGAATGTAGTACACTGTGAGGTAAGCTGGAAATCAGGAGGATGAGATGTTCATCAATTTCCTAAGTCCAAAAGACAATCCTGTTAAGGGAGAGTTTGTTGGGGATGCTATAAGTGAACGTGAACTACGAGAAGTAGTTCACTACAGAGTGGATGATGGAGATCCTTTCTGTTCTAAGTGTGGGTGTCCTGCTAAGGTATGGTTGGACACTGAATGGCGTTGGGAACGACATCCAGCACGTTGTTCTCTCATTGTTGGTTTGATCTTACATGGGAGGTAGAACATGAGACAGAAGACAGCAGAAGAGAACGCAGTTCTAGATTTAATTAATGCTATTCACGAAGTTATGCCTTCTCGCTTAATGGAAGCAAGGATGCTTATTCAAAAGATGCAAGATGATAAAGAACCATGGGCTGAGATATGGCCTGCATTGGTTCGTTTCATGTGGGATAGGCTACCAGTATCATGAGCAGCCAACACATTGACAAACTAGCGGCAGGCTACGGCCTGTCATTCTTAGATCAAATCAAGTATGCCATACGGTCTATGCCGTATGGGGATGTCATGAAAATGGCTAAGGGAATTAGTTTCTCTAAGACACATGACACAGAACGTTTGGCACGCACACAAGCTAGAGCCTTATGGGAGTGGGCTCATGGAGACAAGACAAAGGCAGAGCAGACCACGGAAGAACGAACCCGTCTACCAAGAGGAGGAGAATCGTTGTTCATCGAGTGATATACCATACGGCAAGGTTCTGTTTGTAGATCATGAAGGTAGGTCTATTACTGTTAAGTATGATGATGGTAGGTTAGAAGATTATGAGTTTGATGATCTACAGTGGACAGATAAACATGGAGGCTTGTGGGTAACATGATTACCATTGGTAAGTGGTATGTAGCCTCTAACCAAGGTTTTAATATCACTCCACAGAGCATAAGAGTATGTGTAGTGTGGACGGATGGTAATGACCTGTGGTACAGAATAGAAGGTAGCTCTTCAATCCGACAAACTACACACGAACGTTTCAGGTGTATAGTTTAGGAAGGAGGCTAACATGAGTGAGATCATCTACTGGTTCAATACGCTTCCCTTATGGGAACAAGGTATCTGGTTATTGCTAGGTGTCTTTGGTATCACCATAACCATGGCTGCAATCGCTACGATTATAGAGATGTTGAGACGTAAATAAGATTGTAACGAATATGCATCTGCATGGTGCATAGCACGGTACAATCATGGTGATTGTGCTTAACCGGAGTTAATCTCCATGCCTAGACTTACACAGATAAATGGTAAACCCGTAGTGTTCGCCACAACTTCTATCGAAATGGAAGTAACCGACGAGCATGTAAGGAAAGGCCGACGAAAAGATTGGTGTCACTGTGCTATCGCTCAATGTGCACTCGATCAACCAGGTGTAATACATGCAGCAGCAACACTATCAAGACTGTATCTTGAATACAAAGATAAAGTTGTTGTGTGTGCTATGCCCTCCAGTGCACGAAATCAACTCATTGGTTTCGATAGATTCTCTGAAATCAAATTTGCTTCGGGACTGTACAGATTCTCACCTGTCAGTCCTTCACAACGAACAGGTAAAACACAAGGATCGGGTACTAACAGACACATAAAACTTAAAAGCAAGAAGCGGATGCTTGACTTAAGGGGTTGGGTGTGCTATACTATGGGTACAATGAGAGGAGGAAGTGATGCCAAGAGTCAGAGGAAGAGAAGTCTTTGGGATTGATTGGACTAATCTTGAACATGTGAAACAACTTGCCGATAGGCTTGGCGAAGGGAATATTGTTATTAAGTATCCTGCCTATCCTAACTATAACATAACTCACGCTGAACGTGAGGATCATGTTTTGGAAAACGGTGGAGTTATTATTTATCGGAGTTGAACATGGGTAAACCTCGAAGTAAAGGAATGAGGAAGGGTTATCTTAAACGCTTTAGTTCTCAGGTGATTAATGGGGGAAGATATTCCCCCAAGACTACATCCAAAGCTGAAGAGGCTAGACCTAAAAGATCAATGGGTTTTGGTAGACCTGACCTTAACAGTATACCGCCTCCATTACCTATAACTAGAGGAAAATCTATATGGGAGATTTCTCTTAATAAACATGAACGTCTCAGAATTAAACCAGAAGAAATAAAGTTTGCACCAAGACTATCTAATGGTCTACCGCTGCCTGTTGGCGCATACCATTTGTGTTTTGTTGGCAATATATGGTTCTGGTTTCATAAGGAAGAAGGAGATACGAAACGATCGATAACCTATCACTCGGCCAAACGTGCTGAGTATGTGTTCTTCACTGCAACAATTGAATGGTTTGGAGGAACGAATGGGAACGACTAGTAAATACGTTTTGGAACGTAGAGCTAATCCATCTCTAAGAGATGTTGGTGATATTAAACGGTTAGCTTTAGCAGAGGCTAAACGACAACGTAGGAGATTGAGACGGTCTAGCTCATAATAGGAGGTATCATGGCGTTAATTAAGACTTGTTGTAAGTGTGGTGGACGAACCGATAGACCGCCATATACACAACATCAGTGGATCGATTACGTTTGTTATAAGTGTGGTGGCGGTGGTGCTAGGCCAGGATCGTACGCCCCATACATTCCAAAAAGGTGGCCTAGGTTCACACTTAGTCCTACCATAATACCTAAACAAAGTCAATCTGTTTTTGATAAACTTAACCAATCTGTTAGATGTGTCGCGTAAATATTCCTCCCTGCGCGATGCGTCGGCGAGAGGTGAGCGTCGGCTCCCTCTCGCTTTTAGCACATATAGCCCAATCAGGCAGAGGCAAAGCACTTAAAATGCTTAGAGTGTGAGTTCGAGTCTCACTATGTGCACCAATCGAGGTGTACACCATGTTTATCCCAGTACGACTCTACATTTCTTACTTACGTCACTGGCTATGGCCACCATACATTCCTCCTGAAAATACACCTTGGCCTAAGTATTTTGTTATAGGCAGACCATTCCTGGGGAGGAATATGGTCATGGAGTTAGACCCAAGAACTGTTAAATTCAAGTCTGAATTAGCTGACGTTATAGGTGATTTCATAGAGGACAAGGAACACAAAGGAGAAATCAGTAAGCAAGATAGAAACAACTGGTATGCTGCCTTTGGTAAGTATCTGCCTGATCTACGTACTAGAGTTATAACTAAGGAAGATAGAAGGAAAGAAGCTGAAGAGATGAAGGCTCAGCGCCTAGGCATGTGTCAATCCAAATCTGTCTTTAATCTAAAAGGATCTTCATCATGAACAAAGGTGTGATTGTCGTAAAGAACTCTGATGGTAAGATTCCAGAGGAGTTCATAAACATCGCTTCAACAGAATGCGATGGGAGTTTTGGGTTTGCTATGTCTAAACCAGATGGTGGATTATTCCACTATTCACAGAAAGCAAGTCCAGAAGAAGCAACAGAGATTACCAAGGAAACACAGAATGATGCGCAGTGTACAGATAAGACTGCTGTGTTCTTCTATGGTAAAGCTGAAGACAAGATACATACAGACGACCATCAACCACATGTCGTGTTGAGAGATTCATCTAACCAACCTCTAATGGCTGTCTTCCTTGAAGGTAAGTTTGAGGAAGAGTTTGAGAAACTATCTGAGAATTCACCTCAACATCACACACCTGCGTTCTATGTAGCTCAAACTTATTTAGTCGGTAAGATATCTAAGCTGTTTCAACAGAATAAGTACGATCTTGTTGAAACAATAAAAGACCTACAACAACCAGATACTTATAAGGAAATATCTGCTAGGGTCAGAGCAGATAAGACTAACCGTTTCCAAATTACATTTGTCCCGGCTACCGGAACGCCATTCTCTATTAAACAAGGAGCCTCAGAGAAATCCTTTTCTTGGGGTGACATTTCACAGGCATTTGGCTATGATGAGAAATCAACAACTAAACCTGCTGTATCTTCGAAGAGTGTGTTTGGTTCTCCGTCCCCGATTGCACCTACGGTTCCCTTACAACCTGCAACTAGTCCTCTACCGGACTTTGTACCTGATGGATCGAAGCCTTCTGTGCCCACTGTACCGCAGAAAGACGTCGATATAACTAAGTATGAAGATATGTTATTTGTACCTCCTGGTCACATTAAGAACCGTTCTTCTAGGAAGGAGTGGTACAAGTTGTATGGATACTTAGGTATCTTAAATGAGATCTCTAAGAATGAGAATAAAGCTAAGGGTGATTGGACGCAAGGACAAGCCCCCATTAAGTTAACACAAACTCATCTTAAGAATGCTGAAGCGTTGTTACGCGATAACAAAATTGCTCGTTGGAGTGATGCAGCAAGGCTTGTAGCAGAGGTTAAACCTATCACAAGCGATGCACCAGCTGTTATCTCAGACGCTAAAGTAACTGAGACTAAGGCTCCTAGCATTATGATGATTGTACCGCCTTCAGATAGGCAGAAAATTGAGGTGTTACTTCCGCGAGTCATCTCATCTCGCGATGAAAAGGGGCAGCTTATCATTGACCCAGCCAAGCTCAACGAATACGAAAAGAGCGTTCCAACACTTGCAGAGCAACTTGGGAAACCGGCTGGAACCTTTCTCCCGATTGACCCGGAAGGTTATGATTTAATTGAACAGATTAACCCTGGAGCTACTAAACGTCTATTCTTTGAGAACCAAGGAATAATGGTTCACCTTCAGAAGAAGGTTGAAGAGTTAGAGAAGAAGGCTGAACCTAAAAGCAAGAGTGCTTTTGCCGCATGAGTTAATTAGGGATGTGACAAGTGCATATCCATTTCTAATCAACTACTACTGAGAAAAACAACAGTTGATCTGACATCACCCCAACTGTTGTTCCCCAGGGGCCCAGCCCCCCGGCATTCCCCTGGGGTTTATCTACCTAGCACGGAGTGTAAGATGGACTGGTTACATCATCTACGTTCTAAGAAGAAGGCAGGTTTAGAGGAAGAGATTCTGTCTAAACAAAATACTAAACTCTTTGAGGATGCTATGAGTAAGACAATGAACACACCTGATGTAGCTGATCTGTCTAATAAAATTGGTGCGGTAATTTTTGTCTACAATGATTTGATGAAACGTAGACGTGATCATGAACTCTTAGAACATTTACATTTCGCTGGAGATGCATATACGCTTATGGAAGTAAATGGTTGGTATCGTAGAAAAGATGCATTACCTATTGTTTTATTCCCTCAGATATTAAGTCGTATTCCTGCGTGGACTTGTGAAATTGAGAGGGATGAAGACGGAGAGATTAGAAGAAGAAAAAGCACTCAACACAATGCTCATGCTGCTATTATAAAGGGTGAAGTATATGTCATCAAGGCAAATAAACTATATGAACTTGATTTGTATCATGATAATGGTGTACAGTTCATAAGACAGAGAATAGATATACACATTCCATATGAAGAAGAGTTATTAACTAGAGATAAACAAGTAGCTTATTCTGGTATATACCACCACCACCGTAAAGCATGGGCTTACATTGGTAATCCGTTCTATTGGTGGGGTGAAAAAGATAAAGAGGGTTTACCGTTTGGTAGAGCTGTCCCCTACAACAGTAGCTGGAAGAATGGTTCTGATAATTTCATTAACGATATAGATTTCACACCAATGCCCATTCATACTCCTAAGAAAACGTGGAGGCAATTATATTATTATCATGATCCAAGATCAATCAAGTAAATTAATTTCAGCACATTTACCGTGTGAAGACTGTGGTTCGTCTGATGCTATGAGTAAGTATTCAGATGGACATAGTTATTGTTTTAGTTGTCAAACATACAGGAATAATTCAGATGATACCAATTACGTATGGAATGCTTCCTCCGGGAGGGATACTGTTCCACAACTTTATACCTACGAATATTTGCCCTGGAGAGGTGTTTCTAAGGATACCATGGCATTCTATGATGTTAAATCAAAGATTGACAGCAACGGTAGGCCTGTCTCCATTGGGTTTAAGTATCCTAACGGATCTTACAAGCTTAGAGACTTATCCAAGAAAGAATTCTATACCAAAGGAGACATCAGTCAAGCTGGACTCTTTGGACAGGATAAATTCTCGATTGGCGGTCACAAGTATGTGACCATAACTGAAGGAGAACTCGATGCGTTGTCCCTTTATCAGAGCATTAAAGGTCCTGTTGTTTCCGTTCGTAGCAGCTCTAGCGCTGTACGGGACTGTAGCAATGTTCGGGCCTGGCTCAACAGCTACGAACGAATATATCTGGCATTTGATGCAGATGGTCCAGGACGCGACGCTGCCGCTGGCTGCGCACGCCTCTTCGATTTTAACAAGGTTTACCTGGTAAAGTTTACCAAACGGAAGGATGCTAACGAGTACCTTGAGAATGGTGAAGAAGACGAGTTGAGAAAGATATGGTGGAACGCTAAGAAATTTGTACCTGAGAACATCATATCCTCATTCTCCGAATTCAAGACCATTCTCGAAACACCTACCAGGTTAGGAGTCCCGTATCCATTCCCTACTCTGACTGGAATGACGTATGGAATACGGTTAGGAGAGTCTGTCTTGGTCACGGCAATGGAAGGAGTAGGCAAGACAGAGTTCATGCATGCTATAGAATATCACCTACTTAAGGAGACAGACTCAAATGTCGGAGCCATCTACCTCGAAGAAACCAAGCAACGACACCTCCAAGCCATTGCGGGCCTCCATCTTAAGAAGCCCGCACACCTTCCGGACTCTGGTATTACGGTGGGTCAGACACATATCGCACTCATGGACGCTGTGGGTAGGGATGACCGTCTTCACCTCTATAGCCACTATGGGAGCGACGATCCAGAAATACTTCTGGACAGAATTCGGTTTCTCGTCACTGCCTGCGCTTGTTATTATATTATCTTGGACCACATTACTATGTCTGTTAGCGGCCTTGGGGGCGAAGACGAAAGACGAGCCCTAGACTACATATCTACAAGATTAGAGATGATGGTTAAAGAACTTAACTTCTCTTTGATCATCGTCTCTCATGTCAATGATCATGGTCAAACTAGAGGTAGTAGATATATCAGTAAAATATGTGATATACGTACTTTGGATTAAAAAACAACCTGAGTTTATGTCCAATGGTTTTATAAATAAGAAAGGACTTAAAACTCTTAGGGAGTATAAGTATGAAAACATGGGATGAATTAGTATTTTTTCATAAGGTATGGCCGTACTTCTATCTCAAGTTAGATGAAGATAACATCTGTCCATGCATAGACGATATGTTCTTGTCTATGGAATTGACACCATATGAGGAGGTGCGTTGTGCAATTATTGGACAGGATCCGTATCCTAATCCTAGTCTTGCCATGGGTATCTCTTTTAGTATTCCTAATGATGTCTCCAAAGCCATATCTCCAACTCTCAGATGTATTTTTAATGAGTACGTTAATGATTTGCATTTATCTTTTCCTACATCTACCGACTTAACTCCATGGGCTAGACAAGGAGTGTTCTTGTGGAATGCTATTCCATCCTGTGAACAATGGAAATCTATGAGTCACGATTGGGAGGAATGGCATGCACTCACAAAGGAAATCGTGGAAAGATTGGACGATAAGGGAATTGTATTTGTCTTTATCGGATCAGTTGCTAGACGGTTTGTCCCTTATGTCAGCTCCAATTCTAGTACAATTGAGTTATCTCATCCCAGTCCTCGTACTAATTCTTACAGCCCTCCATCTGGCTCGCCGGTTAGGCGTTTCAAAGGGAGCCGAATGTTTTCTTCAATTAATGATGCTTTAGGATACAACCCTATAGATTGGAAATTGGAATGATTAGATTAATGGCTTTCATAAAATGGAAACAGGCTTCACGAATTCCGTTTCCAACATGGATGAGATTATTAGCTGACTATTATCTTAATTGGCACTTTCACAAACCATGGACACTCACAGAAGCAAAACATCAACTATACATTCTGTTTCGAAACAAACATCCATGGTTTTACAATAGACGAAAGGAAGGATCAGATGAATGAGAAACTTAGTACTCGCCGTGGTCTCTTTACTGTTCTTGGTAGTGCCATGGCAGGCGTTGGCTCAGCCCTCTTGTTTCGAAAGCTTAGAAAGCCTGAGGGAAGTATACCCAGCACGCCACGCCTATCACCGGAAGATGACTTCTTCTACGACCCCAGAACAGAAACAACAAACTCTTCTAGATTGGTGGACAAACCTGTTCGAGATTCCACCCTCAACACCTCAACCTCCGTCTCACAAGAGTTCAACACAGACCAACCTGTGTTGGCACGTACTCTCAAAGGTAAGGATGAAGACCTTATCTGTGACGAAGAAAGGTGTCTCAAAGAAGATATCGAGGACCGACTCGGAAAGAACACGTGGGATGAAGACGGAGATTGGCAAGGACGTTCCCAGGGCGAACTCACAGATGAAGAGTTCGCAGCGTACCAAAGATGGCTCAACAACGATTACCCCGTTACCCAAGTTGCACCCACAAGATCATATATCATCGGGTACACGAAAATCTTACCAAGTGACTCCGGAACAAGGGAACAGGATGAGAGACCTGTTGCTGCCTGAGTTGACTCCAGGATTGATTAAATAACAAGAAGAGGGAATGACTAGTAAAGAATATAAACAACGACGGCGAAGATCTAAGGTGAATATAAACAAATTACCTTTGACTCGTCGCCGTCGTTATAAATTCCACCGAATAGCAGAATTAAACAACTTAGCTATGGTAGGTCATTAGTAAAATAACTCACCAGTGGCCTTCCTACGAGCTTGGCGGGGCATTCTATGCGCAGTAAAGGAAGAAATAAGATACGTAACATTCAAGAGTCAAAAAGCAGAAGAGGATTTCACTTTACATACTTTGATGAATACAAGAGGGACTGGGAGAAGGTTAGACACTTCGGTAAATACACACCAATTAGAAAGTGTTGGTAAAATGACAGTGACCAGAGAGAAGTACTATGATAAGAAACACCAAAAGAAATATAAGTCTAATAAAGCATTTAAGAAAGGTGAGGTGAATGAGCATAACGGAAGAATCCAACCTCGAAGAAGAGGAACTACAGAGGACTAACGCAGGTGTCAAAGGCACCGTAGTACCTCTTAGAGCTGTTGCAGGAGGTGGATCAGGAGAGTATTATTGGTTACTAGATTTAGAAGCAGGAGCACATTTCTTATGTAGAGTTAGAGTAAGTAAAATGGATAAAGAACATTCTGAACTTAAAGAGTTTTGGTTAGTCGGTTTAGGAGAAAGAGCAAGATTATTGGAGTTAGTTATGGCAGATGGTTCTAGTATTAGAACATGGGTCGATCCTATACAGTTCTCTAAGGATATGTTTCTATACGAAACATTAGAGAAATAAATGTCCGTTAATTCTGAGGTTGATAAATTAGAATGGCATAGGAAAATAAAAGAAAAGAATGATAAATTCTTTAAAGATAATAAAAGACACCCAACTTGGAGAGAATATCAAACCTTACATAATTTTAAAGAAGTTGATTGTTCAGTTAAAGTTTCGGAATGGAAAATGTTAGATTATGCTAATCCTGCTTGGGCTCCTGCAGATTATTCACAATGGGGTAAAAATAAGAATAAATGAGTAATGTAGTTTATCCAGATTGGAGGTATATCACTATGCTTAATGGTAATATTAAGTGGATGACGAAAGAAGATCCACAGAAATATTTAATTAGTACAAGAAAAGAGAAGGAATTGTTACATGAATGTATAAAAATGTATGGACGAGGGTATTGACAAATGTTTAGAAATGTGCTATGCATGCATGCATTCGCTGCATGACTAGTTTTAGGGTTCTAGCATCCAGAAGGTTCAAGTTAGATAAGGGTTTTTAAGTAACTTTCAAGTTAGATATATAGGTATATAATATATGAATGATAAGATTACATTTCAAATAACCAGAACATCCACCTACTTCATGTGTGATAAGAACAAAGCACCTTGTGAAGGAGCAAGACAAATAATAGAACCTATTTATTATATGAATACTAATACTCCT
>WNFS01005979.1_pt1 | contig 10312 bp, 9 predicted proteins | sample 5400141 | NCBI WGS metagenome assembly WNFS01 (sample SAMN13153358, study PRJNA577476) | soil metagenome | isolation source: 60 cm saprolite under Madrone tree | place: USA:California | collected 2016-06-14
GCTCTCGCCGACGGCGACGTCAAGAGCACCTATAGCGATCTGAAGGCCCAACCTAACGGCGCGCTTCTGGCGTCGTCAGACCCCATCCACGTTACCGCCCGGTCCATGACGGCACATAGCAGCCCGGCGGTTGCTTTGTACACCGGAGACGCACGCCTCTGGCAGGACGCCAACGTCATCGAGGCTCCCTCGATCGAGTTCGACCGTAATCGCCGTTCGGTCATAGCCAGGGGATCGCCCGCTCAATCCGTTTCCACTGTGCTGATTCAAACTGAGAAGAGTGGAAAAGTCACGCCAGTAAAGATCACTTCCGCCAGGCTCAGCTACACCGACGGCGAACGCCAGGCGCACTTTGAGAATGGAGTCCAGGCCAAGGGGGCAGACCTCACCATCGTCGCACGTGAGATGGATGTGTTCCTGCAACCACGGGATCAAACCACACCAAATCAGTCAGTTGCAGGAGTCGGTGCAGGAACCGATGCTGGAACTGGCGCTGGAACTGGGAAGATCGACCACATCGTCGCCAGGGAGCAGGTAGTCATCACCCAGCCGGGCAGAAAAGCCACTGGCGATCAGCTGGTTTACACCACGGCCGACGACAAGTTCGTGCTGACCGGCGGACCGCCGAGCATTTTTGATGCCGAACATGGCAAGATTACTGGGGTTTCGTTGACTTTATTTAGACACGATGGTAGGGTTTTGATCGAAGGCAACAACACATCCCCTACAGTCACTCAGACGCAAGTGGCACGTTAAATGCGTACCCTGGCCACCGACGAAATCGGCAAATCCTATCGTGGTCGCCGGGTTGTAAATGGGGTCAGTATTCGGGTGGGACAGGGCGAAGTTGTTGGTTTGCTTGGACCTAATGGCGCCGGCAAGACCACCACGTTTTACGCCATCGTCGGTCTGATACCCCCCGATGCCGGCAGGGTTCTCATCGACGAGGAGGAGATCACAGACGTGCCCATGTATTTGCGGGCACGCCAGTACGGCATCAGTTACCTCCCTCAGGAAGCTTCGGTTTTCCGCAAGCTGACAGTAGAGGAAAATGTCCTCGCTGTGCTGGAAGCCCAGCCCATCTCTTGGCATGAGCGCCGGGAAAAAATGGAAGAACTGATCGACCAACTGGGCTTGGAGCATATCCGGCAAAACCGCGGATACGCTCTGTCCGGGGGAGAGCGCCGGCGCGTGGAAATTGCCCGCGCCTTGTGCATCAACCCCGCATTTATTTTGCTCGACGAGCCGTTTTCCGGTATCGACCCGATCGCTGTCCTTGATCTTCAGAAGATCATTAGTGATCTGAAGGCAAGCGGAATTGGAGTATTGATCACCGATCACAACGTCCGCGAAACGCTGGCGGTCACAGATCGGGCCTACATTATCGATGGCGGAAGGATTTTAGCCTCGGGCATGCCCGAGCAGCTGGCCAGTGATCCCCAGGTCCGCAAGGTGTACCTGGGCGAAAGTTTCTCGCTCGTGTGAATGCACAGTCGTCAGTCTTAGCCAGGTCGAATTCCGCTCAAAGACTGACGGCAGGTTTTTCTGACGACTGAAGACCGACGACTGACGACTAACTATGGTTCTACTCCAACCCAGGCTGCATTTGAAAGTCTCACAGAGGCAGATCCTGACGCCTGGCCTCGTGCAGATGGTCAGCGTGCTGGCGCTCAACAAGCTTGAGTTGCGCGACATGATCACCGCTGAGATGGTCGAGAACCCGGTTCTGGAGGAACTGGAAGACTCCGTTCCACTGCTCGACGATGCCGTGCGCCGCGAAGAAGAGCGCGAACGGGTTGCCCCTGAAGAAAACACCGTTACCGCCGTCGAAAAGAAAGATCCATTCGAAGAAATCGATTTCGGTTCGTTCTTCCAGGAATATCTCGATCCCGGATATCGCAGCCGCGGTGAGATGGAGGAAATTGAGCGGCCGTCATTCGAAAATTTTCTTTCCAAGCCCACGACTCTCTCCGACCATCTGGCCTGGCAACTCGGCGCTCTGTCAGTGAGTCCGGAAGTGCGGGAAGCGGCCGAAATCATCATCGGCAACCTGAGTGAAGACGGCTACCTGATCGCCAGCGACGAGGAGTTGCTGGGCACTGCCCCGCCCGCTCCGCCCGAAGTGGACGCCACCATCGCCGCCAGCGTGGTGAAAGAAGCTGCCGCGCTCGGACTGGCCACAGACGAGGATTCAGATACAAATACAGATACCAATGAGGACAAGCTCGACGCGTCTTTACTCGACGTGTCTTTAGACGATACCGGCAAAGCGCTGCCGCTCGAATCGAACCCTGCCGGCGACCGTGATTTCAATTCCTCCCTTAGCGCCGACGGAGCTGCGATGGCAGCCGCTCCAGAAGCGGTCGCCCCTGAAACGCCGAGACCAGCCCCGGTCGTGGTGTCGCCGCCAGATCTTCTTCCTCAGCGGAAATCCTCTCAGCCTGCCTATCAGCCCAGTTTCAACCTCGAAGAACTACATGAGGCCCTGGACCTGGTGCGCCAAATGGATCCGCCCGGAGTTGCCTGCCGCGACTTGCGCGATTGTCTGCTTTATCAGCTGCGCTACCATCAGCAGCACTTGGCCACCAACAAAAACGGTAACGGCGAAGTGGTCGCGCAGGTCCTTTCCGACGCGGTTGCCATCGTCGACCAGCATCTGCGCGCCCTGCAGAACAAGCAGTACAAGGAAATTGCCCGCGCCATCAACCGTCCGCCGGAAGCGGTGCAGGAGGCTTTGGAGTACATCCGGACCCTCGATCCCCGCCCCGGTCTGCGTTACAACAAGAGCCAGCCGCGGCTGATCGAGCCCGACGTAGCCTTCATTAAGCACGGCGATGAGTGGCTGGTGATGATGAACGAGGACGACGTTCCGGTGCTACGCCTGAACCCAGCCTACAAGCGATTGCTGACCCGCGATGGCAACGACAAGGACACGCGCAACTACGTCAAAGAGCGCTACAAAAGCGCCATTCAGCTCATCAAGAACATCGAGCAGCGCAAGCAGACCATCACCAAGGTCTGCTATTCCATTGTCACCCGGCAACAGGACTTCCTGGAAAAGGGCATCGACCAGCTCAAACCCATGATGATCAAGGAGGTCGCCGAAGAAATCGGCGTGCATCCCTCTACGGTCAGCCGGGCGGTCGCCAATAAATACGCCCACACCCCGCAGGGCGTTTTCGAGTTGCGCTATTTCTTTAGCGAGAGCGTGAACGGCCCCCAGGGCGGCAACACTTCGTTGCTGATCCTCAAGCGTCGCGTCAAGAAGCTCATCGAGGAAGAAGACCCGAACCGGCCGTTGACCGACGAGCAGATTACCCGCATCTTGCAGTCACAGGGTATCCAGGTCACTCGCCGCACGGTCGCGAAATATCGGGAAGACATGCGCATCCCCAGCACCCACCAGCGCAGAGTAAAGAAATAAAAAGAGGCAAGGGAACGGCTTGGGCCGTGCCGCAGAAACCGACCAACATGGGTCGTACTAACAGAGTTCAAACGTGCCTGGAAAGAAAGGGGAGCTCATGAACGTAGAGTTCACCGGCAGAAAGTGTGAAATCACTCCTGCTCTCCGCCAGTCAGTCGAAACCGGCCTGGCCAAAATCCGCAAAATTCTGGGTGACAAATTCGATAGCAAGGTAATCTTGGCGATTGAAAAACACCGCCACAAGGCGGAAATCACCATCAGCCCGCGCAACGGACCGCTGGTTGGTGCGGCTCAGGCAGGCGACATGAAGTCTGCCATCAATCAGGCTATTGATCACCTGGAAAAGCAGGCGGTCAAATACAAGACCCGCTGGCGCAGCAAGAAACGCCATGAGCAAAAGAACCACAACAAGAAATGGAATGGTAAGGGCGCCCAGGACAGTCTGCCTGTCGCGGTCGGACTGGAGGAGACTGCAGAGATTTCACTGGTTGTACACAAGTTTCCCGCGGTAGCCAAGTCCACCGAGGTTCACCTCGTTCGTACCGAGGATGCCGTCGCTGTGCGCCCCATGACCTTGGAAGAGGCAATCAAGGAAGCCCACTTCCGCGACCGTGACGTCTTTGTCTTCCGCGACCTCCAGGGCAAAGTAATGGTCCTGCACCGTACCCGCGAAGGAAAGATGGAGCTGATAGAAGCGCCGTAGCCATGGCTCTCAGCCATCAACCCCGGACGGGTATAAGGAGGCTCTCTCGGCAGGATCGCCAGCGGCAGGAACAAAAATGCTCACGGAGGCAGGCAAAATGCCCAACCAAGAATTAAACCGTTTCGATCCCTGGTCGGTGATCGTAATTGCTTTGACTCTGGTGCTTTTTCTCGGGTCCGTATTCGTCAAAGGATTCACCCACGAACTGCTCCTCGAAGCTGCGGTTTTCCTGGTCTCGATGAAGCTAATCCTGATGGCCCAGAAGAACAGCCTGTCCGCCAGACTTACAGGCCAGCGTCTCGAGCGTATCGCGAGTTTGCTGGAACAAATTCAAAACCAGCCAGCGCAAGGGGGCGAATAAGTCTCGTCGCTGGGGGCGACAGAGCCGTTCTGGTTTTGGTTTCCGGTTTCCAGTGTCTGGTGGGGTTCTCAAGACCGATACCGGATTGCGACGTGCCAGAGACGGAAACTAGAAGCTAGATTTCCCCTTCACGGACGTAGGCCGCAATTCAATATTCCCTATCCCGCCCGAGACATCAAGCCGCAGAGTGACCGGTGACTTGCCATACAAATCGTTGGAGTATTCGTCGCCCTCGCGTCTGAGCTTGTCCGCGCTGATTGAACCAATGCCTCCCGTGGCATGAACCCGTACGCCCACGTCCTCCGGCAGCAGGATGACCGCATGCCCAACGCCACCCCGTACGTCGGCGTCGAGATCCTTTTTCCAGTCTCCGGTGAGGTCGGCAATGATCTCGCCCGCACCCATTTTGATTTCAAGCCTGGTCAGCGAGAGATCGCCTGCTTTCACCTGACTCCGGCCGGCGCCCATATCGACGCTGAGTTCCATGGGTATGTTGTTACCCAAGCGAAGGTCCCAGTTGTTCTCGGTATGGCCAATGTTGAACTTTCTCCCCGCCTGGGTAAGCTCCAGCTGGCCTCCAAGAGTAGATACTTGGTAGGAAATCTTCGGCTTACCTTCACTCTCCGCATATTTGAAGTCGGCTTCCAGCAACTTGCTGGCTCCCCCGGACAGCTTCATTTCGCCGGCAGGCATTTGGATGTGTACGCGGACAGGTTCCGAGCCTTGCCGGTCGACAGTTTCGACATCATGGACCTGCCGAGAAGCGGTGCTGAAGCTGAGCGCAATTCCGAAGATGACAAGCAGCAGAATGACGGCAATCTCGCGGCCGCTAAGCCAAGCCCTGCGGGCGCTATCCTGCGGGCCAAACTGGTCCCAAAGCTTGCCCAACCCCAAAAACACTAGAAGCACGGGCCAATAACGGGACAGCAAAGGCCAGGGGTCTAATCCTGGCCGAACGTTGCTATAGAGAAACAACAGTCCCAAGGCGATGAGCAGAAACGCTCCCACAAGAGACGTACGACGATTTCCCGGCACGAATCACCTCCAGGCCGTGCCTATTATCGAGTACGAAAGCCCTTCGCGATGCTCCCCCGATTCGAGACCTCGTTCTTTTTACCTGTGACAGATCCTTGGCACTTATTCGAGGGCGCGCGCTTGAGAGCAAGGTTGGGCGCGATCGCCCGGGCCACCGCCCCGCTTATGTTTGGTGCGGACTTTGGGATGGTAGGAGCAGGCAATCCGCCGAAAAAACTGCCCTAGAACAGCACTTCCCACCGCTGCTCCGGATTTTCGATATTTTCCCCCTTTCGTGCCGAGTGGAGGACGACCAGGGTGCCTCACTTTTCCGATGACACCGCGTGTGCCTCTTCGGTCACCACGGTAAAGCCAGTCAGATTGGCGATGCCGAACGAAGTCGTAATGGCAACGTCGGAGGCATCTCGGCCGGTCGCCACCAGCACGCGCCCAATCCGCGGCTGCGTGTGGCGCGCATCAAAAGTCCACCAGCGGTTCTGCAGGTAGACTTCGAACCACGCGCTGAAGTCCATAGGCGTGGGTTCCTTCGGCACCCCGATATCGCCCAGATACCCCGTCGCATAGCGGGCCGGAATGTTGAGCGCCCGGCAGAAAGTGACCGCTAGATGCTGGAAATCGCGGCAGACTCCGGTGCGTTCCGTAAACACATCCAAAGCAGTTTTTGAAGAGCGCGCGTGATGGTATCCGAAGGCCACCTTCCAGTTTACCCAGCCGCAGATAGCCTGCACCCGGCTCCATCCGGGCTTCAGGTGGCCGAACAATTCCACCGCGATATTGGACAGTCGGTCCACCTCGCAGTAGCGGCTGTTCAGCAGATAGCGGAGCGTCTCCGGCGGCAAGTCATTCACCGGATGCTCCTGCGCGTCGGGATCAGAAGCGTCTGGGGTTCCCGGGTCCTCGATCACAGTGGAACCACTCAGCCGCAGTGGTCCCGCCGGCGCCAGCCATCGGGCACAGCGGTTGCCGTAGCTATCCAGGTAGCTCTCCACCTGTACCTCTGGACTGATGCGCACTTCGTCCGGCTCACGCAGATCCTGCGCACGAGAGGGATGCACGTGCAACATTCCAACCATGGCCACAGCCGTGGGAATGTCGAATTGAATGTCGTATCCCAGACGTATCAACACGCGCGGGGTCTCCCTCTGCCAGGGGAAAGAGCGCAACCTGTAGCGCAGGCATTATTACCCATCCCAGCGGGCAAGCAGGATGCAAAATCCGAATCGGCGGCAACAGCAACAGCCGGGTACTCCATTTGCGCCAGGGTGCGGGGGCCCCATTTTTTCGCGCTTTTTGCGAAAAGTGGGGCTTTTCGTCGCGGAGGGCAGCCCTCCCCGAGCAGTCCGGCTCCTACCCCTAACTCAAACAAGGCAAAGGCTTTGTGCTTAAATACATATAAATATATGAGTACAATTATGTAAAGATCCATGTTCCAGGTGGAGCGTTTCTTCACTTCTGCGGGGATAGGAAAATGGTGGGTTAATGCCCGTCCTACCCGTCTCACTCGTCTCGGTGCACAGTCTCCATCGAGAAGGCCGGCAGGCAGATGGCGATGTATTCGGTACCGTCTTCGACGGGGGTGGAATATTGCACCCACTCGCCTCGATGGGCGATCACAGCTTGGCCGGCGGATACATCCATCTCTCCGTGCTTGTGCTTCACGTGCAGAACTCCTTTGAGCACCACGGTGAACTCATCGAACTCGGGCGTTTGTCCAGGCTCTTCCCAGCCCTGCGGACTGCGCATGTGCGCCACGCTCACTCCCGACGTCTTGGTGTTGACGCGGCCAATAAATTCGTCGATCAGTTTCGGTTTTGTCCCCGCGGCAGGGATGCGTGTGGGCTCAGCGACCAGAGTGGGCATGGTTTCTCCTCAGGATCAACACAATAGGATGAACACAATCAATTTACCAAAGGGAAAACCACAGGTTCGAAAGCACCCGGCGGTTCGGCTTATCCCGCGCATGGGAATTCTGTGACCCATCAAGGCGGGAGCCGGAGCGGGGAATTTTCTAAACCGATAACAGGCGCGCTTTTTCGACTTGCATCGCTGCCAGCGCCTCGAGCGGCGGAACCGAGGCCGGTACGGTCAAGGTTCGTTCTGGCGGCGTGGTGCCACTTTGGAAAGCCTTGACCAGCATTTCCAGCGCTTGACCCGTATTCGGCCCGGCGAAGATTGTCGCGGTCAGCAACCCCCGCTTGACCCAGGCCTGACCTGTTTTTGGCAAGCCGTCACATCCGATAAAGGGCAGGCTCAGCCAGCGCTGCCGGGCTGCAGAGTCGGGTAGTTCCTGAAAGGCCTTTCTTGCGCCCAGCGCCATGCCATCATCCTGGGCCGCGATCAGGTCGATACGGTTCTGGTGAGAAGTAGACAACCGCAGCCAGGAGCTTACGGCCCGATAAGAGCTGGCTTCAGTCCACTGCGCTCGCATGACTTTTACCTGTACGTCAGCCGGCTTGGTCTCGTACATCCCGCTGGTGCGCTGTTTCGCGGCCAGGCTTTCTGCGGGGCCTTGAACGTACAGGACCGACCCGCCTTTGGGCAAAAGCGCGGCAAACTGGTGTCCCTGGATGCGGCCAATCTGCTCGTGGTCCGAGCTGACTCCGAAAATTGGAACGCGACAGCTTCTGCGGATTTCGGCAATATATTCGACATTGCGGTTCAGGACCACCCAGCCGATGCCTGCGGCCGCCGCGGCACGAGCCACCTGCGGCAGAGCGGTTCCGCCCACGGGTTCGAAAACGATCCCGTCAGGCTGGGAGTCGGATCGCGACTGAATGACGTTCAGGATTTGCTGACTTTGGGCGATGGAATCGTTGTCGGCGTAGACGATCTGGACGTCTACGCCGAGGCGCCTCGCAGCTGCTTCGGCGTCCGCAGCTTGCTCGATCTGATAATCGTTGTCGTTAGTCGTCAGCGAAACCAGAAACTTTAACTTCTTCATGGAGGTCACGGTGCCAAAATCATACATGGGCCTTGGTTCGCGGGCACAGTGACTGTGGTAACCAATTCAGGTGCCCGGTTCGGCAGTGGTCAGCAAAACTTTTCGGACAAGAGTTTGGCCCATGGCTGCCGCCGAACCTTGGTGACGCCCGGGGCAGTGCTAGAATGCGCACCCTCGGGGGAAACGTCATGCGCAAAGCGATGATCGCGTTTGGACTGCTGTTTTTCTGCACCTTGTCGGGTTGGTCGCAAGCCAGACTCTCAACCCACTGGGAAGAACTCACCGCGGGAGACTTCCGCTCGGCCATCCAGCAGTCGCAAGGCGCCTGTCTGCTGCCTTTCGGCATTCTGGAAAAGCATGGTCCTCATCTGCCGCTGGGCACGGATCTTCTGAATGTTCGCTATGCGGCCTTGCACGCTGCCGACCAAGAATACGCCGTGGTTTTTCCTGAATATTATTTTGGCCAGATATTTGAAGCCCGGCACGAACCCGGCACCGTAGCCTACAGCCGGCAATTGCAGCTGGACCTGCTGCAAGAAACCACGGACGAGATGGCGAGGAACGGCTGCAAGAAAGTCATCATCGTGAACGGTCATGGCGGAAACGAGAATTTGCTTCCTTTTTTCGCCCAGAGCCAGATGGAGAAGCCGCACGACTACGTAGTTTATGTGCTGGGGCTGGTTGAACCGCCAGCTGGCGGCCCGCCGCGAAAGAGCACGGGTCCGGACTGGCACGCGGGTGAAGTGGAAACATCGGCGACGATGGTCTCCCATCCCGAACTGGTGCATCTGGATCGAGCCAAGAGCGAGTCAGGAGCTGATCTGGGCAGGCAGAAGCTGGCCGACAACCTCTACACCGGAATCTGGTGGTATGCAGGCTGCAGAACGAATTTTTCGAGAAGGCTACACATCCCCTGGAGACGCGCCCCTAACCGGTCACAGCTCGCGGAGCCTGAGCCGGCGACGTAACTTGGGTAACGTTGGCCGAGGTGGGCACAAATGTTACGCTCCCGGAGAGGCAGGAAAATCAGCCGTTTGCGAGGGGGAAGCTGAATGGTAGCCCTAGGCGCCCGCTCGTCCTCGACGCAGCGGCGATACAGCAGAATTCAGCTGGCCCGCCATTCCGCGCCGGTTTGATCAGTTCAGCGCGGCAGCCGTAGCCAAGCGAGACCGCCAGCCATGCCACGCATTCCGATCTTTAGACTCGGCCGCACCCCGGAGCAGATACTGCCTCCTCAGCTGAGCAGTTACACGCCCAAGCTGACCCTGGACGATCTTCAGTTGGGGGTGGATAACCTGCGCCACGATGTGCATCTGAGTCCCCGATTTGTGGAGCAGGCGCGCCTGCGGATTGCGCGACTGATCGTGCGTCACGGTGACATGGAGGGACTGGCGGCCGAGACGCCGGAACCGAAGGCCGGCCATCACTTTGGGGGATCGATGGCGAGGCTGCAACCGTCAAAGGCGAACCCTTCGGAACTCAAGTCGCTTCTGGCCGACCTGCACGTGTCGGCACTCAATCGCGCTAAGGCGGCGGAAAATCTTTCCGTAGACGTGCTGGCGCGAGTGGCCATCGTCAAATTCTTGCGCATCGAGTTGAACTCCCAATTTGCTCAACTGCTGGAGCGTGGCCGCATGATGCTCAAGAGCTACGAAGGGGTGCGCCAGCAGAGGGCGCTGGAGTATCGCGAGCGGGTGGCTGGCTTCCAGGTGGCAAAAAAAATCATCCAGCGCAAAACCGGGCAGGAGCTGTTTCGCATCCTGCGCGAGATTGAGAAGGAAACGCTGGCCCGCACCCGCCGTTCGCTGTTCGGCAATCGCGGCGAGGCGGAATACAAACTCTTCCTCA
>WNFS01004821.1_pt1 | contig 10308 bp, 10 predicted proteins | sample 5400141 | NCBI WGS metagenome assembly WNFS01 (sample SAMN13153358, study PRJNA577476) | soil metagenome | isolation source: 60 cm saprolite under Madrone tree | place: USA:California | collected 2016-06-14
GATCGAAAACATGGTGCCCGTGGCCATAGTGGCGAGTACCCCGATCATGCTGGCTGTCGCATCGGCGGTGCCGGCGAAATCGGCCGGCGAACTCATCGCTTATGCGAAAGCTAATCCCGGCAAACTGAGCCACGGTGCATCGCTTGGAACTCCTCCACATTTGTTGGGGGAATTTTTCAGGGCCAGGACTGGAATCGATATCCAATATGTTCCCTATAGGGGTTCGAGCCAATCGATCCCGGACTTGCTGGGAGGACAGTTTCAGATCGTCGCCGATTCTGCGGCGGTTCTTCTTCCATACATCCAGCAAGGAAAGCTGAGGCCCATCGTGGTGGCGAGTACGACGCGTTTCCGGGAACTTCCGGATGTGCCAACGTTGATCGAGATTGGGCTGGATGGGTTTCCCCCGCAGACTTGGTCAGGAATCGTTGCGCCAGCTGGCACTCCTGCGGCGATCATCGACAAGCTCAATGCGGCGACCAACTCGGCCTTGATCACTCCGGAGATGACGGCGTCCCTCGCGAAACTGGGTTTTCAGGCCGAGCCAGGTTCGCCGAAGGATTTCGCAGCGCTTGTGGCGACGGACACGCGGAAATGGGCGGAGGTCGTCAAGTTGACCGGGGTGAAGATCGAGTGAGAAGGACGTTCACGCGGTCATTGCGTCCGCAACGACGCTGACATAATGGAAGGAAATAATTATGCGGCACAATCACCGGATTTTACCCTTCGCAGCAGTTGCGCTTGTCGCTTCGTCCGTTTCAGCCCCGGCTGAAACCGACCAGAAGGGCTTCGTACGCGTTACGCCCGAAAAAGTGGAATGGACAACTCCCTTCGGCATCGATTCGACGCCGGTGGCGTTCCTCGATAGCGATCCATCCAAGCCTGGCATCTACGTTCAGCGCGTGAAGTTCCCGCCCAACGTCTTCACAAGGCCGCATAAGCATGGGGAAGATCGTCATATCGTGGTGTTGAAGGGCACATGGTACATGGGGACAGGCGATGATTTCGATCCATCGAAGGCGGTGCCGATGCCGGTCGGCAGCTACGTCAAACATCCGGCCGGCGCCGTGCATTGGGACGGCGCGAAAAACGAAGAAGTCGAGTTGCAGGACGTCGGCCGCGGTCCACTTACTACGGAATTGATGTCGAAAGACGGCCCGATGTTCGGACCGGCAAAGTGAGCAGAGTGGGAGGGGTCCGTATTCTTAGACCAAGCCACACCCAGGTTAGTTCAGCTTGGCTTTGAGATCGCCGATGCCCTGAGTGACGAGCGCTTCGGCCGCAGCGCCATGGGTCGTCTTGACCAAGATCGCCTCGGCCGCCGCGATGGCGACGTCGGCGGCTGTAGCGCGGACATCAGCGAGCGCCTGCGTCTCTGCCTGAGCGATCTTGGTTTCCGCCATCTTGGTGCGGCGGGCGATGAACTCTTCGACCTTCGCCTGGGCATCCGCAGCCATGCGGTCGGCTTCGACACGGGCGTTGAGAATGATCGATTCGGCCGTCTTTTCGGCCTCGCCCTGCCGGCGCCGATATTCGGCTAATACGCCTTCGGCTTCCTTGCGGAGCTTGAGGGCTTCATCGAGTTCGGCCCTGATGCGGGCGCTGCGATCGTCAAGCGCCTTGAACACCAGGTTCGGGACGCCAAGCTTGACCAGGACGCCGATGAAAATCAAGAAAGCGATCGCGACCCAGGTTTCCGGCTCGTAGATGAGATCGATCATTGCGGCCCTTCAGCGGTCAAGCGCTACCTTGACGGCAGCTGTGGCGGCGGCCTCGGACGGCGCCTTCCCGGTCAGCCGCGCCACGATGGCGACGGCTGCTTCCCGCGCGATGCCCTGCACATTCGCCATGGCGGCCGTCCGGGTTGCCGCGATCGTCTGCTCGGCAGCCGTCAATTTCGCACGGAGACCGGCCTCCACGGCCTTGCGGCGCGCGTCTGCTTCGGCGTTGATCTTGTCGCGGGTCTCGGCGGCGATTGCCTGGGCGCGTGCGCGGGCGTCGGCCAGGGCCTTTTCGTAGCTCGCAATGGCGGCGTCCGCCGTGTCCTTCAGGCGGGCCGCTTCGTCAAGATCGCCCGAAATACGCTGGCGGCGGTCCGCAATGATCGATCCGACCCGCGGCAGCGCCAGCTTCGACGCGATGAGATAGAGCGCGACGAAAAAGATCGCGAGCCACAGCAGCTGGGATGCGAAGGTGTCCTTCTGGAACGGCGGGAATTTGCCGCCGTGCTCCGAAGGCGGCGTTGCCTCTGTCCCGGTCAAAGGAGTCCCGGTCAAAGGAGTCCCGGTCGGAAGCGACCCGGTCGAATGATTTTCCGCCATGGCGGCGCTCCGGTCCGCGCTCCGCGCGTGCCCGCTAGAGGGCGAACAGCAGCAAGAGCGCGATCAGCAGTGAGAAAATGCCGAGCGCCTCGGTGACGGCAAAGCCGAAAATCAGGTTGCCGAACTGGCCCTGCGCGGCGGACGGATTGCGCAGCGCGGCGGCGAGATAGTTGCCGAAGATGGTGCCGACGCCGACGCCGGCGCCGCCCATGCCGATGCACGCAATGCCGGCGCCGATATACTTGGCGGCCATTGGATCCATGATGAAGCTCCTTTTTTCGCGTGGTGGTGAGAAGAGGCCGTCAGTGGCCGCCTGGGTGAAGGGCATCATTGAGATAGATGCAGGTGAGGATGGTGAACACGTAAGCCTGCAGAAACGCGACCAGCAACTCGAGCGCGGTCAGCGCTACTGTCAGCGCGAGAGGCAGAGTCGCGCCGACCCAACCGACGATTCCCAGCCCGCCCAACATGGTGACGAAGGCCGCGAACACTTTGAGGGTGATGTGACCGGCCAGCATATTCGCGAACAAGCGTACGCTGTGTGACACCGGGCGGATAAGGAACGAAAACACTTCAAGCATGACGACGAGCGGCAAAATGTAGACGGGAACGCCGCTCGGCACGAACACCTTGAAAAAATGCAGGCCGTTCGTCCAGAGCCCATAAACAACAACGGTAAAGAAGACCACAAGGGCCAGCGCTACAGTGACGATGAGATGGCTCGCCACCGTGAAATTGTATGGGATGAGCCCGACCATGTTCGAAACAAGGATGAACATGAACAGGGAAAACACCAGCGGGAAGAATTGCATCCCGCCCTCGCCGACCGTGTTGCGTATGGTGTCGGCAATGAACTCGTAGGCGAGCTCGGCCACCGATTGCAGTCGTCCGGGCACGAGCTGGCGTTGGGCGGTGGCGCCGAGCATCAAAGCAGCGATAATCCCGACGGCGATGCCCATGTAGAGGGCGGAATTGGTGAAGGCAAGGTTGACCGAGCCGATTTTGCCGAGCGGAAAGTAGTTGACGATCTGGAATTGGTGGATCGGATCGGCCATGACCGCAGCGGTTCCTTACGCTTCTTCTCACGACGCCGCCGGCCCAATATGCCGTCGGGTGTTATGATCTACTCTCGGGCGGAACGCCCCCCTCCCTCCCCTCCTCCGCATGCGGGGGAGGGGAGGGAGGGGGAGGCACGACCCCTGCCGTCCGCATCACATTCATCACGCCGGCCACGAAGCCGAGCAACAGAAATACAATCAGGCCCCACGGCGAGATCCCGAGCACGCGGTCGAGCGCCCAGCCGATGCCGGCACCGAGCAGCACCCCGCCCACGAGCTCGCTGGAAAGCCGAAACCCGCGCGCATATCCCGATGCGTCAGCGGCGGGTGGACCACGACCTGTTTCGGACGGTTCGTCCGGCCGTTGCTGGCCTAGTCGATCGCCGAGACGCCGGAGCCTCGCGGAAAGAGCAGCCTCGTCGGTACGGCGCTTTTCCAAATCGTTGCTGTCGCGCGCATTATCGGCCATCTTGACGCCACCTGCGCGCCGTTGACGATCCGGTTTCCCGCCCCCTCAAGGCCGCGCGGACCATACTTATTGGGCGCGGCCTAGTCAAGAATCTGTCCGCGTGTAATGAGTAGTTGAGACGAAAGGTTAATCATGCCGTTTTTGTGCTGCCGCCAATCCTTCGGGCGAACGTTCGCGTCGCCGCCGGGTGCCGCCCGCAGCGCCATGCGCGCTCCCCGGCTCGGCTTGCAACGAGGGGATGTCATGCGCTCATTCCTTTACGTGATTGCGATCCTGGCAATGGTGCCGAGCCCGCTGCTGGCGCAGGGGAATTCCGCCGAAACGCCCACCCAGGCGCCTCGACCGCAACCTCCAGTGCCCTCTCCCTACCCTCCCCCGCATGCAGGGGAAGGTAGGGAGGGGGCGCCGGACAGAGGCAACCCCCGGTTTGTGTTTCACCGCAGCGGTAGCGGGTTCGTGCGGCTCGATCTCGTCACCGGTGCGGTCGCCTCGTGCAGCCAAAATGCGGCCGATTGGACTTGCGTTCCCGGCCGCGACGAGCGCGCCGCCCTCGACCGCGAGATTGTGCGGCTGCAACGGGACAACGCCGCATTGAAGAACGCGTTGCTGGAACACGGCGTTCCATTGCCCAATGACATGAAAGCGGATGCCCCCACCGTCCCGGCAGAGACCATACCGCGCCCACCGCAGACTGTGCCGCCCACCGCCTCGGCGCCACCCCCGTCGGCCAAACCGGGGGAACCAGATCACGCATCGCGCGACGACGCCGAGGTCGAGCGCATCATGACGATGATGGAAAAGGTCTGGCGGCGTCTCGTCGAGATGATGATGAACATCCAGCGCGACTTGCAGAAGAAAGGATGAGCCCAATTCAGGGATCAGTTATCAGGGATCAGTAATCAGGTATGTGATTACCTATCTCCGAACTTCCTGCCTTGATAAGCATTCACGTTTCCAGGTCCCGGTAGCCAGCATGCAGCGATCATTCCTGATCCCTGATTACTGACTACTGATCCCTGGAACGGGCGCCGCTACAGGAACAACGCCATGAGTAGGCTCTCCGCGATCGCGGCCACTGCTCCCGAATTGATGATCGCCGCAACGCTCGTCGTCGAGACGCGCGGCCAGGGGTTTTTCGACATTACCAAGGACGTTGCGGATTTCATCGCGAGGTGCGGAGCAGGCGACGGTATCGTGTTTGTGTTCATCCGCCACACCTCGGCGTCGCTGGTGATCCAGGAGAATGCCGATCCGGATGTCCGCACCGATCTCGGCACGGCGCTTGACCGTCTTGCGCCAGTCGACGCCGGCTGGGTTCACGACGTGGAAGGAGCAGACGACATGCCGGCTCATGTGAAGACGATGGTGACCGGCGTTTCGCTTCACATTCCGGTTCGAGACGGTGCGCTTGAGCTTGGGAGTTGGCAGGGCGTTTACGTTGCTGAACACCGGGCGCGTCCGCACCGTCGCGAAGTGGTTTTGAATTACGTCGGCGCAAAGCGCCGGGGGTGATAAGACCCGGCATGACGCGTTGTAGGGGCGACCCTTGTGGTCGCCCCCTTTATGCGTTTTACCAGCCCGGTCGGGTCGGCGCAGTGCGGGGCGACAACATGGGTCGCCCCTACAGCGGGCGGATTGATCAGGGGATGAGCCGATCCGTGGCTTCGTCGAAAGGCTGCTTCCCTTGCATTGGCAATCACGAGGTTACAAAATAGTTATAGTCCTGGGAAAGCCGAGCCAGGGAGGCGGAGTGCAGGCGTGGGCGCATCAACGCAATACCGGCTGGTGATCGCCGACGATCATCCATTGTTCCGCGGTGCATTGCGCGAGGCCGTCACGGGACTGTTCGAACCCGATGCCATCGCCGAAGCGGAATCTTTTGGCGACATTGCCAAGCTTCTCAACCGCCACAACGATGTCGACCTCGTTCTACTCGACCTCGCGATGCCCGGGGTTCGCGGCTTCTCCGGCCTCATGTACATGCGGGCGCAGTACCCGAGCGTCCCGGTGGTGATCGTGTCGGGTAATGACGATCCGGCCGTGATCCGCCGCTGCATGGACTTCGGCGCGTCGGGGTTCATCCCCAAGACCCTTGGCATCAAGGCGATTCGGCGAGCGATCGAGCAGGTGCTCGACGGCGGCGTCTGGACGCCGCCCGATCTCGATCTTTCCGTCAAATCCGATGATCACAGCGCCGCGATGCTGGCGCGGCTTGCCTCGCTGACGCCCCAACAGGTTCGCGTGCTCATGATGCTGTCGGAAGGGCTGCTGAATAAGCAGATCGCCTACGAGCTCAGCGTATCGGAGGCGACCGTCAAGGCCCACGTTTCCGCCATTCTGCAGAAGCTCGGCGTCGAAAGCCGCACCCAGGCGGTCATCGCCGCCTCCAAGATCGAAGGCGGCCAATGGCCGCAGGTCACACCGATCCCCCATTGACCGCCGTGCCGTTGTAGGGGCGACCACAAGGGTCACCCTCCAACGGGCACTGTTGCGGCCGCGTCGAACTACTCGGCTGCCGCAACACGATGCACCGTCCATTGCGACATGAGCGCGCGTAGCGAGGCCGGCTTCAACGGCTTGTTGAGCACTTGGATCGCGCAGGCGCGGGCGGTCTCGCGCACGCCGGCGGAGCGATCGGCGGTGATGAGCACCGCGGGAATCTCCGCTCCGAATAGCCGCCGCAACTCCGCGACCGCTTCGATGCCGTTGCCGCGGTCGAGATGGTAGTCGACCAGGAGGCCGCCCGGAGACTTGCCGGCCGCGCGCAGGCCGGCAATCGCTTCCGGCAGATCGGTGGCGAGAATCGTCTCGCATTGCCAATCCCGCAGCAGCGCCGCCATGCCGTCGAGAATCTGGCGATCGTTGTCGACGCAAAGAACGAGCGTATCGGCGATCCGGCCATGATCGATGCGCGCCTCCGGCGGCCGCATCTCGCCGGGTTCTGTCGGCGCAACCGGAACCTCGATGGAGAAATGGGTGCCGCGATCGACCTGCGAAACGAACGTGATGGGGTGCTCCAGCACGCGGGCGATGCGCTCGACAATCGAGAGCCCGAGCCCGATGCCGCGCGCCACCTTGGCTCCCTGGTCGAGGCGATGAAACTCGACGAATACGTCGCGGCGCTTGTCAGGCGGAATGCCGATGCCGGTGTCGTAGACATCGATCCGTAGCAGCCCGCCGCGACGCCGGCATCCGACCAACACACGGCCCGTCAAGGTATATTTGATGGCGTTGGAAACGAGATTCTGCAGGAGGCGGCGCAACAGGCGCCGATCGGACCGTATGCTGAGCGAACAGGGCACGAAAATAAGATCAAGGCCCTGGCTGCGGGCGAGCGGAGCGAAATCGGACTGGAGTCGGAGGAGCAGCTCGTTGACCCGGAAGCTTGCGATTTCGGGTTTCATCGCGCCGGCGTCGAGCCGCGAGATATCGAGCAAGGCCGACAGGATATCCTCGACCGCTTCAAGCGATGCGTCGATCTTGGTGACGAGCTGCGCTTCGTTCCCACCCTTCCCTCCCCCGCAATCGAAATCGGCTGTTGCCGATTTCGATCCTTCTTCAGGTGCCGAAGTCGGGTAGACCCGACTTCGGTCGGCGGAGGGAAGGGTCGAGGCGAAGCGCTCGACGAGGCTCGTGACATAGAGCCGGGCGGCATTCAGGGGCTGAACGATGTCATGGCTTGCGGCGGCGAGAAATCTCGTCTTCGACAGGTTTGCGGCCTCGGCGGCCGACTTTGCTTTGGCGAGCTCGGCATTAAGGTGCTCCAGCTCCATGGTGCGCTCCAGCACCCGCCGCTCGAGGTTCTCGTTGGCCCGGGAAAGCGCTTCGGCCGCGGCCACGCTCGGCGTGATATCGGTAAGCGTCGTCACGACACCGCCGTCGGGCATACGGTTGACGCGCACTTCGATGACGAGGCCGCGATCGGGAAAGCGCTCCAGGAATGGCTGCGAATCGGCCGCGTAGCGCGGCAGCCTCGCGCGCACCAGCGTTTCGGGAAGGCCAGGCCCAAAGGCACCGCGGTCGGCGTTGAAGCGGAGGATTTCGGCAAGATCAATGCCGATGCGCACCATTTCGTTGGGCAGCTGGAGCAGCTCGCCGAATTGCCGGTTCCAGCAGATCAGGTGCGTATCCTTGTCGAACACCGCAATGCCCTGGCGCACATGATCGAGCGCGGTCTGCAGGATCTCGCGGTTATAGTGGATCGCGGCGTTGGCGTCGTCGAGCAGCTTCAATGCCGCCTTGGTGGAAACCGTGCGTTGACGCAGGAGCAGCGACAATACGAGGCGGGACGAAGCCGCGCCGATGGCCGAGGCGAGCAGCCGCTCGGCGTAGCGCAAGAGCTCGAAATCCGCATGTGCGCCAGGTTCGAGGCGCATATGCCGTTCGGCCGCGAAGCCGTCGAACGAAAGACGAGTGCGCTCCTCGCCGAGATACCGGGCAACCGCGACGGTGAGTTCCTGCACCGTCACGGCGGATCGCCACAGCCTGAAGCTCGGGGCCGGCGTCAACCTGTGCGGCACGAAAATATCCGCCTGGATGCGCTCGATGGCGGCAGGCCGTTTGATCAACGAAATGGCCACATAGGCGAGAAGGTTGAGCGCAAGGCTCCATATCATCCCGTGAACCAGTGGCGCCAGATCGAGCCCGAACAGCGCCTGCGGCCGCAGCGCGTCGATCCCGAACGGCCCCGCAGCCAGAAACGTCGTCCCCCACGCCGAAATGGTGAGGCTCGGCAGGAGCAAAGTATAAGCCCACACCAGGATGCCGATCGTCATGCCGGCAAGGGCGCCCGCGGCGGTGGCGCGTCGCCACATCAAACCGCCGAAAAACGCCGGAGCAAGCTGTGCGATGGCGGCGAACGCCATCAGTCCGATGGCGGCAAGCTGGGCCTCTCCGGCGGAGCGGTAGTAGAGATACGCGAACAGCACCACCGCAAAGATGGCGATGCGGCGCACAGTCAAGAGATGGGTGCCGACATTGGTGCCGTGACGCCGCATGAGAGCAAGCGGCACGACAATGTCGTTTGACACCATGATGGCGAGGGCGATGGTTTCGACGATCACCATGGCCGCCGCCGCCGACAGCCCGCCGATGAAGGCAACGAGCGCCAGGAATTCCGAGCCGGCTGAAATCGGCAGCGCGAGCACGTACATGTCGCTGTCGATCGTGCCTGGCGAGAACGTCAACATGCCGGCGATCGCGACCGGCACCACGAACAGATTGATGAGAACCAGATAGAGGGGAAACAGCCATGCAGCGCCGCGGATCTCGGATTCGTTCTTGTTCTCGACCACGGTGACGTGGAACTGGCGGGGCAACAGGATAATCGCGGACAGCGACAGCAGCGTTATTGCTGCCATGCTACCGGGGCTCGTCCCGGCAGTCAGCACCGCGGTCGTCTCCGGGCGTTCCAACGCTTTTGCAAACAGCGCGACCGGCCCGTCGAACATCACGAATGTCACGAATATGCCGACAGCCAGGAACGCAATAAGCTTGACGATCGATTCGACGGCGATCGCCAACATCAGACCGTGTTGATGCTCGGTGGCGTCGATATGCCGCGTACCGAACAGGACCGCGAAGGCGGCGAGCGAAACCGCGACCAGCAGCGGCGGGTCACCCAGCATGGGTTGCACCGGGCCCGCCCACGTGGCGAGAGGGGCCGCGATCGTATCGAGTGAGGACGACACGGCTTTGAGCTGAAGCGCGATATAAGGGACCATGCCGATGATGGCTATCATCGCCACGGTCGCTGCCACGCCCTGATGCTTGCCATAACGCGCGCCGATGAAATCCGCGATCGAGACGATGTTTTGCGTTTTTGAAAGGCGCGTGATGTGCGCGATCAGCGGGGAGGCTAATCCGATCATAGCGATCGGACCGATATAGATCGCCAGAAAATCAAATCCCGACCGCGTGGCTAAACCGACCGAACCGAAGAATGTCCAGGACGTGCAATAGATGGCGAGCGACAGCGGGTAGATCAGCGGTCGCGGGCGATCGGTGCCGCCGACCCTGCTCAACCGGTCGCCATAGCTCGCGATAACGAACAAAAGTCCGATATAGACGAGCGCGACCCCAATGACGAACCAGCCCTGCAGCATGCGGTTCTTGGTTAGCTCCGGCCAATTGTTGTGCTCCGGATGGCCGCCATGGCGGCGCGGAGCCGGTATCCGCCCGAAACGTCAACACAACTTGGCTTTGGTGTCCATGATGACTGCCCGCGAGCGCAGACGGCGCAACCCCGAAGGGTGTCATTCCGGGGCGCCGCGGCGAAGCGGCGGCGAACCCGGAATCCATACTCCCGGACCTTTGGTTATGGATTCCGGGCTCTCGGCCTACGGCCGAGCCCCGGAACGACTGGTAAGGTTTTGCCGCAACACTCCCGCGTCGGTCTGAGGCGGCGCCTCGTTAATCGGCTGACGGGCCGGAGTACGGGAATGCCACTGCCTGACGGATG
>WNFS01004822.1_pt1 | contig 10308 bp, 8 predicted proteins | sample 5400141 | NCBI WGS metagenome assembly WNFS01 (sample SAMN13153358, study PRJNA577476) | soil metagenome | isolation source: 60 cm saprolite under Madrone tree | place: USA:California | collected 2016-06-14
TGTGGAGTTGTTATTTCTCCACTGACCAAACCGACGCTCACAAATAGAGCGACGAGCAACAAAACCAGCGTTCGCATGGCGCACGCCGAACGTACTGCGGCAGAAGCTTCCTGCAAAGGTAAAAGCGCTCTCTGGAGAGACAAATATATGCTGGTGGGGCCATTTTGACTCCTCTTCAGGCCCAAAGTCATCCGCGTTATGCCTTGATTAACCCTCCAATCGACGGTTTTCTTCATCCGGAATGAGCAAGTCTATCGACCAAGTCTTCGTCAACGCCAAGCAATGGCTGCTTTCCTGGCTGGCGGGGTCGCCCACTTGGGTGATTCAAGTGGTGTCGAGTTTGATCAATATTTTTGCGCTGCTCGCTGTATTCCTCACACTTTTCGCGCTCATCTCCGTGCTGGAGCGAAAGATTCTTGCACGGATTCAGAACCGATACGGCCCAAATCGTGTGGGACCGTTCGGTCTTTTTCAGCCGATTGCCGACGGTATCAAAATGTTGATCAAGGAAGACATCGTGCCGGCGCGCGCCGACAAGATCGTGCATTTCCTCTCCCCGGTACTCATAGCGGCTGTGGCGATCCTCACCTTGGGCATAATTCCGTATGGCAGGAACATGACGCCATTTGCAATCGATGGCGGCATTCTCTTTTTCTTTGCCGTTGGATCGACGACGGAACTCGCCGTGTTCATGGCAGGCTGGGGCAGCAACAACAAATTTTCGATGCTCGGTGCGATGCGAGCCATTGCGCAAATGATCAGCTACGAGCTCCCGCTCATTATCAGTGTTCTCCCAATCGTCATGGTGGTCGGCTCGCTTGGCCCTGGCCGGATTGTCGCTGCGCAGGCTGAATACACTTATGGCCTGATGCCGCGCTGGTTTGTATTTACGCCGTGGGGCGGAGCCGCGTTCCTTCTGTTTTTTGTGTCCGGTCTCGTGGAGTCAAATCGCACTCCGTTCGATGTGCCGGAAGGAGAGTCAGAAATCGTCGCGGGCCACATGACCGAATATTCAGGGTTTAAGTACGCCACATTTTTCATGGCGGAATATATTGGCATGTTCGCCATCAGTGGGCTTGGCGTAACTCTATTCCTGGGTGGCTGGCAGGCGCCTGCGCGGATGCTTGAGTTTATTCCGTCCTACGTCTGGTTCTTCGCAAAACTGAGTGCGCTGCTATTCGTTTACGTTTGGATCCGTGGAACGCTCCCACGCACGCGCATCGATCAAATCATGAATTTCGCCTGGAAATTCATGTTACCGATGTCATTCACGTGCATCATTGCCGCCGCGGTCTGGCATTATGCCGGACGCGGTTTGCGCGGCTGGCTGTGGTCGCTTTTCGTGATCGCACTCGTTTACACGGCCCTGTCGGTGTTGCTCGATACGAAAAGAAAATTCGCGCCGCGCGTTTATCGCTTCGCTGAATGAACAGCGCCGCGTTTATCTTCACCGCCATATTCACGGTCGCCGCGGCGATGGCGGCTGCGACGCTGCGAAAATTAATGCACGCCGCGCTCAGTTTCGCCGCTGCATTTGTCGGGGTCGCGGCGTTTTTCTTTCTGATGGGTGCTGAATTTGTCGGCCTGGCGCTGGTGTTCATTTACGTCGGCGCCGTCGCGGTCTTGATCGTTTTTACGATTCTCCTGACGCGTCGCGATGTTGGGAAAGATCGCGGATTCAATTGGAGCGGGGCTACCGTTGCTGTCGCTGTTTTTGGCAGTTTGACGTGGTCGATTTTGAAGACGCAAACGCTTGGCGTCGTCGCCCCGCACATGCCGGTGCTTACGGTCAAACGAATTGGCGCAGCATTGATGACCACTTATGTCTGGCCATTACAATGCGTCGGGCTACTGCTGACTGCCGCACTGATTGGCGCGCTGATTCTCGTTATGGAAGAGAAATAATGAAGCTGAAACAGTTACAAGTTAGGACGTTACCACTGCGCAACCGCTGACACTTTTTAACGATAACTCTTTTTGACGTTGTAACTGCCTCGTCCATGACTCCTACTCTCCAAGTCGTCCTCATCGTTTCTGCCGCATTGTTTTCCATTGGGCTGCTCGCGGTGCTGAGTCGCCGCCACGCTATTTTCATTCTCATCGGGATCGAGATGATGCTGGCGGCCGCAAACCTGAATTTTATCGCATTCTGGCGTTTTGGTCCGCAGCCTCAGCCGCCCATCGGGGTGATGATCGCAATTTTTTCTATTGCCATTGCCGCTGCCGAAGCCGCCGTCGGTCTTGCCATGGTTATAGCCGTTTATCGCCACTATCACACAACCAACGTCGATCAGCTTGACCAACTCAGGGGATGAATTCCTGGATCATAACCTGTCTTTGGTTGATCCCCGCGGCGCCCTTTGCCGCTTCCTTGATCATTTTGAGTTTGTCAAAGGCGCGGCGAAAAAGCGCAGCCGCGCTTGCCGTAATTGGCCAGCTACTCGCACTCGCGCTCTCGATCCTGGCGTTTGTGCCAACGCTGCAAACCACCGGCTTCCGTGCCGTTCAGAACTTCAATTGGTTCACGTTCGGCCAACAAACGTTGCGCCTCGGATTTCTCCTCGATCCGCTGGCTGCCGCGATGCTCGTGATGATTGCGCTGGTGGGGCTTTGCATTTTTGTCTTCAGCGCTGGCTACATGGCCGACGACAAAAATTTCACCCGCTTCTTCGCGTACCTCTCGTTTTTCTCCGGCGCGATGCTCGGGCTGGTCATCGCGAACAGTTTGCTTTTGCTTTTCATTTTTTGGGAACTTGTCGGGCTCGCTTCCTATTTGTTGATCGGGTTCTGGATCGAGCGACCGAGTGCCGCGGCCGCTGCAAAGAAGGCATTCATCACCACGCGTATCGGCGACATGGGATTTTTTCTCGGTATGATCTGGCTCTACGGCCGCAGCGGCACACTTCTCTTTTACGACGGCGGAAACGGTTGTCTGGAAAGTGCCAGTCTGGCCATGCTCGGCGCAAGCGCCACCTTCATAGCGCTGCTGATCTTCTGCGGTGCCGCAGGAAAGTCCGGACAATTCCCGCTGCATGTCTGGCTACCGGACGCGATGGAAGGTCCGACGCCAGTGAGCGCGTTGATCCACGCGGCAACAATGGTTGCCGCCGGTGTGTTCCTTGTGGCCCGCGTCTATCCGCTTTTCTCCTTCGGCGCAATCAACGGCGTGACCTCCTCACTGACCGTCGTCGTGTGGATCGGAGTAACAACAGCGCTGATGGCCGCGCTCATCGCGATCGCGCAGGAAGACATCAAACGTATCCTGGCATATTCGACCGTGTCGCAACTTGGTTTGATGATGGTCTCATTAGGCGTCGGCGGCGTGGCAGCTGGGATCATGCACCTGCTCGCGCACGGTTTTTTTAAAGCGCTCCTGTTTCTCGGCGCAGGTTCCGTTATCCATGGGTGCCATGGCGAACAGGACATTCGCAAAATGGGCGGGCTGCGGCGGCTCATGCCGGTGACGTTTATGACGTACGCCATCGGGATGGTGGCGCTCAGCGGCGTGCCGTTCTTTTTCTCTGGCGGCTGGACGAAAGAGGAAGTCTTGCACGCAACCGCGCATTGGCCCGCATCGCGTTGGCCGTTTTACCTCATGCTGGCGGGAGTTGTTCTCACTGCACTCTACATGACCCGGCAAATGATCTACGTCTTTTTCGGGAGCCTGCGCAGTGCTTCAGAGCCCGCGCAGGAGAGCCCGCGCGTCATGACGATGTCTCTGATCGTCCTCGCGCTCTGCACAATTTTCTTGAGCGTGGTGCTTACGCCTGCGTGGCCATGGCTGCACGGATATCTAACCGGTGAACCAGTGGAGTTCGAGATCGCGCGTTTGATTCAGCCGATGCTGTTTATTTCGCTCGGGCTCGTTAGTGCAGGTGTCGGCATCGGGGTCTGGATGTATCGCAAGGCTAGTGTGCCAGACCGAGATCGCCCGGCGGAAATCGACCCGGTCGAATACGCGCAGCCGGCGTTGTTTCGGTTTCTCGCAAATGGAATGCGGATCGATGAATTTTATCGTCGCACGGTCATCGCGTTCAGCTGGGCCAGCGCGCGTTTGTCCGATTGGATGGATCGCTATTTTTGGGATGGCTTGGTGCGCGGATTCGGCGCGATCGGTCAGCTCTTTGGAATTTTCACAGCCAGCGTTGACGAGCGCGGGATCAATGCCGGAGTCGATGACACGACGGCCGGCGCGCGCGGTTTGGGCCGTGCCTTATCCGCAGCGCACTCGGGACAAATTCAAATTTATCTGAGCGTGGTGGCCATCGGAATGCTGGCGCTGCTCCTTCTCTACGCATGGTTGGCTTGACTACGGCGATCATTCTTGTGCCGCTCATAGGAGCGCTCGCGGTCTGCGCGTGGCCGCAGAGCAATGGTCGCCCAATCGCTCTGATGTTCAACGCCATCTCCGCATTGTGCGCTTTAGCATTATGGCGAAATTTTGATGCCACTGCGACTGGGCTCCAGTTCGTGGAACGCCATGGGTGGATCCCTGCCGTTGGCGCTGAATATCTGGTTGGCATCGACGGATTGAGTCTCCTGTTGGTCCTTCTTACGTCGTTGATCGTTCCGTTTGCACTTCTGGCGCAACCGGTTGTAGGCAGCAGTCGCGCGTTCTATGCGACCATGCTGGTAATGCAATCAGCCCTCTACGGGACGTTCACCGCGCAAAATTTCGTTCTCTGGTTCTCGTTTTACGAAATGAGCCTGATCCCGGCATTTCTGCTGATCAAAATATGGGGTGGCGAAAACCGGGACCGCGCGGCGACCAAGTTTTTTCTTTACACGTTCCTCGGCAGCGTCGCGATGTTGCTCTCGTTTCTCGGAATCTATTTCGCCAAAGGCACTTTCGATTTTGTCGCTCTCGCAGACTTCGGCAAAAACGGTCTGCTCACAGGCAAACTGGGGTGGCTCGCGTTTGCCGGAATCTTTGTTGGGCTCGCAGTAAAAGTGCCGCTGTTTCCGTTTCACACCTGGCTACCCGACGCGTATCAAACCGCGCCTACCGGCGTCTCGATGGTGCTGACGGGCCTCCTCTCGAAAATGGGCGTTTACGGTTTCGTGCGCCTGTTGCTTCCGCTTTTTCCCAATCAGATCAAGATCCTCGGTCCATGGCTTCTTGCGCTGGCGATCTGCTCGATTGTGTTTGCTCCGTTGGCTGCATGGGCGCAGCGGGATTTGAAGCGAATGATCGCATATCTGTCGATCAATCACCTCGGTTACTGCATGCTTGCTCTGTTTGCCATAGCCGCCTCACCTGTCGTTCCTACCAAGATCGACACGCATGCCGCGCTGAGCGGCGTATTCATGCAAATTTTCAACCACGGCATCACCGCGGCTACGCTATTCTACTTCGTTGGCTTGCTGGAACAACGGTCCGACAGCCGCCGGAGCATCGACGACTTCGGGGGTCTGATGCAGCGCACACCGCTCCTCTGCGGGTGGATGAGCGTTGCTATGTTTTCCTCGCTCGGTCTACCTGGACTAAACGGGTTCATCGGCGAGTTTCTGATTTTCAAAGGCTCATTCGCGATAGCAGCCGCATTTACGGCCATTGCTGTGATCGGGCTTCTCGTCACAGCCATCGTTTTTGTGCGCGCTATGCAATCCCTCTTCAGCGGCCCGCTCGCAGAAAATTGCAACGCTTTTCCCGATCTTTTGCGAGGCGAAAAACTCGTGATTGTTCCTGTGACATTGCTCATGTTCGCGATCGGCATCGCGCCACAGTTCCTGTTCAACATTTTCAACACAACGGTCGCTCAAATGGCGCGGCTGTTTGGTTGAGATTTATCGCCGATGAGCAAAGAGATCATTCCTGTCCAGCGCGTCGCGCAATCGATTCGCTGGATTCGCGGCCAGAAAGTGCTGCTCGATTCTGACTTGGCCGCGTTATACGGCGTGACCACTGGAAATCTCAACAAAGCGGTAAAAACGCAATGCACAGCGCTTTCCGTCTGATTTCATGTTCCGGCTCAGCACCCAGGAGGTGCAAAACTTGAGATTCCAATTTGGAATATCAAGATGGGGCGGGCGCCGAGCGCTTCCTTACGTCTTCACAGAGCAAGGCATCGCAATGCTCTCCAGCGTCCTAAACAGCGACCGCGCGATAAGAGTGAACATCGCCATCATGCGTGTGGTTGTGAAGCTGCGCCAGACGCTCGAAACAAACCGTGAGTTAGCACAAAACTTTTCGGAGCTCGAACAGCGCGTCGGCAAGCACGACGAGGAAATCGCTGCTATCCTGGAAGCGATCCGGCAGTTGATGGCTTCGACAGAAAAGCCTCGGCGCGAAATCGGATTTCATGTGCGCGAGAAAGCCCCGAAGTATCGGGCGCGTAAACGCGCATGATCGCCTGCACGATTTACATCACCTTCACAGGCGCAGTGCTGCTGCTTCTTTTGCCGCGCGCTTTTGCGCGATGGATCGCGCTGCTTACCACAATCGCAGGTCTTGCCCTTGGTCTCATCGCGCTGGTTCGCACGCCGATTTCCGACGTTGCGCACTTCACAACCATCGTGCGCGTGCCGTGGGTGCCCGCCCTGGGCATGAATTACCATCTGGCGATCGACGGCATCAGCCTCACCATGGTTCTTGTCACGGGTATTTCCGCCGTAAGCACGGTGTTGTTTTCATGGGACGTCGAACATCGGCAGAACGAATTTTTCTTCTGGTTACTGCTCGTGGTGGCTGGCTGCTACGGAGTTTTTCTGAGCGCGGATTTGTTTCTGTTCTTCGCGTTCTACGAGCTGGTGATCGTGCCGAAGTATTTTCTTATCGCCGTCTTCGGATCGACCAACAAGGAATACGGGGCGATGAAGCTGACGCTCTATTCGTTTTTTGGCGGCATGCTCGTATTCATCGGGATTCTCACCGCATACGTAACTGCCGGATCGCTGGATCTGAATCAGTTGTCGCAATTCCAATTTTCACCGCAATTGCAATCGTGGGCATTTCCCGTGTTATTTCTCGGTTTCGCTGTACTCGCCGGAATCTGGCCGCTGCATACATGGGCGCCGACTGGGCACGTCGCTGCGCCTACAGCCGGCTCGATGCTTCTAGCCGGGATCGTTATGAAACTCGGCTCGTACGCAGGGCTGCGCGTGGCGATGAATCTTTTTCCACAGGGCTTCCAGATTTGGAGCAAATGGATCGTCTTTCTGGCGGTCGTTGGAATTGTTTACGCCGCGGCGGTGGCGCTCCGCCAGCGTGATCTGAAATTCGTTATCGGTTATTCGAGTGTCAGCCACATGGGCTTCGTCTTGCTCGGTCTGGGCGCTGCAACAGCGCTGAGCGTTTCAGGGGCAGTATTGCAAATGTTTTCACACGGCGTTATCGCGGCCCTTTTGTTTGCCGTCGCTGGACGCATGATTTATCGCCGCACACATACGCGCGACCTCGATGCGCTCGCCGGTCTGAATCTGAGTCGTGCTTTGCCATTTGCCGCGTTCACCTTTGTCATCGCGGCAGCCGCGTCGATGGGCATACCCGGTTTCAGTGGATTCGCGGCCGAGATCACAATTCTTATTGGCGCATCGAAAACTTATCCGCTGGCAGTTTGGATCACAGGTGCCGGCATGGTGCTCGTCGCCGCGTTCACCTTGCGCGCGTTAAAGCAATCGTTCTTCGGCGAGACAAAGCCAGACGTCCACTTGCAGCAAGCTCGCGTGGCGCTCGATCCAGATTGGAATGAGCAACAGCCCATCACAACCGCGGAAAAATGCGGCGCTTGCCTGCTCATGTTCACGACGTTCGTAGTGGGAGTTTATCCAAAATTGTTGCTCGATCGCATCATGCCGGCAGTGGAGGCGATGAGGTTTCTGAAATGAAAGCCGCTGATCCAACAATGTCTTATCTCGAACTGCTCAAGCTCGCGTTGCCGGAGACGATCGTAGTCATAACTGCGCTCGCGGTTCTTTCGATTGGGCTTGGGACCGGACGCGTGAAATCGACCGCAACAGTCTCCACGGCGAAGCCTGCTCAAAGCGCGAACGACACGTCCACCGCCACGGGGATTTGTTCCGCGGTTGCCGCGCTCGGGCTCGCTATCGCGATCGGCGCAGTGCTGATGTTGCCACGCAACGCCACCCCCTTTGGCGGGATGATTGTGATCACGCCCCTCACGTCGCTGTTCAAAATTATCTGTATCGCCCTGGCTTTCTTCACAGTCCTCCTGACGACGTCAGAAAAGTCGCTGCGTCATCCGGGTGAATATCTGGCGCTTGTTCTATTTGCAACAGTTGGCCTGATGCTGCTCGTCGGCAGCGAGGAGCTACTCATGATTTTCATCGGACTCGAACTGCTCGGCTTGTCGCTCTATGTGATGACGGCATTCGACAAGACGGATGTGCGTTCTGCGGAAGCCGGCCTGAAATATTTCCTGTTCGGCAGCACCTCCAGCGCTTTCACACTCTTCGGAATCAGCTTGATCTACGGAATGTCGGGCACCACCAGCCTTGCGGCGGTTTCGGAGAAACTGGCGACCGTATCGGTCCAACCGTTGCTAGCCGTTGGGATTGTGATGACGCTCATCGGCTTCGCCTTCAAAATTGCCGCGGCACCATTTCACCTCTGGGCGCCCGATGCGTATCAGGGCGCGCCCGTCCCCAGCTCAGCGTTTATTGCGTCAGCCTCTAAGGTCGCGTCATTTGTGGTACTGGGAAAAATTGTGCTGGTCGGGTTTGCTCCTTTTCACGGCAGCGCCGCATGGCATGCGATGGTTGCAGGTTGGTCGCCCGTGCTCGCCGCGCTGGCAGCATTATCGATATTGCTTGGAAATCTCGTCGCGCTTGCGCAATCAAATGTGCGCAGACTGCTTGCCTACTCCGCGGTGGCGCATGCTGGATATACACTCATTGGACTGGTCTCTGGCGATCGCACCGGATTTTCCGCGGCATTATTTTACGCCACCATCTATGCCATCACACTCGTCGGTGCATTCGGCGTCGTCGCCATGGTGCGGCGCGAAACTGGCGGCGACGATTTCTCAAACTTTGCCGGATTGGCTTCCAGATCGCCTCTGCTTGCGGGATGCATGTCTGTCTTCATGTTGTCACTGGCAGGGATACCGCCGCTCGCCGGGTTTTTTGGAAAATTTTATCTTTTCAGTGTTGCGCTTCGCGCCGGTGCAAACCACGGCTTGCTCTGGCTCGTGGCAGTCGCGCTTCTCGGCAGCTTTATCTCGCTTTACTATTACCTGATGGTACTGAAGGCGATTTTCGTTGATGAACCTGTGCTCGCCTCCCCGCGACACGTCGGTGTCCTCCCGCCAGCTCTGCTAACGCGAGCCACGGTAGCTGTGCTTGCGGCAACAGTTCTTTTGCTGGGCATAACACCGGAGATCCTGGCAGCGCCGATCCTTGCCGCCGTACCGTAAAGAAATTTTTGGGAAAGGCGCGATTAGCGCTTGACTGCCTCGGTAAAAGTTTTGCATCAAAAGCGAGTGGGCCTGAATGGAAAAGTTGGAAGTGAAGATGGGCAGCATTAGCCAGTTCATTGACCGCCACTACCGGCATTTTAACGCCGCTGTCTTGAAAGACGCTGCCGATGCCTACATCGCTCACCTCGATCGAGGTGGAAAAATGATGATCACACTCGCGGGAGCGATGAGCACGGCGGAACTGGGCGTCTCTCTGGGGGAAATGATTCGCCAGGACAAAGTCCATGCCATCACCTGCACCGGAGCGAATCTGGAGGAGGATCTTTTTAATCTGGTTGCGCGCAGCCAGTATGTCCGCCTGCCGAATTATCGCGAGCTAACTCCGCAACAGGAAGAAGCGCTGCTCGGTCGTCATCTAAATCGGGTCACCGACACGTGCATCCCGGAAGAGGAAGCTATTCGCCGCATCGAACGAGTGGTAATCGACGAATGGGTTTCCGCTGCGCAGAAAAAAGAGCGCGGCTTTCCGCACGAGTTCCTTTTCAAAATCCTCCGAGAATGCCGGCTCAAGAAGTTTTATGAGATCGATCCTGCCGATAGTTGGATGATTGCCGCTGCGCACAAGGGCCTTCCGATGTTTGTGCCTGGCTGGGAAGATTCCACCCTGGGAAATATTTACGCCGCGCGTTGCATCACGGGAGCAATCACTGAGGTCCACACTATTCGTTCCGGAATTGAATACATGATGGCGCTCGCAGAATGGTATCGCAGCGTGTCGCAGGATTCAGGGATCGGCTTTTTCCAAATCGGCGGTGGCATCGCTGGCGATTTCCCAATTTGTGTTGTGCCGATGTTGAACCAGGACGTTGTCCGCGAGCCCGTGCCGGAGTGGGGTTATTTTTGCCAGATCAGCGATTCCACGACCAGCTTC
>WNFS01004823.1_pt1 | contig 10308 bp, 8 predicted proteins | sample 5400141 | NCBI WGS metagenome assembly WNFS01 (sample SAMN13153358, study PRJNA577476) | soil metagenome | isolation source: 60 cm saprolite under Madrone tree | place: USA:California | collected 2016-06-14
TTCGATAGTCTCTCGCAGCCATCAATAGTGAGGATTATCCTCCTATCAGCAAGTCGCCGACATGAAGTCCTAATTGCGGTTGCCCGCAACAAAGCCGACCTCCCAGCACGGCGACCCTACCAGACGTTGCGCATGCCTCAGCCGAATGCTACGTTAAAATTGTGGGCCAAATAAATTACACCAAGGCTCCGCGACTGTCCGGTAGAGCGTTGGATTTTGTTCGCTTCGGTGTCGGAGGGTCCCCAATGACAAATAGGAAAGTTTTTTATGTCAGCAGTTTGCTGATCGTGCCTGTCTTGTTTTTGGCATTTTACGGGCTTCGCTTTTTGGGGCGGGTTTACGCAATAGATCAATGGGTACCAAAATGGGATACATTATTAATTCTCACCATAATGGTCGTTTTGGAACGGGTCTATACGTATAAATACTCAGTTTCTCAAAGGTCCGTTGCGACCAGGGACGTGATATCGAACCTGGTCAATTTGTATGTCACGGGCGCCGTGACGGGTATGATCGTTTTGCCCGTCTTGACGTTTTTCCCGGAGCACTTTTTGGAGCGCAAGCTGGTCCTGGCCTCGCCTCAGCAATTAGGCCCGGTTTGGTTGCAAGTTCTTGTGATCATCTTGGTGGTCAGTTTCTCTCGCTATTGGGTGCATCGCTTGCAGCATAGCGTCCCGTTTCTATGGGAACTTCACTCGTATCATCACCGGGTGACCGATATACAGGCCTCAAATACATACGTTTCTCACCCAATCGACTTTGCTCTCCGAAATGTTCTGATATTTCTTCTGCTAGGCGTCATCGGCTTTAGTCCGCTCGCACTTCTTATAGCGGTCCCGGCAACGAATATTAGCGGAACCTTTTCTCATTGTGGCGGCGACGTGAAAGGAGGGCTTTTGAACTACATGTTCGTGACCCCGGAGGTGCATCGCTGGCATCATTCCGCGAAGGTTCCTGAGGGGTACGGATATTCCTGCAATTACGGCGTCGAGTTCTCCTTTTGGGACATCATATTCAGGACGTTTTATTTGCCTGTGAAAAACGGCGTCGCCGAACAGCCTGAGCGTATCGGGTACCCCGGCGGTGGACTGGCTGATGAAGGCAACTATCTGAAGTTACTGCTTGTTCCGTTGGGTCTGTATAGACCGCTGCCTTGGGCCACGCAGCTTGTGCGAATGGTCAAGGGACCCAAACGCGAGCAGCCGGCCGAATGATTGGGCAGCGGCCCCAGGGCATCGGCAACGGCGGCCAGATCGGTGCGTTTTTTGGCGTGCGTGCCGAACGCTTTAGTGATCTGATTGAATTCAATGTCCGGGGGCGCACGACCGCTTCCGCGGCGAAGCCTTGGTGCCAGAAGAGCGAACGGTCTTGGCCTAAGGCTTTGATTTTTGCGGAGCAACGGCACGAACAACAGCGGAATGTGCTGTTGGTGCCCAGAAGAGGACTCGAACCTCCACGGCTTTCACCACTGGTACCTGAAACCAGCGCGTCTACCAATTCCGCCATCTGGGCTAGCGTTGGACAAATAAAGGGGGCGGGGTGCGGTTGTCAACGCGATCTCTGAACGCGAAGATATCTCGGTCCTTCCGCTTTGAGATTCAAGGGGAACGGGGGTGGAGGCGACGCCGCCAGACACGGGCTGTGGCAGCGCATGTTTGGCGCAAGGACAAGGGTTTGCTGCCGCCAATCGAGACGCATAATCGAGACGCATGGGTGAGGCAGCGGCTTCGCGTCGTTTCCGGTTAAGATGATCGTTGCGCACAACCGGGTCATCTGCTATAGACTGTAGCGGTTCAACCTTGAAGTCGGGAGGCCTGCATGAATAAGTTCGTCCTGCTCGCTGCCCCCGACATTCCGGCGCGCTGAGCACGCCGATCTGCGGGGCTAGCCCGCGGACCTCCTGATCTCCACCCAACTGATCATCGAGGCAGGCTGACGAATCGTCTGGTTCGTTGGCGTTTCATTCATTCATTCTTCGCAGGGGATCGGTCGCCGCATGAACGGCGCCGTGTTGAACCAATGTCTGCCAATCGGATGCATAACGGGGCGCGGACCTTCCATGACGTGCTGGGATTCACCTGGCGCCACTGGCAGCGCCAGCCATGGCTGGTTGCCGGCATCGCAGCCGCGATGATGGCCGCAACCGTCTCAGATGTCCTGATGCCGGTCTTCGCCGGTCGCCTGGTCGATGCGGTCGGGCTCATCGATGCCGACCGCGACGCGGCCCGGCGGGAGGCGCTCGCCGCGCTGGCGGCGATCCTGGCGCTGGGCGTGGTGATGATCGTGATGCGCTTCCTCACCTTCCGCGGGATCATCCAGCTGACGCTGCGGATCATGGCGGCGATCGCCCAGGAGGCATTCTGGCGCGTGCAACGCTTCTCCACCGAATGGCATGCCAATACCTTCGGCGGTTCCGTGGTGCGCAGAATTACGCGCGGCATGTGGGCGATGGACCTGCTGAACGACACGCTCCTCGTCGCGCTGCTGCCGTCGGTCGTGGTGCTGTTGGGTACGACCGTGCTGCTCGGCCTGCGCTGGCCGGCGATGGGGTTGGTCGTCGCGGCCGGGTCGGCCGCATTTCTGGGCCTGTCGGCGACCGGCACGCTGCGCTATGTCGCGCCGGCGGCGCGGCTGTCGAACCGAGAAGATACGCGGATCGGCGCCGCCTTGGCCGACGCGGTTACCTGCAATATCGTAGTGAAAGCGTTCGGCGCCGAGACGCGCGAGGATGCTGCGCTGACGCGCGTGCTCGAGAAGTGGTCACGGCGCACACGGCGCACCTGGAACCGCGCCACCTACAACGGCAGCGCGCAGTTGGCGACGTTGCTGGTGCTGCGTGGTGCGGTGATCCTGACCGTGCTGGTCCTGTGCTGGTATGGGAATGCGACGCCGGGCGACGTCGCCTATGTGCTGACCAGCTATTTCGTGATCCACGGGTACCTGCGCGATGTTGGTTTTCACATCGGCAATCTGCAGCGCTCGGTGAACGAGATGGAAGAGCTGGTGACGATGCAGGCCGAGCCGCTCGGCGTGCAGGATCGCGTCGGTGCGCCAGCGATACGGATCAGGAGCGGCGCGGTGTTGTTCGATCGCGTCACCTTCCGCTATGGCGCGCATCCGCAGCCGCTGTTCCAGGAGCTGTCGCTCAAGATCCGCGCCGGCGAGCGGGTGGGACTCGTCGGCCATTCGGGGTCCGGCAAGACGACGTTCGTGCGGCTGGTGCAGCGGCTCTACGACGTGACGGAGGGGCGCATCCTGATCGACGGGCAGGATATTGCGGCCGTTGCGCAGGCTTCGTTGCGCGCGCAGATCGCCATCGTGCCGCAGGAGCCGGTGCTGTTCCACCGGCCGCTCGCGGAAAACATCGCCTATGCGCGCCCGGACGCGCCGGCGGCCGCGATCGAACACGCGGCGCGCATGGCCAATGCGCATGATTTTATCGCCCGTCTGCCGCACGGTTATGCGACGCTGGTGGGCGAGCGCGGCGTCAAGCTGTCCGGCGGCGAACGGCAGCGCGTGGCATTGGCCCGCGCGTTTCTGTCAGATGCGGCGATCCTGATCCTCGACGAGGCGACGTCGAGCCTCGATTCGGAGTCAGAGGCGCTGATCCAGGAAGCGATCGAACGCCTGCTGGTGGGGCGAACGGCAATCGTGATCGCGCATCGGCTGTCGACCGTGCGCGCGCTCGATCGCATTCTGGTATTCGACCGCGGCCGCGTGGTGGAAGAGGGCGATCACACGCATTTGCTGGCCCAGCGTGACGGCATCTATCGCCGGCTGTTCGAGCGGCAGGTGCTGGCGTTGACGCAGGCGGAGAGCGCGTAACGCAAGAGTGCGTTACATCAGCCCTCATCCTGAGGAGCGCGCACCGAAGTCGGGCCTGCCCGACTTCGGCATTCAAGGAAGGATCGAAATCGGCAACATCCGATTTCGATTGCGCGCGTCTCGAAGGATGGATGCACGGCAGTGACTCGCTGCCATCCTTCGAGACGCGCCGCAAAGATGCGGCGCTCCACAGGATGAGGTCAAATGATTTACGCGCTCTTAAGTCCAAAGGGCGCGGACACCGAAATAGGCAGTATCCTTGAGGCGGCGCGATACGGCTTGCCACCACAAGGATGTGGAATCGCTGCAATAGGTCATGCTGAGCACGAGGCGCTGCTCGCTCGCGTGGACAGGCGTTACTTTATGTCGGACCCGCGCGCCTTCGAATACCACGACGGTGTTCGGCGGTGCGCGCACGGCGATTTCCTGCTCAGCCATGCGCGCCTTTAGTTCCGCGTGGCTCAATCCGTCGGCGGCGCGCCCTACATTAGTAATCATGATCAGGACGGTGAAATGCCGCCCGCGGTAGAAGTTGTGGTCATAGTGCCAGCCGATGTGGTCACCGGGCTTGTCGTAGAACAGCACCGACAACGAGCTTTGATCATTGATCGGCGTCGGCGCAACGCGTACGCCGACGAGGCGCGAGATGAAATCCTTAAAACCGGCGCAGTGATAGAAGGAGACGATGGCGGGCGCCGATGCGATGAGGGTTTCATAGGCGACCGTGCCGCCCTTTTTGTGCGTTGGCACGAAGCTTCGCTCCGGCGCGACCAGGCGCTCGGCTTCCGCCTTAAGGGCTGCAAAAGTCTGAGCCGGCAACAAATCCGGCACGACCGCGAATCGATCGACAAAACGAGGCATCTCGCGCTGCGCGAGGTCGCCCAGGTCCGGCACCGGCGCGGCCCCGATACGCGCCACCTGCCCTTCGAGATCTCGATAGAGCCCGGTGCGCCGCCGGCGAGCGTAGGTAAACCCCACCGCTGCGACGGCGCCCGCGCCGATCATTAACTCGCCGATCATCTTAAGTCCGATCAGTTTGTCGCGGCGTCTCGAGCCCGGTCCCAACGCAACGAGAAGGTCGGCCGGTGGGCTCACGTCCGCTTAGCTTAAATTACATGAAGGCGTCGAAGCTTGCCGACCTCTTCGACAACCTCATCCAGGCCTTGTTTGGCGTAGATCATCATCAGGCGCTCCGGGCTGAGATATGAGAGCACGACGTTGCGGAAGAAGTTATTGTAATTGGCGACGTCGGAGGGGGTGAAGCCGAACTTTGGCGCAATCGCCTGCAGCAAAACCTGCACCTCAGTCACGGCCGGGATGGAATTGACGAAATCGGCGTCCGATAGGTTGTGGATCTGATATTCGACCAACAGATTGGCCTGGCCGGCGGCGGGCAGGTTTACGCCTGCGCCAAGGCCGAACAGCGGCGGCAGTCGCAGGTGTCCGCTGCCATCAAGCACCAGATAACCCTTAGCAACCGGATCGATTTGCGCCATGATGGCGGCCGCGCGCAGCCAGTTCACGACCTTGAACTCGTTTCCGAGCGTCGGCGCCGAATGGGCGGAGGCTTGCGTGATTACGAGTACAGGCGGAAGGCCGCGAGCCATCGTTTCTGCAATGCTCATGATGTGATGGCCCCCGGTTCGGGAATCCCCGGGAGCGCCAAAATTATCGGTAGTGCCGGCGCCGCCGAAATTCAGCTCCGTAAATTCAGTACCGTCGGCATTCCATTGGAACACCATCCTCTTTGCCCAATCGTGCCAGATCGGCGCCGCCAGAACCAGGTCCTGGTTGATGTCAATGTCTCCTTCCCGCCGCGAGCCTCGGGCGATCGGGAGACGGTTCTTGCCAAGCTGCCCATATTCGCCCCGAAACGTGTCGGCGAAATTGATCGAGCTTTGATCGTTGAGGGACTCATGCACCGCTAAGCCGCCCGGATAGGAGTGATGGCCGCCGAAATTGCTGCCGGGCGAAGCCTTGAAGCTCAGCGGCAGTAGTGGGCAAGCGCTACCGTCGTTGATCACCGGCGGGAATATGCCTGCCTTGAGTCCGCCCGCAATCGACGCCGCATCGGCCGGATTGACCAGGTTCTGAGCCGTCAACGTGGCAATGATCTGATTCTTCACCGCGTCACTGACGTTGGCGCGTTGGCGAATGCACGAATACGGATTGAGGAATGAATCAAGTGTCGCCTCACGAATTCGCGGATTCTCAATTTGCTGGGCGTTGTCAGTCAGAAGCTCGACCGCAGATTGGACAAGCGGCGACGCCAGACCGATCTGCTCGGCCCGCCCATTACCTGCACCGACTTGTGTTTGGTCGGCCGCCTGCGCCGAAACGCCGATCCATACGCTGCAAAGAATCAAAGCACTCTGACGTATCATAACGGTCTCCAATTTCCGGGAACCTGATGAGGGAGGCTTGTGCGCAACGCGCGGACTTTAGCCGCGTTCGATGTCCGTCTGATGAATTGCGCCGTCGCGTCGGCCGCCGCATGGGGGCAACGCAGCATGTCACGCCGTCGGTTCAAGCCGAAGCAAATACGCCGATGTATCTGGGCGAACTTTTGGGCGGACGAGCCGTGATTTCATCGCGGGGCGCAGAGCTAATCTTTTCTGCGGAACGGCAGATCAATGACGCCGAGAAGGAAAAACGTGAAAGCGAGCTGGACCCCGGTGGCGATGAGGACAAGCGCAAAAGTGAGCACCCGCATGACCACTGGCGCGGTGAGGGGGCCGAAGTCGACGAGCGACCATTGCCACAGCGACCAACCCACGCCCGCAATACCGCCGCACACGATGGCGGCTGCCGTCATCAGTCCGCGTTCCAGCGAAATGACGGACAACAGGGCCGCGAGCGGACGCGAACGCGGCAGAAGGGCATTCACGACGGCGGAATGACGGGCGATGACGCCGAAGCCCACCACTTGGACGCCAACCAGGATGGCGATGGCGGCCACCAGGAAGGTATGGTCGTCAAACCCAAAATCGGGCGTGAGCATCAGCGGGCCGGGAAACAATAGGGCGACGCCTAAGGCTCCCAAGGCCGCAAGTGCGAGGCCCGGATAGAGGAACAGCCAGCGCGGGCTGAACATCAGGAGAAAACGCAGATGCCGCCAGCCGTCATGCCAGGTGCGCAGATGCGGCGGTCGCGAGCGGCCGTCGACCGCGAGCGTGGTGGGAACTTCTGCAATGTTGAGATTGACGACCGCGGCGCGCACCACCATTTCGCTCGCCAATTCCATGCCGGACGTGCGCAGGTTGAGCCCCAGAATGGCGTCGCGGCGAAATCCGCGCAAGCCGCAGTGAAAATCGCCGATTTTGGCGCGGAAGAACACGCGCCCGATGAAGCTCAGCAGCGGATTTCCGAGGTAACGGTGCAGGAACGGCATCGCACCCGGCGCTATTCCGCCGGCAAAGCGGTTCCCCATCACCAGGTCAGACCCGGCGCGCAGTTTTGCGATGAACGGATCGAGACCGGAGAAATCATAGCTGTCGTCCGCATCCCCCATGACGACGAACCGCCCGCGCGCTGCCGCGACGCCGGCCCGCAGCGCCGCGCCATAGCCGCGTTCCGCCACCGCGATGACCCGCGCGCCGTCGCGCTGCGCCAGCGCCACCGACCCGTCCGATGAGCCGTTGTCGGCAATCAGCACTTCACCCGCGATGCCGGCACGCTCAAGGAACGACTTCGCCTTCGCAACGCAAATGGAAATCGTCTCGGCCTCGTTAAGGCACGGCATCAAGATGGTCAGCTCGAGCGGAGACGCTGATCCCTCGGCCAGCGGATCGCAATGCAATACGTCGGTCATGGTAGTTTGCCGACCAGGCGACGTGCATTGCGCTGCCCCCCGCTTGCGGGGGAGGGTAGGGTGGGGGCAATCTGCACGTCGAAGTTAACCCGCGTGGAAAAAGCTATGTCGAATTTATGACAGATATGCGACCGTCATGGCAGGCATTCAGCCCAACGCTCAATACAATGTCGCCGCGGCCGGCAGCTTGCCGGTCCGAATAGCAGCGCACCAACGCCGCAGGATGTTCAGCCGGTTCATGCTGGACACAAGGGTTGCGGCGGGAGAACGCATCCTCGATGTCGGCGTCACCTCAGATCGCAGCTACGAGGCGTCGAACTATCTGGAGGCCTGGTATCCGTACAAGCAGATGGTGACAGCGGTGGGAATCGACGACGCGTCGTTTTTGTGCGGCCAATATCCGGGGATGAGTTTCGTGATGGCTGACGGTTTGCGGTTGCCGTTTCGCGATCAGGCGTTCGATGTGGTTCATTCGTCCGCCGTGATAGAGCATGTCGGGTCATTGGCCAGTCAGTGCGCATTCGTGGCCGAATGCTGCCGGGTGGCGCGTCGCGCGGTCTTCATCACGACCCCGAACCGGTGGTTTCCGGTGGAATTTCACACCGTTTTGCCGCTGGTGCACTGGCTCCCCAAGGAGATTTTCCGCGCGCTGATGCGCCGCACCGGCCGTGGTTTCTTCGCCGACGAGCGCAACCTCAATCTCATGACGGCGCGAGCGCTCGCCCGCGCGGCCTCGGCAAATTCTGGTTTCAGACACGAGGTATCCAGCGTGGCGCTGGGCGGATGGCCGAGTAATCTCCTCTTGAACATGCGTCGTGTCGGCGCCGCATCCCCCACCCTACCCTCCCCCGCTCGCGGGGGAGGGTAGGGTGGGGGCATGCGCGCTTGGTCGCCCTTCATGCGGAAGTATTTCAACAATTCCGGCCATTGGATCGCAGCGGCATTGTTCGCGGCGGGTTTTGCGCTGGTGTTTCGCAGGTGGTTGTTTTCGGGCTTCGATGCGGCATTTGGTGATGACGAGGACGGTTACCTTGCGCTGGCGTTGGTCGAGCACTGGCGTCACGTCCTTTTGGGCGCGGCGCATTGGACCGATCCGATCTTCTTCTTTCCGCAGCGTGGCGCGCTCGGTTACACGGACGCGTTTTTTCTGTTTGGCGTCGTCCACGCGCCGCTGCGTCTTGCCGGCGTCGATGCGTTCACGGCATTAATGCTCGTCATGGCGGCGACCTCCGCCATCGGGTTCTTCGGCTTCCGGCGCCTCGCCGTCCGGCATTTCGAAATTCCGCCAGCTTGTGCGGCGGTCGGGGCATTCCTGTTCGCCTTTGCCAATATGGACGCCGTGAAACTCATTCACATCCAGGCCTACGGCGCCATGCTGCTGCCAAGCATATCCAGCCTGATTTTGGCGGGCTGGAACGGCAAGCGCCGTGGCGCCGTTTTTGGCGGGGCCGCCGGGCTGTTGTATGCCGCCCTATTCCTCACCGCCTTCCAGACGGCGTGGTTCTTTGGCTTTTTGTTGCTGCTTTTGGCGCTGCTGCATCCGGTCATATGCGGCCCATGGCAAAGCAGCGAGCTGGTCCGGCAGATGATGACGTCGCGGCGGCCCATGATCGTGGCGGCGGCATTGGCTTTTGCCGCCGGCATCCTACCGTTCCTGATCCTGTACGTGCCGGTCATCCTGGCGGGTCATAGCCGCGACTTCGCCGAAGTGGCATCGAATATGCCGGAGTGGAGCGATCTCGCCAACGTCACGCCGGAGAACGTCATATGGGGCAGTACTTTGGAGCGGCTCGGCATCGCCGGGCAAGCCGACGATCCGGTGTGGGAAGCCGAGCTCGGATTGACCCCAACCGTTATTGTGGTTTTCATTGTGGGTCTCGCGATCCTGGCAGCGCAAATGCGCGCCCCTCCCTACCCTCTCCCTTCCGCCGCCCTTCCCTCCCCGGCTCGCGGGGGCGCGTTAGGGAGGGGGGCGGGGGAGGGGGCCGCCGATCGGCTCCTCCTCATGCTCGGCGCGGCGGTCATCATCCTCTGGCTTTTGCAGATGGACTATTTCGGCACGCGGCCATGGCGGGCCGTTTGGGCCGCAGTACCGGGCGCGAAGGCCATTCGCTACACGTTCCGCTCACAACTCGTGGCGAACTTGTTCGTCGCGCTTGTGGTAGCCCGCGTTTTGGCGGCAATTGTCCGCGCTCGCGTCTGGGCATGGCTGTTGTGTGCCGTCCTGATCGTGGAGCAAATCAATCTGGCTTGGCCTGCCGTCATGTCGCGCCGCGCCGCCCTCGCGTGGATCGACGCCGTGCCGCCGCCACCGCAGGGGTGCCGGATTTTCTACGTGACGCCACACGCTCATCCACCAGGCCGGACCGGACCGCAGCACCAGGACGATGCCATGTTGTTGGCCGAGATCAGAAGAATTCCCACTATCAATGGCTATTCGAGCTGGTTTCCAGGCGGCTGGGCGCTCGACGACCCGTCAGGTCCCAACTATGCCGGAGCCGTTCGGAGCTGGGCCGACCGCAACGGCATTGCCGACGGCTTGTGCGGGCTCGAACCGCGCGCCGGTACGTGGACGCCCGGGTTGCCAAATTAAATAGAAGACCCTCCCCGCGTGCGGGGAGGGTCGGATGCGAGCAACTCGAGCAGTCAGCTCGTTAGAGGGGCGCCGGCGC
>WNFS01004826.1_pt1 | contig 10305 bp, 10 predicted proteins | sample 5400141 | NCBI WGS metagenome assembly WNFS01 (sample SAMN13153358, study PRJNA577476) | soil metagenome | isolation source: 60 cm saprolite under Madrone tree | place: USA:California | collected 2016-06-14
CGCCGCGTTGGAGCCATCGGCTGAACCCGACGTCCCCGACGGCGCCATGGGCGCGCAGCCGGAGAGAACGAGCGCGGCCGAGAGGACGAACCAGAATCGGGTCATGACTGCTCCGAAGCGGCGGGAGCACGACGCCCGCGCGCCAGCAGGTCCTTGGTCAGAAGCCGCTTCAGTGACGAAGCGAGTGCGGGGTCGGGCAGCCGCGCGGCCGCGGCGTCCACGAGGCGAGCTTCCTCGGCGCTCAATCGGCGCGGCGCCGCGGTTCCCTCGCGCGGCCGGAAAACGGTGACGTCGGCGTCACCAGGTCCGCTGCCGAGCGCGAACCGCACGCCGGTCACGGCCGAGCCGTGGCGCTTCCGCAGCGCGGCCACGATGGCGGAGGAGCGAAGCGTCAGCTCCTGGAGCCACGGGGAATTGTCAACGCTGACCTCGAGCGTGCCCTGCCGGAGCGCCCCGGGACGGGTGCGCCGAGATGCCTCTGGCCCCACCGTCTCCGTCCACTCCCGGCGTACCGCCTGCTCGAGCATCCGCTCCGCCAAAGCGGGGACCGCCGCGGTCAGCAGATTGCCGACCCTCACCGGACTACGGCCGCCGCGGGTGCCCATCGTGCGTTCCATCATACTTGACGCGGTCCCCCGCTGCCACACTGATACGAGCGCAGTGTGGAGGGCGCCAAATTGACTCCCCCCGGAGCGGCCCTTATCATGGGCTGCCATGCGCCGACCCCAGCGCGGTCATATCTTGTCTCTCACCATCGACGACCTCGCATTCGGCGGAGAGGGCGTGGGGCGGGCGGACGGCTACGTGGTCTTCGTCCGGGGCGGCGTGCCCGGCGATCGCCTCCGCGTCCGCCTCGACCAAGCCCGCTCCCGCTTCGGTCGCGGCAGGATCGAAGCCATCGAGACCCCGTCGCCGCACCGCATCGAGGCCCCGTGCCCGTATTTTGGGCGCTGTGGCGGCTGCCGGCTGCAGCACGTCGACTACCAGGCGCAGCTGTCGTTCAAGGCCAAGCAGGTCGCCGACGCGCTCGAGCGGCTCGGAGGGCTCGGCCCCGTTGACGTCCGCCCCATTCTCGGCGCCTCGGAGACCTACGGCTACCGGAACAAGATGGAGTTCACGATCGCGCGCGCCAGGGACGGCGTGGGCCTGACGGTGGGACTTCACGAGGCGGAGCGCTACGACTCCGTTCTCGACGTCGAGCGCTGCCTGCTTCAGTCCGACCGCATGAACGCGCTGCTCGACGAGGCGCGGCGTTTCTTCGGGGAGAGCGGGCTCGGGGCGTGGGAGCAGGACGCGGGAGAGGGGCTTCTGCGCTTCCTCATGCTGCGGGAGGGCTACCGGACGGGTGAGAGCATGGTCAACGTCGTGACCTCCTCGCCGGCGGTGTCCGAACTGGCGCCCCTGGCCGCGCGGCTCGCGGCGCGCGTGCCGCGGACCGCGAGCGTGGTGATGAACGTCAACCCCAAGAAGGCGAGCGTGGCGGTGGGAGTCGAGGAGCACCTCCTCGGAGGCCGCGATCACATTCTCGAGTCGGTGGGCGGGCTCCAGTTCCAGGTCTCGGCCAACTCCTTCTTCCAGACCAATACCGCGCAGGCCGAGCGGCTCTTCTCCCTCGTGCTCGACTCCGCGGGTCTCACGGGCGATGAGACCGTGCTGGACCTGTACTCCGGCACGGGCGCCATCAGCCTGCAGCTGGCCGGGCGCTGCCGCTGGGTCTACGGTGTCGAGGTGACGCAGGCCGCGGTGGACGACGCCGCCCGCAATGCGGCCGCCAACGGCATCGCCAACTGCACCTTTCTCGCCGGTGAGGTTCGTTTCGCGCTTCCGTCTCTCATTGCCCAGGGTGTGAGGGCCCAGGTGGTCGTGGCGGATCCGCCGCGCGCGGGCTTCCACCCGAAGGCGCTACGCGCACTCCTGCAGATGGGACCCGCGCGCATCGTCTACGTGTCCTGCAACCCTTCGACGCTGGCGCGGGATCTGGGCGAGCTCGTGCGCGGCGGCTATCGGCTGGAGTGGGTGCAGCCCGTGGACATGTTCCCCCACACGCCCCACATCGAAGCCGTCGCGCGCCTGGAGAAAGCCACGGCGTGAGGTCTTACCTCCTGCGACGCCTGTGGCAGGCGGTGCTGGTCCTCTTCGGCGTATCCGTCGTCGTTTTCTTGATTCTCCATCTCACGGGTGACCCCGCGGCGTTGCTCCTGCCGCCCGACGCGACGGCCGAGGACGTGGCGCGTTTCCGCAAGGCCATGGGCTTCGACGATCACGTGGCGGTGCAGTACGTCCGCTTTCTCAAGGGCGCGCTGCACGGTGATTTCGGCGAGTCGGTCCGCCACGGCGAGCCCGCCATGCACCTCGTCCTGGAGCGGCTGCCCGCGACGTTCGAGCTGGCCGGGGCCGGGCTCCTCCTCGCGCTGTGCCTCGCCATTCCCGCCGGCATCATTTCCGCGGTCAAGCGGAACACGCCCATCGACTACGTGTCGACCGTGGTCGCGCTCATGGGCCAGGCCATGCCGACCTTCTGGCTGGGCATCATGCTCATCCTGGTCTTCTCGGTGCGGCTCAACTGGCTGCCCTCCTCGGGGCGCGGGGACCTCCAGCACCTCATCCTGCCCGCGGTCACCCTCGGGCTCTTCACCACGGCGCGCATCACGCGGCTCACGCGCTCCGGGATGCTCGAGGTGCTGGGGCAGGACTACATCCGCACCGCGCGGGCCAAGGGGGTCAGCGAGCAGCCGGTGGTCTGGAAGCATGCGCTCAAGAACGCGTCCATTCCCATCGTCACCATCGTCGGGATCGAGCTGGGCACGCTCCTCGGCGGCTCGGTCATCACCGAGACCATCTTCGCCTGGCCCGGGGTCGGACGCCTCTCCGTGCAGGCCATCTTCAACCGCGACTATCCCGTGGTGCAGGCGGCCGTCTTCATCCTCGCCAGCACCTTCGTCTTTCTCAACTTCCTCGTGGACGTCGCCTACACCTGGCTCGATCCGCGGATCAGGTTCCACTGATGGCGCCGCCCAACGGCGTCGCCGTCGCGCTGCGGGCGCCCGCCCCCGTCGAGGAGCGGCAGTGGCTCGTGACGCTCAAGCGCCTCGCGCGGCGCCGCACCGCGATCTTCGGGCTGGGCGTCGTCCTCGTGGTGCTGCTGGCCGCTCTCTTCGCCCCCTGGCTCACGCCCTTCGACCCGCTCGAGCAGGACATCAACCAGCGCCTCAAGGAGCCGGGCTGGCAGACCGCCGCCGGTCGCATCCACATGCTGGGCACCGACCACCTGGGGCGGGACATCCTGGCGCGCGTGATCTTCGGCTCGCGCATCGCCCTCGTGGTGGGCGTCTCGGCCGTGCTGATCTCGGGCGTGCTCGGCATGGCCATCGGGCTCGTCGCGGGCTACTTCGGCGGCAAGGTGGACGATTTCTTCATGCGGTTGGCCGATATCCAGCTGGCCTTCCCGTTCATCCTCCTTGCCATCGCGGTCATCGGCGTCCTGGGCCCGAACCTGCGCAACATCATCATCGTGATCGGGGTGTCCTCGTGGGTGGTCTATGCGCGCGTGGTCCGCGGCGAGGTCCTCTCGATCCGCGAGCGCGAGTTCGTCCAGGCGGCCATCGCGCTCGGCAGCCGCGACGGGCGCGTGCTCGTCCGCCACGTGCTTCCGAATGCCTTCACGCCGTGGCTCGTGGTCGCCACGCTCGACATGGCTCGCGTCATCGTCATCGAATCCGCGCTGTCCTTTCTGGGGCTGGGCGTCCAGCCCCCCACGCCGACGTGGGGCGGCATGCTCGCCGACGGCCGCGTCTACCTCTCCACCGCCTGGTGGCTGGCGACCTTCCCCGGCCTGGCCATCCTCATGACCGTGCTCGGGATCAATCTGCTGGGCGACGGGCTTCGCGACACGCTCGATCCCCGCCTCAACGTCTGAGGACCGCCATGGAGAGCCTGGTGCTGGTGGGAGCATCGCTGATCGACGGCACGGGCGCCGAGCCCGTCCGGGGCCGCGCCGTGGTCGTCGAGGGCGGGCGCATCGCGTCGGTGGTCGACGAGGCGCGCGCCCCCCGCGGCAGGCGCATCGACCTCTCTGGGTGCACGCTCCTGCCCGGGCTCGTCAATTGCCATGTGCATCTGTGCTTCGGCGCCGAGGCCGATCCCGTGCGGGTGCTGAAGGAGGAGCCCGCCGCGCTGACCGCGCTCAAGGCGCTCCTGCGGGCGAAGGCGTCGGTGGAGGCGGGCGTGACCACGGTCAGGGATCTCGGCGGACGCGATTACGTCGAGCTCTCGGTGCGTCGTGCCATCTCCGACGGGCTCTTTTCCGGTCCGCGGATCGTGGCGGCCGGGCGCGCGGTATGCATGACCGGCGGCCACGGCACCTTCATCGGTCGCGAGGCCGACGGGCCCGATGACGTCCGCAAAGCCGTGCGCGAGCAGCTCAAGGCGGGTGCCGATGTCATCAAGCTCATCGCGACGGGCGGCGTGATGACGCCGGGGGTCGAGCCGGGCTCGCCGCAGCTCACGCTCGAAGAAATGCGCGCCGGCGTCGAGGAGGCCAGGAAGTCGGGACGGCTCACCGCCGCGCACGCGCAAGGCTCGGCCGGCATCGCCGACGCGGTGGAGGCCGGCATCACGACCATCGAACACGGCATCTTCCTGACCGACGAGATCATCGCGTCCATGAAGCGCAAGGGCGTGTTCCTCGTACCGACGCTGGCCGCCCCGGCCGCCATCTCCGCCGGCGGCCTCGCTGCCGGCATCCCCGAGTTTATGGTGCGGAAGTCCGACGCCGTGATGCCGCACCACATCGCGAGCTTCCAGCGCGCGGCCAAGGCGGGAGTGCGCATTGCCGCCGGCGCCGACTCGGGCACCCCGTTCAACTTTCACGGAAGCCTCATGCCCGAGCTCGAGCTCATGGTCAAGTACGGGATGACGCCGCTCGAGGCGATCCGCTCGGCGACCTCGGTGGCCGCCGAGGCGCTGGGGCTGGGCGGCGAGACCGGCAGGGTGGCGGAGGGTTACGCGGCCGACCTCCTCGCCGTGGCCGGGCAAGCGCACGAGCGCATCGGAGCCCTGGGCGACGTGCGCCTGGTCCTTGCGCGGGGCGCTATCATCAAGTTGCCATGATCACCGTCAGACCGGCAGCCGAGCGCGGGCATGTCGACCACGGCTGGCTCGACACCTCTCACACCTTCTCGTTCGCCTCGTACCACGATCCCAGGCAGATGGGTTTCCGGGCGCTGCGCGTCATCAACGAGGATCGCGTCAAGCCGGGCGAGGGGTTCGGCACGCACGCGCACCGGGACATGGAGATTCTGACCTGGGTGCTCGAGGGAGCCCTCGAGCACAAGGACAGCATGGGCAATGGGTCCATCATCCGGCCGGGCGAGATACAGCGGATGAGCGCCGGCACCGGCGTGACGCACAGCGAGTTCAACCCGTCGCGCGAGACGCCCGTACACCTCCTGCAGATCTGGCTCCTGCCCAACCAGCGCGGGCTCCCGCCCAGCTACGAGGAGAAGCTCTTCCCAACCGAGGCACGACGCGGCCACCTCTGCCTCATCGCCGCTGGTGACGGGCGGCAGGGAGCCGTTACTATCCACCAGGACGCCGACCTGTGGACGGTCCTGCTCGAGCCTGACGAGTCGGTGCGCCATGCATTGAGGCCGGGGCGTCACGCGTGGCTTCAGGTGGCGCGGGGCGCGGTGAGTCTCAAGGGCACGGCGCTCGGCGCCGGCGACGGCGCCGCGGTGAGCGACGAGGCGGCGCTCGAGATCACCGCTTCGGCGCGGGCCGAAGTGCTCGTATTCGATCTGGCCTGACGTCTGGCTAGCCTGACGGGGTCTGGGATCCGGCCTGATAAGGCATAACGCCAGAAGACCGCCTTTCACATTCGGGCAGCATTCCATGGCTGCTTCGTCCTGATTCACGTAAGCCCCCGATTCTGCGATCAGTTCCGAGTGGCACGGCTCCTGCGTCATCCACGGCAGATCTTGAGTCGCGTGAGTCACGATGGGTTCCTGACTGCGAGGAGGGATCGGGACATGGAGCTGAACACGGCGATCGGCTATCTGTTGGCGCTCATTGTGCCTCTGTGGCTTCTGGTCGAGCAGGGCCTGTACTGGCGGAGCCCAGCGAAAAAGGTCCGCAGGCAGCTCGAGCCGCGCCGGCTCTCTGGCAAGCTCTCTTCCCATTCCCCCGGAAGGGTCGCGAGCACTCCCGTCATGAGGCTGGGTCATCCACGAAAGACCGCGTAGCGGGTTGAAGACTCCGGCCCAGTCCTAACAGCTCCGATCTCTCCCCCGCAACGGGCGGATCTCCTTCCTCTTGACGGCGCGCCGGTCACGGCGCAGGATCTCGCGAGGGCCGGCGGGGTGCCCGCGAGTATGCCGAAGATCTGGCGTGTCTATAGTGGCGCGAATGGACAATCACGCATCGCCGAGATGCCCCTCGCGATGCAGCCCTTCGTCGACATCGAAGGCGCCCACGGCGAAGGTACCTCGATGGAGCCCGCCGCCGGCATCGTGTTTCGAGTCTCGCCCCCCGGCTACGTACTCGATTGGCACTGCGCTCCCAGACGGCAGTACTCGCTCTCGCTGTCGGGCACGGCGGAGATCGAAGTGGGAGACGGTACGGTCGCTCGGGTGGGGCCGGGAGATGTGGTGCTGGCGGAAGACCTCACAGGGCAAGGCCACATCACGCGGGTCGTCGGGGATCAGCCGCGCTTCTACGCCGTCGTGCCGTTGAGGGAAGGCTAGCGAACTCGACCGGGAGCGCCACGGCCATCGTTCACATCCGGTCATGGAGGTGCCATCGTGCCATTCGGAGGAAATGACTGGCTCGCGTTGACTCAGGAGCCGACCGTCGAGCCGGAGATACCGATCTGTGATCCCCATCACCATTTTTGGGACTTCCGCAGCGGGCGCATACCCTACCAGCGATATCTCCTCCACGAGCTGGCCGCCGACATCAACAGCGGCCACAACGTGCGGTCCACCGTGTTCATCGAGGCACGGGCGATGTACCGCGCCGACGGACCGGAGGAGCTGCGTCCCGTAGGCGAGGTCGAATTCGTCCAGGGGCTGGCCGCGGCCAGCGCGAGCGGTCTGTATGGTCCCGGCCGAGCCGCCGCCGCGATTGTCGGTCACGCCAACCTGAACCTCGGTGCGCGGGTGGAGCCGGTGCTGGAAGCGTTGCAGTCGGCCAGCCCCAACCGGTTTCGGGGCATCCGCCATTCGGTGACGTGGGATCCCCACCCCGAGGTGGAGAACACGGCCGCGCACAAGCAGGAGGGGCAGCTGGGTAGCGACGGTTTCCGGGCCGGCGCCCGGGTGCTTGCACGGATGGGGTTGTCCCTCGAAGGGTGGATGTACTTCCCGCAGCTTCCCGAGCTGGCGGCTTTCGCCAAGGCTGTCCCCGACCTGACGATCATCCTGAACCATATCGGGGGGCTGCTGCGGGTGGGCCCCTACGGACACCGGGACGACGAGGTGATGGCCACGTGGCGGCGCGGAATCGCCGCGGTGGCCGCGTGCCGCAACGTCTACGTCAAGCTCGGCGGCATCGGTATGCCCCGCACCGGTTTTGACTGGCATGCTCGAGCCACGCCGATCGGGTCGGAAGAGTTGGCGGCATCGATGACGCCCCTGATGACGTACTGCATCGAGCAGTTTGGACCCAGCCGGTGCATGTTCGAAAGCAACTTCCCGGTTGACAAGGTGTCCTACTCCTACCACGTGATGTACAACGCCTTCAAACGGCTGTCCAAGAGCTACTCGGCCGCCGAGCGCGCCGCGATGTTCCACGACACAGCCGCTCGTGTCTACCGGATAGAGATCTAACCGGATGCGGTGAGAGCGCATGGCCCTCCCGAGGATTCCGGACTAGATCAGGAGCCCCGCGAGCCACGCCGGCTCGCGGAGAGCTTTGACGAGGAGGGTCGCGAAGAACGCCCCGCACGCGAGCACCGCGAGCTCGCGCCAGAGGGAGGGGCGGAGGTCGGGCGGCAGCAGCGCGCGGTTGATCCAGAGAGTGTGAAGGGAAAGCACGACGAAGTTGAGCGCAGCCACGTTGGCGCCGATCAGGATGAGCTGGAACGAGTCGCCGAGTGTCATGGCGGCGCAGCCCGCTGCCGTGAAGGCGACGAGCACCGCGTAGTAGAGCCCGCTGGCGGGGCCTTCGGCGCCGGGCGCGCGGCTCCGCGCCCGGGCCGTCCACACGATGTCCGTCACACTCCGCACGAAACCGTCGACGATACCGACCTGGGTCAGGCCCAGAATCGCGAAGCCCGTGAGCAGGATGAGCGTCCAGAGCACGAAGCCGTGGCGCCAGCCCACGCCTTGCGCGAGCCATGTCGGCGCCGTCAGGCCCGTCCAGATCGCCCCTGGGCCTGCGAAATGCGCGGCGAGCAGCGCGGGCAAGGCCATGCTGGCGAGACAGCCGGCCGTCCACAAGTACCAGCAGTCCGTTCTCAGATAGCGCCACCACTGGCGCCACTTGACGAGATTGGCCTCAGTCGGCTCGAAGATCATGCCGTCGCGCGCGAAGCGGACGCTCTCGCCACCCACCACCACCCGCCGGCTTTCAATCGTGCCCGCCATGCCGAAGCCTTTGTCTCGAAGCCAGTGGGTGAGGGTCGCATTGATGGCGCCGCCGCCACCCGAATACGCGGCAAAGGCCGCCAGCAGCACCCAGTCGATGCCCAGCTCCGAGTCGGCGGGCATGGCGGGCGACACGAAGCCCACCGCGACAGCCCGCCAGATCTTCCAGGGAACGAGGAGCAGCGCGAGGATGGCCAGGAAGCAGAGCGTCCAGGCCATCACCGCCCACTCGGCCCATTCGATCGCTCTCCGGGCCCGCGCTCCGAGCAGGGTCACCGCGACGGCTCCGAGGAAGATCGCGTAGCCCAGCCCCAAGACCACGGCCCTATCTTCCCCGCGAGGCATGCGGCCAAGGAAGGCAGCGGTGAGCGCGGTGGCGGCGGCCAATGCCCAGCCCGGCCAGCCTACCTGCGCCAGATGCAGGAAGGCGTAGACAGGTCCCCAGACGCGCGGTCCCGGCGCGACGCGCATGAAGCCCGCGAAGATGGGCTCGCCCGTGGCGAGCGTGTAGCGGGCCATCTCGGTGTTGAGGAGCGCCTGCAGCAGGACGGAGACCGTGCAGATCCAAAGGATCTCCGGACCCCAGCGGGCGGTGGCTGCCGGCCCGAGTATCCAGTCGCCCGAGCCAAGTGACAGGCCGAGCAGTATGGCGCCGGGGCCGATCACGCGCACCACGTTGCCAAAGGTATAGGGAGGCGGCTGGGGCAGATCCGACTGCCGCCACTCGGGGGACCGCCTCACGCGAGGAGCCCCGTCCGGCAGTGCGGCGGCAGGAGCCGGAGCATGCGTCCACGGTGTCACGACCGCCGGAAGTTGACAAGGCTCTCGCACTAAACATAGGATGAGCCATGTCGCTACAGGAGATCCTGGACAGTCTCCTGACTTCATCCCGCACCGGCCCACTCATCACCGCCACACGCCACTTCGAAGCCAAGCCCGCGATCCTGGCGCCGTTTCCATCGTCGCTCGATCCGCGCCTGCTCGAAGCGCTCCGCGGGCGCGGAGTCCAGCAGCTCTACTCGCATCAAGCCAAGGCGTATGACACCGTCGCCAAGGGCGAGAACCTGGTCGTCGTAACGCCGACCGCGTCCGGCAAGACGCTCTGCTACAACCTGCCCGTGCTCCAGGCCCTCGTGCAGCAGCCCGACACGCGCGTTCTCTACCTGTTCCCCACCAAGGCGCTCGCCCAGGACCAGCTGGCCGAGCTGATGGAGCTGGCGAAGACACTGCCCGACATGCGCATGTTCACCTACGATGGCGACACGCCGCAGGACGCGCGCCGCTCGGTGCGCGCGCGGGCCAATCTCGTGCTCACCAACCCCGACATGCTCCATTCGGGGATCCTGCCGCACCACACCAAGTGGGTGAACCTCTTCCAGAACCTCCGCTACGTGGTCATCGACGAGCTCCACGCGTACCGCGGCGTGTTCGGCAGCCATCTCGCGAACGTGCTGAGGCGGCTCAAGCGCATTTGCCGCCACTACGGCGCCTCGCCGCAGTTCATCATGGCCTCGGCGACCATCGCCAACCCCCGGGAGCTGGCCGAGCGACTGACGGGTGAGGCCGTCAGCGAGGTGAGCGAGAGCGGCGCGCCGACGGGCGAAAAGCTCTTCCTCTGCTACAACCCGCCCGTCGTCAACGCCGAGCTGGGCATCCGTGCTCCCTATCTCGGCGAGGCGGCCACCCTCGCCATCCGGCTCCTCAAGGAGAAGATCGCCACTAT
>WNFS01004828.1_pt1 | contig 10304 bp, 10 predicted proteins | sample 5400141 | NCBI WGS metagenome assembly WNFS01 (sample SAMN13153358, study PRJNA577476) | soil metagenome | isolation source: 60 cm saprolite under Madrone tree | place: USA:California | collected 2016-06-14
AAAAAAAGACACCCCTTTCTGAAATATCCTTCACCAGCGCGAGGTGTTCGTGTTCAAGCCAGGATGTGAACGTAATCCAAGCTATGCGTCGCGTGGGCACGCGTGGAGTGGATCTTCTTTTCGCCAATGTGCCCAGCATGTCAGCGTCGCCGGGCAGGACCGGCCTTTGAGCCGTTGAGGTACGTCTTTTCCCCATAAGCGAATCTCCCAGAGCTCATCGGGGTTAGCGAAACAATGTGTCAATGGTAGCAACTAAAGCGGAGGCCACCGTAATTACTTCGATAATCATCGGTAACAAAAGATGAACGGGTAACGGGGGTAGCGCAAGGCCTGTCATTGGCGACGCCCGCGAACCGTAACTCGCTTGAATTCCATCATATTCGCAGCGGGAAGATCGGTGCCGAAGCTGACGACAAGAACACGGGGAACGATCCCTCAACGCAACCCTTCAAGCTGCTTCCGCGCCTCATCCCAGCAATCTTCGCGAACACTACAATGTTTGCAATCTGGGCTGCGGATTCTCGGGAGGGACATCAGGGAGCAAATCCAACGTCTCACATTCACAAGCCACCCCATCAGCCGGAGAGGTGGAGTGCCGCAAGAACATGGCTCGTCATGTCACTGACATGGGTGACAATGCGGACGAATCATTCTTTCGACCAAGAAGTAGCAGTCGCATTTCTCACATTCTACTGTATCGACGGAAACAACACGGCAGCCTCGCAGTATGCTGTTACGCGGGGTAACCTCGATGTCTGCTCATCACGTGCTACCGGCCATCTACTCGCAAGCATGCGACGCTGGCCGTCGGTAATCTCGAAGAGCGGTTTTCTCAGACGTAAGCTGGGGCCGACCTGTGAGGCCCCTTCGTCCAAATCCAATTTGGAGAATATCCCCCAATGAAGAAGTTAACTCCCCTGTGTACTCTTACACTTTTGGCTACCGCGATGGCTTTCGCTCAGAGCGGCACGCCGAGCTCTAAGGCGACCGCGGCCTACAATTCAGCAGTCGGGTGCAGCATCACTGCGACAACGGGCACCTGGAATTGCGCCGATGTGTTCAGCGGCGCCGCGAAGCTCGTGACCGCGGACAATTATGTCGAGGTCATGGGTAGCACAGTGAAAGTTTCCAACAGCCAGTCACTGTTTGCCTCTGCGTCGCTTGTGACCGGTCTGTACACTAACACTCTGGTCACGACAAAACCCTCAAAAACATCAGGCGGCACAAACACGTCCACGGCAACGGCCACCGGCGGGGTGTATCTACGCGCTGCCCTTTTGGACGCTCCCAATGGCAATCCCGTTATGTATGGGTATCCGGCAGCGGCGTGCAACAGTGCAGTTTTGGGATGTTTCGGGACTGGCGCTGACTCCGGGGTCGTCCTGGATTCCCGCGTTCAGACACTCACTCAGTCGCTCAGCGATTGCGTGGTCAACGTGACAGTGAGCGGGCTGGCGGGGACCGGGACGTGTGATTTTACATCCACCATTCAGCTTATTCTGCAGACCACCAGTGCTCACGGCTACAATTTCATTTTCCCCAATGTTGGAGTGGGCACATACTACTTGTCCATCCAGGCTGCTGCCGACTCTGGTGCAGTTGTCAACACCGGCACTGGGTCCGCAGTTGGTGGAGCTGCCTACGGCCTTGGTTCGGTAACCATAGAGAGCGTCCGGATGGTTCACAGCTTCTCCTTTTAAGTTAACCCACACCCGCCCATCAACTTGAACCGGGGCATATAGCCCCGGTTTTTCGTGAGGAATGGGTCGCGGATTTTGCGTGGTTGAAACAGTCGATCATCGCTTGCGTCCTCACCCAGAACATATTCAGCTCTCAGCAGAACTACAGATTGCTCAACCAACATAGGTATTCCGTCAACATCGTCGAGCAGGACGAGGTTGGACTCGCGACGACGAGCGATGAAGAACGATTGTGCATTTTCAACAGACAGTCCCATCGTTGACGGTACTCCAAAGGAAATGATCCATGGACAGAAGGAACTGACCTGCCCTCCGCTTCCGTTCACCTGATGATACGACAAGTTGGAAACGGTACCGCGATGGCACTCTGCCTCCCTGGGCGGTGTTCGGCGGGGAGGGTCTTCCGCAACGAAGTGGCCAGAAGACAATCCTTCGGCGTTCAAGAATATGAGTATCATGGCAAAATGATGCCAAGAATGAAGCCCGGTACGTTAAGCAGCAACGTGAAACACAATCATCGCTCTAATCAAGCGACTAGCCAGAAGACCAGAAGACCGCTTATCCGAAGCCAAATGCGAAAGAGAGTCAGGAGGGGTGTGATCTTCCGGAACACCGTAAAGCCCGGGTGGTGGGAAAAGATCGATCTGAAGAAAAGATCGATCTGAAGCACCTGGACATGCTGGATACGAAGCTATGTCTATGCGGCCAGTTGTACGGGAGGCACAGTAACGCCTACCGCATCTGCACCTCTCCCCTTCGGACTTCGTTATGTACGAATCCCTTCCTGCCCCTAGTGACTACGGGAGACCCGAGTTCCTGCCTCAGCGCCTGCTTACCCGTCTCTGGACGAAAGAGATTAAGAAATTGAAAGTGCAACGCAACATCCGTCAACCCACTATTCGGGTGTAACCCTCGGCGTCCATAACCCTCGGAGCTTTCGCCTGAGGCAACATGGAGCTTAGAGCGAGCCCATCATTTCGATGAGTAAAACGCCTCCTCTTCGGCAACAGAGATGAGTTCGAGCTCGGCAAACAACCGAGGCTTGACCGTTCCAAGAGCTTCCGTGAGAAGGTCCCAATCTCTTGCGCAGGCTTTTTTTGTGCGGTCATCCAGCGCGATCTCTCGTATAGATCTCGTATATAGCTCGCGCATAAGCCGCGCTAGATCGGTCCGCAATCGCTGATACCGCTCATCCGGGGTTTCATTTCTCGCCTGTAACATCGATCGGTAGTGAATTCTGTAGTCTTCTCCTATGCGATCCAACACTTCCGTTTGCGCCTGCTTGAAAAGATCAAACCGATCCGATCCGAATTTGTCTCTTAGTTCGATATCGGCCAACCTGGCGGATATGATGTTATTCGCTAAATCGGGCTCACTCTCCGTCAGGTGCTCTAATCTGCGAGCGGCTGCTTCGTAGCTTTCGGCCGTGGGTTCCTCGGCAGGTCCAGTCTCAGCCATTTCGCGGGCCATTGCTTGTACCGCACGAGCTTCGCGGTCCGCTTCTGTGGCCTCCAAAATGCGATCGTGTCGCGAGGTTTCGGAGTCCTGGACGGCATGAAAATCGGGCGCTGAGCCATTCCATTCTTCTCGTTCCATAGGAGTTTAAGAGACTGGCGCCGAGCGTCCTGGCTTCGAGGCCTGGACTCGCGTCGCTCAGTTATCTTTAGTGGGGTGATTTAAGGAATCGACAATGTTACTTCCGTCTTATCAATTATTTAGAGACTCGTCAACGGACAGCCGAATATCGGCTAGATGGTTCGCTCTTTGGAGACCACAGGTTGCTTCTTGACTTTGATGCTTTGGAGAGTAAGACTTCTGCGGCTCAGATTTGCACGGTTTGGGTGTACCAAAGGCCACACAGTCTTTGGGAGGGTTGCAGGCATGGGGTGGCTGGAATACTTCAAATCCCCGAGACAGGAAAAAGACGAGCGTGCGAGGAGGGAGGCTCGTCGTGAGGCAGAGGAGGGTAGCGACCTTGGCAATGTCCTAAACGACCTCTCGGATGGCTTGAAGGAGGGCAGCGATTATCTGAATCGAAAAATCCCCTATCGGGAAGGCATAAAGGAAGCAAAGCGAGGTGATAGCTCCTTCGACAATCTGACCAGTGACATCCACGACGAATTTGTTCACGGCCCAGAATATGTAGCTCGAAAGCAATACTCTCGAAACTCTTCGTCTGCCGACTTAAGCTCGAATTACGGCGGTGGTGGCGGAGGAGGTGGCGGAAGTGATGCTGGAGGCTTCAGAGCCCTCCTTTTAGGTATCGCTGTCATCGTGATAATCATTTCGTACATCCATCATGTATGGAAGCAGAAGCACGATGCTATGCTAACGCCTCGATTGGAACCGCAAAGTTGCAGGTTTCCGTGAGGAGCGAGGACATCGAGTCACCCGGGGTGTTGAAGTTCGCTCACGGTCAGCCGCAAACCTTGGATATGTCCGTGAATTTAGATTACACGGTCTATTACAGCGAAAGATCCGTTCAGTTGACTTTGTTGCATGATGGAGCGGTGCTGTACAGCCAGGTATGGAAGCATGGCGACATGGCTTTCATCTTCCCGCTGGGCGTGGAGATTAGAAGGGTCTTCCCGGTCGGCGACTATCTGATTCGAGCAACTGTGTAGGGCGCCATCGTCGCAATACGCGTTCACGGTGAGGCCCCGCCCTCCCGGCAGCATCTCCATTTCGGATACCCCGCCACAGTGGCCTCGGAAGGACATCACGACGCTCCAACTTCAGCCCGGGGAGAGCAAGAGAATCTTTGCCTATATCCGCATAAGTGGGACGATGCCGGCGGACGGTCGCACGGTCTATATAAGCCTGGTCCATGACGGTGCGACGCTTTTCAAATACTCCAATCATGTGACGGAGCAGAACAGGAACTTCTACGTTCCCTACGAGGCTGATTTTTCTGAAGGTGTGTACACTGCGCGACTTTCCGCTGACGGCGAGCCTCCGGCCGAGTACGCATTTAAGGTTCAGTACCGAGTCGTGGAATCCTATGAAGAGAAGAACCGGCGGATAAGAGAAAATCTGGATGCCGTATTGCCTGGCAGCACTCAGTCAATCGAAACGAGAACGACCTCCACGACGGCTCCTCCGGTGCAAACTCAATCCACTTTTGCTGACTGCTATAGCGGCATGTGGCATGAGAATGAATCGAATGGCTTCATTTGGTACTTCCGACGACTGGGTAACAATTTACGAATAAGCCGGAATGACGGTTTTGTATCTGGACAATTTCAAAAGTCAACAGGTGGATGGGACGGATTCCTGAACTGGGGCAACGGCACCAAGTGGGATGGAGTAGTTCTGTACGACGCCAACGAGGGATGCTACGAGATTAGAACAAACCAGCGGTGGTCATATAAGCGGTAGGGAATGAAGCCAGCTCATACGTGCGTCCCACAGACATTATAATAACACACACTGACCAACGTCTGGCTGGCAAGGATAGGGTAGGCCTATCGATCGCTATATATATAAGGTGGGGCGAATTCAGACCGCCAAACTGGAGCCAGTTCAGCGTAGCGAAATCAGGCGGAGAACAAAAAAAATTGAATCCCTTTGCCCTGATCCTTTCTCAAGTGGTGATAATAACGGTCGGAGACCGCTTGATTCATCTGCTTACCGGCCGCAATGCGGTCCGCGAACTCGTTGCCCTGCTTCTTCAGATATCCAGGCGTAATCTCTTGGTAATGGCTACTTTTTGTTTTTTATCCGTCGCGGCCTGCCGGTTGTTACTCAGGATCTCCCCCCGGTTCAGGCAATGGTGGATAGTGTTTTTTCAGATGGGACCCAGAAGAAACCGAGCAACCTGGGATCCTTATAGCCGAGCACTTTGTTGCGACGCAGATCGAGCGTGAGTCCCAATCCAACTCACGCTCTCTATCCTCCGCGTCTTTGCATTCCTCCCAAACTCCTGCACTCCGTCCGCTCAAATCAATACCGGCCACACAATCAGTGTCAATTTCGCTCTGCCTGAATCGTCCTAAATACTGTGAAAGATGCGATCAACCAACCACTGTCCCTTGCCGACGAGATCGAGCGGATCGAGCGGGCGCTCTCGGTTACCGAGGTAGCTCGGCTCCTCAGCCTCTGTCGGGCGAGCGTCTACCGATACATCGACGCCGGCATCATCCCCGCTATCCGGATCGGAACGACTCTCCGCGTCGACCCCAAAGCGCTCGCCCAGTGTCTTCGCCGGCGCACGGTCCTGCCCGAGCAAGGTTAGTGATCCGCCCAACCGTTGCACCAGGCTATGCTGCCCAGGCAAGCGCCCTCACCTGCATCAAGTCGGTTGCCGTGAATTCCGGTTTGTCAAGGATTACCCAGCCTCGGCGTCTTCCTAATTATGAAATTCACATTTGGCATTACCGAAACTGGCGACGTTTATCGTCGCGAGCCACACGATTGGGTATTGCTCGGGACCCTTTCGTACGTCCTAAATGATCCGTCACCCATCGGGCGCGAGGTACGCGTCTGGTTGAAGGCTCTCGTTGAAAGCGATGAATCGTTGCCTCTTCTTATTCTCCAAAGCTCGAAGCTGCGTGGTCCGCGAATTCCAAGGTCAGAAGCCATGGTCATCAGCGGACTTGAAGACGCAAAGGTTGGAGTGACCGTTGCAGAGGACCTCCGTAACAATACGCCGGAAGAAGGGGTCTAAGGTACGTGACACAAAGGTCGCACTTCCATGGCGTATTCATTGGATGGCGCGATGAATGGCGTGAAAACGCGACAGCAATCAAGCATTGGTCGCATCGACAAGGAGTCGCTTGCGGAAGTCCTCATAGGACTTCACGGTTGTATTGAGCCCGGAGATTGAGACAATTTCTTTGTAGCATGCCAATTGTCTCGGGTCCGCCGTTATGAACTCGTCGCAATATGGAAGGCAAATCGCCATCATGGTGTCGTTTCTCCCCGACCGTAGAGAAGGACCGACATGCTGCGGCCGGATGCAACGATCGTATTGGGCCGCGCAGAGCGCAATCATCAGCGAGCGGAACGGGTCACAGATGTCGGTAAACTTCCTCATCGTCGCCTCGTCAGGGGTGATCTTCCCGACACGAGAATAGAGGCGTCCGGCCAGCGTCCAGAACGCCCCGCCTGGCATTTGCAGTCGCTTTACCAGTTCGGAAACGCTCACGGGTATGTTCTCGGTGCCACTCTTAAACAATCTGTCGAAGGCCGGTTTCGCGTCGTCGTACAACTTGACGAATTGCTTTTGAAGGGCTCGCGCCTCCTCTCGTTCCTGCTCGGCAAGGTCATCGCTGAAGTTTTCGTCGCGCGCGATTGCTTCGTTTGCCTCCGGGAAATCGACAGGGACCGTCCTCCAATCGAAAGATGGGGACTCCTCAAATCGGACGACCATTTTCCGTATGATTTCGTGCTGGGGATCAATGCAGTCGCCCAAGGCCAGCAGCCATCTGCAGATTTGGAGCAACCGCGCGCGACGTTCGGCGGTCCGCATTCTGGATAACTTCTGAGACGTTCGTGAATATAAGGCGCGCATGGAATCCAGACGCCAGTCCGGGCGACCAGAGCGCCCGAATCGGGATCGTCTGCAAGCCAGTTGATTCCGCTCGTATCGAGAGTCAGAATCGGCTTCTCCAAAGGCTTTCCTCTTAATACTGCATCCATTTTATCGCTGGCCTCGTCCCGGCCATGCGCTCGCGCCTAGTGTCGTCGCCGGCTCGCGCTCCTGCCAGGGGCACGGCTAGAGATCCAGCAACAATCCGTTCCCTTCAAAGTTTCCCCTCTTCCATTTCCGTGCCCCTCAAACCGTTACCGCTGATGCGTTCGAGCATCGAGCAAAAATGTTATTCACCTGTTGCAGTACACGCCCGTCCCGTGCAGGTTTCAGATATCGCATGGTAGAGGCCAGGTCTTTGTGTCCCAGAAGGACCTGGAGCGTGCGCAGGTCAACGTGGCCTTGCAACTGCATGGTCGCGTAGGTCGCCCGAAATTTGTGTAGGAACCAATGCTCGCAGTACGGCCCCTTTCGGCAATATCCCTTATCCGTTTTGCAGGACCCGCAATTGAGGCCGGCCGTCCAGGCGATCCGCTTCAACGTGCGCAGGAAGTGCCGATCAGGTTGGCCTGATGGAGCCGGGAAAAGGAGCCTTGAACCGGCGCCGATCGCTTGGCGATACTCCCGTAGGCTTTCCATCAGCGTATTCGGCAGGGGTACCTCGCGTTCCTCCCAGTTTTTCGGCGTGAATCGCCACTCCGGCTTTGACTTGATCCGGGCGAATTGCCTAGAGCTTAGGTCAGTCCAACAGGCGTGACGCACCTCGCCGTCGCGCATTCCCGTCTTGAGAAAGAATTCAAAAAGAACGCGATTACGCACGTCGCAGGCGGCAAAAAGCTTATCCAGCTCCTCCGGTTCATAGGCTTCCGGTTCTTGCTCGACGTAGCTTGGCCAATCGCCTTTCTTCAGCAATCCCGGAATGTTGTTCGCTTTGAGGAACTGCGCCACAACCGCAAGCTTGTTATGGGCGGTTCGTGGATCGAGTTCTTTTTTGCCGATGAGAAACGCCGTGAAATGCTGCAGATCGCGGCGATCGATCTCTTCGAGGTATCGTTTCGGGCACGACTCTTGAAAATGTTCCAAAGCCATCCGATACGCTTGATACGTTTTCACCTTCCTGCCCGTTCCAGGGCGGTACGGATCGAGGAAATCACTACAAGCCTCGCCCAGGGATCTCTTGGGCTCTCTCGGTTCTGGACGTGCCTCAATACCTAGTGCCTGCCCTTGCAGGCGATGGATATGTCGGTCCAGAGACGCTTGCGCTTCGGAAGCTTCCTTGCCTACGGCTTGCCGGCGGCGCCTGCCATTCTCATACCACTCGATCGAGTAAAAACCTTCCTGGTGATGCTCGGCCCTGCCATTGACCAGGACATAGTTGGGCCGGACGCCGCCATTTTGCAGCCAGGCGACTGGGTAGTAGCGCCACCCAGAACCGCCTCTGACGTGTTTTAAAAGATTCGCTCTTTTGTTCATAGCCTGCGGAGCCTTTCAAAATAGACTCCATCGGCTAGGACGCCTGGCTGGGAAGGGAGGTTTTAGACGGTCCGGTCGAAAAAATGGAATCCAAGGTGGAATCGAACCCGGCTAAGTGTCTGTAACGAAAGGACTGGCGGAGAGAGTGGGATTCGAACCCAGGCTCTCCAACAAAATCAACAAATTAGGAGGCGCGAATGGCAGATCAAACCTCCACAGTTCTACAAAAACAATTAACTCCACGTTCTATTGGACGCTTAATGGACGCTGATTTTGGGGTCCATTCTCACTCACTGTGTTGAAATGCGCTAGAAAAATTGGCGTCTCTGATTTTGGAAGCCGTGTTGCCGCCGTGAAAGAACAACCACGATAAGGAAATACAACGACTTGCAAGAGGCGGGCGGCCACCTAAGTCCTTGCTAGTCCGTACAAGCCAACACACTTACGTACCGTAATCCGTACCGCGAAAAAAGCCGCTATTCCATAGCGATGTGGCTGAAGCACTCGCTTTGCCAAACAGAATGCAACAGGCCGACTCGCGCCGACGCGCTCATGCACCGAGGAGTTATACGACCGCTGACGAGAACGGTTTGTTTGTTGCGCGCAATGCGTCTCGCGTCGCAATTAAGACAAGTGACGTCCGGACGCCTTCTTGCAACACACTTACTGCAATTGATCTGTTTCTTTCAAAGGAGGTTCTGCGCGCCGATGCCGCAAGGTTCAGTCAGTTTGTGAGAACGTCAGGTGCGCGTTTCACGTTGGCACGCCGCTTGCTTTCCTATCTTTCAGCGGGAGCAGAAACCAAGTTTACGGTTCCTTCTACTCGTGAAATTGGTATCGAAGCACAAGGAAAATCTGATGAATCGCAAATCAACACTCTCACTCGTACTCACGGCGCTCGCCACGTTGATTGTGACGGCAAGCGTCATGCTCACAGCCAGTTCAGCACAGGCGGCAACCGCGCACAATAACAAGGTAGTGAGGACAACCATCAGCCTCCGGACGGCGACTCAAATTGCCAACACAACTCTCTCGCGGGGGAAATATAGGGTGAAGATCACGCCGGCTTCCAATGGATCCGGCGATCCGACGGTTCAGTTTTCGATCCTTTACAACCCCTACGGTGACGACTTCAACCCACCTTACGACGAATTGGTTGTTCTCACCGTACAGGCGTCAACGGTAGATCTACGCGCCCCGGCCGCAAACACTGAACTAATCCCCACTTCCGACCGTAACAACAAAACAAGCGCTTTGGAGATTCGTGGCAATAGCACCGAATACGTATTTGGCGCTAAGATCACTTCGGGAGAATAGTCAATAAACTTGTCTGGCGGCGAGGTGTTAGATGGCTTTGCCGCCGCGACCTTTCCTTTTCGCCCGCCGTGGTTTCTCTCCGCCCCGCGCCATTGAGAGTGGGGTAGCAAGCACGCGACTCCCTTCTGTAAGAACCAATCAGGACGCACCGGTCCAAACTCCGAATTGTTGATCCACACACATTTGGAATTCGAGTTGCTTCAGCCAGTAGTGTCAGGGTTTGTTGAAGCCAAAACCGATGGTGATGTTATGGGAGTCCACGTTCATTGCTCAGGTGTGCGCTA
>WNFS01020372.1_pt1 | contig 10301 bp, 7 predicted proteins | sample 5400141 | NCBI WGS metagenome assembly WNFS01 (sample SAMN13153358, study PRJNA577476) | soil metagenome | isolation source: 60 cm saprolite under Madrone tree | place: USA:California | collected 2016-06-14
ACAATGCCGGTCCAAAGCCCTTTGTGTGGACCAAAAGCGCCGACGAAATCTTGGCCAGCATCGCCCGCTTCGCCCAGCGCACGGCAGATGCCCAGGCCGCACAACTTATGTCACGAACCACTGTTACAGGACACTAGCACTCAGGACCATAAGACCTACTGATAGGGGTCTTATCGAGAGGTTCGGAAAGTACAACAGATTTGGAAGTCCCGGACTTATCTGGATCATACCTTTTGTGGAGCGCCTGATGAAGATCAACATCACGGAAATGATGGTTGATGCCGGTGGGCAGGAAATAATAACCAAAGACAGCCTGAACGCCCAGGTGGATGCCCAAGTCTACTTTAAGGTTAAATCCGATGAGACAAACGTGAAGGCTTCCGAGTACAACGTCTTTAATTACAAGATCCAGATAGTAGCCCTGGCCAGAACCACTCTCAGGAACATAATTGGCACGATGAACCTAATGGAAGCCAATAGTGAGAGGGGCAAGATAAACAAGTCCCTCTACGACCAACTCACTGTTGAGACCCAGAGTTGGGGAATTGAGATCGTCAGAACGGAGTTGAAGGAGATCAATCCTCCCAAAGGGGTGCAAGAGGCCATGAATAACGTAGTAGTTGCCAATAACCAGAAGATAGCGGCTATCGACTTTGCAACTGCTACAGAAACGAAGGCAGATGGTGAGAAGAGAGCCAAGATCAAGCAGGCTGAAGGGGAGAGGCAAACCCTCATTCTACAGGCTGAAGGTCAGAGACAGTCTAAGATACTGGTGGCAGAAGGGGATGCGCAGGCCATCAAGTTGGTAAATGAAGCGGCCAATGCCTACTTCGTGGGCAATGCCCAGTTACTTAAGCAACTTCAGACCGTTACAGAATCCCTTCAGACTAACTCCAAGATCGTCATACCTACTGGACAGTCGTTGGTCAATGTGGTGGGGGACCTTGCCGGAATAACGGCTCAGAAGTAACGGGCCGAAACGAGGGAGAAATCCCTGGTCTGGCAGACGATGCCATTCACGTTGACTTTCTCTTCGAGGGCGACGCTGAGAAGGAAGCTGAAGCCGCGATGTTACACCTGAATATTGACCGTCAGGCAGTGGTAATGTACATGGCCGGGTCGGCAACGCTTACGGACACGCACACCAATCTCCGTTTTACAAACTGTGGCTGGCGATTTGTTATTTCTCCAGCCACAGGGCATGTAACATTGTTACATAATGTGGCCGGGTTGGCGCGGGTTGCACTGGTGGTCGCTGATTTTAAAGGCATTCGCGACGGATAGCATTTTCGGCAGGGACAGGATGCGAAGAGGCAGCACGCTGGGTTGCATGATCTGAATCTGACCGCGCAGGGATGCTTCCTGGGCAGCCTTCGCCCCGATGAACGCGTAGCTATCTAAGGAGGGTTCAGATGCGGTTGATTTTTCGCCGACCAGGTTTGAGTCCCCGTTCGTTCGCACAGGCCGCTCGTTCACACTGGCCGTCTGTAACCTCATTCGCGTTTGCGTCTCCTCTTGCATGAGCTTCGCCTGTCCGGGCGTGAAAAGCAGAGTGCCCGTCATCGCCTGCCGAATCTGCTTGCGTTCCCACCGCGGCTGCATAACTCCCGAGATGGAGTGACTGTTCGAGCCAAGCAGCAGATGCCCGACTTCGTGGGCTATGACGGAACCCAGAATGATGGGGGTCTCGAACTCGGCGTTGTCACTCTTGGCGCGGCGCAGTGCGTGGTTGTAGTAGACAGTGGCGAGAACCGGAACGACTGAAAAACCAAAGACGGTATCTTGAAACTTATTCTGGGTGGGCTGAGGGACTATTCGCAGCACGATGTCGGTAACCTCGAGCGGCTCCTGGCAGGGATCTTGCGAGCCAGTGGTGGAATGCCTCACCGGGCAATTTAACCAGACTATCCGCAAGTCTGCCTCGCTGAGGATTCGGCTTGCCTCGCGTTCGGCCTCGCTCAGTATCGCGGGCGAGGCTTGGGTGTAATTGTCAACGCGAAGCCTGATCATAGGGCTGAAGGCTGCCACTTGGGCAAAAACAGCGTCCAGTGAGGGGAAGCCCATCACACCCACCAAGGCCACTACGGCCGCGAAGCTCAGCCGGAGGCAATGGAACCGCTCACCCCGTAAGCCTACACCGACTGCTGAATGCTGCTCCCTGGTCCTGGTTTTCATGTCGCCTCCTCCGCGCGAAGTTGCGCGGCGAGGGCGACCTTGGACTTCCGGTACAACTACCTCAATGCATGGGAACTCGATTTGGGTAAGTGAAAGAACAAATGAAAGTCAGCAGGTAACTCACGGGAACTAAAGAGGCTGAAGGATCATGTCGGAACCCAGACGTCAGCAAGATACTTGTTTAATCGGAAGTGGATGCTAGACTGACGGCAACTGAGGCACACGCTAATGGCAGAAGCTACCTACTCCGCTCGGTTGGTCCGGTTCGGGAGTTTCGAAGTCGACCTTCAATCGGGGGAGCTGCGCAAGAGCGGGCAAAAACTGAAACTGAGCGGTCAGCCGTTCCAAGTACTGGCTATCCTGCTGGAGCACCCGGGTCAGGTCGTGACACGGGAGCAACTACATAAGCGACTTTGGCCCGACACGTTTGTCGATGTTGATCACAACCTGAACACTGCCATTAACAAGATTCGCGAAGTGCTTGGGGACTCAGCTGAAAGTCCACGGTTTGTCGAAACGCTGCCCCGGCGCGGTTATCGCTTCATCGGGCCTGTAGACGTAGGGGCGGGCTTTGCTCTCACCCAGCAAGGCAGTCCACCATGGGTGCCCGGACGACCGCAGCCTGATGGTGGAGACGCCGTTCGCGAACCGCGCGTACAGAGGTACTGGGGGCTCGGCGTGAGTGGTGCAGCTGTCGTCGTGATCGCCATTCTTGGTTACTGGCTAACGCGGCCATTGATGCCACCGAAGGTGTCAGGCTACACCAGGATCACAAACGACAGCCGTGCCAAGAGATTCCGCTCCGATGCACTTCCCGTTATTGTCACCGACGGTTCAAGGCTGTATTTCGCTGAGGAGGCCAATAGCGGGATGCGGTTCACGCTCAATCAGGCGCCTACCTCCGGCGGAGAGACGTCCCCTGTGCCCGCGCCCTTCGAACAGAACATTGAAGTGAGTGGTATCGCTGCGAATCGGTCTGACCTGTTGCTACAGACTTTCACTGCCGGGGAATCGGAAATGCCTCTCTGGATTCTGTCGACGCTAAGCGGAGCAGCTCGTCGCATGGGTGACGCGCTGGGACGCGACGCGACATGGTCGCCGGACGCACAAAGAATCGCCTACGCGAAAGGCCACGAGTTGTACGTCTGCAAGCCTGACGGGACTGAGACCCGAAGACTCGCCGCTGCGCGCGGTCAGGTAAGGTGGCCCCGTTGGTCGCCGCGTGGCAACGTCTTACGGTTCACCGTGGGCGATCCCGGTGGATGGACTTCCATTGAAGAGGTTCCGACCGTCGGAGGTCGTCCCCGCGATTTGCTTCCTAGTTGGAAGGGTACGTACTGTTGCGGCAATTGGACTCCTGATGGGGGATACTACGTTTTTGAGTCCACCTTTGGCTCGAAGACTGACATCTGGGCGCTTCCAGAGAGACGGGGTCTCTTCCGGAAGGGGAACGGCGAACCTGTGCAGTTGACGTCGGGACCGATGGATTTCCGGTCGCCAGTTTCAAGCGCTGATGGCAAGAGAATCTTTGTGATCGGCGAGCAGCGCCGGGGCGAATTAGTGCGCTTCGAGTCGAAGTCAAGGCAGTTCGTGCCCTATCTGGGAGGAATCTCCGCCCAAGATGTGGACGTTTCCAAGGATGGTCAGTGGGTCGCTTATGTTTCCTATCCGGAGGGGGTGCTGTGGCGGAGTAGGGTGGACGGCAGCCAGCGGCTTCAGCTTAGTTCGCTTCCGATGCAAGGTAGCTTACCTCGTTGGTCGCTCGATGGGAAGCGAATTGCGTTTTCGGCTGCGGTTCCTGGAGGACCCAACGGAATCTACGTGGTTGCCGCAGACGGCGGTAGGCCCGCGCAGTTCACGACAGAGAACCATTACGCGACTGACCCTAACTGGTCACCAGACCAGGATTCCTTGGTGTTTGGAGACGCGCCGTGGCTTGAAGGTGGTGCGCCGAGTTCCGCGGCCATCCACGTACTCGACCTTAAGACACGCCAAGTTTCAACGCTTCATGGTTCTGAGGGTCTGTACTCCCCTCACTGGTCACCCGACGGCCGCTACCTCCTGGCGATGTCGCTAGATTCTCCGAAACTGATGCTGTTCGACTTCCGCACTCACAAGTGGACAGAATTGGTAAGCAGTCCTGCGGCTTATCCGAATTGGTCGCACGATGGGAGCTACGTCTACTTTAGCAACCCTTATATCGCCGAAGCAGCCCTCTACCGCGTACGAATCAGTGACCGACAACTTGAGTTGGTGACGAGCCTGAGCCGCCAGCATCAAGGATGGAGCATGGCTGGAAAGTGGACGGGTCTCGCGGGGGATGACTCCCCACTGGTCTTGCGAGACACCGGCAGCGAAGAAATCTACGCACTGGAATGGGAGGCGCCGTAGGAACGGGTGGCCGGTATTCGTTTCGAGATTTACGAAGTTGACTTTGTGTGGGCGAACTGGAGCGAGCGATTTATCAGTGGCTGTCGGACTGGAACAATGAACCCCAACCCTTCGTCTGGAAAGCTACGGCCGACGTCATCCTCGACAAGGTGCGCTGCTGCAAGGAAGCCATTGCAAAGAATTAGGCCGGCCAGGAGACTAGAAGGCCTAGTGCATGTCCCGCTCTGGGAACTGGGCCGTGATCGGTTGCGTCACTATCGACCTTCGATTAATCCCGACGGGCAAACCGGAGAAAACCCAATTGGGGAGAGTTTGCCGATCAGGCCATACCGGGACTTCCCCTGAGCCAGACATGTCATTCGCCAAAACTCCGGCCGACTAGCTTCGCTGCTGTAACATTGTTACGGCGATGATTTTGGCGAGGGACACCAACGGAAATGCTGGGTCTCCCTTCCCAAGAAGGTGGAGGTATTGGAGATGAGCTGACGGCTAGTGAAGAAGCTCTACGATTTGGTTGGGCGAGTTGGGCGATTCACGGCCTTTTCAAAAAGCTAACTGATTGTGGCGACGCGTCTTAGCTTTAGTGATTGCTCACAGCACATCTACGCTATCCTTGGAACAACGCTGAGTCGCCCAGGCCAGTTACAACCGCACGGGCAAGACGCCCCTTTTTTGTTCTCCCTGGATTGCAGTGCGTCCAGCGAAATCGACCTGAGGACCGGTGCGCAGCGCAAGGCTACATCGGTCCATATGGCGGCTACTCCAAGGTCCTCAGCGAGACCCTCGAATACGTCCAGCGAACTGCGACCCAGATTCTGAACGCAATCGGCGCGGATGGTTCATCCGCGCCGTCCCTGTAGCGAGGGCCATGCCTACCGCAATTCCATCGAAGGCACGATAGGCTCACGCTCATCGGCGAAAAGGAGCGGCCCTTTTCTAATCTCCGATTCCCGTACGTACCAGCGGATTCCAATTGCGACCGCCGCGAAAATCGCGAGGATCAAGAATGGAGCCAGACTTCGGGAAGACAGCGCCAGATGCTCCAGGCTGGCCAGGCCCGGCGAGAAGAACAAAAAGGCAAGAAAATATACCAGCAGAACTATCCCAACGTTGTGCTTCGCCGATGAATACGAGCAGGTGAATGGAATCTTCTGAAAGCCCATCAGCAACACTTCGATCAGGATCCACGAGGTCACCAAAACGAACGCGGCATGCTCCGATCCCAGCCTCACGCCCCAGGCAGTGGAATAGATCACCGTCACGAGTGCGACCAACGGCGCGAGAAAGATCAGCATCAACCTCCTCGCCACACGCTGCGCCACGTCGCATTTTCGCTCGCTGATGGCCTGAAACAACCAATTCGCGCGCAACTCCGACGGCACGCCAAAAACGAAAACCAGGCCTGTCAGCAGAAAAAATATAATTGCGGCCGGAGCCGCAAGTAGCGTTACCGTTGGGACACGTGCTGCCCCACTCAGTACAGCCCAGCTGCTGGTCAAATCCTGAATCGCAATGGCCGTCCCTAATGCGGTAAATCCTGCCAGCACGAGTGCATGCCGCTGGCTCCTTGCCAGCGTTTTTGCGGCAAAGCGAAAGCACGCACGTTCGTACGCCTGCCGAGGCGCAAGGGCATTGAGACAATCTTCCTTGAATTGTGCAAGCTTTCCCTCTCCATTTGCCGGACCCTCAGCAATTTCAGGAATACGCAGGAAAACTCGCTGGTAGCTCGCAATCCAGAAACATAGCGAGGCTCCTGCCGCAGTACTCAGCCCGAAAATCGCACGAATCGTCAGGGCGTCAAAATTCCCACTGGCGTGCGCCGACGACAATGCCTGGTACAGGCCAAGAAACCATACTGTCGGCAACCAGTCCACCAAGGCGCGCCCCCTTCCGCCGGCGCTCCCTACCAGCGTGCCGATCTCAGGCGTTAAGAAAAGCAGCATCACAAGCGTACTCACCACAGCAAATTGAACTATCGTCGAGATCTGTCGGAAGCGCCGGTAAGGCAGCACGGTCATCAGCAGTCCTGCCAATGCAAGGACAGAAAAAAACATGAATGCGCCTCCTGCTGCGGTCGCCACAGCATGGGCAACTACGAACCTCAACCACAAAACCGTTCTCGTCTGATCGCCCGTCGCCTCAAACGGAAAAAGAATCGTCGACGTGCAATTTACGGAAGAAATGAACAATCCGGCAAAGAGCAGCAGCCCAATAAACTTCGCGCCAAAGACGCGTCGCGTGCCGATAGGAAGCGGCGCCAGATTCGCATAATCCAATCGGTCAGGAAACATGTTGTCCCATTTGAGCGCGGCGACAATTCCCACCACTACCATGGTGAGCGTCACGAACATGTACTTGTCGAGGATCGAAGCCGTGTTGTAATCGAATTGCCGCACACCCCTCGCCCAACGCAGAAGACTCGAATACTTGGGCAGCAGAAGGACCGGCAAAATCACGCCTGGCGATGCCAGAATCGCCGCGATGCCCCCAATGCCCATGCGCAGATCGTCTTCGCTCGAAAAGGCTTCGCCAGCGAAGAGCCGATAAAAGAAATGCCAAACGAGCAACGCAAATGGATTTTTGCGCAAACTCGCGCGCAGGTTTGAAAATGCCCGCCATTCGTGTTTCATTTTTGCTTCATCGCCTCAATCATTTCGCGCGCCACAGTTGCGGTGTCGGTCTGCTGCACCAATTCGGCGAACACCTGTTCCAGTGAGGGTGCGGCCATGATCTGCCGCAGCCGCTCGACAGAATTGTCTGCGATGAGTCGGCCGTGATAGATGATCATCACACGGGAACACACTTTCTCCACCGCTTCGAGCGCGTGGGAACTGTACAGAATCGTTTTTCCGGAGCGCGTCAGTTCCTGCACCAGATTTCGGAAAATCAGCGTGGAGGTCACATCAAGGCCGGAAAGCGGCTCGTCAAAAATCAGAATCTCTGGATCGTGCAAAAGGGCCGCAATGATCAGGATTTTCTGCCGCATCCCTTTTGAATAGGAACCCAGCGTCGAATGCCTCTGAACATTGAGCGAAAATAAATTCAGCAGCGTGTCGATTTTCTCTTTCAGGGCTTTCGCTTCGATTTCGCGCAAATTCCCGACAAGCTGCAGGTATTCAAGGCCGGAGAGATAAGGATAAAGGTTGGGCTCTTCCGGAACGTAGCCAACGAGTTTCTTGTAACCGGCGAGGTTATCGCGGATTCGCGTGCCCCCGTAAAGCACTTCTCCGTGCGTCGGCTCCAGCAGGCTCGCGAGCATTTTTACGGTTGTGCTTTTGCCCGATCCGTTTGGCCCGAGACAGCCGAGCACTTCCCCCGGCTGAATGCAGAAGCTGATGTCCGCTACGGCGCGCGCCGCTCCGTAGTACTTTGTCAGCTGCCGCGCCTCAAGCATACGAGCCCTGCCGAATTGGAACCGAAACCTACAATCAGTTTCAACGAAAACCCGCGAGTGACGTGCTCTCACTCATATCGCAACGCAACCATGGGATCGACGCGCATCGCGCGCATGGCAGGCACAAAAATCGCTGCGATGGCAATAAATGCCAGTAATACGGCGACGCAAACGAAACTCATTGGATCATAGGGACCAACTTCAAACAGCAAACTTCGAAGCACGTGAGCAGTGGACAGAGCTGCTACCAGCCCAATGCCACCTCCCAGAAAGACCAGCCGCAGTCCCTCGAGCATGATTAAGCGCAGTACGTCGATTCGGGTAGCCCCCAATGCTGTTCGGATTCCGATTTCGTGAGTGCGTCGCGTGGCAGTGTACGCAGTGGCGCCATATAGGCCGATGGAAGCCATGAGCAGCCCAGTGGCAGCAAAAAAGCCGAGCAGGGCTGTCTCAAAACGAGGACGGTTCGCAAGCGTGCTGATCTCAGCTTGCATACTGTGCAGTTCGATCGGTATCAAAGGATCGATCTCCTCAACCCGTTGACGGATCCATGGTGCAGCGGTTTTTGTGGACAACGCACTTCGGATAACTAGCGTCCCAGCGTAGGTATTTCGATCCGTCCACTCGTCCGGAATTGCTCCGAGCAAAGTGTCGTACTCAGGTAGAGTTTGCTGGGTTAATCCATCGTTCCGCACGTCGGCCGCGATGCCGATGACACGATAAGAAGGTCCATCCTTCTCTGGGCGAATCTGCTGGCCGAGCGGGTCTTGATCCGGGAACATCAACGCGGCCAGTTTTTGGTTTATGACCATCAGGTGCTCGGTAGATTTAGCGTCCGCATCGGAAAATCCTCGACCCCGAACGATGCGTATACCCAGAGCGTTGAAATAGTCTGTCGTAACAGCTCGTGCACTGACAATATCTTCAGATGAAAGCGGCGGCTTTCCCGCAATCGCCATTGAGGAGTACCAATAACGCGTGCCCTTCGGTGGCAGCGAATCCGTCATCGCGACAGAAGTGACTCCCGGAATGCCACGCAGAGCAGCAATGGCACGGCGAAAGAAATCGATCCGCTTTTCAGTCGTATTGTAGCGACGGGGCGATAGTGACGCGGTTACGGTAAGAACATGATTTGAGTTAACACCCAAATCCTGCCGATCGATATTGTTCAGGCTTCGCAAAAGAAGAACTGCACCGGATAATAAAACAGCGCTGGATGCGATCTGCGCAACGACGAGAATTCGGCGAAGCTTAGGCCGATTGCTGGACTGCGCCGATCTCGTGGCAATCCCAACGGAGCGCAGCCCCAAGACTGGCAACAAACCGCACGCGATTCCGCAGGCGACAGCTACTACCAGCGTTGCCACAAGAATACGCAAATCGAGCGTGGCTTTTCGCAGGAATGACAAGCCGTCTGGTGCGAGCGCAATGAAGGTCCGGAGGAACGCTTCTGCCAAAATGCAGCCAACCACGGCGCTCACAAGAGACACGAGCAGTCCCTCGGTAAGCGTTTGACGTAAGATCCGCCTCTTTCCAGCGCCCAATGCGGCGCGGATTGCGAATTCCTGCTCACGTGCGGCTGTGCGCGCAAGAAACAGGCTGCCCGCGTTCGCACAACACACGAGCAACACGACCACTACCGCACCGAGCATAATCCAGGCTACGGGGAGCACGTCGTGCATTTGACGATCGCGCAAAGAGCGCACCACGAGGTGGATATCGCTGCGCATTTGAGGGGGAGCGGATCGGAGGCTTTGCTCAAATAATGGCTGCAAAGAGGCATCGGCTTGAGTTGCTGTAATTCCGGACTTGAGGCGAGCGAAAACTCGCATGTTTTCTGGCACTGAGCCGGCGCGCACAGCAGAGACATCGACCTGCTTGGGAAGCAACAAATCAGTCGGTTGCGCAGATGGCATTTCAAAATCCTGGGGGAGGACTGCTTTTACCTGTGCCTTGCCACCATCAATTTCTATGACCTGGTTAACGATTGAGGGCTGTTCGTTATAACGGCTCTTCCAGAGCTCGTACGACAACATCACGGTCAGCGGCGCGTCAGGGAGCATGTCGTCTGTTGTGAAGTTGCTCCCTACTACGGGTCTGATGCCTAACGTGGGAAGGAAATTCTGATGCACGTAGCTGCAAGTGAGCCGCATCGGATCGCGATCCGTGAGGTCGCAAGGCCTCGGCACAGCGCTCTGTGCCGTCATCTCGGTGAAGACGGTTTGGTGATCGGACCAATCATAGTAAAAATTTCCGAACATGAACTCGAAAGGCTCGACCGCGTGTCTGAAACCGACAGATACGAGTCGATCGGAGTTGGCATAGGGCAGCGGCCGGAATA
>WNFS01004834.1_pt1 | contig 10298 bp, 10 predicted proteins | sample 5400141 | NCBI WGS metagenome assembly WNFS01 (sample SAMN13153358, study PRJNA577476) | soil metagenome | isolation source: 60 cm saprolite under Madrone tree | place: USA:California | collected 2016-06-14
CACCGGTGGCTTTGATAGGGCCCGGCTCGGTCGGGCAGGGCATGGCCATCGTGCAGTTTGCAGGAAAGGCAGTTGATTTTGCTGGCGGGCGAAGTGCAGGGTTTGATTTGATTGTCGCCGCGACCAGCCGTGGCGTCAGTTTCTCATTCCTGCCACCGGGGCTCGTGCCGGTGAAGGGAAGCGTCCTAAAGCCGTATGGGGGATGCCTCCGCGCGGAGTACAAGAATCTGGACCGGATTGCGGGGACGATGCTGACGCCGGACCAGCTGGAGCGACCGATTGGGTTGGTTATGAAAGAGTTGGGTGTGCGGCTTGCTCCCACCCACCTCATCGATGCGCACGCCGCGTTGCGCAGCATGCAAAGGGAGAAACGGCTCCTGCGGCTGCTTCCGTGGAAGAAAAAGAAGCCCCGGAGGAAACTCGCGCCGCACCACACCACACCGCCGGTCCTTCCGGCAAAGCCAACCACGGATCCTCGCGTTGAGGTTTTCTAGTGACATTTCTGAGTACCGGGGTAGCCGTTGTGACCGGGGCGGGGTCCGGCATCGGCCGCTCCTTGGCGCAACGACTGGCTGCGGCGGGCTCAGCGCTGGCCCTAACCGATATAGACGAGGCCGGCCTTCTCGAGACTCTCGAATCGCTCGGGAGCAAGAGCGCAGCGATCAGCACTCACGTGATGGACGTCGCTGAGGAAGCCAGCGTGAGCGCTTTTGCCGAAGACGTCAGCGGGCGGCACGGACGCGTCACCCTGCTCATCAATAATGCCGGCGTTTCACTGCATGGCGATTTTGAAGAAATTTCCCTACATGATTTTCGTTGGGTTATGAATATCAATTTCTGGGGCACGGTTTATGGCGTGAAGTATTTCCTGCCAATGCTGAAACGCGAGCGGCGCGCGCACATCGTGAACCTTTCGAGTGTTTTCGGAATTATTGCTCCAGCGGGACAATGCGCTTACGCGGCGAGCAAATTTGCGGTGCGCGGATTCACAGAGGCGCTGCGTCACGAACTGGAGGGCAGCAACGTGGGCGTCTCCAGCGTTCATCCGGGGGGCGTCCGGACGCATATCGCGCGTCGGTCGCGGATTGGCGCCGGTGCTTCCGCATCCAAGAGAGAAAAGAATATTGCGCGTTTTGAGAAGCTGGCGCGGACTTCGCCGGAAACCGCAGCGGCTCGAATCTTGCGCGGTGTGGAGCGCGACGAGCCGCGCATCCTGATCGGCATGGATGCGTATCAGATTGACATTCTGCAGCGTCTGCGGCCCACAACGTACTGGAAGACCCTTTCCCGGAGGTTTGAACAGCTGGCGGCAAAAGCGAGATGAGGTTGCCACACCTGCCTCGCACCGGCGGCCCAGAGAGTTTTTGACTCCACGGGAAACGATGAATATACTCGGCGTTAGCAGGAAAGGACCGACCAATGGGCGTACTGGATCAAAGATTCGAAAAGAACTTCATGATTACGTCGGTGGACTATGTGTTCAACTGGGCGCGGAAGAGCGCGATCTGGCCGCTGACGTTTGGACTGGCTTGCTGCGCGATCGAAATGATCGCGTCGACGACTTCGCGGTTTGATATGGCGAGGTTTGGAGCGGAAGTGTTCCGGCCGTCGCCGCGGCAGGCCGACTTGATGATCGTGGCGGGCACGGTCACGCTGAAGATGGCACCAGTGCTGAAGCGCGTGTGGGAACAGATGCCGGACCCCAAGTGGTGCATTTCGATGGGAGCATGCTCGAGCGTCGGTGGACCCTTTAATGCTTATTCGGTTTTGCAAGGTGTGGATCGCATCGTACCGGTAGACGTGTACGTTGTAGGATGCCCGCCGCGACCCGAAGGCCTCTTCTTCGCGCTCTTGAAGCTGCAGGACAAGATCGACCAGATGACGCTAGCAAAGCGACCCACGGAAGTGCGCTTGCGGCCGCAGATGGTGGAAGAATTCAAACGCGGGGTAATGGTGGCGCAAACGCCGGAGCCACGGTAGGGAAGAGAAAAAGCGAACCAGGAAACTAGATGAAAGATAAAGACAGAAAAGGATGCTAACACCGAGGACGCGGACAGCGTAGTGACAGAGGGAAGAGGAGAGAGAAGAAAGATGGCGTTCGCGCGAGCAGCGAAGACGAATGAGATCACACCCGGAACGATCCGAGAGTTTCAGGTGGAGGGCAAAGCAATTGCCCTGGCCAATGTAGGCGGCAAGTTCTATGCCATCAACAATACCTGTCTGCATCGTGGCGGGCCGCTGGGGCAAGGTGTTATGGACGGAAACATGGTGACGTGTCCGTGGCATGGCTGGCAGTATGATGTTACCACCGGCAAGATTGGGCAGAATCCAACGGTGGGGGTGGATTGCTACACCATTGAGGTTCGCGGAGAAGACATTTTCGTGGATGCCGGTTAACTTCTGTAATATATTGAAAACACAATTGTTATTGCGATTTTGCCAAGATATGGCCATGTGGGCTTGGCCTCGCCAGCAATGCCCGGTTTCCTCAAAGCCACATATTTTGTTTCGCTTTTTGAATGCCAGCGTGTATATTGCTGCCGACTCGAAGCCTCGATGTCAACAACGACCGCGGAACGACACTACTGGATCTTCAGCGCCGACCCACACCAGTATCACTGGGACACTCTCTTCGTAAAGGGCAAGGAGATGTGGCACGGTGCTGGGGCGAAGCCCGACGCGATTCGCGCCTTGAAACAGGTGCGCAAGGGTGACCGCGTATTATGCTATCACTCGGCCCCGGAGCGCTCCTTGTATTCGATCGCCGAAGTCACGCGAGATCCCTACCCGGATCCGCATGATCACAAGGGAAAAAACCTGGTTGCGGACCTGCGGGCATTCGAAAAGCTGCCCCGGCAGGTGACCCTCGCGGAGCTGCGCGCAAATCCCGCGCTCAAGAAAATGAAATTGCTGAAGAACGTGCGATTGATCATTTCGCTGCTCACCGACCTGCAGTATCAAGAAATCCTACGCATGGCCGGAATCGTCGCGACGCCAGGAATTCCGTTGCCCTGATGCCGCGCGCCCGGACAGCGGCTGCTCCACAATTGAACTTGGAGCAGCGGGCCGCGTGTCTGACCGAAAGTAAACTGAGGTGAGAGATGGCTGCCTTTGGCCGCTCCGGCACTTTTATCGTTTGTCTTGCTGTCCTTTTTACGCTCCTCTCACAGAACACGTATCACCAAACGAGGCTCGAAGGCATTCCCTCCGGAAAGACGCGGGTGCTCGACCTGAGTTACGCGATTAGCGACAAGCTGGTGCCGTGGCCTGGAGATGAAAAGTTCTTCGAGGCCAAGGTCAACGCCAGCATTGAGAAAAACGGCTACTTCACGAGGAGCTTCTGGATGCTGGAGCACTATGGGACGCATCTGGATGCGCCGGCACATTTTCCGCCGGGGAAGACAACGGTGGACCAAATTCCGGCCAAACAATTGTTTGGGCCGGCGGTGGTGATCGATGTCCGCGCCGAGAGTGGCAAGGATGCAGACTACCAGCTTGGCGCCGCACGCGTCGAAGCATGGGAGAAGGGGCACGGGCGGATTCCCGAAGACGCGATTGTGTTGCTTAGGACCGGGTGGGCGTCGCGGTGGCCGGATGTGAGGAAGTACCGGAATCAGGATGAAAAGGGCAAGATGCATTTTCCGGGGTTCTCAGCGGAGGCTGCCAAGCTGTTGATTGAGCGGAAGGTGAGTGGGCTCGGGTGCGATACGCTGAGCGTCGACCATGGTGCGTCGAGCGACTATTCCGTGCACCACCTGGTGTTGGGGGCAGGTCTGTATCAGCTCGAAAACCTGGCGGACCTGAGCGAATTACCAGAAACAGGTGCTTTCCTGATCGTGGCGCCGATCAAGCTGGAGGGTGGCTCGGGTGGACCGGTGCGAGTATTCGCGCTCCTGCCGTGAATAGTCCTATTTGTTTTGGCTGCCTACGTCTGGCAAGGCGGTTTCTGCGCGGTGGTAAGAGCCAAAGAACAAGATAATTTTGAAGTACGGCGGCGCAGTTGGCTCTTGCATCAATTTGTGAGTCACGATTGAATCTTCTCCCGGGAGGAAGTATGCGTTTTCGAATCGCAATGCTCATGGGAATTTTACTGGCTCCTGCGGCAGTGTCCGGCGCAACGGAAGAGACGCCGCTGCTGGCGCATTCGCCGACAGCAAGCAAGACCCAGGTGGCTTTTGCGTACGGCGGCTACCTCTGGAGCGTGCCGCGCGACGGGGGTGATGCCCGGCAGTTGACCACTGGCGGACATGAAGGGTTGCCGGTGTTTTCGCCTGACGGAAAATGGATCGCGTTTACAGGCCAGTACGACGGGAATGTCGACGTATTCGTCATTCCAGCGGAAGGGGGCGAGCCCAAGCGGCTTACCTGGCACCCGGCGGCGGACGTTGCTGTGGGGTGGACTCCGGACGGGAAGCGAGTGCTTTTTTTTTCCGGGCGCGAGGCCTATGCGGACTTCGACCGCCTCTACACCGTTCCTGTCGATGGCGGCTCGGCAGATATTCTGCCTATGTGGCGGGGAGAAGAAGCGTGGTTTTCTCCAGACGGAACACGGATTGCCTACGTGCCAAACTTGCTCTGGCAGACCTCCTGGAAGCGCTATCGCGGAGGGCAAACCACGCCAATCTATATCGTGCGTTTGAGCGACCTGGCGCTGGAGAAAGTGCCGCGCGAGAATTCGAATGATTCGCATCCCATTTGGTTCAACGACACCGTCTATTTTCTCTCCGACCGCAACGGAGCAGTGACTCTCTTCGCGTACGACACGAAGGCCAAGACCGTAAAACAGGTGGTGGAGAACAAAGGGCTCGATTTCAAGTCGCTTTCAGCGGGGCCGGACACGCTGGTCTATGAACAGTTTGGCGGGATTTATCTTTTTGATCCCGCGAGCGGCAAATCGAAAAAGGTAAGCATTCGAATCGCCGGCGACCTGCCAGCAACGCGGCCGCACTACGAGAAGGTTGGCGACAAGATTAAGCATGCGGCGATTTCGCCGACCGGCGCGCGCGCCGTGTTCGAAGCCCGTGGCGAAATTCTTACCGTTCCTGAAGAGAAAGGCGATATCCGCAATTTGACGCGGACGGCGGCCGTGGCCGAGCGCGATCCGGCGTGGTCGCCCGACGGGAAATCGATCGCCTATTTTTCGGATGAGTCCGGCGATTATGCTCTGCACGTGGCCGACCAATCGGGCTCTAAGACGGTGAAGAAGATCAATCTGGGCAATCCTCCGTCTTATTTCTACGCACCCTTGTGGTCGCCGGACAGCAAGAAGATTACTTACACGGACAAACGGCTGAACTTGTGGTACGTCGACGTGGACGGGGGCACGCCGGTGAAGGTGACGACCGACCGCTACGATGATCCGACGTCTGGTTTCGGTCAGACCTGGTCGCCGGACAGCAAGTGGCTGACGTACGCCAAGCTGCTCGAGAATCATCTGCGGACCATTTTCGTGTACTCGTTGGAAAGCGGAAAAGAATCGCAAATCACAGACGCAATCAGCGACGCGCGATATCCGGTATTCGATAAGGGTGGGAAATCGCTGTTCTTTGCGGTAAGCACGGATGTGGGACTCTCCGCGGGCTGGCTGGATTTGTCCAGCTTCCAGCACCCTGTTCTGCGAAGTGTATACGCGGCGGTGCTCAAGAAGGGCGACCCTTCGCCGGTGGAGCCGCAGAGCGACGAAGAAAAAGCGGCGGAAGAAAAGAAAGATTCGGCCAGTGGAGACCAAGGCAAAGAAGCCGACAAGAACAAAGAGGGGGAGAAAGGCAAGGAAGGCGACAAGGGCAAAGAAGGTGAGAAGGGCAAAGAAAGCGATAAGAAGGTGGAGCCCGTCAAGGTCACTATCGATCTCGATGGTATCGGACAGCGCATCGTCTCCCTGCCGATCAAGGCCGCTAATTACGTAAGCCTTGATGTTGGCAAGGCTGGAACGCTGTTCCTTTCCGAGATCGTCGATGTGCCGCGATTCGACGGAGCGACCCCCGTAACGGTGTCAAAGTTTGATCTGACGACTCGCAAGACCGAGGCGTTCGTAAGCGGGATCAGGGGATTCGCGGTTTCCGCCAACGGTGAAAAGGCGCTGTACCACTTGGGGCCCGGATGGTTTATCGCGGGCACGGCGGTAGTAGTGAAGCCCGGCGACGGAGCCCTGAAGCTGGACGAAATGGAGGTTTACGTTGACCCGCGCGCCGAATGGAACCAGATGTACCACGAGGTGTGGCGCATCGAGCGCGACTTTCTCTACGATCCGCGTCATCACGGATTGGACATCCACGCCGCAGAGAAGAAATACGCTCCTTATCTGAAGGGTGTGGCAGGACGTGGGGACCTGAACTATCTGTTCGACGAAATGCTTGGAGAGATCACCATCGGCCACATGTTCATCGGTGGTGGCGATGTTCCCAAACCGAGGGAGGTGAAAGGCGGATTGCTCGGGGCGGATTACAAGATCGAGAACGGGCGCTACCGCGGTGCCCGGGTGTATAACGGCGAGAATTGGAACCCCGATCTGCGCGCCCCGCTGACGCAGCCGGGGGTGGATGTGAAGCCGGGCGAATATTTGCTTGAAGTGGAAGGACGCTCGGTGGGGCCTCCGGCAGAGGTTTACAGCTTCTTTGAGAACACCGCTGGGAAACAGATCAAGATCAAGGTGGGCCCGAACGCGGACGGCAAGGACGCGCGGGAAGTCACGGTGGTGCCGCTGCCAAGCGAATTCGCGCTGCGCAACCGCGCTTGGGAAGAAGATAGCCGGCGGAAAGTGGACGAACTAAGCGGAGGAAAACTCGCCTACGTGCACGTTCCCGACACGGCGGTCGGCGGTTACCTCAATTTCAACCGGTTCTACTTTGCGCAAGTTGGCAAGCGAGGCGCGGTCATCGACGAGCGCTACAACCACGGCGGCGAAGTGGCGGACTATATCATCGACATGCTGAAGCGCCCGCTGCGAAACTGCGCGATTTCGCGGGAAGGCGAAGCGTTCTGCTCGCCGCTTGCGCAGATCTACGGTCCGAAAACGATGGTCATCAACGAAATGTCCGGGTCGGGTGGCGATGCGCTGCCGTGGATGTTCAAGCAGGACAAGATTGGAGCGCTGGTCGGCACGCGCACCTGGGGCGGATTGGTGGGGATTTATGGCTATCCGCCGCTGCTGGACGGAGGTTTCGTTACCGCGCCACGCGTAGCCATCTACGGTCTACAAGGCGAATGGGAAGTGGAGAACCGCGGAATCGCGCCGGATATTGAAGTGGAAAACGATCCGGCGTCGGTTGCGGCGGGGCACGACCGGCAACTCGAAAAGGCCGTGGAAGTCACACTCGAAGTGCTGAAGAAGAATCCTGTGGTGATCCCGGAGCATCCGCCTTATCCGAATTACCACAAGAAGTAGCTGAGGCGAGAGTGCCGGCGTGAGGGCACCCGCCGCGGCAGGCTGCGCCCCCACACCTGTCTCGATTTCCAGCATAGTTACAAAAAGCACTTCGCCCTGAGCTGCGAGGGTTGGCCCCTTGCCCGAAGAGCATTGGATGTGGCGCTGTGCTATTTTGAAGGTTCTTTCTTCCTTTATGCCGGAACTTCCCGAAGTCGAAACGGTAGCGCGAGGATTGCGGCAAGCAATTCTCGGGCGGCGGATACTTTCGGTCAGGCTCGGCAAGACTGATTTTATCGATGATCCTGCCGCGCTGGAGCAGCACTTGCCGGGGCGCCAGATCGAGGCAGTGGAACGCTATGGGAAATTCATATTGTTGCGGCTGTCGGCGGTGAATAGAGAGACCCGCGTTGCCGCCAATGGCGATGCGGCGCAGGCGTCGTTGCTGGTACATCTGGGAATGACCGGCCAGATCGCGCCGAGTCCGGCGGGGCGAGCTCTTGAGAAGCACACTCACGTTTGCATACTTCTGGATGATGGGCGCGAACTGCGCTACACCGATGCGCGGCGTTTTGGGCGCATTGCTTACTTGACGAAAGCATTGCTTGCCGAAGAGCTGACCGGATTCGGCACCGATCCGCTTGAAGTGAGCGAGATAGAATTCGCGAACAGGATTTGCGGGCGACGCGCGCGGATCAAGGCGCTGCTGCTGGACCAGAGCGTGCTGCGCGGCATCGGAAATATCTATGCGGATGAGAGCCTGTGGAAAGCGAAGATTCATCCGGCGCGGCTAGGAGCCAAGCTGAGCAGGAAACAAGCGGAAACATTGCGCCGCGTGCTGCGACACATTCTACAGAAAGCGATTGTGTTGCGTGGATCCTCGATTTCCGATTTTCTTGACGCGACAGGCGAGCCAGGAGAATATCAGCGGCACCATCGGGCCTACGGACGCGAGGGGAAAAGCTGTTGTCGTTGCAAAACGCGCATCCGTAGGGCGATGGTAGCGGGGCGAAGCAGCTATTTTTGTCCAACGTGCCAGCACTCACCGCGCGGCTTCGTGGCGTTGCCGCTACTCAGGAAAAACGGAAAGAAGAATAAACGCACAGAGGCCTCGACCGGGTCAGGCAAGCGCCGGAAGCAGAGAAATCGCAGGGAAGAGATGGAAAATCACCTCTGAGAGCTGAGAGTCACTGCAAAAGGACGGCGCGAAGCGAGAGGTTCAGCATATCCATCAGAACAAGTCCAGATATTGGAGCTGCCAGACCAAGACGGGAACCCGGTGGAATTGGCTGCGCGGGGATGACACTTTTTTGGTGACATCTTGTTGAATACCGAGGGACATTGCATGAACTTACGTCGAGTGGTAACTCTTGCGGGGCTCGCGGTGCTTGTCCTGTTCGCGGTGCGAGTGGGGTCGGCCTGGCCTGCGGCGGACGATGCCAATGCGTTCGCTGCGGTGGGCGCGCAGATCCTAGGTGAAATCCGCCAACACAGTCAGGCAATGGATAACTTGGAATATCTGTCGGACGAGATCGGGCCTCGGCTGCGGTGCTCGAAGGTTCGGAAAAATGGTACGGGGTGTTGAACATGGGCGCCATCGGACGGGAATACGCGCCCAGCGTGATCCCACCGCTTTCATGACCCGAGAAAACTACACGTTACTTTGGCGATTGCTGGATGCCGGTGCAGTGGAGGCGGAAGTAAACATCGGGAGCAGTTTTAGCGGCAGACCGGTGGAGGTGTACAACACGGTCGCGGAAATATCGGGCACGGAGAAACCGGATGAAGTCGTAATCGTGGGCGGGCATCTCGATTCGTGGGATTTGGGAACCGGCGCGACGGACAATGGCACGGGCTCGATGACGGTGCTGGAGGCAGCCCGAGCGCTGCAAAAGCTGGCTGTGAAGCCGAAGCGAACGATCCGATTCGTGCTGTTCACCGGCGAAGAGCAGGGCTTGAACGGTTCGAAAGTGTACGTGAAAGTGCATGAGAAAGAACTGGAGAAAATCTCCGGCGTGCTGGTGCACGACAGCGGCACCGGAAAAGTTCTGACCATCGGCCTCATGGGAAACTACGCGGTGAGAGAGACGATCGATCGCGCGCTTTATTCGCTGGCGCGGGCCCAGGATGTCGGATTGGCAGAGCCGACGCTACGGTCCGAAGGTGGGAGCGATCATGTGCCGTTCGACGTCGCGGGCGTGCCGGGATTCTGGTGCGTGCAGGAGGGCGTGGATTACGACAAGACGCACCATTCCCAGGCGGACATGCTGGATCGCGTGCGGTGGGATGACCTGACGGAAGGGGCGCAAGTGCTGGCTGTGTTTGCCTACAACGTTGCCCAACTGCCGGAAATGCTACCACGCAAGACCGCCAAGCGGGGCGGCGACTGAGCCGGCCGCATGCGAGCCGTTCTCCAGAGAGTCAGCCGCGCGAAAGTAACGGTCGAAGGACGCGTGACAGGGGAGGTTGGCGCCGGGCTGATGATCCTGCTCGGCGTCGGCCGCGAAGATACGTCCACGGTGGCCACAACGATGGCAGAAAAGTGCGCGAATCTGCGCATCTTCGAAGATCATCAGGGTAAGATGAACCGGTCGCTGCTGGACGTGAAAGGCAGCGCGCTGGTGGTCTCGCAGTTCACGCTCTACGGCGATGCGCGCGGGCAGCGGCGGCCCAGCTTTATTTCGGCTGCGCCGTCGGAACAAGCCAACGCCCTCTACGAAGAATTTTGCCAAGCGCTTCGCCAACTGGGTGTGAGCGTCGCAACCGGCATTTTCCAGGCGATGATGTCCGTGGAGCTGGTCAATGAAGGCCCGGTCACGATCCTCCTCGATTCCCACAAGACGTTTTAGGCCTAACGGCTCTCAAAAGAACTCCCCGCCCTGGACCAAGACAGCAGTGTTGCGCGAACTCAAAGAGTTGGCGGATCCAAAAGTGC
>WNFS01016511.1_pt1 | contig 10298 bp, 7 predicted proteins | sample 5400141 | NCBI WGS metagenome assembly WNFS01 (sample SAMN13153358, study PRJNA577476) | soil metagenome | isolation source: 60 cm saprolite under Madrone tree | place: USA:California | collected 2016-06-14
CTGCTTCGCCTCGTTGCCGGATTCGAGCAGCCCAGCGCTGGCGAAATCTGGATGCAGGGCACGCGCCTCGATACGCTTCCTCCTTACAAACGTCGCGTCAACACTGTCTTTCAGCAATACGCCCTGTTCCCGCACCTCAACGTCAGCGAAAATGTCGCCTACGGTCTGCGCGCCGCCAGCACTCCGAAAGCGGAAATCGCCACGCGCGCCGCTGATGCCCTGGCGATGGTCCGCATGCAGGAGTACGCCGCCGCCAAGCCAACAAAACTTTCCGGCGGCCAGCAACAACGTATCGCGCTCGCCCGTGCGCTCGTCAACCGCCCGCAACTTCTTCTCCTCGACGAGCCGCTCTCCGCGCTCGACGCCAATCTTCGCAAGGAGATGCAATCCGAACTGAAATCGCTGCAGCGGGAAGTCGGAATCGCCTTTCTGTTCGTCACGCACGATCAGGAGGAGGCCATGGCTCTTTCCGATCGCATCGCCCTGCTTCGCAATGGCGCGCTCGAACAAGTCGCATCGCCGCGCGAAATCTACGCGCACCCCGCAACCGCCTACACCGCGCAATTCATCGGTCAAACCAATCTGCTGCGCGCCATCATTCGCGAAGGTATCGCAGACTGCGGCGCGTTCCAATTTCCGTCAACACAAGCAGACGGCTCATCTCTCTTTTCGCTTCGTCCAGAAGCCATCTCACTCGCGAGTCAAGTTTCGCACTCTCTGGAAGATTCCGCTCAACGCTCCGATTCCGTCCGCTTCACCGCCACCATCCGCCAGCACATTTATTCCGGCGCCACAGAACTCCTCGAACTGGGAACCTCCACCGGCGCCATCCTCCGCGCCCGCATCTCCTCCGGCGCTCCCATCACCGGTTCCCACGAATTTATGTTCTCCGCCCAAAACGCCATTCCCGTCCACGACTGACCATGCACTCTTCGAAACTCATTTACGCAAAACTTTACCGGCTACCGCACCTAACCCAGCCTTCCCGTTTCTTAACTGCTCGCTGCTCGCTGGTCACTGCTTGCTTTTTCCGCCGTACCGGTCTCTGGTCACTGGTCTCTGGTCACTAAAATGTACTCCCGCACCTACAAACTCCTCATCTCCCTTCCGCCCATCCTCTGGGTCGCGCTCTTCCTCCTTCTTCCCTACTTGCTAATATTCCTGCACAGTTTCTGGACCGTCCGCGACGGCGTCATCCTCCACCACTGGAATTTCGAAAACTACGCCACTCTCTTCAAAAATCCGCTCTACGTGCAGGTTCTCTTCCGCACCGTACGCATCGCCGCCGGCGTCACACTTCTCTCTGTACTCCTTGGCTACCCGCTCGCATATTTCTTATCGTTCCACGCAGGCCCACGCAAAGAATTCCTCTACCAACTGGTCATCGTCCCGCTCTGGGTCAGCTATCTAGTCCGCGGCTATGCCTGGAAAACTATTCTCGGCAGCGACGGAGTCCTCAACGGCGCACTTCAGTATGTTCACATCACGCACGGCCCAGTCTCCGCGCTCCTCTATAGTCCTTTCGCCGTAGTCCTCATGCTCACGCACATCTACACTCCGTTCGTCTTTCTTCCCATCTATGCTTCGCTCGAACACATTCCTCGCACGCTCATCGAAGCCTCGCAAGACCTCGGCGCATCGCCGCGCAAAACTTTCCTCCGCGTAATCCTCCCGCTCTCGCTCCCCGGTCTTCTCGCCGGAGCCACCTTCGCCTTCGTCCTCTCACTAGGCGATTTCCTCGCGCCACTGCTTGTCGGCGGTCCCTCCGGCACCATGATCGCCAACCTGGTGCAATCGCTTTTCGGCGCGGCTTACGATTGGCCGCTGGGCGCAGCCATCTCCGTCCTTATCCTGATCATTACTCTCGCGCTGCTCGCCCTCACCCAGCGCGTCGAAAAGCGCTGGTCCTTCGAATGAGCGCCACCAGCACAACCTCCATGCGCCGCTCGCCACTGCTGGCTGCCTACGCCGCGCTAGTCTTCGCGTTCATCTATCTGCCGATTGTCGTCCTCGTCGTCTATTCCTTTAATCGCGACGGCGTCGGCGGATTTCCACCACGTCATTTCACATTCGGGTGGTACCGCCAACTTTTCGCCGATTCCGCCATCTGGGATTCCGTGCTGAACAGCCTCATCGTCGCGGCTGGGGCCGTGGCCCTCTCGCTAACTCTAGGTCTGCTCGCGGCACTCGCGCTCGACCGCGCCGATTTCCCCGGCAAGTCTTTCTTCCGCCGCCTGGTTCTTCTTCCATTAATTCTTCCCGGCATCATCACCGGACTCTCGCTCCTTCTCTTCGCCGTCCGCATCAGCCTCGATCTCAGCCTAATCACAATCTTCCTCGGTCACGGGACCGCGCTCATCTCGGTAGCCACCACCGAACTCTTCGCCGGCCTGCAAAAAATCGATCGCCGTCAGGAAGAGGCTTCTCTCGATCTCGGCGCAACTCCTTGGCGTACTTTCTGGCTCGTCACGCTTCCCAATCTAAAACTCTCGCTGATCGCTGCCGCACTTCTCATCTTCACTCTCTCCATGGACGAAATCGCCGTCACCTTTTTCCTCTACGGCCGCGAATACACTCTCCCTCTAGAAATTTGGGGCCGCCTCCGCCGCGGCATCACTCCCGAAATCAACGCTATCTCCACACTCATCCTGGTCGTCTCCATCATTCTCATCACTGTCTGGTACCATCTCCGAACCCGCTCCGAGCGCTCTTGACGCCGTTACTTTCTTAAATCGGCACGGCCTTTTCTTGGACGGTGGAGGTTTTTCTTCGGTGACACAGCCTTCAGGCTGTGTGCAGTGCAAGCCGCAGCACGCTCGCAGCAAGAAGCAACAATTTCAGAATCACCAAGGACTCTTTAGTGTTCACAGGCCGCAGCGCATTCTTTTTACTCCTGCTATCAATATCGTTTGCCATCGCCATTCCGCTCACGTTCCACGCATTTCCCTCGCCCGCCGACCAAACGCTCCTAATCATCAACGCGCAACTAGCCGACGGCACCGGCGCTCCTCTCCGCGAAGGCTCACTCCGCATCCGCAACAATCGCATCGCCAGCATCGGCAAACTCTCTCCCGCTCCGGGCGAGCGAGTCCTCGACGCCTACGGCCTCGTCCTTGCCCCGGGCTTCATCGACATCCACAATCACTCCATCGAAGGCCTCGACTCCGACCCGCTTGCTGAAACGCAAATCGCGCAAGGCATCACCACCGCAGTGCAAGGTCCCGATGGCGATTCACCTTGGCCAATAAAGGATTGGATCGAGCAACGCCGCAAACATCCCGCAGCACTCAACGTCGCGGTCTTCGCAGGTCACGCCACTATCCGCGAACAGGTCATGGGCAAAGATTTCAAACGCGTGGCGACGCCACAGGAAATCGAAAAAATGGCTCAGCTCACCTGGCAAGCCATGAACGAAGGCGCCATCGGCCTCTCCAGTGGCCTCGAATATGAGGTCGGAAGCTACAGCAACACCGCCGAACTTATCGCCATGGCGCGCAGTGCCGCAGAACACGGCGGCTTCTACAGCACCCACATCCGCGATGAAGCGGACAAATCTTTCGACGCACTTTTAGAAGAAATTGAAATCGCCGAGCAAGCCCGCATCCCCGTGGACCACTCGCATATCAAGCTAGGCACTGTCGCCGTCCAGGGCAAAGCTTCCGAATACATTCGCGTCATCGAAGAAGCCCGCAACCGCGGCGTGGATTTCCTGGCCGATTGCTATCCCTACGACGCCTGGCACTCCAATCTCAAAGTCACCGTGCCGGATAAGCAATACGAAAATCCCAAAAGCGTGGCCAAAGCCATCGCCGATGTAGGCGGCCCGGACCATCTCACCGTCACCGAGTTCAAGCCGAATAATTCCTACGCCGGTCATTCTCTCGCCGAAATCGCAAAATCCAACAAACTTTCTCCAACAGATATGTTCATTCGAATCGTCCGCGAAGGCGACGCCGCCAACTCCGAAGCCGAAATCATCGGCCACTCCATGATCGAAAGCGACATCAAAGCGTTCTATCAACAACCGTGGGTCATGGTAGCCAGCGACGGCGGCATCGGTTCAGCGCATCCGCGCGGCGCCGGAACTTTCCCACGCGTTCTCGGCCGCTTCGTACGCGAGAAGCATTGGCTCACGCTGCCCGAAGCCATCCGCAAAATGACCTCGCTTCCCGCACAACGCCTCAACTGGCCCGACCGCGGCATCCTCCGCGAAGGCGCCTACGCCGATCTGGTCCTCTTCGATCCCGCCACCATCCTCGACCATTCCACTTTCGCCAAACCGCAGGAACTCCCCACCGGCATAGAAAAAGTTTTCGTCAACGGCATCCTAGTCTGGTCCGCCAACAAACCCACCGGTGCCACCCCCGGCCAAGTCCTAACCCGCTAACTCTTGCGTTCTTCCTGGGTGCCCTCTGCGAACGCTGTGTTAAAAGACTCATTGGCCCATCCTCAATCTACAATTCCCGGCGCGATTTCCCGCCAAACTTGAACTTTTACTTTCGACTCCCTTCCGGCGTACCATCTTCCCTGCCAACAAAGGAGCCTTCACATGATCCGCAAACTCGCCGTCCTAGCGACTCTCACCTGCACTCCGCTTCTAACTTTCGCGCAAGCCGCTCCTTCGGCATCACCATCCACAAATCCCGTAAGCGACGCCCTCCGCTTCGGCCTCACCCGCTCCGCAAAAAACATGACCGCCGCCGCCGAAGCCATGCCCGCCGATAAATTTTCTTTCAAGCCCACGCCGGAGCAAATGTCCTTCGCTCATCTGGCCATTCACATCGCCGACTCCAACAATCTCTTCTGCTCCAAAATCTCCGGTGTACCCGCCGCCGAAGGCCCCAAGCTCGCCGAAAGCGATTCGAAGGACAAGCTCGTCGCTGCCGTCAAACAGTCTTTCGATTTCTGCTCCTCCTCTCTCGCTAAAGTCGACGATTCCCATCTCTCCGATTCCATTCCCCTCTTCAATGGCCGTTCTTTCTCTCGCGCCGCCGCCATGTTCATCCTGGCCGGCTCCTGGGCAGACCACTACTCCGCTCAATCCATGTACCTTCGCCTGAACGGCGTTCTTCCTCCCACCGCCGAACCGGCGAAACACTGATTCCGGTTGCTTAAGCCCAAAATAACAAAAGCGACACGGATTCAAGCCCGTGTCGCCTTTATTCCGTCAGTCCAGCCGCTACATCGCTGCTAGGCGATTCTCCTCGCAAATTTCTCCGTCCACTGGATTCGGCCAGTCATCTGCATGACCACAAACAGCGTCAGGATTGCGCCAATCGTTATCGCCAATCCTGTGAACCCCTCAAAGAAAAATGCATAGGAAAACAGGACCAGGTAAATCAACTGCGACAGCCCTGCTTCCACCACCGCGAAACGCAAATTCACCACCAGCCGCAGATAAGTCACGACCAGCAATATTGAAGCCGCCGACGAAATCGCAAACGCCGCATGGATGGAAACGTGGTCGCACAAATACGCCAGCAGTAGATGAAACGCAAAAAAAGCGCACGCCAGAAAGAAATAGTTCATCGGATGCAAGTCAATTCCGCGCAGCGTCGAAAGTATGAACACCAGGAAAAAGAAAAAGAACAGCGGTACCGGAGCAAAATAAGAAATTCGCCCGGCCAATGGCCCCGGCTGCAATTTTTGCGGTATCCTCAGCGCTATATTGAAGCCCGAAACCAGATTCTGGTAATCCCATTTCAATTCCCAACCCTCGGAAGTTTGCCGCTTTTCCGTGGGAGACAGTGAATTTTCCGGAAAATCAAATCCGCCGAAATCCGTCTTCACCAGCAAATGAAGGTCCTTCACTCGCGCGACTTCATCGCCGCTGGAAAACTTGTAGCTCCAGTTATCCTGCCCCTGCGAACGATACGCAATCCGCACCGTCCAGCGAAATCTCCATTCCGTCGTACACCGCTTGTTTCGAAGGCAGCGGCAATCTAATTGTGAAAGTCTCTTCCTGCCCGGTCGGATTCCGGAAAGTGTAATTCCCAGCAAACCCCGCTCGATACGTGCTGAACCACAACAGCCCTTTCTGACGGGAATCAATGTGCAAATCGGCCACGATTTGGCTGGAGTCCAATGGCACCGCGTTTGTCACATCGCGCGTTTCCGTCTTTTTGATCTTCTTCCCGTTTTCTTCCGTTTCTACCGTCTTCGTCACCTTCGTAACGTAGCTCGCCACAGGAGGATGCTGCTCCTGTGCCGTTCCCCAGGTGGAAGCGACTCGACTGGACAATTCCGAACCCGCATTCTCTGTCCGCAAATAAATCGACGTGCCCAGAATCATCCACGCGACACACGTACACGCAAAAATGGCGATGATCGCCAGGATCCGCTTCAGCATAAGAGTTTTCCTCTAGAACCTTCTCCGCCGCGCTTCAAATCCTAGCAAAGTAATTCTTAATGTCAAGTACTTTGTATAATAAAGTAAGCACAATTATACCCGCTGCGCCATTGCTAGCGCATTTTTGTGGTTCCTCATGCCGCTCCGAACTTGTATTCGCACCAAGCGGCCGGTCCCGGTCTGTGTCTTTATCTGCCCTTCGGAAAAAGGGCGCCGCCACATTATTGATTATTGGCTTTGGCTGGAACCCGTCCCAGACTTGCTCGCGTCCGACCGCACTTTCGGCCAATCGTAGATCGGATACTTCGGCCGCTTCACCGGCGTCACCGGATGTTCCTTCAGATTTGCCAGCGTCACCGACACGGCCTTCTCCAGCTGCGGATCGTGTCCCTGCCGCCACAGCGCGGGATCTAAATCCACCTCGATATCCGGTGAAACGCCTTTATTTTCCACGTCGAATTCGCCCGTCTTTGGATTGAACAGCCCCCAGCGCGGCGCAGTAATCGCTCCGCCATCCATTAGCGGCGGATAACCGCCAATCCCGATCAGTCCGCCCCACGTACGCGTCCCGATCAGCGGCCCAATGCCCAGCTGCTTGAACATCCACGGCAGCGCATCTCCGCCCGAACCCGCGTATTGATTGATCAGCATCACTTTCGGTCCGAAGATCACCCACGGAATATAATTGTCCTTGCCTTCGCGCGTCATGGCCGCCATCAACAAGGGACGATTCAGCCAGTCCACGATGTAGTCCGCGATCCATCCTCCGCCGTTGAACCGCTCGTCAATTACCGCTCCCTGTCTCGAATTCTGCGGGAAATAATAACGGTTAAAATTGGTGAAGCCGTTCACAGCAGTGTCCGGCAAATACACGTAAGCCAGTTTGCCGTTGCTCAGTTCGTCCACCTTCCTGCGGTTGCTTTCCATCCAATCACGCATGCGCAGCGTTCGTTCGTTGCCGATGGGCACCACTGTCACCACGCGCGCATCTTTTCCACTCGGGTCCGGGCCCACCTTCAGCTGAATCGCTTTGCCCGCACGGTCGATGAAAAAACTATAAATCTCATCGCTGCCACGCACTTCGCGTCCGTCCACCGCAAGTAGGTACTCGCCCTGCCGAACATTCACTCCCGGCTCCGTCAGCGGCGCACGCAAATCCGGGTTCCAGTTCTCGCCGAAATACACTTTCGCGAAACGGTAGCGATCATGTTCGATCGTGTAATCCGCTCCCAGCAATCCCACATTTACCTGCTTCACTTCCGGACGCTCGCCGCCAAATACATAAATGTGTTGTGCCGTAATCTCTCCCAGCATGTCGGCCCAAATGTAATTCAGGTCCGCGCGGCTCATCACGTTGTCCACGTACGGCTGATACATCGCCATCAGCGCTTTCAAGTCCGCGCCATGCATGTTGGGGTCGTAAAAGAAGTCCCGCTCAATCCTCCCCACTTCGCGGAACATCTGCTTCCACTCCGCTCGCGGATCGGCGTTCACTCGCATCGATTCCAGATGCAATGTCCCGTCTGGCTTGCCCGGCTCGGCCGGTTTACCCAGCGCCGCCAACGGCTTGATGATCCAGCTGCCATGCACCGGTCCGCCTGGCGGCGCCAGCGGATTTTTCGGCGGCAGCTGCTCATACAGCGCCTTCTCACCGTTTGACGAAATGACGAATCCTCCGACGTTCTCCAGCACTTTGTCCGTCTTGCGCGTGCACACGTCGAACTTTTGCACCGTGCGCCCTCTCCAATTGCCTTCGTCCACCTCTTGACCTTCCAGCAGGTACAACACGTGTGTTTTTGCAGCCAGCAATTGGTCGTAGTTTCGCGCCGCAATCGGCAGCGCCAGAATGCGCTGGTTGATATTCTCGAAATCGATCTTCACCTCGTGAACTTCTTTGCTATCTTTAGCGGCCTTCTCGCCCTTCTTCTCGTCGCTTTTCTTCTCATCGCCCTTCTTTTCTTCACCTTTTGCCGCCGTTTCCGAAGAGGGTGCCGCGCCCGGTCCGCCTTCGCCCTCGCCTTTGCACTCATCGCTGTCCGCTGGATTCTTGGCCGCGCCTCCTGCCGCTGCAGTCTTCTCCTCGTCGCTTTGCGGAGCCAGCGGCGATTTCTGCTCGCTGCTCAGTACAATCACGTACGCACTGCGCGTCACCGGTATCTTGTAAGCGCCCATGCTCGCGGCGATTGCAGGCCCATCATCGGTACTCGCGAAAAAATAGATATATTTTCCGTTTTTATCAAAAGCCGCCGAAGCCGCATCGCTCAATCCATCCGTCACTTGGTGCGCCGTCTTTCCTTCCAGGCCGTACACAAACACCGCGCGAATCGTGCTATCCAGTTGCCGAGTGTACGCAATCCACTTGCTATCCGGCGACCACGCCGGATCGAATCCAGACCCCGGCCCTCCGTCGTACGGATTCGTATCCACCAGAACCGGCTTTCCTCCATCCTTCTCCACGTCCACGTACCACAGGTTCAACCGCTTGTCGCTGTACGCGATTTTCTTGCTGTCCGGCGACCACTTCGGCGAATAGTAAAATGTCGGCGGATTGCCCAAATTGATCTTGCGCACGTCCCCTATCCCATCCTGTGTACGCAAGTGCAGCGCATACTCGCCCGATTCATCCGAAAAATACGCAATCCATTTCCCGTCCGGTGACCATGCAGGATCGCGTTCCGCTGCTCCCGTGGTATTCGTCAGGTTGCGAATGTCTCCATGCTCCACCGGAGCGGTCAGGATTTCCCCATGCGCTTCAAACACCGCTCGTGCGCCCGTCGGCGAAATGTCGGCGTTCTCGATTTGCTCCGCGGCATTCACCAGGTGTGGCCGCACCGCGGGAAAATCACCGGTCACATGGATGTTCACCGCGCTCTCTTTTCCGCTGGCCGGATCAAACACATGAATCGAGCCGAACTGCTGATACGCGATTGCGTCCGGCCCCGCCGACGCCGATTTAATGTCCGCGCCGTTGCTCGGCAGCGCCTTCTTCACCTGCTTGCTGCTGGCGTCGTAGACATACAAACTCACCGGGCCGTCGCGGTCTGACAAAAAATAAATTTTATCTCCCACCCACATCGGCGAAGAGTCGTTCGAATCCTTTCGCTCCACCTTTTCTACGCTGGAGTCGGAAAGTTTTGCGATCCAAATCGGTGAAGCCGTGCCCCCGCGGTAGTGCTTCAGCCCGCGTTGGAATTGCCACGATTCGCGGAAATTCGTGAATGGCACGTATGCCAGGTGCGAACTGTCCGGCGAATACGAACCTTCCACCGCCATCGGGAATGGCAGCACTTCCGGCAACCCGCCCGAAAGCCCGACCGTATACAATTGTGCGAATCCCGAATAGCTGTCGCGCGTCGAGCGAAACAAGATTCGCTTCCCATCACGCGTCCAGCCCACCGCCTGATCGCTGCTCGGATGCGACGTCAGTCGTTTCGGAATGCCTCCCGCCGCGGGAATCACATAAACATCCTCATTCCCGTCATATTCACCGGTGAACGCGATCCACTTTCCATCCGGCGAAAAAATCGGATCGATCTCGATCCCAATGTCGCTGGTCAGCCGATGCGCCTCGCCCCCGCTCCGCTCCACGATCCACAAATCTCCGCCATAACTGAACGCAATCTGCGTCTTGCTGATCGTCGGCTTGCGCAACAGTGCATACTGCTCAGCGGACTGGGCCAGCAGTCCTGCCGCCGCAACCAGGCACAACAGCAAAGCTCCCGCGATTTGACGGTAAACGGCCATCACAAATTTTCTGTGCATCAAACCTCCGGACCCATTAGGACAACGCAGCGGAATCGATAGATTTACAAGCCCTTCCCATCCAAACAAACAGCGGGAGTTTAGCACACGCTTCACATCACGACCTAACGCTGGGGCCAGACAGCGATGTGCCCGAAGTCGCCGATTACTCCTGCGCAGCGGTCCCGCGTCACTTTATTCCGCCTTA
>WNFS01007558.1_pt1 | contig 10296 bp, 7 predicted proteins | sample 5400141 | NCBI WGS metagenome assembly WNFS01 (sample SAMN13153358, study PRJNA577476) | soil metagenome | isolation source: 60 cm saprolite under Madrone tree | place: USA:California | collected 2016-06-14
ATAAAAGCATCGGCGGGATGGATAGCCAATGGCACCGGATAGACAGCGCTCACCTCATCGATTGCGCAGATGTGGTCGATATGACCATGTGTGTTGATGATATATTTGGGGATGAACTCTAACTCTTGAATACGTTGTATGATGCGTTCCGCCTCGTCACCCGGGTCAATAATCACTGCCTCGAGCGTTTGAGGACAGGCATACAGGTAACAGTTCTCTTGAAACGGGCCGACCGTCACACATGCGACGATTGGCTTGAGTTCCTTGTCCGTTTCGGGCATGCTCTGTTTATCCTTCACTAATTCGCTGACTGTAACTTGGAATACATTATAGCATAGGTGTCGATGTTGCTCTCCCATTATTCCCAGCTAGCGAGATGTTTGGAGAGAAGGCTTCCCGAAAGTGGACTGGAGAGGGGTCCGGGCTGTCATCCTGAGCGCAGCGAAGGATCTCTGCGCCCGTCGAGCCAGACCCTTCGCTGCGCTCAGGGTGACAGGCCTTCTCTCCAAATGTCTACCAGCTAGCTTTTTGGCTTGCAATTTGACTTGTAATATACTGATCTTTATGCTACAATAATAAGAAAATATGTTCTAATTATACCAGGTGCTGTCAATAAATATTTTTACGTCTTTGTGGTATACTACCCATCTAGCGTCGTACAGAAAGTAGCAAGTTACTACTACCAACCACCACTGTTAAGCGGACATACCAGTCCTGGTGGACGTTCACCCCTTGATCCTCAAGAAAAACATGTTGAAAATAGCTGGAGAATAAGCTATATTAGGCTAATATAAGCATTAGGGATATCACGCATCGTTGGCAGGCTATTTCCATGTTATAAGGAGAAACGTACATGATAGAAGATCGTCCGGAAAGAAGATTGTACCGAAAAAGTCCCGGGAGACAATACGGATATGAATACGATCCATTACATAGCCAGAGCCTGAGCCGGTATGGTCAACAAGGACAGTCCGATGTTTCTGTACAGAGCCAATCATGGGATGACCACGATGAAACGGGTAGTCGCAGTAACCGTCACACCAGTGGACTGCTTGCTCCCCGGCCTAACCCACGCCGTACACGGCAACTACTGCGCCAGAATATCATTGCCAGCAAATCAAAATCGGGCCTTTTAGAGGATACCGGGCAGCTTGATCCCGAGTTGCGCGGCCGCTATCCCCTGCCGGATGAAGACCCGGGAATATATGAGAGCGAGGTAGACCCGACTCTTTATAGTAATCGCTATCCTCGTACCAGTCAACTGCTCTCTCCTCCTCCAGAGCAGTATATCGAAGAGGAGTTTGATGAGGAGCAGCTGGCTGGCGAAGAATTGCAATATATGGACCCCAACCCGGGCTATGATGAATACGAGGAATACGATCCCCTGGCAAACCGCCTGCCTTACACAGAATCTCCGCGAGCAAGATCTACTGCTCTGCGTGCGCAGCCCGAGATTCCCGAGCGCGGCAGGCGCTATATTGCACCGCTAGATTATGATGTTGAAGAGCAAGAAGAGGTGCCTGCAAGGCGCAGACAGAAAAAGAAGAAGGGCCTCACGCGCCGCAAATTGCTTATTGGAGCTGTCGCGGTGGGCGGCGGAGCTGTCGCGGCCTATGAACTGGTTCCCCACTTACCGCAGGCACTCGAGCAGGCCGGAACAAATATCGAGCACCAGCTCCAGGATGCATTTAACAAGGGACTGGCTGCCGGAGGCGAAGCCGTACGTAAAGAGCTTATCAACTCGTTGGATACACTTGAAGGGGTCTCCCTCGATGCGGCTATTGGAGCGGCACGGCTTACTCGTATCGCCTACGATGTGTTTGTCTCCCCGCTGGTCACGCTTGCTGCTACTATTGCGGATGATTTTCTCTCTGCCTTTCTTGGCGCGCTGACTACAGCTCGCAAATGGCTGACTTCAATCAATGCAGACAATGCCACACTTGCTGCGCTTCAATCTGTGCTCCAAAGCTGGGTCAACCAGATTCAAAACATGCCAAAGAAGTTGCAGACCATTACCGAAACCGACCTGGATGGTGCGCAGGCATACCTGCGGGCCTTACAAAAGAAAATCCAGGCGGAGCAGGCCAAGCTCAATGGGCAGGGAACGACACCCACTCCCGCGCCAACAGCCAAGCCGCATTCCTAGGGCAGCGTACACTTTGCCATCCTGGGCTACAGAACTATTTTAGGAGGTTTAGCTCTATGGCAACAACCGCTGAAAATGGTGACGGAAAAGTCTTGCGTTCCGAGCGTATTGCTGGAGGCATTCTCCCACGAGTCTTGAACACGTTTGACATGATCGCCATCTTCATTGCAATCGTCCTCTTTATCAGTAATGCTGGCGTCATACCCGGTGCGGGTGCAGCGGCTTTTATCTACTGGATCCTGGGCTTTGTCGCATTCCTCATTCCAGGTGCGATTGTCACCGGGCAACTTGGCTTAATGTTCCCTGGAGAAGGTTCCATATACGTCTGGACCAGCAAGGCGTTTGGCGCTTTCCTGGGCTTCTTCGCCGGGTTCTGCGCATGGTGGCCCGGTGTGCTAGTGATGATCGCCACTGGTGATGCCGTGGTCACGCTGATCCAGCAACTTGGTGGTCAATTCAATGCGAGCCTGCTCACTGAACCATGGCAGCAAGGCCTGGTAATCATTCTCGTCATTGCTTTATCTCTCGTTCTTTCTGTCCTGCGCTTCCGGGTGATGCAGAATTTCGTCAACATCGTCTTCCTTGCGTATGGAGGCGCGATTCTGCTGATTGGCCTGGCCGGTGTGCTCTGGCTGGCGGGCGGGCATGCGCCGCAGGCTGATTTTTCTGCGCACAGCTGGTCCTTGAATAAGGCCAACTTCACTTTCTTCGGCCTGGTGGTGCTGGCTTTGCTGGGTATCGAGGTGCCGCTCAACATGGGCGTCGAGATCCACAATATGCGCTCGATTACACGCTATCTCCTCTGGGGATCGGTCGTGGTCATGGCAGCTTACCTCATCGGCACCTTTGGTGTGATGATGGCTGTTCCGGTGAGTTCAAGCAATCCGCATGTGGTAACTCAAGGTAACCCGGCAGCGGTGGCGGCCGCCGTACACAATGGCTTTGGTGGTGCTGGCAATGTGCTTGGAGCGATTGTCAACATCATCTTTATCGGCTTTTTCATCTTCAACACCGCTGTCTACAACTACTCGTTTGGACGACTACTCTTCGTTTCCGGCCTGGATCGACGCCTGCCAACCTGGATGAGCAAGGTCAATGCCAACAGGGTACCCTGGGTAGCCGTGCTGGTTCAGAGCATTATCTCGGGGGTTTTCACGCTTGTGGCATTTATTATCGTGCCCTATACCCTGAAGACAGGGTTTAAACCCACCGATCTTTCAACCGTCGTGTACGATATCCTGCAGGCGGCGGTAACGGTGATCTGGTGCGTCTCGATGGTGATCCTGTTCATTGATGTGATCATCATTCGCTACAAATACCATGAAACCTTCCAGCGTATTCGCCTTGCTCCCGACTGGGTGTTCTACCTTTGCTCCCTGTTAGGTCTGGTTGCCAGCGGCTTCGGCGTCTATGTGACCTTTACCGGCCCATGGACTCCTTTGATTTCTTATGGGTCGTGGGTTCTCTGGATCGGAGGTATCGGCGTGCTTTCATTGATTATCGGCGCAGTAATCTTCTTCGTCGGCCAGGCGACGATTAAGAGCGATGTGACTGATGAGGAGGTAATCGCTGAGGCGACCGGAGGGCAGGCCGCAGCGTAAGAAACCGTAATAGTATCCTTTGTATCCGTGGAGGTTTTCTGCGGAGCCTCATCGAGGTCATGGCTCACAAGCAAGTGTATAGCCGACGCCCGGGACGGTGAGAATGTAGGTCGGCTTCCCCGGGTCCGGCTCCCCCTTCTGGCGTAAATGGCGAATATGTGCCTTGATCAAACCTGTATCGCCATCGTTGCCGAACCCCCAGATGTGCGCAACAATCTGGCTGGCAGTACAGACATGATTCGCATTGACCGCCAGCAAATGCAGGAGCTTACTCTCTATAGGTGTGAGGCGGGCCTTTCTCCCATCCACGAGGACCTCGTTATGCAGCGAATCGACACGCATGGGGCCAACGGTGATGATGGAAGAAGGACTCTGCGCGAGGGTGGAACGCCCTCTCCTGCTCAGGGCATGGATGTGCGCTAACAGTTGTGTGGGAAAGAAGGGTTTGCGTAAATAATCGTCTGCACCGGATTCTAAACAGCGCACCTCATCCTGCACATCCTTGCCATCGGTGATCACGAACACCAGCGCATCATGCGTGTGTCGCATCTCCCGGCACATGGCTAATGCATCCACATCCTTCAAGGCCGTGTCCAACAAGACGAGGTCTGGCTGCCGTTCCTCCCACTCGAGCTTTGCACGCTCTCCTGTATAGGCCCGGTAGACCTCATACCCCAGCGTTTTTAGCCAGCTCGTGAGCATTTCTACTAAATCACGATCAGGATCAACGACCAGTAGTTTCATTTTTATCCCCCCTAGCACCATGTAACCCGGTTACCGCCAGTCTCTGTCATAAGAGATCGCGCTGAAGTCAACGTCTGTTGTCTGTTTTGCGCTCTTTTCAAACTGAGCAAGCACAAGGTCGATCCCTACTAAAAAAGTAGCAGTAAGATTTGCCCACTACTTCCCCTCTACCGCATGCAGATACAGAGATCCACAAAAGCACAAGAGCTCCCATTTAGCGAATCAAAAGTCCCAATTTTATTCCATTCAATGGTACGAAGAAACCTGTAAAAGGTAACACACCAACCAATGCCTCTTTTCGTCTCGTTTAAGGTTGAGAGAAACTACACCATACAAATCGTCGCTATAATCTGATAGTATATCGGGTTTTCACGGCTTGCCAGTGCCTGTTATCCATGTGCTTGCGCAATGCGCATCCTTAATGCGTTTAATAATGCTGATACAAACATCTCACTAGAGAACGCTTGCAAGATGCTCAAGATAGGGCTATTGAGAAAAATAGCAGGATGCGAGGCGTGAAATGAGCTATGACCCAACACAGCACGCAAGACCTCCAATTAATCCTTATGAAACCACAATGAACTCAGACCCTTACGGTGTACCAATTCCGCCGCCGCCGCCACCGCCGCCAAATAAGAAGCATAGTAAAGTATTGTCAACATGGCTGGTTGTAGTGATAGGTATTGTAGTAGTCATTTCTGGTATTACTTTCGTAGGTTCAAAGTACGTTGGTCAAACTAAGCAAGAAGTGACTCCTACTGCAAATACTACAATACTTACAACTCCTACCATTATTATTGAGACGCCTACGCCTGTACCTCCAACACCTGTTCCCACTGTCATTATTGAGACACCCGTTCCGTCAATCAGTTACTATGCGAATGATATCTACAATGATTTTACGACAAATGGCTTAGGTGGACCCGACCCTAAATATGATACAAGCTGGTCATGCTGTACGTATACCCCTGAAGGTCGAGCGGTAGTATGGACGGATAGGGCATCAGGATTTAAGATCGATTTGGCTGTGTTCGCAACGCTGCAAGAAGCTGAGACAGATGCAAGCCAATTAGAGGGGCAAGGGTATTATGCGAACGTGGTACATGGCTGTATGCTTTCCTATGAAACCGCAGTCCCGAAAAGCGTCATTGTTGGCTATCTCGACTTGATGCAGTTGTATTGTAACTGAATGGAAAAAGCTCTAGGAGTTGAAATAGCACCCAGAGCTTTTCTTTTCTCTGAAACATTCATGCTCCCTTTCGTGACAAATGGTGCATATCTGAGTATAATGATTACGGCAACACCATTCCATTGGGAGGAGAGCATGCATGCCGTTCGATGTTTTTATCTCCTATGCACACAAAGATCGCAAACTCCGCGATGAATTGGCAGTCCACCTGGGCAATTTGAGACACCAGCATGTGATTAGTGACTGGTTTGATGGCGATATCATCCCAGGGACCGAATGGGAGCGAGAGATCCTTGAACACCTGAGAACAGCCAAGATTATCCTCCTCCTCATCAGCGCCCATTTCATGGCCTCCCCCTTTTGCTGGGATATCGAGATGAAAGAGGCCATCGCCAGGCACGAGGCTAAGCAAGCCCGCGTCATTCCCATCCTCCTGCGTCCTACGGACTGGAAAGATGCCCCCTTCGCCAAACTCCAAGCACTCCCTTCGCATGGGAAACCAGTAAGTCGGTGGCCGACACATGATGATGCGTTTGAAGACGTGATCAAGGGCATCAGGAGAGCGATCGAGGACCTACATGCAAGCGCCTCTCCAAAACCCTTAGCTAGCCCATCGAGCGCACCAGGCACCACCTCAATAAGTGGGGGGCAGCTACCCGTCTGGAATGTCCCGTTCCGTCGCAACCCGTTCTTTACCGGTCGTGAACCCATTTTCGCACAGATCCACCGTCTCCTACACGCTGGAAAGACGGCAGCCTTGTCACAACCGCCTGCCATTAGCGGCCTGGGAGGAATCGGGAAGACCCAGACGGCGGTGGAGTATGCCTATCGCTACCGGAATGCCTATCAATTCGTCCTGTGGGTCCAGGCCAACACCTCTGAAACTCTGCTCTCAAACTTCGTTGCCCTGGCAGGACTGCTCAAGCTCCCCGAGCAAAACGCCCAGGAGCAGCAGCTGGTGGTTCAGGCACTGCACCACTGGTTTGAGACGCACAGCGGCTGGCTGCTGATCTTCGACAATGCCGACGACCTGGCCATGATCCAGGACTATCTCCCACAGGGGAACCAGGGGCACATCGTGTTGACCACCCGCGCCCAGGCCATGGGTGGACTTGCTCGCAAGATCGAGCTGGACACGATGGGACCAGAAGAGGGGGCCGCGCTCCTGCTGCGACGTGCAGGCATCATCGCTCACGATGCCACCCTCGACAGCGCCTCGACGGCAGATCGCGCGCTGGCCCGCGAGATCGTGCAGGCCATGGACGGTCTTCCCCTCGCCCTGGATCAGGCAGGAGCGTATCTTGAGGAAACCCAGGAAAGCTTGTTCAACTACCTGGCCCTCTATCAGCAGCAGCGGGCAGCCCTGCTCAAACGACGGGGTGGGCTGCTCCCCCACCATCCTGACTCCGTGGCCACCACCTGGTCCCTGGCCTTTGAGCACGTCGAACGAGATCACCCGGCGGCGATTGAACTGATGCGCTTGTGTGCCTTTCTGGCCCCCGATGCCATCCCCGAAGAGCTCATTCAGGAGGGCGCAGCCCATCTTGGCCCCGTCCTCCACCCTGTTGGTGCCGACCGGAGCAGGTTGAATGCAACGCTGGCAGCGCTGCTCAACTACTCACTTATCCGCCGCGATGCCGCGACCCACACCCTGAGTACCCATCGTCTGGTGCAGGCCGTGATCCTGGATGAGATGGACGAGGAGACGCAACAGCACTGGGCAGAACGTGCTGTGCGAGCCGTCAACCAGGTTTTCCCATTTGACGAACCAGCGCCCTGGCCCCGCAGTCAACGGTATCTCCCTCACGCGCTTGCCTGTGAAACACTCGTCAAACAATGGGACATCACCCTCGATGAAGCAGCAGCATTGCTGAATACTGCGGGATGCTACTTGGGAGCCCGTGGGCAATACCAAGAAGCTGAGCCGCTCCAGCAAGAAGCGCTCGCCATTGGAGAGAAACAGTACGGGGTCAATCATCCCAACACCTTGTACCTGCTCAACAACCTGGCAAACCTCTACAGTGACCAGGGCAAGTACGAGGAGGCCGAAGCGCTCTATCAGCGAACCCTTGCCATCAGAGAAAAGGTGCTTGGCCCTGAGCACCCCGACACAGTAAGAGTAAAAGAGAACTATAGGAACCTGCTAGAGCAGATTAAACGCAGGTAAGAGCAACAAGGCCAAAAATAGCCCTTGCAGCAGAGATGGACCAACAAAAGCAGAAAAATCCACAAGCTACTATGGCTTTGCACCTGGCACAAAAGCAGAAGCCGCCAGTAAAGCGCGTTGAAGGGTCTAATAGTCAGTCCAGATAGGTTTTTGAGGCAGAAATGTTGTGACATCTACGGTACTTTTCACAAGAGTTTCTGCTTAGCTGAGGCAATATTATTAGCAAACCTATTTCATTAAATATTAAGCGTTTAAATTGCGAAAAGCTGATTTTTTCATATACTTATTACATTTTTTATGTTATAAGTATATGGATTAACGTTGAAATGAAATAGCCACTCAAGAGGAGAGAAATGCCATGGCCCCTTACCAAGTGCAGCCCAACCCACCCACGCAACCACCACCATACCCAAATCAGCAAGAGCAACCAATGTATCAGCCACCGCAATCTGTACCACCGAAGCTTACTCCAAAACCGAAACGTCGGCGTTTGTGGATTATTCTTGGGGTCATTGCGGCTATTCTAGTGATTGGGGCTATCGTCTTAGCTAGCCAGATACCAGCAGCGACCCCAGGAATAACACCGCAAGCAACGCAGCCTGCAACTCAGGCAACGCAGCCTGCTGCCACTCCAACCACCCAACCAGCAACGCAACCCCCACAAGTAAACACAAATAGTATTGGGAAAGCAGTGCAAGTAAGTGGCACCTGGTTGGTAACCGTGAACAGTGCAAAGACCACTAATGGCGATCAGTTTGACACACCAAAGACCGGAAATACCTATCTCGTCGTTGATGTCACGCTTCAGAATACCTCCTCAACTAATCAGGTTGTCTCAAGTTTCATTATGTTCAGCTTGAAAGACAGCACAGGTCAGCAGTACACCCAAACATTCACAAGCTTTGCAAAAGCGTCTCCAGATGGGACGCTGAAACCAAACAGTCTACTTCGAGGACAAATGGTATATGAAGATACTTTTGATTGGTAGCCTTTTTCGGGAACTGGGAGATGGCGAATACCTTGCAGGAAAACTCAGACCGCCTATTGCGACCTGGGAAAGAGGTGATCCAGTTTTCTACCGCTACTTTCACCCACATCTCAACAAGACGGCCAGCAGGGGCAGCATTTGGTTCCTGCGCTACTTAACTCAGCCATTTCATTCGCCAACGCAAATTCATTGCTCAGGTGCAAATGAACGAGCCAGGTAAACTTATTCTCCCATCCATTGTACGTATTGAGTTGCATAGAACCACCTCCCTTTGCCTTGCCAAACAAGTTTACCATCATAGTACAAGGGTCATCAAAACATTTCAATCACCCAATGATTTCCCATTCTACCGCGCGAAACAGGTAATGTTTTCGTGGAGCCATTCCCGCAGGTATCCTGACTACATCTAATTATCAAGACACACTTTAAACAAGTCAGCGGCCCTCACCCTTAGCTAGTGCTTCCAACGCTAACCAGCATACCTATTGGCTTGCCAATATCCCAAGCCAACAACGAAAAAGCCCTAGCAAGTTGTACAGCTACTAGGGTTTCTCTATTTTATCACAATTTTTAGATTTTTGTCGTTACATTCTTCAGAGGTTGTGCTATAATCGCATATTGACAATCACGTACAACCATGAGGAAAAGATGAGAGCGCAATTTCAAAGACAGCTAAGCCGTCATACTCCACGATCTAGGCCTTTCCCTCGGATACGATTCATTGTCTTTCTTCTTGTGTCACTGGCCCTCGCTTATGGAACCCTTCTCATTATTTTGGCTTCTGGAAACGTCATTCCAATTCTTTGGTTCTATATCTTAGGGCCTGTAATAGTCCTTATCGAGTTTATTATAACCTTCTACTTCTCAATGTTTCCATCCTCCCCTATAGATACACCAAATCATATATCACAGCTTCAACCACCAGCATCCATATATACACCAAGGCAAACACCTGATACTACCTCAGTAACAGATAGCCCGCTCTGGAATGTACCATATTCCCACAATCCATTTTTCATTGGTCGGGAAGCTCTCCTCACGCACCTCTATAACATCCTCCACGACGAAAAAGCAGCAGCATTGACACAAGCCATCAGTGGCTTGGGTGGCATTGGCAAAACACAGCTTGCTGTTGAATATGCTTACCGCAACCGCGACAAGTACCAGGCCATCCTCTGGGCGACAGCTACCACCTACGAAACACTTTTTACCGATTTTGTGGCTCTTGCAGAACTCTTAGACCTTCCTGAGAAGGACGCCCAGGACTATACCATCACAGTCCAGGCAGTCAAACACTGGTTAGAAACTCACTCCCGACGGTTACTCATTATTGACAACGCCGACGATCTGGAAATCATTAACGATTTCCTTCCCACAAGGGGAAACGGGCATATCATCATCACCACACGCTCGCAAGCGACAGGAACTATTGCCCAACCTCTCGAAGTCACCAAGCTAGAA
>WNFS01014167.1_pt1 | contig 10295 bp, 5 predicted proteins | sample 5400141 | NCBI WGS metagenome assembly WNFS01 (sample SAMN13153358, study PRJNA577476) | soil metagenome | isolation source: 60 cm saprolite under Madrone tree | place: USA:California | collected 2016-06-14
ACTTCTTGAGAGCACGGCTTATTTCCAACGCGCATTCAACCGGCGCCTCCGGGCTATGATAAAAAACCAGCGTGATGCCGTCGCCTGTTGGGATTTTGATCAAGCGCCCGGCCGTTTCCGCAGCTTGGAATTCATCGGTGCCTCGGACAATCTCGTTTAAGCGCTCGACTACCGCTCGTTGCTGATGGATCGGCAGCTTCGAGTAACCGACAATGTCTGTGAACAATACATGCGCGATTTCGAGCTGGATCTCTTTCTTAACCTCGGCGGCCATATCGGTGTTCACACAACGACTGCGCGCACAATATAATCTAGGCTTAACTGCCGATAGTCGAGAATAAACCCAGAAAGCATAGTTCGTCCGCTCACCACGCAACTCCGAGTCTGACGCCTGCTCGCGAATACTTTCGCAGTTGGACGTTCAGCGTTGAACGTTGGGCGTTTTCATCCGAAATAGCATTCAATCATGGCGCGACTTCACGAGTATCAGGGCAAGGGCATTTTGGCTGCGAATGGATTCAAGACTCCGCTTGGCCGCGTTGCGTCAAGCGCTGATGAAGCTGTCGCAGCGGCGAAAGAATTCGGCGGTGAAGTTGTCATCAAAATCCAAGCGTGCACTACCGGGCGCGCTGGTATCGGCGGAGTCGCCTTTGCGAAAAAACCGGAGGAGGTGCGCGCGCATACCGAGCGCATGCTTGCAATGAAAGTGGGACAGTTCCCGGTCGAAGCAGTACTCGTGGAAGAAAAGATCGACGTTGATCGCGAGTTTTTCCTTTCGTTCGCGATAAATGACGCTGCTCGCGCGCCGGTCATTATTTTCGCCGCCGGTGGCGGCACTGGAATCGAAGACCGCGCCGCCTCGACGCGGCGGATTCCTTGCGATGTGAATCGCGGACCTCTCGGATCAGCCGTTGACGAAGCCGTCGCTCGGTCCGGCCTTTCGCAGGCGCATGCGAATCAACTCGGCGAATCGATCCGAAAATTATTTGCCACTGCGCGCAGCGTGGAAGCACGCTCGCTGGAAATCAACCCGCTCGTGCTCACCAACAACGGTGAGTTCGTCACCGCCGATTGCCGAATCACGATTGATGATTACGCCGTTGGCCGGCACCCGGAATTGGGAATTGAAATTGCGCGCGAGTTCGATCATCCGCCGACGCCTCTGGAGCGCGTCGCCTATGCCGTCGAACAAAACGATCATCGCGGCACATTTTATTTCGCGCAGCTGGCGACGACGGCTCCCAAAAGTTCCAAAGGCCTCGTGGGTTTTCACGGCGCAGGCGGCGGCGGCTCGATGATGTCGATGGACGCGATCGTGAACGCGGGATTCACGATCGCAAATTTCACCGACACAAGCGGCAATCCATCCGCGTCCAAAGTGTATCGCGCTGCCCGAATCATTCTGGCCCAGCCCGATCTGGTTGGATATTTCGGTTCCGGCTCTGGCGTGGCGAGTCAGGAACAATATTGGTCTGCCTACGGCCTGGCTAAGGCGTTTTGGGAACTCGATCTCGATATTCCCGCAGTGATTCGTTTAGGCGGAAACACCGAAGATCGGGCCGTGGACATTCTCCAGAGGATGTCGAAGCTGCTGCGCGCGCCGATAGAAGGTTATCGCAAGAGTGATACACCGGCCACGATCGCCGCGCGTTTCGCCGAACTCGTCGCTGAAGCAAAGGACGCCAAATGGAAACCGCGCACGCCGCGAGCGCCAAAATTTGCGAAACAGCCATCGGCCGGAATGCTCGCGGTAAAAAATGGTCGTGTCTGGATTGATACCGCGCAGTGGCCGCAGATTCGTCCCGTGGTCGAAACGCATTCCGGCGGATTAATTGTCGATCGCGAAGGTGCACCTGCCGCTGCGTTGCCCAGCGAAGAATTCGCGGCAAAGGATTCCGAGTTGCTCGCCTGCGACGTCGAATGCCGGCTCGCCGGAATCGAAGGGTTTTACTTAGAGCTCGATATTCCCGGACTGGACGAGTTGATCGGAGGAAGTCCCTAGATGGCAATTTTAATCGACGAAAAAAAGCGCGTTCTGGTGCAAGGCATCACGGGACGCGAAGGCCGGGCACGCACGCGGTTAATGCGCGAGTACGGAACGAATGTGATTGCCGGTGTTACGCCGGGCAAAGGCGGCCAGGCGGTGCTGGGCGTTCCGGTGTTTAATACGCCGCAGGAAGCGGTGAATTCATTGGGCAAAATCGACATCTCAGTGGTTTTTGTCCCGGCGGCCGGCGTAAAAGACGCGGCCATCTCCGCGATTGACGCCGGAATCAAACTGACCGTGTTGGTGCCCGATCGCGTGCCCGTGTGGGACGCGATGGAGATTGCGGCGGCAGCGAAAGCAAATGGCGCGATGTTTCTCGGACCGAACACGCTGGGAGTGTTGAGTCCGGGCAAGGGCGTAGTCGGCATGATCGGCGGCCGCGCGGAAAGCGCGCGGCAATGGTTTAAGCCCGGTATCCCCAAAGGCGTTGGCGTGATCAGTCGTTCCGGCGGCATGGCTTCGAGTACTGGCTATTACCTCGGGCAAGCTGGCGTGCGGATTTCGACGATCGTGCACATCGGCGGCGACGCGGTCATTGGAATTCGGCTGCCGGACGCGGCGCTGATGTTCGAGGCTGATCCGCTGACGGAAGCAATCGTTATCTTTGGCGAAATCGGTTCGTCACAGGAGGAAGAACTCGCGCATCTAATTGTCGATCGGAAAATCACAAAGCCGGTGATCGCTTACATCGGCGGCAAGGCAGCGCGCGAAGGTACGCGCTTTAGTCACGCGGGAGCCATTATCGAAGGGGGCGGAGGCACGCACGCCGGCAAAGTGAAAGCGTTGCGCGAAGCCGGCGTCACCGTGGTCGATGCGTTTGGTGAATTGCCAGATGCAGTCGTCCAGATTCTGAAGAGAATGAAAGGAGAAAGTCTGATGACTGAAGCCGACAAAAACGCAGTGTGGAACACCGCCATCACACGCATTGAGCCTAATAAAGTGGCGGTGCGCGGATATGACATCGCCGAGCTGATGGGACGCGTTTCGTTTGGCGCAGCGGTTTACTTGATTTTGACGGGCGAATTGCCCTCGCCGACCGTCGCGCGTCTGATGGACGCGATTTTGGTTTCGTCGATCGATCACGGCGCGACGCCTCCCCGTGCGTTAGCTGCCCGCACCGTTGCATCCACGGGCGGATCGTTGAGCGCGGCCGTTGCCGCAGGCATTATGTCGATCAATCGGCACCACGGCGGCGCGATTGAAGATTGTGCGCGGCAACTCAAAGCAATCGCTGACCGCGCGGCGCGTGAATCCATTTCAGTCGATGAATCCGCGACGCGCACGCTCGCGGTCATGAGGGAAGCAGGCGAACGCATGCCCGGGTTTGGTCATCGCCTTCACACGAAGGACCCACGCACGGCACGACTTTTCGAACTCGCGCGCCAAGCCGGCGTAGACGGCATGCATATGCAGGCGGCACGGGCGGTCGAGAAGGCGTTCGCCGACGCGAAGAAATCGCTCCCGATCAACGTGGACGGCGCCATCGGCGCGATCCTCGCTGATCTGGGAATGAACCCCGCGGCGTTCAACGGCATTTTCATGATCGCGCGCACGCCCGGGCTCATCGCGCATGTCCTCGAAGAGCAAACCCGCGAAAAACCAATGCGCCGCATCGATCCGGTCAATCACGGCTATGACGGGCCGCCGGCGAGAAGCCTTTCCGATAAGTCTTCCTTCTAAATTTTTCGCCCCCGATGTTGGCAGGAATTAAAAATGGTAAGCACACGCGGCCGTAGAATGTAATCAGTTCACGCTGCCAAGTCGTGCCCGCTGAGCGGGTTCTGCCCTGCAAAGATGTCAAGAAAAACTATTGATTCTCAAACCTCCACCATGAAGAAAAACTCCACTTCCCAATCAGCCTTCTTTAACCTTCGTGTTTTACTCGCTTCAGTTTTCTGCCTTGCTGGCGTCGTCTTGGCGCTACTTGGCTTTGGCGCGTTCTCCGCGCAAGCGCAGCAAAACAAGAAAATTATCACTCAGTTCATTGATCCCCTCGTTCCTGCCGGATTTGACTGTTCCCGCATTCAGGAGCTGGGCATCGATAAGCAAGAAAACATGCGGGCTGGCGCGATCATGATTTACTGCGGCGAGGCAGAGGGAGGCGCGGCTTCCCCTTCGCATAGCTTTTCCCGGCTTGGATTTCTCCCAATGTTACCCAGTCGGAAACTTTCACTGCGAGTAACCCGGATAACCTCAACCAAATAGTGGTCGCGTACAACGATTCACGAGGCCGCAATGTCAGCCCCATCAACATCTCCGGCGCATCTGTCTCTACCGACGGCGGCAACACATTCACCCGTCTGACCAATGGCAGTGGTCAAAGCCCCTTCTCGAACACCGTGGGTGACCCGGTTATTTTGTACAATCGCCCAACCGGCACCTGGTACACGGTCTGGCTTGACGGGGGCTGCGGCGGTCAGGGGCTGGGCGGATACAAGTCCACTACCCCTTCGAACGCGAATAGCTGGACCCATTATTGCATTCACACCAACAACAACGATGACCGAGAGTCTGGCTGGGCGGACAACAATACATCCTCGCCCTTCTACGGGCGGATGTACGTTTCCTGGAACGACTTCAATGTCGGGGGAGGGGCCCTTTTCGTCCGCTACTCCACTGACAACGGCCTCACTTGGACGAACGCGCGACAGATCACCAGCGGCACGCCGTTTATCCGCGACGTCCAGATCACGGGCGATCTGGCTACAGGCGATGTGTACATCGCGGGCATGAACGAAGGCGGTGGAGGCTTTCCTCACAATAACAACAACCTCTTTTTCAGGTCAACCGACGGGGGTAACACTTGGACCAATACCTACACCGGCCCCAGCTTTGCCGGACCGGGCGTCACCGCTGTGGGTTACTTCGCCTGCATGTTTTCCGATGGTGGTGGTTACTGGCGCCACGAGGGCTGGGGTGAGCCAGCTGTCTTAAACCACGTTGTTTCCTATGTCTATGACCAGCACGGCACCGGCAGCGACCCGGGCGACGTCTATTATATTCGTTCTACTAACAGTGGCGTGACTTTCAGCGCGCCACTGAAGTTAAACACTGATGCTACTACCCGTCCTCAGTGGCAGCCTAACCTTTCGGTCAGCCCGACTGGCAGCCTCTTGGCAGTGTGGTACGACGCGCGCGAGAGCGCCAGCTGCACCAGGGGCAGCCCGGGCGTTCCCTGTTATAGGATGTGGGCGCGCAGGTCCACAGACAACGGCGCCACTTGGTTGTCTGACCAGACGTTCTCAGACGTGGTTAGCCCGCTGCCCGCACAACCTGACCCGGGCATTCAGGCGACCTATGCGGGCGACTACGACTATGCCACCTCTTCGTCTAACCAGCACCTCCATGCATGGGTGGACGGGCGCGTGAGCATCGGCGGCAGTTCCCAGCAGGATGCTTTTCACGATCGGCAGTCGACGACGGGTGCGCCATCGCCCACGCCTACACCAACCGCGACCGCGACCGCGACTGTAGCTCCCAGCCCAACTCCTACAGCCACGGCTACAGCGACTGTGGCTCCGAGCCCAACGCCGACAGCTACAGCCACAGCAACGGCTACAGCCACACCTACTCCTACGCAGTGTGTTGTGCCTAATTTTATTGGAACACAAATTCGGCGCGCGACCCAGACTTGGGCAGCTGCCGGATTTAATAGCAATAACATCACGACCATTGGCAATCCCGGCCAGAAAATCACGTCGCAAAGCCTACCGGCTGGATTCGTTGGCGACTGCGGAACAACCACAATAACAGTCAGCCATTAAAACTATCGAACGCCAACACCCACACCCACTGTGACTCCGACCCCGACGCCGGGATCACGCTCAGTGCGTGTGGCTACAGTATAGGGTCGGCACACGGTGGACCTCTCCTGGAGCGGGGCGAGTTCGCCTAATATCGACATTTACCGCAACGGCGTGGTGGTCGCCACGACGGGAAACGACGGTTTCTACACTGACTCCCCTGGTGGCCGTGGCCATGCCACCTACACGTATCAAGTATGCGAAGCGGGCACTCAGAACTGTTCTAATCAAGTGACGGTGACATTCTAGATTTTGTGACCGTAGCGGTAGCTGTTTAGCGCCGAAGGCGTGGTCTCATGTTAGCCTGGGGCATCGCCCCAGGAATCCGATTATGGGGCAAGTCAAGCGCTGAAAGCGCGATTCAATCTTTGCCGTGTGATTGGCGCATGGCGCACATGATGATCGAATTCGTGCGGGAAGTGAATCGCGCTTTCAGCGCTAGCGCTTTTTTTGTTCCACGAATCCTGGGGCGTTGCCCCAGGCTCGCCACGGCGAATCCGTTTCGCCTGCGGACGAATCCGTCCTATGTGCCGGACCCGTGGCGGACTCGCGCTGAATTGCGCCTTTGGCGCTAAACTCGTTCCCGTAGAACAGATCCCTAGCTTACCTCGCCTGCAGGCTCGCGAACGTTTTCGGAGTAGCCTTCGCAAAGGCGAGTGATTGGCGAGTAGTGATCAGTGATCAGTCTCGCAGTGCGCTGAGGACTCCGACGGATCGCGAGCAGGCAGCGCACACTACAGCGCCAAGTTTACATTTCGCACAGTGCTTTGGGAGTGCGTACGCGTTCTCGTGTCGCTTTTTGGCAGCAGCCACCAACTGAAAGCGATGCGAGGACGCCTCGCACTCCCAAAGTCCGGCGACTGCCGGACGAAACGGCGTCGTCATTGGGACTTCATCATTCCTTCTTCCTTCGCCATTCGCCTCCCGCGCCGTAGCCTGGCGAAGCCCGGGTGCTTCGCCGCGTATAAGCTACGTAAAACGCGGGGAGTGGGTTCCACATTTACGCGGCTTCGTGATTTCTTCGCGATTTCGGGTGATTGCCCCCATCACATAGTCCGACATCAAAGTAAATTTCAAAAAGATGTTGACATTCTTCTAGCGTCTCACATAGCATTTTTACTGCCATCTCGGGTTCACCGCAGAGGGAAACTACTTCACTTCATCCATGAAAAAGAAATCCACTTCACAATCAGCCTTCTTCAATCTCCGTGTCTTAATTGCTGCCGTCTTTTGCCTCCTCGGCATCGCTGTGGCGCTGTTCGCCCAGGGAAACCGCACAAAGCAGGCCCAAACCAATCGCTCCAGTACACGCCAGGCTGCTCCCGGCACACAGACACCTGATGTCGTGCAAATGGTCGGTCCCGTCAGGACAACCACAGACGTGCGACACCTCCCTTATATTCCCAACGAAGGGGAAATCGAGGAACGACGCCTGACGCGCTACGCGTTCCCGAATTCAGGCCCACTACCATCAGCACCAGCGGCGCCTTCCTCGCCTTGGATGCAAAAGTTGCTTAAGAACATTTTTCGCCCGGCGCCAACAATGCCCGGGCCGCTGCTGACGTTTGATGGGATGAATTCGTCGGGGGCCAACGGGACCAACTGTGGTTGTTTGCCGCCAGACACCGACGGCGATGTGGGCCCGAATCATTACGTCGAGGCGCTAAACGTCGCGTTCAGGATTTTTGATAAGTCGGGCAACGCCCTTACTCCCGTCACCACGTTCAACACGCTCTTTGCCCCTTTGACGGGTACGCCTTGCAGTGGCTTCAACAGCGGAGACCCTTTTGTTTTGTACGATCATGTTGCCGATCGCTGGCTGATAAGCGATTTCGCGTTCGCTAGCCTCTCTGGGCCGTTTTATCAATGCGTCGCCGTTTCTACGAGCCCCGATCCAGCCGGCACCTATAACCTGTACGCGTTCCAACATGAACCTTCACACTCCGACTGGATTGGCGATTACCCGAAGTTCGCGATGTGGAACGATGGCGGGACTCAGAATGCCTATTTCTTCACGGTCAATCTGTTTGATTTTATCCCCGTTGTTGCTTTCGAAGGCGTACGCGCTTTCGCGCTCGACCGCGCGTCGATGCTCGCTGGTGGTCCTGCCAATGCCATTGCCTTTACCGTCCCGCTCGCTGGCGTGGGCGATTCCTATAGCTTTGTTGCCGCGAACTTTCGTACCGGCAATCCGCCGCCCGCGGGGAGAAATGAAATGGTGCTGGCCGTTGACGCCACGTTTCCCGGCGTGACCTTGACGCAAGTCCACGCCCGGTTTTTTCATGTGGATTTCGCCAACCCTGGAAATTCAACTTTTGGCCTTGGCGCCGACCACACTCCGAATGCCGAGATCACTGTCAACCCGTTCGTACAAGCATGGACCGCTGCGACGTACAACCTTGTGCCACAGAACGGAACCTCCCAGAAGCTGGATACCTTGGGCGATAAAATCATGACGCCTGTTGTTTATCAGAACCGCAATGGGACGGAATCGTTGTGGGCCGACCAAACCACAATGCTGAATTTCCCCAACGGGCCTACTGCTGTTTCCTGGTATCAATTCGATGTCACCGGCGGCACGTTCCCCGCGACCCCTGTGCAACAGCAAGAGTGGACCAATGGCAATGACGGGTTATGGCGCTGGATGGCAAGTATCGCCGTCGATCAAAACGGCAACACGGCCATCGGCTATTCCACGTCGAACACCAACATATTCGCAGGGATTCGTTATGCGGGACGCCTGGAATCCGATCCGCCAGGTAACCTAGGCCAAGGGGAAGCCGTAATGACCAACGGCGGCGGCGCTCAAACTCACTCCGCGGGCCGCTGGGGTGATTACACCTATACATCCATTGATCCCTCCAACGGCATGGACTTCTGGCATGTGAACGAATACTACACCACCACCAGCAGCGCCTCATGGTCCACAAAAATCGGAAAGTTCAATTTCGGAGGCGGCGGCATAAGCCCGACGCCAACACCAACAGCAACTCCCAGTACGTGCAGCTGGGCAGCTGCCGCGCCTCTGCCGACCCCCGGGGTCCGTCAGGTCGGCGTGTATTTCCCAGGTAACGGGAAATTTTACTCCATGGGCGGGCGCGCCTTCGATGGAGGCGGTGGCGAGTTCACCCACCCGTTCGAATATGATCCGATCGGCAACAGTTGGACCACCAAGTCAGCCACCTATCCCGATGGCGACGTCAACAACATGGCTTGCGACGTGCTTAACGAAAGCGGCACGGACTACATCTACTGCGTGGGCGGATCCCAGTCCGGAACCAATCTCGTGACCGGTCGTGTCTTCCGCTATAACCCTGTCACAGACAGCCTCGCCACCGTTGCTGGTGGCGACTGGCCTCCTGGTGTTAACACGCTGCCCGGAGGCTTCAGTATCTTTAACAACAAGTTCTACATCCTGGGCGGGTTTGACAATCCTCCAACCGGCAACTCGACCAACCAGATCTGGGAGTATACGCCAGGCACTAATGCCTGGGTGCAGAAGAATACCGTTCTGCCAGTTCCGCTCTCCTATATACCGGCGGCCACCATCGGCAGCACGATCTACACAGGTGGAGGTGCCAGCATCGTGGCCGGCGCGCTTACCCCTACTACTAATTCATTTGCCTATGATCCTGTGGCTGATTCGATCAGCACGATTGCCAGCATACCCAGACCCACAGACAATACTCGGGGCTTTAACTTCTGTAACCAGTTGTGGGTCCCAGGCGGCGATGACACCACATTCCCCAACCCCACCAATGAGGTGGACATCTATGATCCGGTTAGCAATACGTGGTCATTGGGTAGTCCAATGATAACCGCGCGGCGTAATTTCGCTACCGATACCGACGGCAGCAACAACATCTGGGCCGCTGGCGGCTACGACACTAGTGGCGTGCCGACAGATTTAGCGGAGAACTTCAATTGCCCGGTGAGTCCTTGTGGGTCGCCTTCGCCGACTCCAACTGCTACAGCTACAGCTACAGCCACGCCAACGGCGACAGCGACGGCAACGGTCCCGCCGAGGCCTGTTCCAACGCCGAGGCCGCGCCCGACGCCGCCGCCGCGCCCATAGTTCGTAAGGTTTTCGGCGGGAACTCGCGAGACAAACTCGCGAGTTCCCCGCCTGAACCGCGTGTCGTTTGGCGTCAATGGCGCGTTCTCATGTGAGCCTGGGGCAGCGCCCCAGGATTTGAATTGCCCAGCTAACCAAGCGCTGAAAGCGCAAGTCAGTTCAGCGCGTGTTCTCAATCCCAAACATACCGCTCGTCGAACTCAACCCCGAAAGCTTTCGGGGCAGCAACTCGCGATACTCCTCCTGGTGTGACGACAGGTAAATACGAGTCACACAAGTAGAGCGCTGTAGGCGCGGCATGTCTATAGACCACGATCTCTCCTAAGCCAAGATCCGCCTTCTGGTAGGGCTGGCAGTCCTCTGCACGCCG
>WNFS01004839.1_pt1 | contig 10292 bp, 7 predicted proteins | sample 5400141 | NCBI WGS metagenome assembly WNFS01 (sample SAMN13153358, study PRJNA577476) | soil metagenome | isolation source: 60 cm saprolite under Madrone tree | place: USA:California | collected 2016-06-14
CCGACAAGGTGAACAGCCATTGATCCGCTTGAATTCCCGCTGCTTCCGCGGCACGCGCGATAAAGCCCAGATGACGGCTCTTCGCGAAGTTGTGCAGGTGGTCCACGCAAATCCCCGTGAGATTGGCCACCTCATTATCGGTAAAAATCTTTTGGCTCGCTTTGACGGTTACCATGGCCCGGACCCTCTCTCTCTCCGCCTTCCTGTCCCTACCCGTTAGATGCTTTCGGCATCCTACGGGCTGCACTTTCTAAGAGCAATAGTCGTTCCGTTAGTCAAACGAAAAACGAGTCGGCTAGTACTTCGCGCCTAAAATCACGCGAATGTGCGTCTTTACAGACGTTGCGTGCGCATGCTCCGAGCTAGTACTCGCGCGCACAAAATTCACCTCTTTGTAAAATTTGTCCATTTTTCGCAAACCCTCTCCGCAATCCCATATTCAACGGCTCGCGAACATACCGTAATTCCGGTAGATATTTCAGGCTTATCTTTCCGAATTCTAAATAGCCTTGGGCAGGTTTGCCGCAATTTCGCGCATCTGTTTTTCGTGCCGGATTTGGTGCGAGGCCAAAAACGAAAACCACTCGTATGCGTTCAGCGAGCCGAGAAAGGGATGCCGCCATCGATAAACACTAAGATCGCGGCTCCGCGTTTCCTCAATCAGGGCCAGCGTGCGCCCGCGGACTTCGCGCAGTTCCGCGAACATGACTTCTTTTTCCCGCAAGAGTTCGGGATCGATCGGAATGGGCGTTTTCATGCGAACCAAGCGAACTTCCGCGAGCGCAAACGGCAAGCGAAATCGCTTTAGCAGGGGAGTCTGCCTTGGTGTTTTTGTGAAGATTCTGTCCGCCGCCCCGACCACTGTGCGTTCGATGATCATTACGTGAGCAATGACCTCCACCGCTGACCAGGCGCCAACTCGGGGATGCGTTTTCCAGGAACCTGCAGGGACGGTATCGGCGGCGCGCAATAGCTTGTTCTGTGCGCGGGCCAGCTTCTCGATGATGGGTTCGAGCAAATCCATGACACTTGCAACTAAACTTGACTGGATTGATCCGAACCGGGTGCTACAGCCCGGCTCCGCCCGCGGCCTCGAAAGCTTGCGCTAATTGCAGCACCCGCCCTTCGCCAAAAGGGGGACCGAAAATCTGCAAGCCCACCGGCAGCTTTCCACCGATCTTTCCGCAAGGCACGGAAATCCCAGGCACTCCCGCCAGCGATCCCGTAACCGTATAAATATCAGCAAGATACATCTGCAGCGGGTCGTTCGTCCTTTCACCCAGCTTAAAGGCCGGCACCGGTGAGGTGGGCGTCACAATCGCGTCCACCTTCGTGAATGCATCGCGGAAGTCTTGCGCGATGAGCGCTCGCACCTTTTGGCCTTTCAGGTAATACGCGTCGTAGTAGCCGGCAGAGAGCACGTACGTCCCGAGCACGATCCGCCGTTTCACCTCGGCGCCAAATCCAGCCCCGCGCGTCTTCCGGTACATGGATAGCAGGGAATCGCCATCTACGCGCAATCCGTACCGCACGCCGTCATAGCGAGCCAGGTTAGAACTGGCCTCCGCGGTCGCGATGATGTAATAAACCGCGATTGCATAGTCCGTGTGCGGCATGCGAATTTCGCGTATCTCGCAGCCCAGCCTGCGCAGCACCTCAATCCCGGCTTCGACCTTTTTGCGCACCTCCGGGTCCATGCCCGCGCCGAAGTACTCCTTCGGGATGCCAATGCGCAGTCCCTTCACCGGCTTTTCGGCCTCGGCCTGGTAGTTCGGGACGGGTGCGGTAGTCGATGTGGAATCATTCGCGTCCCGCCCGGCAATAATTTGCATGACTGCCGCGACGTCTCGCACATTGGTCGCGAACGGGCCGATCCGATCCAGCGAAGAGGCAAACGCAATCAAGCCGTAGCGCGACACCCGGCCATAGCTGGGCATCATCGCCGGTATGCCACACAACGCACCCGGCTGGCGTATCGAGCCGCCAGTATCCGTGCCAAGCGACACGACGGCTAATCCCGCCGCGACCGCTGCCGCCGAGCCTCCGCTGGAGCCTCCCGGCACGCGGTCCGGAGCCTCCGGGTTGCGCACCGGTCCATAAGCCGAATTCTCATTGGAGCTGCCCATGGCAAACTCGTCGCAATTGGTCTTGCCCAGGATGACTGCGCCAGCCGCCTCCAGCCGCTCAACGGCGGTCGCATCGTAAGGAGGAATGTAGTTCTCCAGAATCTTCGACCCGCACGTAGTGCGCACCCTGCGCGTACTGATGACGTCCTTGACCGCGAGAGGCACGCCCGCAAGCGGCGGCAGGGGCTTCCCGGCCGCAACCAGCGCGTCCATCCGATCAGCCTGCGCAAACGCGCGCTCCTTCGACAGCGTCAAGTACGCATTCAGCTCCGGGTTACGCGCCTCAATCCGCTTGTAATACTCCGCGGCAAGCTCCCGCGCCGAAATCTTCTTGGAAGCCAGTGCTTCCCGCACCCGGTCGATTGTCCAATTTTCAGGCATGGTCAGCGTTCAATGACCTTCGGAACACGGAAGTAAGGCGGTTCAGGGTCGGGTGCTTGTTTCAGGATCTCTGGCGCGACGTTGCACGGCACGACCACGTCCTCGCGCAGCGTGGCATCCGCGGTCTGATCGTCGGTCAGCACCTGCGCCATCGGTTCCGCATTTGCTGTATCGAGCTCGTTCAGCTTCCCGATGTACTCCAGGATTTCGTCAATCTGCTTGCGGTAAGTTTCCAGCTCAGATTCACTAAGCTCAAGATAGGCCAGGTCGGCCACTCGGACAACGTCTTCACGCGTGATCTTCATCGCGCCGCGCTGACCTCGGCCGTCTTGCGTGGATATTTCTTTTCGATGTAGTTGTCCACCAGCGATTGGAACGCCGCCGCCAACTCGTCGTAAGTCCCTTCCAGCGTCACGTCTTTCTTCCCATCGATATAAACGGGGCAGCGCGGCGCCTCGCCCGTTCCCGGCAGGCTAATACCGATGTTCGCGGCTTTGGATTCGCCCGGCCCGTTCACAATGCACCCCATCACCGCCAGCGTCATCGTCTCGACGCCTTCATATTGCGTCTTCCAGATGGGCATCATGTCGCGGATATAGCCCTGGATTCGCTCCGCCAATTCCTGAAATGTCGAGCTGGTCGTTCGCCCGCAGCCGGGGCAGGCTGTTACGCTCGGAGAAAAAGAGCGCAAACCCAGCGCCTGGAGCAGTTCGCACGCGGCATACACCTCGTCGCGGCGATCACCGCCAGGGCGTGGCGTCAGTGAAATACGGATTGTGTCTCCGATTCCCTGATACAGCAGCACGCCAAGCGACGCCGCCGACCAAATCTGCCCCTTCATTCCCATCCCAGCCTCGGTCAGGCCCAGATGCAGCGGCTGCTCCGTCTTCGCCGAAAGATCCCGATACACCGTGATCAGGTCGCGCGGCCGCGAAGTCTTGCACGAAATAATAATCTGGTCGTGCCGCAAGCCCGATTCCAGCGCCAGCTCCGTAGATTCCAGCGCCGACAGCACCATGCAGTCGTTGATGATCTCCTCGGACTCCTTGCCCAGGTTCTTGTCCGTGTTCTCCTGCATCTTGCGCATCACCAGCTCTTGATTCAGCGAGCCGCCATTGACGCCAATGCGCACCGGCTTTCCGTTATCCCGCGCGATTTTGCAGATCGTCGAAAATTGCTCGTCACGCCGCTGACCCGCACCCACATTTCCCGGATTGATCCGATACTTATCCAGCGCCACCGCGCAGTCCGGATATTTGGTTAGCAAAACGTGTCCGTTGTAATGAAAATCCCCAATGATCGGCACCTTGCATCCCGCCGCAAGCAATCGCTTCTTGATTTCAGGAACCGCAGCCGCCGCCTCCGGCACATTCACCGTGACGCGCACAATTTCGGATCCAGCTTCCGCCAACTCAAGACATTGCTGCGTAGTAGCCGCCACGTCCGCCGTATCGGTGTTGGTCATGGACTGCACGACAATGGGCGCGCCGCCGCCCACGCGCACGTGTCCCACATTCACGCCGTGCGTCTTGCGCCGCGGGTGCCGGGTAGCGGCGGCATCAGAACCTGCAATTTGTGTGAGCATTCGCTCTCTATTTTAGCGTGACTTTCAGGGAAAGAAGAAGTGTTTGCCTGGCGACGGGTTGAGAGGCGACCAGGCCCCACGCGTGTTGCAACCCGCTCTAGCAAGGTAGGCCGGCAGTAGCGATTTCGCGTATGCATAACCAGGTAGGTACCGTTGACCGCAACGAGCGTTTCAAAATACGAATCCAATGAATCATCTGTTGACACCCGGAAGAAGCTTGGTGTAACTAAGCCGCATCTTTTCGGGTGGGAGCCCTGCGAGTGGTTACCCCTGCAGTCCATATGGCGTCACCGATTCTTCCTTGTGTCGACGTGTGCCCCTGTACCGACGGGTTTGTTCCGTGAGACGAAACGGTGTGTCACAACGCGGAACGCACGCTACGAACAGGTGTCTGTTGCGAGCGCCAAAGACTGCCAAAGCTGACCACTCCGCAAGACAACCCACCTAGAGTGGAGTGATATGAAACTCTTTCTGCAATTTACGCTCGTGGGCCTCGTCCTTCTCGCGATTTGTGGCGAGACGCCGGTTGCAGCACAGACCGCGAACACCGCCATCGTTTTGGGTACAGTGACAGACAAAGCCGCAGCCGTTGTTCCGGACGCCAAAGTAGAACTTGTCAATCTGGCGACCAATGACACCAAGACAGTGACCACAAATTCCTCGGGCCAGTTTGCATTTCCCAGCGTCGCGCCGGGAGCCTACACGTTGAAGGTGTCGAAATCGGGTTTCGCTACTACTACAGTTGGCAATCTCAAGGTGGACGTGGATAAGAGCTACACGGAGGACGTGACCCTCGAAATCAGTTCCGGCAAGGAAATAATTGAGGTTTCGGCGCAGGCGCAAGCGGAGTTGCAGACGACGGATGCCGTAGTGGGCAACGTCGTAGGAGAGACAGAGCTGATGCACTTGCCTACGCTGGGCCGGGATTCGCGCGAACTGCTGACCCTGCAACCATTGTCCACGCCGTTCGAAACGTCAAATGGCGGTGGATTTGGAAACAGCGGTGGCACTATCGCCGGCGCACGCAGCGACCAGAATGCCTTCAACCTCGACGGCATCGATATCACGGATAACGTGATCGCCGGCGGCGGCAATCAAGTGCCCATCATCCCCATCGGCGTGGAAAACGTGGCGGAGTTCCGCGTGGGCGTGACCAACAACAATGCTTCGTTCGGCCGCTCCGAAGGTGGCCAGATCAACGTGATTAGCAAATCCGGCACAAACAGTTATCACGGGTCGGTCTATTGGTTTCACCAAAACTCGGCGCTGAACGCCAACACCTGGGATAACGGACACACCCCGGACGGGACCGGGAACAAATTCACGAAGAAACAGCCGCAGCACGATAACCGCGTAGGCTTTAGCGTTGGCGGGCCGATTCGCAAGGATAAAACCTTCTTTTTCGGAAATTATGAGTTGCGTCGCTTTCCGCAGTCCGCGGAAGTCGAGCGCATCGTGCCCACCACAACGTTGCGCAATGGGATCCTCGTCTTTAATGGCGTGCAATACAATCTGGCGACTTCAACTGCGTGCGGTCCAGGTGGCGGTTTGCGGTGCGATCCGCGCGGCCTTGGTATCAGTCCGACAATCCAGCAGTTGTGGAACATGATGCCGGTGGGAAACGACCCTAACGTGGGCGATGGTTCGAACACCATAGGTTTCCGCACCAGCGTAGCGGAGCCCCTGAAGGATGACTTTGTTAATTTCCGGCTCGACCATAACTTCACCGATAAAATAAAGTTTTTTGGTCGTTACATGTACCACCGCAATATCGCTCCCAACGCCCTCGGCCAGAACACCGGTCAAGTCGATTTCATCGGCGGCTCGGCAAGTTCTTCCAGCGCCTCAGACATCCGCGGTGACGGGTTCACAGCGGGCTTGGATTGGCAAATCAGCCCGAGTCTTGTGAACAGTTTCCACGCCGGTTGGATCCGAAGCCGCCAGGACTTCAACGTCGTGCGGCCTAGCGTGTCTGCGGCGCAACTGAAGCTGCCGGGAACCGACTCGGCGCTAGGCACGGTGGCGCTCGCCCCCGGGCTGGGCCAAACGGGCCTGATCGATACCGTCGTTGACGTGGATACGCAACGCGCGCGTCACCAGGCCATCTATGACAGCAACAAGCAGTACGTGGAAACGCTGACGTGGATCAAGGGAAAGCACACCGTCGTTGGCGGCGCGGACATGCGCTGGTTGCCGACGATTCACGACCGCGACGACAAGGTAATCGGCTCGGTCAATTCGTTGGTCGCCGCCCTCGATGCCGACGTCACTGGCTCCTTGAATGGCAGTAGCGCCAACGAACCCGCCGGCCTTTCAGCCGCCGACGCGCAGCGTTGGGACCGCTTGTACGCCGCATCGCTGGGCTTGGTGAATACGGTAGGCATACTCGCCGTCCGCGACGGAAATCTGCAACCCAAGCCGCTAGGCGCTTCGTTGGTCGCCAAGACGACGCTGCACTCCTACAACTTCTTCTTCCAGGACACGTGGCGCCTGAAGCCGTCCTTTACCCTCACCTACGGCCTGTCGTACGGCTGGCAAACAACTCCACATGAACTGAACAACCAGCAGACGCTGATCGCCAATCACGACAACAACGACACCATCATCGATGGCCTGCAATACATTCAAGCCAAACAGCAGGCAGCCCTGAATGGCGACACATATAATCCGACCCTCTCGTATCTGCCGCTGAAAAACACCGGCAGAAGTGACGTTTTCAGCGTCGATTATGGCGACTGGGCTCCTCGCATTTCTGGCGCGTGGAACCCCAGCTTCCACGACGGTCTTTTCGCGCGAATGTTCGGCGATCGAAAGACCGTTATCCGGGGCGGGTACGGCATTTCCTACGACCGCGTAAACACCGTGCAGAGCGTAATTATCCCGATGCTTGGCGTCGGTTTCGCTCAGACCATCAATATCCAGTCGCCTCTGTGTAATGCAAATGGCACAACTGTCAGCGGTTGCAATCCTGCCGGATTCAACGCAGCAACTGGTCAGTTCACAAACGCGGGACTTGCCAGCTTCCGTGTAGGAGTCGACGGACAAATCCCCACTCCGCCGGCACCCGGAGCCTTGAAATCACCGATTGTGCCTTCAGTGCCGTTAGGTGAAATCCTCAGCTTCCAGAACAGCCCCAACTTTAAGGTCGGCCGAGCCCACATGTTTGACCTCACCATTCAGCGCAGCCTTCCAGGTCAGATGATTGTGGAGTTGGGCTATGTCGGGAGGTTAGGACGAAATCTTCCCGCCAGCATCAACTTCAATTCTGTTCCGTACATGTTCAAGGACAAGATTTCCGGCCAGACCTTCGGACAAGCGTTCGATGCCGTGGCCACGCAAATCCGCAACGGTCAGCCGGTCACGCCGCAGCCCTGGTTTGAAAATCTAGTGCCCGGGTGCGGGACGATTTGCTTGGCCAACGGCAACGGCTCCGCCTTCGCCAACGATAACCTGTCCAATCTGTTTCTTTCGATGGATTTTGCCCGGCTTGGGGCTGGGTTAGCTCCCTTTGACAACCTGCAGGTCCTCGAACTATTTACACGCACAAGCCGCGACAAATCGAATTACAACGCGTTCGTGGTGACATTGCGCAACAACAACTGGCATGGCCTCCTCTTCGATGTGAATTACACCTTCTCGAAATCGCTGGACACCGTGGGCGCGGTGCAGAACGCCGCCGAATACTATTCCTCCAGCTACGACCCGCACCTGGATTACGGACCGTCCTTCTTCAACCGCCCGCACGTCTTCAACGGATTGTTCAACTACGAGCTGCCCTTCGGTGCCAACCGCCGGTTCAGCAGCAGTCATTGGGGAGTGAACCGCATCATCGGAGGCTGGTACACCGCCGGAATCTTCCGCGCCAGCAGCGGCATACCGAATCTCGTCACCGTCAGCGGCCAGACGTTCGGCGGCGGGTTGGACTTCGGCATCACCGCCGGAATGCTGCCGACCGTGCCGATCGATTCGCTCGGTGGGGGCGGGATTCACTCCGGTGTGTGCAGCACAGGAGCGGGCTCGTCCGGCAATGGCGCGAGTTGCTCGACGCCTGGAACAGGCACCGGATTGAACTATTTCTCCAATCCCGCGGCGGCTCTGGCGAAGTTCCGTCCCGTGCTGATCGCTTCAGACAAGAATGACGGGCGCAACAGTCCGCTTCCGGGTCTTAGCTACTGGGACGCGGACTTTCGCTTGGGCAAAGTGACCAAGATCACGGAGAAATTGCGCGTGGAGCTCTCCGCCGATTTCCTCAACGTTTTCAACCATCCGAACTTCCTGGATCCATCCTTCGACACCACCAATCCGGCGGCGTTCGGCGTCATCAATACGCAACTCGTCCCCGCGGACCGCATTCAGGGTTCGCGCTGGATCCAAATGGGATTGCGCGTCGATTTCTAGCTCGCCCTGCGGATCACTTTGAGGAACGGGGAGAAGCCGAAGGGCTTCCTCCCCGTTTCTGTTTTTGTGCGCGTCAGCACGCCCAGTTTCTACGGAGCGGCGATCTTCAGCCTGTCCGCCGATCTCTGGCGCACGAGCGCAGCGGGCCTTGAGCAAGAAGAAATCAGCGCATCACGTCGTCGCCGCCTGCGTTATCGTCCCGCGCAGGCCCAACGCATCCGCTTGGTCCCGCAACGCCGCGATGCAAAACGCGATGTGCTCCTCGAGCGGCACGCCGAGCTCTTCCGCGCCCTTGCGCACATCGTCGCGGTTGACGCCGCGCGCGAACGCCTTGTCCTTCAACCGCCGCTTCACCGAATCCACTTCCAGGTCAAGGATGCTTTTCGACGGGCGCACATACGCGCAAGCGGTAAGAAACCCCGCCAGCTCGTCGCACGCAAACAGCACGTGCTCGAGCGGCGACTGCCGCGGCACATTGCAATAGTCCGCGTGTGAAAGTATGGCGCGGACGATCTCCTCCGAATAGCCCTGCTCGCGCAGAATCCTGGCGCCCTCCGCGGGATGCTCCTTGTCCGCGGCATGCGCGTCATTGGGCCAGCGCTCGTAATCGAAATCGTGCAGCAGCGCCGCAAGCCCCCACGTCTCCTCGTCGGCGCCCTGCTTACGCGCATAAGCCCGCACGCAAGCCTCAACCGCCAGCATGTGCTTGCGCAAGCTCTCCGATTGCGTGTATTCGCAAAGCAGTTTCCAGGCGTCATCCCGCGTCGGCAAGGTAGTGTCCTCCAGGGCGAATGTAGGTGCCGTGCTCTAGTTTATCCTGAGCCTGCCTGCTACAAGCAGGCTTGCCTGCCGCAAGCAATCTTCAAGGGCGCGGCCCGCCGGCGTAGAGTAGCGCACAAACCTGTCCGCGGTCGAAGGCCGCAAGGCGCCCGACGCAGCGTCGCGGCTGGCAGGATCAGCTCGCTTTCGCTTCCTTGGCCTGCAGCAGCCATCTCTTCAAAATCTTCGCGAAATACTCCGGCATTTCATCGAAGGTAAGCCCCATTCCCTGCTTAGGCTCAAAATAGGCCACCTTCGCGCGAGTCTCCAGAAACTCATTCTCCGTGTAGATTTCAACCATCACGTTGGTGCCTTCAGGAAACGGATTGATCATCTCTACGTAGCATCCCTGCAGACTGAGATCTCGGACTTGCGAGGACTTCCGGGCATTTTCTTTTTCGTCGATGATCTCGGCCATGGCCAGGAAGGGATATCTGGGCGCAAGACGCCGTTCGGTTCGCATCGGTATTCCCCTTTTTGGGGGAAGGGTTGCCGCGATACTACCTCCGTTGTTCCCGAGCGCCCTGATAAGTCTCCTCGCCTGCCGCCAAGAAGTAACCGCCGCATCCTCCCGCGTCGGTATCCGAGTGTAGAGGCCGCCCTTTAGGGCGGCCCGCCGCGCGCAACGCAGAACGCCTCGCCAGCCTTGCTGTATCCAATTCGTCATTTTCCAACTCGACCCGGGAGTACCAAATGCCTATGGAGGACGCCGGCGCGCTAGTCCACATTCAGAGACTCGGGCCAGCATTGTGGTCGGCATTTCGCCGTCGTCAGGCTGGCAGCCGCGTTCGCGGAAGGATTCCATGGCCATCGAATGGACCACACTCATCGAAGGCGGCATCCCCATCCTGGGAGGCCTCTACGCAACCGCTCTCGGTCACGGTCTGATAGGCAGCTCATCGTCGCAGCCGGGTCCGATCAAACAGAAGGTTCTGGATCGCTTGCGATGGCTGGGTCCGTTCGTTGTGCTGTTCGGCATATTC
>WNFS01004844.1_pt1 | contig 10289 bp, 13 predicted proteins | sample 5400141 | NCBI WGS metagenome assembly WNFS01 (sample SAMN13153358, study PRJNA577476) | soil metagenome | isolation source: 60 cm saprolite under Madrone tree | place: USA:California | collected 2016-06-14
AACTCCAAACCGACAAAGCCGCTGCCGAGCACGATGAGATGACTTGGAACTTCGTCAAGTTCGAGCGCCTCGATGTGGTTGAGCGGCCGAGCTTCGGCAAGGCCAGGTATGGATTCCAGAGCTGCGCGCGTACCGGTATTGATGATTACGTTGGTTCCGCGCAGCCGACGAGTGGTGCCATTGGGCAACGTGACCTCCAAGGTCTTAGGTGCGATGAATCGGCCGGAGCCAAGAATGAATTCGGCTCCGGTCTTTTTGTAGTTCTCGAGATAGACGTTGTTCCAACCGGATACCATCTTGCGTTTACGCTCGCGGACTACAGACATATTCACGGTGAAGTCCCTTTTGGCTATGCCGAACTCTTCGCTCCTTCGCAAATACGAGGCAACTTTCGCGCTGTGAATGATGTTCTTGCTAGGCATGCAGGCAATGTTTTGGCATGACCCGCCGACGTACTTTCGTTCGATCACCGCGACACGCTGGCCTTGCCCGGCAAAAGTCCAGGCAGCGATAGTTCCTCCCGTACCTCCGCCGAGGATTACGAGGTCATATTCCTCAGGGCTAGTCTTTCTCGGAGACGGGATTGATGAAGCGTTTTCCAGCGTCTTCATGCCACTTTTCCTTTCTCAGCGAGTGGCTCCGCCTTGGCTTGCATGGACTTGACGAGATCCGCCGCCGAGGCACCTTCGAGCGAAAGGCCGTAGCCAATCTCTCTCACGATGCGCTCCTTCAAGGGTTGGATAAAATGTGCCCGCGTGTTGCGGCGAGTAACTTCCAGAGCCTTCAGGTACACCGCTGCCAGTTCGCGTGCGCGAGCGAGGGCCTTGCCATCGCGTACAACCTCGGCGACTACTCCCCATTCGTAAGCGGTCTGCGCCGTCACTGGATGTGGGTTCAGCAGAAACGCTTCCGCTCTTCCCGCCCCGGCGCGATAACTCCAGGTGGTGAAGATTCCATCCCCGGGAACAATGCCACCCGCAAAGTGGGGCAAATCATTGAACGTCGCGCCTTCGCCCGCCACGATCACGTTGGCAAGCAGGGCATATTCGGAGTGCACATGGGCGCGGCCTTCGATCGCAGCGATGACCGGCACCCGGATATTTGCCAAATTCTCGAGGATCTGAACACCCTCGTCGTGCACTTGGCTCCAAACCTCAGGGTCGGCGACGTTGCCAAATGAAGAAAAGTCAATCCCTGGGATGAATTCCTCGCCTGTTCCCGTTAGGATCACGATCTTGTTTTCCCGGTCCTGCGAAATCCGATAAAAGGCGTCGACAAACTCGGTGTGATCCTGTGCCGTGAAGGTTAGCGGACCTCCTTTCGTATTGAACTCAACTACCAGCACGCCCTCGGCGTCTCGGCTCAGCCTCAGGCTGCGGTAAGCGCTGAAATAAGCAGGTTGTGTCGCTTTCATGTCAGTTCTCCATAGAAGTAATCGACAACTCAATTCAATTCCCGGTGCTGTGATCCTGTTTCCCCCGTAAGCTAGCTTCGTTGGGGGTCAGCGGTGCGGCTCCGAAATTGACACTGAAGCGTCTGCACCACACGGAAACCGCGCGGTATTTCGACAAGTCCACGTCAGGCGCGAGAGCATAGTTTTGATCGCCGATGTTGCCCTTGATGGGCCCCAAATCGATGAAGCCGGCGCGCGGCACGCTGGCGTTGTCGGTTGCGTCGTTGGCAGCCACCATATAAATGTGAACGTCGGGACCGTTCGATGTCCTGAAGTTCGTGAAGCGGATCACGCGACTACCGTCGCCAATGCCGTAGACGGTTGCGGTGCCTTGGGTAGGGTGTAAAACACTATGGAACGTTCCCGATTCAAGGGGCTGTGGAGCCGAACCACTGTTCGCGGCCGGGAGTTTCTCATCGACGTATTCATTGACGAAAAGCCGCTCGGGCCGAAATGCATACCAGGCGACAAACACTGCGATTAGCAGAACGGGGACCACAATCTTCCAGATCTTGTTTTTCATTACCGTATCTCCTTTTTACTCAGAAATTCTGGGTTCCTGCGCGTCGATACCCGCAGTGAAAAATGCAGCGCTTGTCGTTGGCGTGGTAGAGCTTTGCACAATACGGACCTACACCGCTGCGCGCTCGAAGAAAGGCCTCGGCCGCGACTAACATGCCCAGGGTTGGTGCAATGAAATAGAGCCAAAGCGCGTGCCAGTAACTGGCATGAAATGCGGAACCAAAGGTTCGCGCGGGATTCATGCTCATCCCGGACAGAGGAGTCTCGAACGTTATGTAGATCGCATAGAGTGCACCGACAAAAAAGGGCGTGTATCGTGAGAGGATTTCGTGATTCGAGGTGAACAAGACCGTGGCCATCAAACTGAAAGAGATCGCGAGTTCCGCAACAAACGCGGCACCGTTCCCGTACCTGCCTGGTAGAGTCACTGCGTAGCGTACGGACTCGTGACCCGGCGCGCCCCGCAGGATGTAGGTGGCAATTGCGACACCACCGGTGGCGCCGAGGAATTGAGCGGCGCCGTAAAACAGTGCATCCCAAAAGTCCACCTTGCCCAACCTATAAAAAGTAAAGGTGATTGCTGGGTTGAAATGGCCGCCAGACTGTCTACCCCAAGGGGTCATAACTATTGCGATTACCGTGGCGCCCACGGCTGCTCCCATAAATGCCCGACGAAGGATGCCGCTAGGAATAATGTGTCGGATGGGCGAAGCCGGATGTTGTAATAAGGTCGCAAAGAAACAAGTCACGAACATATACAAACCCATCTCGGCAACCTCCATCAGATACTCTGGCCAATGAAGACGTAAGCTGGCAATGGCGTTCAGTGCTTCCCTCCTGGGCAGGGCATTTCGACATTTCTCGTCGACACTGCTGATTGGTCGCTTGACCACCAATTCGTTGGCAGCGCATTCGATTTGGGATGGCGATGTCTGTTCCAACAGTAGCGCTCCGAGATTCGAAGTAAGCGTCGATCAGGTGTGCTGGAGCTGCGCGGCGGCTGCTGGAGAAGATTCTTTGGCGGACTGCGACACTCTCAGAACATCCTGCCGCAGCAAATACGCAGATACAGCCAAGAGAACGAGATCCTTCAAGAGAAAAGCAACGGTCTCGGTCATCGCTGGAAACCCGCCGGCAGAGGCCGCCCAGCCGCCCGGTATAAATGGAATGATCGTGATGGTTGAAACAAACGAAAAGCATGAACCGAGGGCGCCGAGAATTCCCAACTTTTTGTTCCAGAAGCCTAAGAACAAGAGCCCGCCAAACAACCATTCCGCTACCCCTAAGAAGTAAGTGGCCCCCCGAATGCCAAAAACGGGATACATCCAGGAGATCAGAGGGCCGTTGCTGATGTAGGGGATCAGTGCCTGCGCCTCGTAGTCAAACCATTTCTGATATCCAAAAAACAAGAAGATGATCACCATCGAAGCGCGAACGAAATGGTAATCAAGGTCCTCCTTAAGGATGCCGAGCTTAACTAATATTTTTGTGACGAAGGTCATTGGTTCTCCTCTCGCTGCAAAAGAAATCATCGTGCCGTAAAGAGTCCAGCCGCGTTGCGTGTGCCTATGCAAGGTTGTGTTGCCGACCCTCGCGTGGCTACTCAGCACATATGAGCAACTGAAGTTCCATCGCAATTGCAGTTGGATGATTGGGCTGCCGCCTCAGATTCAAGGCATAGCTTCGTCGCGAACCTCGTGGGCTGAGACATCACCGGTTCTTCAAATCGCAAGGAGCCCTCCACGTTGACATATTGACTGTCGCGGGCTATGTCGACGGTGTTTTCGCCATGTTGACACCTCATTTCAACGGCCCTGATCTTGAAGTGAGCGAAGTCGCTTCCGTACGCATGCGAGCGAGCCTGGCGCCAAGCAACAGGCCTATCCCCGTGGCAATTTCGAGGAGAACTACATTGGCGCCGCGCGCGGCGGCCGTTTCAAGAAATACTTTTATCAACAAGTTGACTTCACGCAGACTACGCACCGCGTTCGGTTGGCGTTCAGATAAGAATGTCGCATGGCAGAATGGGAGGAATTCATTGCGGCAACTGGGAGGGAGGTGTTAAGGCCGCACATCGGTGTTGACCATGAACACCTCCTGGGGTCTACGGGGCGACAACACTCAAAGCCACAAACACGACGGGAACACCGTGTTTCGAAGAAACTTCAGCCTCCGTACAAGTTCGTCGCGGAGTCACTTCCACCAATCACGGGACATGCAGCAAACTCTCGAAACGACTCGCGCCCCTTTAGCAACGTATTCGGAGTCTTCCTTTTCAGCAGTACGACGCTTTGCGCCTTTGTACCGCCCCCGTTTTCTCCGGGTTCCGTAACACACACGTAGATTCCTGAGGATTTCTGGTCGAGAACCTTGATCGCCAACCTCCTTACTCCACCCGCCGCCTCGATGATGGCTTCGTTTTCGTCTATCCTCTGCGCTGTGAATCCGTAATCCTGAAGTGTCTTCTTTCCTTTTTCCTTCTTCGGCCGGAACTCGGATGGCAGTGAAGTCAAATCCAGTTTCTCGACCACGAACGCCGCCACGTTTTCTTTGGGATATGCGGCCTCATTCCCGGCCACCGCCAACGGCGAGTATGAGAGCGCCACAACCGCCAGCAGAACTTTAGTTTTCATTTTTCATGCTCCTCTTTTTTCATTGGATTTCTTCGGATCTTTTTTTGCAAACGCCGCCAGTGCTTTTTTTTGCCCCAGCCGCGTTCGTTATGACCAGGCAATGTTGCGTTGGCAGCCGTTGCATGACTACTCAGCACAAATTAGCAACTGACGCTCCAACGCAATCACACGCAGGAAATTTGACCGTCGCTCGTTCTGCTTTGAATTCAAGGGGATAGCTTTGCCGTGAGACCAGAAGACGTGCGGCGCGAAAAGTGCCTCTGCTTGTGCAGCGCCGTCAGCGTTGACATATTGACTGTCGCGACGTTATGTCGACGGTGTTTCGCCATGTCGACACTGCGTTTTATCGGGTCTTGGGTTCATGCAAACCAGAACCCCATCTCTGTATGCATGCGAAATGAGCCGCTTTTCCCACTGCCTCTCGCTCCAGCACACTTTGGCATGACGAATGCTTCCTCAGGTTCTCGCCGGCGAAATGCCAGGAGAGGCGCTATGCCAATGATTCAAAAACGAACCGCGAGCGGAGGACCAATGACTACTGATCCGATTCATCTTTTCGATCCGGGCCCAAAAGGACCCGTAGGGGAGCCTGCGCGGCCCGTTCGTCTGGCTCCAACGACACAGAACGATGTTTCTCTAAACGCGCTGCTCGAGACCGGCACGACATGGAACGTACGAAGGAGCCCTCTTGAATGGGCCGCCGCGACAGGTTTGCACGTTGTGATTCTCGCGACGTTGGTCATCGTTCCGTTATACACAACGGGGACAATACAACTGGCCAAGTACGAAGACACTCCCTTGGTGGCCCCGCCTGCTCCGGTGCCCCCACCCCCACCACCGGCGGGGCGAGCGGTAGCTCCGCACGTATCACCTACGCGGCCGAAGCTCACGTACACGCAGCGAAAACTAACTGCTCAAGCCTCGATTCCCAAGACGGTCTCTCTGGATAGCGCAGCTGCCGCGCCGGACTTGGGAGGTGTCGTGGGTGGCGTCGCTGGAGGGGTGGCTGGGGGACAACTTGGCGGCGCACTCGGCGGAGCGTTCGGCAGCACAGGGACAGCAGCTCCGCCTCCTCCTTCGCAGCCGCAACCAACAAAGCGACTCGTGCGCGTTAAGTCCTTGCTCAAGCCCCCGCGTCAAACGTATTCCGTCGATCCAGAGTATCCGCCGCTGGCCTTCCAAACACGCATCTCCGGCACAGTGGTGATCGACGCGGTTATCGACGAGCGAGGGAATGTGGTTCAAGCAAGCGTTGTGAGCGGGCATCCGCTGCTGATAGCTGCGGCGTTGAGGGCCGTGCAGCAGTGGAAGTACGAGCCAACTTCTCTGAACGGCCAACCGGTTTCGGTTGAGTTACAGGTACAGGTGTCCTTCCATCCTAAGTCGTAAGAAGCAAGTTCAACTGTGGCGGAAGTCGTGGCCATCGGCGCTTAGGAAACATCAGTCAGAAAAATCGGTCTTGACCTGAAGAAAGAGTAGGTTATGCCAAAGAAATTTGCAGGAAAAATCGCGGTGGTTACCGGAGGGTCGACGGGCATGGGCCTTGCTACCGCGAAGCGCTTCGTTGAGGAGGGGATGGATCACGTGTTCATTACCGGTCGCCGTAAAGACGCACTGGATGCTGCCGTCGCTGAAATTGCAAAGAACGTGACGGCCGTACAAGGTGACGTTGCCAGCTTATCGGACCTCGACCGCTTATACGACGCAGTGAAGAAGCACCATCGCCCGATCGACATTATCTTTGCTAATGCCGGTTTGGCGAAGCTGGCCCCGTTCGGCACTGTGGATGAGGAATTTTTTGACCTTCACTTCGACGCAAACGTCAGGGGACTCTTCTTCTCGGTGCAGAAAGGCCTCCCTTTGATGAAGGACGGGGGGTCGATCATCCTGACTGGATCGATTGCGGACATCAAAGGCTTTCCCGCCATGAGTGTGTACAGCGCTACGAAGGCGGCCGTTCGCTCCTTCGCCAGGACCTGGACAAACGATCTGCGGGACCGTCGTATCCGCGTGAATGTCCTCAGCCCTGGCCATATCGACACTCCGATCATGGAAAGCCTCCAGCAGGGCGAAGCGCTCACAAAGATGAAGAAAGAGATGGAGAGCAATGTTCCGCTTGGCAGGTTGGGAGACTCGGATGAGATCGCAAGAGCTGTTTCATTCCTCGCGTCCGATGAGGCCAGTTATGTCTCGGGCACAGAGTTTTACGTCGATGGCGGCGTGGCCCAAATCTAAGCTCTGCAAACGGCGGTGACTTTTGGCCTCGGAAATGACGAAATAGGCAGCACGATGATTGAATTTTTCCTTTGGGGAGCCTTGATACTTGGGCAAGCCTTGTATTGGTCTCTTTTGAGGTGCCAAACTGAGGTCGTCTCTGACGAATACTGGAAAGCGCACTCGCTGAGGTTCCGAATCACGAGAGTGGCATCTCATTGAATCATCTTGTCATCCGCTAATGAATAAATCAAACACGCAAGAGGGTTTAAATGGCGATCTACATAATGGCGGCAGTCTTGGTGATCTTGGCATGTCTGATCATTGTTGGGAACGGCAGTGACATCGGCCCGAGGTATCGCCGCTGAAATGAAGCTCACCCGCGCTGACCATTGGAGGACGCGCAAACTTCCGTCGATGGCGGCGTGGCCCAAAATGTAAGCCCTGCAAATGGCGATATCTTGCGGTCTCGAAACGGAAAAGGGGGAAAACAATGGCAAGTCTTCAGTCTCGTTTAGATGAATTCAAGAAGGCATTTGAAAGGGCTAAGGTTCTATAGAATCCTGAACACGACTGCTCAAAAGAAAAAGGTCGTCACGCCGAACAAGGTGCTCGTCGCCGGCGCAGGACTGCTGGGTGTTGCCGCAATCGAGAAGTTTCTTTCGGCGGGCTGGGATGTGGTCGGCGTCTCACTCCGCAAGCCCAAGCTGCCCAGCGGTCGGGATATTCAGTTTCTGTCGGTCGATCTGCGGGACGAGAAAGCGGCCCGCGCCGCGTTCGAGCCGCTGACTGACATCACTCACATCGCCTACACGGCTATACACGAGAAGCCCGAGCTCGTCGCTGGCTGGTCAAGCAAGGAACAGATCGAGACCAATAACGCCATGCTCCGCAACGTCGTGGAACCGATCGTGCGCACCGCCTCCAATTTCCAGCACATCAGCATTCTGCAGGGAACGAAGATCTACGGCGTCCACCTGCACCCGATCCCCATCCCGGCCCGCGAACGTGATGCCCGTAAGGACCACGAGAACTTTTTCTTTGACCACCAAGACTATGTGAGTGATATGGGCGCCGAGCACGGATTCAACTACACGGCACTCCGTCCGCAGCTCGTCATCGGGCCCACCCCGGGCGCGTTGAACGTTGTCCCTGCTATCGGCGTGTACGCGGCAATCCGCCGCGAGAAGGGGGAACCGTTCAGTTTTCCTGGCGGTCCGTCGTTCGTCTGGGAAGCCGCCGACGCAGACCTCGTCGCGGACGTGATGGTGTGGGCTGCGCAGTCACCTCAGGCGGCGAACAAGGCGTTCAACATCACTAACGGCGACGTATTCGAGTGGCGCAATTTGTGGCCGGCCCTGGCCGAAACTCTCGGTGTCGAAACCGGACCGGACATGCCAATGAGCGTGGCAGCCTACCTCGAGGAAAACGCGGATGTCTGGGACCAGATCGTCTCGAAGTACGATCTTCGCTCGCGGAACCTGCGAGAGCTGGTTGGCCACGGGGACCAGCACGCGGATTTCGCGTTCGCCTACGGCGCCCCGGAAGGACCTCGAGCCTTCGTGAGCACCATCAAGCTGCGCCAGGCCGGGTTCACAAGGACGATTGACACCGAGGACTCGTTCCGTAACGGGCTGCAGTCCCTGGTCGACCACAAGCTCCTGCCGCCCGCCGCGAAGTAATCGCGGCTGAAATTTAGCTGTCATCTGGGTGACATTGTGGCGACAGCACCACACCAAACGATACAGATTGACCCGATTGGAGACTGTGCGCTTTCGGCTTTCAACCGAAGGGTTGGTGTTATTCAAGGGTTGGCAACCGGTGAAAGTATTTCCCTGTTCCTTCGCTGAGGGGGAAATTGGGGGGACCTCATGCATGCGGAGCCACATTTCAGTACATGGTGCCACTACCAAATATTTGTCTAACTCGTTTGTTTTCAAAAAGTAGATTGAAAAGGAAGGACTTCCAAGAGATAGCCCGGCTGGCTTGGGCGCAGGAGGTCCCGAGTTCAAATCTCGGCGCCCCGACCAATCTATGTTTTTTGTTTCCCACCACTTAGAGACGCATGCATTTTTGTTGAAGCCCTTGTGAATTTCTCTTAGGCAGGAGGTCGGTCTTTGCAAATCATTCAATCTCCATGACTTCGCTGTACTGTGAGCAGGCAAGAATTCAAGGAGGCAGGAGTGCCATTCAGAAATTATTGAATTGACGCAACTTAGAAAGAGCTCATGGGTGAGTGAGGGAAAACTGGGGGGACCTTGCGCACTTTTCGTTCATCATTCTGGTCACAAGGACGCGGGGGCGGACCTTGAGGTGGAACTCGATTTCGGTCGCGACGTCAGCGGAGCGGTCGAAACCGAAATATTGCACGCGCTGGCACCAGACAGCCGCGAAGCGCACATCACAACCTCAACGAAAACCGACTCGCTCAAGCAGGGCAAGTGTTCCGTCATTATTTCCCGTGCAGCAGGATTACGCCTGACGCTGACTTGAGACGCAGGCACATTCCATTCATCTGTGGGCCTGCTTGAAATCGAAGTAAGCGAGGTTCATGTTGCCGCGGGTCAATATGTGTACGGTGAGAACGTTCTTGCCCTTGCTGAGAGGAACTTTGAAAAGTTGCGAAGCCAGGTTCCAATGGTGCCATTGACGCCAGGCCAGCGGGTCTGCAGGATCATATGTTGAAGCGATCTCCAGGGGCCCTGTCGCATCCTTTCCATTCACATCGACGGATATTGTTCCGCCACGATTCGATGTGTACAGGAAATCGGCCGCGTATGTTCCCGCGTGTGTCACATCTACCGTGATGTTGAACCACTCTCCGGGTTCGCTCCAGCCAACATAGAGCAGGTCTGCAGGAGGAACAACCTTGTCGAAGGGGTTGTCGTCAATCGGATCTGGCGTGCGGTGAAACTTCGTGTAGGAAGTATCCACTCCCTCCTGGATACGAAATTCGTTGAGGTAGGTCCCATCGGCCCGGTTCAACTCTCCGCTGCCGTGATTCTGTGGATCGCTGTCGTGATACGCGACCCCTTCGCCGCCCAGGTCATAGTAAGCACACAATACTCGTCCCGGTATTTTTTGTGCGCCGCCCTGATAGCGGCTGTCGTGATAAGGCAGGCCTTTGTACTGGCTCAAGAATGATTGGGAAAACGCAATCGCCGGTAGCATCAATGCCGCTACGAAGCATAAGGAAAACGCTCTCCGGCTCATCCTGCCTCCCTGAGTACCGATAACCTATCTGCAGTTGCGCAACTCCGCCAATCACCGGCAGCGACGGCTCAAGTATGTTCCGCACTTCAGACTTGGAAAAGTTCGATCCCGTGCGCTTTTCCGAGATTGCGCGAGTACTTCTTATCTGTCCCATTGTTCCAATGTTCGTGTACGCCAAGGCTGCGGCATCGGATGCCGTCGCGTTCAGGATCATAGAAAGTCTTCGAAGGTGGGTCATTCGCCAGGGCAGATTC
>WNFS01046476.1_pt1 | contig 10287 bp, 7 predicted proteins | sample 5400141 | NCBI WGS metagenome assembly WNFS01 (sample SAMN13153358, study PRJNA577476) | soil metagenome | isolation source: 60 cm saprolite under Madrone tree | place: USA:California | collected 2016-06-14
CGCTCCACTGGATCAAGGTGGCTTCCGAGATCTGGCACCCACAGATCGAAGCGAGCGCCTCGCAGGTGCGAGCGGTTGGCAGCAATTGCCCCTGGTGCAGATACACGGCCAACGCCTGCATGTTGGGACCATATTGGACTGGCGCGCTGACCGAAGCGGGAAAGCTGCCCAGGCTGGTGGTGTGACAGTTTGGGCAACAGATGGCTTCGATCTGATGCTCTTGTGAAAGCCGGGCGGATTTCAGGCAAGTCCAGGACTTGACGGCGTTCTGCCACACTGCCTGGGACAGCACTGAGATCCTCATGGCACTGGCTGCAGACTTCGGGACGGTGACGCACCACTTCATCTGGCTGCTCCACCAGCGCGAGCGTATGCCCAGGGTGGCCCGTCTGACCTCCTGGACGCTTTCCGCTCGGACGACGAGTACTGCGTGGCAGACGCGCCAGTCCATCAGAAGAGGGCGGCTTACTGCTCGTTCGACTGTCTTGTGCCAATCGGTCTTCGAGGTCTTTGATCCGGGCATTTGCCTGGGCCAATTGCTCTTTCAACGGGAGCAGTTCAGCTACCAACGCTTTGAGGGTGCGATTTTCTTCTCGAAGGGCTTGTAGTTCTTCTTCTTGCGTCATGGTGGTACTTTAACTGATTTCCTCTCCTTTGGCAAGTCTGGAGGAGACCTGGAGACCTGAGTAGTTACGAAAAATTACAGAAAGGGAATAGCAAACTAAGACAACTTGACCTAACTATCGATGGGGTTCTTGAGCACTGTGTATTGGGACTTAACACTTGGTCCAAAAGTTCCTCACGATCAGGATCACCCCTGGTGTTCTGAAACCGCTTGAATAGGTGGTGTAGCCCAAAGCTTGCGGGACATCTTTCCTACGGACTGACCCAGGTATTAAGGATCATCATGAGGTTCAGTTGGTGTCCCAAGTGCAGTATCAAAAACAGCAGTGGATAAAATATTAGGATTGCATCCAGGTTTACACAATCGCTCAGCTTTGCACTATGCTATAGATCAGTCGGTAAGGAAATAAGTTAGTACAACACTCATATGAAAGGAAACAGAAACAATGTCGCTCACCTCTCATCTTAGGGATCCAAATAGCCCAATTGGACAGTTTATCAGTCAGCGATTTTCTCAGACTTCCTCTTTAACAAAAGTGACCAATAAGCGGTTACGAGACCTGAGTACCACCAATCCAGGCTTTCCAACTTGGGTATATAGTCATCTTGGTATGGCTATTGACTATCGTATTCGCTACAGCTTTGCCATCACACCAAGTCGTCACCTAATAGCGTGGTATGGCGCACCTGAACTTGCAGTGAAGCTGTGGGATAGTGATGACGATGTTCCTTTTGATTGGAGTGATATACCAGAAGGAATGGGGATTCCTATGCCGCTAGGTTCAAACGGCCTTTTCGATGAGGTTGCTCAGGGTCCCTATCCCTTGAAGCTCATCATCTCTTTCTTTGATAGTCTTGATGCGACCCTCCAGGCTATCCAACCCGTTGGACGACGACTAGAATTGGCAGAAGAACGGGTTTTGGCGCGGTACTGTTTTGTGTTAGGACTTTTTGAAGAAATATATCGGTCAAACCGGTACTTAGACGGTCCACTCCTAGTTCCTGCCCCGAGAAAGAATGTGGATGAACTGTTGGCTATACCTGAAGATGCTTGGGTAGATGATCTTTGTGCATTATCCCGCTTATTCTACGACAAACACTCTCATCTTTTATCACTACCCTTCACATTGAATCCCACTTTTGTAGGGAGCGGTGATGTGGGAGGAGCAGATGCAGACCTTATTGTAAACGGGTGCCTAATTGAGATTAAGACAACAATAGGGCCAAAAGTTGATGCTAAGCATTTACGACAACTCGTAGGTTATGTGCTGCTTGATTATGACGATGCACGTCATATTGAGTCAGTGGGCATTTACATGGCCCGGCAAGGGGAATTATTCACATGGCCAATCGCCGACTTCTTGTGCCAACTCACGGGAGATAACACAATCTCTTTAACTCAACTTCGTCAAGAGTTTCGCGCACTGTTCCAAACTAAGCAGTCAAGACGGCGCTAAACATTAAGGATGTTTGCCTGTGAACAGGAGTTATTTTTTTATGCAACCATAACTCGCGCCCGACATGGTACAGCAGCTGAATCCAAACAGAAGAGAACCATGTTGTGTATATAGTACAGAGGAGAAAAACCCGTTGGTCAGGTCTGAAGTGGTTTTAGCCCCTTATTAAACTGTCTTCGTTTGCAATCTATATTCTTCTAACTCACGGCTCAAAAGAGATGTCGTAGGATCGTCTGCCCGAAATAGCTCCATTACCCTTGGATTACGTAAACGGGAAGTTAGCCATCGACTACGCCAATTTTCCACAAGTAGATCGAAAGGTAGATCATAGAAGTTAAGTTCTTGATCTTCCCCGCATAGAAATGCTTGTGCATTTTGAGCCAACGGCGCAACGTAGACAGATCGCGGTTGCTCATGGGCTGGTGCATGCCTTTGCCCAAATCTATGTCGGTGGTAGGCAGTATACACGCGGAGACGATAAGAACGCCCTGTCCCCCATCCCTTGGGAATAGGTTTACCAACATCTTTAAGGTACTGCTCCATCTCAAGAAATTCAGCTTCGGTAACATGAGCGTTGCCAAATCCAGCTGTATATCCGACCAATTGATACGCGAGGCGTTCACCAACTTTAAGACGGTTATACTGAACACTCGAACCGTATAAGCTTGTTGTGGTGATGAGAGCTAACCGACCCTCTTTTAAACCTGAAGGTGTTTCCACTGCATAAAATTTATCCCAATAATCCTTACGGACATCATCTGAAAGCATTGAAAGGCATATCATTTTGCCCGCTGTTAAATGATTGTAAGGAGGAATTGCCATTGACACCGTAAGATCCATGCAGCAAAGAAGCTTGCGTCGCTTGAGATCAGTATGTTCTGGATACTGCCAACCAATCCACTGATCCCGCGGTTTATTTATGAGGACCGGTGAAGAGAGAGAAATGACACCCATTATAGGCTTATTTGGCTGTCCTTCGTCTCTTAGCAGATAACGCAACAACCGACCGCAACCTCTATTGTAAGGTATGGAACCTTTTAATCGACAATACCGCCAGATTGCGTGTTGGCGTTCTGTTCTTACAAGCTCAAGTTTGGGCTGTATCCTTGCAACGTTAACATCGCTGCCATGGATAAAATATTCTTGTATCCAGGATTCTGTGCGCCGTATCCAGTCAATTTGCTGCTCTAACAATTCAAAGCGATGAGGCGCTAGATTCTCCTGTACTGCTTTGTGATAAGCTTCAATTGGTATTTGCAATCGTTGAAGTGCTGGATTGTGCATCTATCCTCCATTTTCTTTTCGTTCAGCTACCTTCGTGACATTTCTATCAATAAGAATCCCTCCACCAGAATGCTCAATTGTACCCATGCTCGCAACCAAGAGAGTCTATAAAGTTTGTCCAGAATATTCATTTCCAGTATTGCTATCTCCATCCATCCATTTTCTGGCTATCTCCTCTTGCACTTGTAGCATCATTTCAGCATACATAGATATTTTGCGTCATATGAAAATGACCCCATCAGAACAAGGATACACTTTCATGTACCGGACTTCATACACTAAAGACTCTCCAAATGAAGATAACATCTTGAAGTAATCCCCTTAGAAGTTTTAGAGTTTTTCTCGTTTCGCAAGTTAGGTAGCCTCCAAGATTTCAAACAACCCAAAAGAGTATTTTTCGCGTTCTCACCATTAACTTCGAGAGAAGGGATAGAGAAGTCACAGTTTGAATACTAACATATTTCAGATCAATATGCCAGTATTTTCATTTGAGGTATGCATTTTTCAAAACGAGGAAAAGAGCCAGCACGGGTATTTTTGTGCAACGCACTCAAAGGGGAAAATAGCCCATTTGGTTCTCCTCTTGAAACATATGCTCCAACAGGCTACACTATGGGGACTGTAAATCTCTTCTCTGAGAGAAGAACCCTGCCAAGAAATAACAGCGTAAGCGAGGAAGAGACCGTGAATGAACCCAAAGGCGAAGTATGACTGAGCAGCACGATGAGGAAGATGATATCTATCAACAGATCATAGGCTACTTCGATCACCAGGTGCTTGCGTCATATAGGAGTGAGCCAGACAGGTATGTCCTCGAGACCGATCATTTTGAAGGTCAGCTGCGGGTGGTCGGTGATGGTGGGGTCACTGAGATAGCCGAACACATTGACATAAGATTCGGTTACCGCACGCGTGCGAGCGGCGACCTTGCTTTGGTCGTCTACCTGCCGGATCTTTATCAGAGATCGCCTGCATACGTTCAACGATGGATCACCTATCAGCTAGCAAATCCCGAGTGGATCACCGAACCCGACAATCGGTTTGAGATGTGGAAAGCCCGTTATCTGGAGGGAAGCTGGAGCATTGAAAATGGGCCGCGTTTCCACCTGGAGGATACGGTTGCGACGATCAACGCACTCTGTCTCGAAGTGGTCGGGCAAGCCCTCTTCAAATTTAGGAGCAACCCCGCACTGAACTTCCCGGCTGCACAAAACACTCATGCATATCAGGATGCACACAAAGAACTCTACAGCTATATCATTGACGGACTTGACAAGGAGGCGATCGAACGCATAGCCAAGCATCAAAGCCTGACGATCAAAATACACTCTGATAAAAGTCTGAAGGCCTTAGAGAAGGCATTGCCCACGTTACCATCGAACTCAGCCCTCTGGCCTGCATTGAGGAAGGTAAGCACAGAGCGGCGCAATGCCGGGCATGGAGTACGAGCACCGGCACAGCGGTTTCTGGCCTTCGAGGAATTCACCAACGATCTGGAAGCGGTCGTTACAGGACTTCGAGAGTTGCTTGCAAACCTGGAGAACGTCTTAGGGATGAGCGGCGAGAGAGCCCGTGAGCGACAAGAAGCAAAAGTCCGGTTGCCCCTGATAGACAGGCCACCGATGGGGCACTACTCAATTACCCAGCTTCCGACCATCGTCGGTAAGACGGTGGAGCGGGTCGAGTTCGGCTTCCGCCAACACCTTGATGGTGTCCATGAGAGCGAAGCTATGATTCTGTATTTTACCGATGGTTCTGTTCTTGGGATTGATACAGGGTCAAATGCGACCAACATTGCGGATGATCACGAAGGCCTTCAATCAGATGACTTTCATGTAGATTTTCGGCTACAGTGGGTTCCGCCGCCACAATAGCGGGTAACTACCAGCGCTGCCTGCAACCAGGTGTCATGAGAACGCACATCAGCCTCAGCTTGACATAATCAGTGATTATATTTACCTCACTTCCCTACTCCATGCTCAAAAATATACACAATGGTTCAGTATAACGCACACTGAGTATAGTTATACCTTTCAGCTCGTCGTTTGTGCCATCGTACCTGATATGGGACGTGGTAAAAAACCGTTTAGCCAGCTTAACAACGGATGAAAGACGAGGTCAGCTCATACCAAGTTGCAATGGGCTGCCGAAAACAAACTGATACGCCTGTCTCGCTGCCTCAGAAACCTGTGCCCAGTCAGGAAGATGGAGTACATCCGCTTCGAGCACTTCCCGTGCTTCTGTGGGCAGCTCGAAATCTGGTCGACAGAGTTTGACGATGATATAGCCCGCCACGAAAGTCTCAATGAATAGACCCGTCACTATTGCTACCGCATGGCCCACATAGATGGGTCCATTACTCTGCCAGAGACTGGTATTATTAAACAGTGGCCGCCCGTGTGAATACTTACTGAGCTTTTGATACAACTGGCGCACCCAGCCTCCTGGATACGCCTGACTACGATGGGCTTGGTCTACGAAGCCAAAGTGGACCGCATGAACGAGATGATCGTGGAGCTTCTTCGTTTCCGGAGCACCGTGCAAGCCCATAGCAACCTCATTGAATTTCACCTCGACATTCCCATCTAACCAGTTCTGTAATATGTTACCTTGTGCCGTGAGTTGACAATAGGCACCGATACTCACCGAGTCAAGGATGATCCGTAGGGAGTCGATCGCCTGACGGTAAAATCCCACGAGCATGTTGTAGAGAGATGCGTCTGGTTCGTTAATAACTTCGATCATTGCCAGCCCAATGGGATCAGGGTGTTCACTATCTCCCACACATACCGGCCACGTACCGCCTAGTTGATTCAGAATGTCAAGCAGCGTTCCGTGCCGGTTCGAGGTGCGCACAGCCACCTCATCGGGCAACACCGTGAGATGGAGCCAAGTATCCTCCGGGATCAAGTCTGATGGTGGTGGCTCCGGCGTACCCGAAGATAAAGCATAATCATCCGGCTCCAACACGGTGCGGACAGCGCGAAAATCGTCCAAGGGCATATGCTTCGACATTGCCACGTCCTTTCAGTCAATATCACCTTCACACCTGAGATTTTCCCCTATAGTGCACAATACCCGATTTGCGACGACAATGGGAATGACTTTCTTGCAGGCTGATCTCACAGGGGGCAAATCTCAGTAAGTATTTTGTATTGTTACTGACCGATCTGTAATTTCTCTCTTCTGCTAAAAAGCGGCTGGATGCAATAGGCCGCCATTCTCCAATTATTGCGGAGTATAGCACGTACATATGTTCTTGTCTACCATCATGGCTATTTTTTGGGGCACGAGATCGTTGGAGCGAAGCGGTTTTCTTATTCAGACTTGGAATTCATGCGCAGCAAGGGCTGGCATTATAATACCAGATGTACCAATTTTGGAGTTTAGACTAAATTCTTGCGAAGTAAGGCGGGAGGCCATGCGAACCACATTTTGTGAAAATCGCATGATCCCAGTCTATAAGCCGCTTGAAGCGAAATTAGTCTAAACATCAATACCAATTGGAGGAGGCTGCATTCAGCAACGCCACCTCCATGTACGCGCCGAAAATGCCGTCCGCGACCGTGAGCCCATAAGCGGCAATCGCATCCTTGAAGCGCTCAACCAGTGGCTCGGCTAATGTGGGGGGCGCAGCCTCGGTAAAGCTGGGACGGCGGCCCCTGCGCGTATCGGCATAGAGCGTGAACTGTGAGACAACTAGAACTTCACCGCCGATATCGAGAAGAGAACGGTTCATCTTGCCTTGCTCGTCGCCAAAGATGCGCAGGTGGACAATTTTATCGGCCAGGGTTTTTACTTGAGCCTCGCCGTCGGCCTGTCCTACTCCAAGGAGCACTAGAAGCCCCTGACCTATGTGGCCGACGATGTGCTCGTCAACTGTGACGCTGGCATGGCTTACTCGCTGTAATAACGCTCTCATAGTACAGACCTACATAAACTCATCGGGGTAATACCTCCAGCTTCTTGTTTTCTCTAGTTTAGCACTAGTAAAGGAGTATAGGCAATGGCAGGCCAGAACCAGAAGCACACAGGAAAGCACCGATATACAGGCAGGAATACGGATACAAGTCAGTCACCTCCCCCGCGATGCCCAGCTGGCCCGCGCGCTGCTGGTGGGCCAGCACGCCGTGGGAGCCAGACCTGGGCAGCGTGCTAGGGGCTGTCCACGGCAGCATCCTCAATTGCTCCCAACGCACGCAAGGTCGCCTTCTGCACCTCGGTTAGTCCTCTGATCCCAGTGATATTCAGGCGCTCGTAAGGCCGGTCGCGTCGCAGCGTGCGGAGAGGCTCGCCACTGTGCAGGTCCCAGAGCGCGACGGCCCCATCATCCCCGCAACTGGCCAGAATGCTCCCATCGGGACTCACCTTGAGCGCCTGGACGGTCCCCTGATGCGCTTCTCGCACCCGCACGCACTCCCCGCTCTGCACCTCCCACCAGCGCAACCTGCCGTCACTGCCTCCACTGACCAGCAGCTCTCCACTGGAAGCCCAGGTCAGCGCAGAGACCACCCCTGGATGCCCCGCAAAGGCGTGCACACGCTGCCCGCTGTGGGCATCCCACACGAAGAGCTCCCCGCCCTCTCTGCCACTACCACCGGAGGTCAGCCGCATCCCATCGGGGCCCCAGGCCACGCTCGTGACGGCCCCGTGATGCCCCACCAGCCGCAGCAGCTGCGTGCCATCAGAGGCGTCCCACAGGTAGACGTGGCCATCATCGCCCCCGCCGACCACCCGCGTGCCATCCGGGCTCCAGGCCAGGCGACGGATCCAGGTCGCGTGCGCCTCCCCGACCCAACGGCGGCAGCGTGCTGTCACATCCCACACCTGCACTCCACGCCGATAGGTTCCGCAGGCCAGCAGTTGCCCGTCTGGACTCCACGCCACGCCATAGAAGAGGGTGTCAGCAGAGTCGCGGTCCCGGAGAACCTCGACCCAGGTGCCGGTGGCGGGGTCCCACAGCCGGATGGCATGATCCCACCCGGAACTGGCCAGCAGGCTTCCATCGGGACTCCACGCGACGCCGTACACGTCCCAGCGATGGCCGCGCAACACCCTGGGCAGCGTCGCACCGGCCACCTCCCAGAGAGTCACCAGGGTATCCGAGCCGCCACTGACCAGCTGCGTGCCTTCCGGACTCCAGTCGAGATCGTAGAGGGAGGCGGTGTAGCCCTGCATGACGCGCAGCGACTCGCCACGCTCCACGTCCCACAGCCGCAGCGTGCCATCGCCACTGCCACTGAGCAGGCTGCGGCTGTCGGGGGTGAAGGCCAGGCTGTTCACCACGGCGCTATGGCCCAGCAGCGCCACCCGAGCGCTGCCCTCCTGGCTATCCCACAGCCGGATCGTGTGGTCAAAGCTGCCACTGGCCAGCGTGCCTCCATCCGGGCTCCAGGCCAGGGTTTGCACCTTCTCCGTATGCCCCACAAGCGTCTGAAGACAGCGTCGGCTTCCCGTCTCCCCGACCTCCCAGAGCTTGACGGTGCCATCCCAGCTCGCGCTGGCGAGCCGGCTGCCATCGGGGGCAAAGGCCAGTCCCCGCACCCAGTTGCTATGCCCCACAAGCGTCTGCACGCAGCGAGCCGGCCCGGTCGGCTGCCGCTCCCACAGCCGGATCGTGCCCGCGACGTCGCCACTGGCAAGCAGGCGCCCATCCGGACTCCAGGCCAGCGAGAAGACTGCACCGGGATGCGGCAACTCCTGCAGGGGGGTGCCGCGCCGGGCATCCCAGAGCCGGACGGTCGCATCAAATCCCCCACTGGCGAGCAGGCTTCCATCCGGCGCAAAGGCCAGACAATTGGGGCCATTCGTCTGCCATCCTGTCCAGAGCAAGGCACGACTTTCGACGTCCCACAGCTTGAGGCTGTTATCAAGGCTCCCGCTGGCAAGCCGGCGTTCGTCCGGGCTGAAGGCGATAGACGTCACAATGTCCGTATGGGCCTGCCAGACCATCTGCAAGGTCTGGCCTGCCTCGCGCCACATCCGCACTTCGCCCCGCTGGCTGGCTGCGGCCCAGTACTGCCCGCTGCGGCTGATGGCCACCGCCCAACTGGCATCAAAGGTCTCGGTAAAGACGCACTCACGCATCATGGCCCCGGACAGCGTCGCGTCTTGCAGCTCGACCCCTTGCAGATACACGCCGCGCAGGGTCAAATGGGACAGGTCCAGCCCACGCAGCTCCCCGCGCAGCAGCGGCCTCCTCGGCCCGCTCGCGCAACGCATCGAGTCCTACGCGCAGCTGCCCCTCCACCTCGGCTCGCCCTTGGTACATGCTCTCGAGGCGCGCGAGCAGCGGGGCGAGCAGCAGCCGCTGCTGCGTCTGCCGCACGTATTCCTTGGCCTGAGCCTGCGAGAGGCCATGCTCACGGAGCCGGAGCAGCCGTCTCTGCCCGATCTCCTGGCTGGCCGTGGTGACGAGCTTCGTGGTCACGTACTCCAGCACCACCGATTGCAAGGTGAAGCTGCCGGCACGCTGCCCCCGCTCGATGAGCGAACGCCGGCGCAGGCCATCCACGGCTTCCAACACCTGGACGTGCGCGAGCGGGGCCACCAGCACCGCGAGCAGGTCATCCAGGGTCACCGGCTCGCGCAGGATCGCCAACCAATACAGCACCGTCTGCTCCAGGGGGGAGAGCCGCGCCCATTGCTCGTCGAGCAGGGCGCTGATGCCGCCAAAGATGGTCGTGCCCCCAGCGAGGAACGGATCGATCGCTCCGCCAAAGAGGTCGGCGACGGTCTCGGCCACGATGTTGAGGGCCAGCGGGTTGCCGGCGTAGATCTCCCGCAGGCGGGTGCGCTCCTCTTGGGAGCCGCTGACCTCGTGCTCGGCCAGCAGCTGCTCGCAGGCCGTGGCCTCCAGCCCGGAGAGGCGCAAGGAGCGCACGAGTGTGCGACTACCCTCCAGGGCGCGCAGGGCGGCGGG
>WNFS01017042.1_pt1 | contig 10284 bp, 9 predicted proteins | sample 5400141 | NCBI WGS metagenome assembly WNFS01 (sample SAMN13153358, study PRJNA577476) | soil metagenome | isolation source: 60 cm saprolite under Madrone tree | place: USA:California | collected 2016-06-14
TCGTCCAGTTGTTTCTGCAGATCCGCTTTGCGCTTTTCCAGTTCTTTCAACTGGGCATTCCTGTCGTGAATGTACGCGATGTTGTCTTTCATGCCCGTGGTTACGTCAAATCCGCCGCTTCCGAATTTTTTGATTTCGTCCTTCTTCTGGGCAATGCGCTCATCGGTTTGCGCGATGGCGTCCAGGATCTGCCGAGACCTCGCGCGCCAGTACTGCTCCGAATTTGGTTCGGATTCGCCATCTGGATCCATTGGCCGCGCTCGGCGCGCCCCTTTCTTTGGCGCCTCGCCCACCACGGATACACCGGGGCCTTTCAGCCCGGACAAATCATCTTCGGTGTACAACTTGGCTTTCGCCGCAGCCGGCTTTTTTGCCTTGGCTTTGCGCGCGGCTTCCGCGAGCGAATCTTCTTCTTTCGGGGGCGGGTCCAAAGTTGCGGGCTGAGCCTGGGATTGCGTTTTAGGTTCTGTGGAGGATTGCTGTGATGACGATGAAGTCGGCTGCGAAGAAGAAGATTGCGCGAATGCCGCGAGCGGCCAAACCATGGCGAGCGAGACGAGGAGAATTCTTGCGAGCAGGGCCGCGCTTTGCGAGGGTGCGTTCGAACGGCAACGGCGCGGCAGGGCCACCAAGCATCGAATCGTTGCTTTGGGTTCGAAGGGATTGATCATGGGTGACTCCGGTTTTCCGCGGGCGACAACAAGACGCTACGCCGGGCCCGTGCCTGGGTCAAGGCGATTCGAATAGGAGCATTCGCGGGAGTCACGTGCATGGAGGAATTGTTTCGCACAAATGCGAGACGACGCGCGTCGGTTTTGCGATTCGAACGGTGGCTTCGAGTTGCTGATGCTTGATGGCGTTTGATAGAGTGCCTATTCACGCATTCGAAAGCCCTGGCCTCTTCGGCGGAGATAATCATGGCGGTTCCGAAATATGCGCTGGACATTCTGGTTTGTCCCGTTTGCAAGACGCGGGTGGAGTTGCTGGACGACGGGTCAGGGCTGAAGTGCATCACTTGCCGCCGGGTCTATCCGGTGCGCGATGAAATTCCCGTGATGATGCCGGAAGAAGCGAAGATCGATCAAGAATAGACGAGCGCGCAACGGAAAAATCAAAGAGACCGCATGCCCACCAACATTGCCGATGCCGTTCCCCGGCTGAAACGATTGATCCCGCGGATGCGCGGCAAGCGCATCGGCGTGCTTGGCGACCTGATGCTGGACCGCTATCTTTGGGGCACGGCCTCGCGGCTTTCGCCGGAAGCGGCCGTTCCGGTGGTGGATTTCGTGGAGCAGAGCGAGTGCCTGGGCGGGGCGGGGAATGTGGCCGCAAACATCGCAACGCTAGGCGCGCGGGTGGAAGCCTTCGGGGTGATCGGCAATGACGAGCCCGGGCGCGCTTTGCAAAAATGTCTGCGCACCGCGAATGTCGCGGACAAAGGCATTATCGCCGATTCGAAACGCGTCACCACGGTGAAAACGCGGATCATCGCGCGGCACCAGCAGGTGGTTCGCGTGGATCACGAACGCCGCGAGCCGCTCCGCGCGGAAACCCAGGAAAAACTTTTGCGGCTGCTTTTTGCCGCGCTCAAGAAAATTGACGTACTGGTGCTTTCCGATTACGACAAAGGCCTGATCACCGACGATTTCGCCGATCGTGTTCTGAGCGCCGCGCATCAATTGCACGTTCCCGTTTTCGTGAAGCCGAAGACCTCCCGGCTATACGCGTATCGCGGCGCGCGGGCCATCGTGTGCAATGCCAAGGAAGCGGGTTTCTATGTCACGCGCTCGCTCGCAGACGAGAAGTCGGTGGAAGAGGCCGGCCTCGCGTTGCTCGCGCATTTCGGCTGCGGCGCGGTGGTGATCACGCGCGGTGAAAAAGGGATGAGCGTATTTGAGGAGTCCTCGCCGCGCCATCTGCAGGTTCCGGCGACGAGTTTTGAAGTGACGTATGCGCGCGTTGGCCAGCCGGGGATCGAACGCGGGGCCACCGGACGGCAAGTCTTCGATGTCACCGGAGCCGGGGACACGGTTCTCAGCGTTCTGGCCCTTGCCGTAGCAGCCGGGGCATCGCTGGCCGACGCTGCCATGCTTGCCAATACCGCAGCCGGCGTCGTTGTGGGCAAGCTCGGCACCGCCAGTGTAAGCCCGCAAGAGCTGATTCACGCGCTCAACGATATCCGCCGTTAATTTGCGCGAAGCCGCAGACCTGCAAGTAAATTCGAATGTTCTACTCGTGCAAAACTATCGTCAACAATGACTTATTGACCTTGATCTTGCCGTTGTACTCGATGAAGCCAAGTTTCCTGAACTAGTTCATGAAGAAATTCACGCGTGAACGAGTGGTTCCGATCATCTCCGCCAGGGTCTCCTGGGAAACTTTCGGCAGCACGCGCTCCGGCTGATCTTGTTTTCCATAGCGTGCGAGAAGCAGAAATGACTATATTCCGGATGTTACTTGTGATTCGGGACGCCGCTGTGGACTCTCTGACAATCGTCAGCGGCAGCGGCTCAGTCGTGCACGACAACGCTTAAGAGCGAGCTGTCGATTTCAAGATCTTCTGAATTATCAAGGAAGCCAAAGTCCACAAACCCTTACCTCAGCAGGAAATGAACAAAGGTGAGTTTTGGCCGCGCAATCGAGTAGATGGCAGCTTGAGTCAGTCGTGCAGCACGACGCTCAAAAGAGAAGTGTTGATTTGAAGACCGCCGTTGTACCTGATAAAACCCAGCTTCCTGAACTTGTTCATGAAAAAATTGACCCGTGAGCGTGTTGTACCGACCATCTCGGCCAGCGTTTCTTGGGATACTTTGGGGAGCAATCCGTGGGGCTGGTCTTCTTTGCCGTAACGGGCAAGCAGGAGAAGAGTGCGGGCGAGCCGCTTCTCGCTGGAGTTGAATAGCTGGTCGATCAAGTCCTCCTCGATTCGAATGTTCCGTGCCAGCATGAAACTGATGAACCGGTCGGAGAGGGCATGCTGCTCGTGAAGCACGCTGAACATTTCATTCTTCGCGATGACGAGCACTGTGCTGGGTGTAATCGCCGTAGCGGTCCCCATGCGAATGGACTGACCTGCCAAACAGCCTTCACCAAAGAAGTCGCCCGCTCCCAGAATGGCGACGACCGCCTCTTTGCCGGATTCATTAGCGACGGAGAGCTTCACACCGCCTTGTTGTAAGTACATCACACCCTTAGCGGAATCCCCTTGAGAGTAGACGACCGCCCCTCTCTTAAACTGTCTAACCTTTCTCGCCACGCCGGCCGAGTCGAGAAAGGTCTGAGCGTCAAAAGCGACCTGTTTGGCCGGTGCGGTTCTTCGCGGCAATGCTGGCTTTGGCATGATTCGTGGCATGTATTTTAGCACCGGGCCGCACCTGGAAAACAAGATGCAAATGTGTCCGCAATGGTACAGACATGCGCTGCCGGGTCACCTAAACTGTAGTTCGTGGGGGAAGCAAAAAGACCGAAGCGAGAAACAGGACCCAAGCTTTAGCCTGAACCACGCGGAAAATCCGGGTTCCACTTCGTTCCACATTGCCGCATAAGCTCTGGGACCAAAACAGAAACAAGGGTCTCCTGGAGAGGACTTTCCCGATCGATGCGCTGAAGCTGGTTTCTGCAACTTGGATTCTTGCCGCCAGCCCAGCAAAGTGACGCTTACTGCGGTGCTGTTGCTCAAACGTACGGATTGCCATCCGCGATTCAAGAAATTCGCCAAACTTTATTCTGAGGCGATTAGGGAACCGGGAAGCTAAAGGATTTGTCTGCCGCCAGAACCCAAACTTCGACGACTCGGGTCTTGCGGCTTTTTTCCGTGTCGGAGATGTCCGGCATCGGCGAGAAGGGACTGACCTCCACCGAAACCGCAACAGCGTTCGAGCCGGTGGGTGCCTTGGCATGGAGCACCTTGTAGCTCTTCACCGGGCCGTAGTAGCCCTGCGGGCCCCAGTCGGCGAGAAAATCCTTCATCGCGTAACTCGGGCCGGGCTTCCAGAGTTGATAAGCCTGGGCCGTGTCGCCGGTGACCAGCGCATCAAAAAAATGCTCCGCCGCCCTCTTTTCCGGGTAGTAGCGGAACGTGTACCACAGCGCCACAATCGCGACCAGCGCAAGCGCCGCGACGGTGAAGGCCATGGCCCGTGATCTATCTGGTTTATCGGCAGGTGGATCGAGAAGTGACATTCAGTAGTCTCCTGCCCCGCGAGCGTCGGAATCAAACTTGCCGTTGCCTCGGCGCCATCCCTGCGCCGTTCCGCAACAATGAAATCCTAACAGACTCAATGCGTCCGAGTAAAAGGCGGCGAATTGAATTCCGGGAAAGAGGTCTGTGCTTGGTCGCTCAATCACCCAGCCGAGTCACCAACTGCCTTAAAGCGGTTTTAAGCTTCGAGGGCGCCGCCGGAGCCGGCGGGTAGCTCGATCTGATATTTGGTTCGGGCTTTTTCGGTGTGTTGTTCGAGCGCCAATTCAATCAGCTTGTCGATGAGTTCGCGGAAGGGAATGCCGCTGGCTTCCCAAAGTTTTGGATACATGCTGATGGAGGTGAAGCCGGGAATGGTGTTCACCTCATTGAGATAGATTTTGCCGCCTTTTTTCTCCAGGAAGAAATCGACGCGGGCCATGCCGCTTAGTTCGAGGGCGCGAAACGCGGCAACGGCATAGTGCTGGATTTTTTTCACCTGCGCGGGCTTGAGGTTGGCAGGAATTTTGGATCGTGGTTGCCGAGTACGGAGACTTCGATCTCGCGGGCGACCACGCATTCCTCGACGAGGATTTTCATGGCGAATTCTGCGGCAAGATTTAAGGCGGGTGCCAATTCCTCGCGCGAGTGCGCTTTGGTCATGCCGACGGAGGAACCGAGTGTGGCCGGCTTCACGAACACAGGATAGGCAAATTTTTCTTCAATCGCGGTTTGGATGTCCCGGGGATTGCCTTCCCAATCGTGGCGCTGAACGGTGATCCAAGGTACGACGGGGATTTTCGCGACTTGAAGCAAGCGCTTGGCGACGTCCTTATCCATGGCGATCGCAGAGCCAAGTACCCCAGCGCCGACAAAGGGCAAGCCTGCAAGATCGAGCAGGCCTTGAATCGTGCCGTCTTCGCCGAAGGTGCCGTGCATCACGGGAAAGACGACGTCGAGGCGCTGTCCGCCGCCGCTGCCGTCGAGTTTGACGAGCGCGGCGTCGGTGGGGTCGGCGGTCATCATGACGCGTTGCCCGCCCTTCAAGACTTCGGGAAGCATTTTTTGCGCGCCTGCGCCGATGAGCCAGTGGCCTTCCTTGGTGATGCCGATAGGCACGGCTTCGTACTTATCGGGATCGAGGCCGCGAATGACAGATGCGGCGGAGGCCAGAGAGACTTCGTGTTCGCCAGAGCGCCCGCCGAAGAGGATGCCGATGCGGAGCCGTTTCTTGTTGTCAGGGGTCATGGGAGGTTTCAGTTGTCAGTTCTCAGTTATAAGTGAAAAAAGAAGATTGGTGGGGCTGTTGTTTCTTGTGCGGTTCTGAATTGACAACGGAAGGTGTGGGCGCAAGAAGAACCGGGCGTCCCGGTAAAGAGCACCGGGACGCGCAAAGCTCGAAAATCGGCAGCTACATTCTTGCAGGTGAGGCCGCGGGCATCTTCTTGTTTTGCGGGATGGGAAGTTTGCCGTCGGCGGCGCCGGTCAGCGCGATGAATTGAGGGTCTTCGCGCAGGGAAGCGAAGACCGCGTCGACGCGGGCTTCCATCATTTCCTTGGAGCGCACGGCTTCGTAACGCTCGTACTCGAAGAAGTGGCGTTTGAGCAGGTCCAGGGCTTTTTGTTTTTGGCCGAGCTGGGCGTAGACAGCGGCCAAATTGTAAGAGGCGGGCAGAAGGGCTTCGTTTTCCGTGGCGATTTTCAGCGCTTCGTCGCCGTGGCCGTTGCCGGCGAGAAAGGCGGCGGCGAAAACGAGGTTGTAGGCATCAGTCGGATCGAGCTTGGTGGCTTCGCGCGTGTAATATTCGGCCTTTGCGGCGTCGCCTTCGGAATTCCAATAGACGGCGAGATTGCGGTAGGCCAGCGCGATCGGATATTCGCGCACGGAATTTTCCATCAAGTGCAGGCCGTCGAGGAATTTGCCCTCGTGAATGGTCATTTTGCCGAGGCCGTGCAGAGCGACCGCGCGCGACAGAGGATCGGCGGGCATGGCGAGAATGGCGTTGAAGGTTTGGTGAGCCTTGTCCCAATCGCCGAGATGATGGCGATAGAGTTCGCCAAGGTAACGAAGCGGCGCAGGATCGGCGGGGTCCAAGCGGCGGGCTTCGCCATAGAGGCGCTCGGCTTCCTCGTATTTTTCATTCATCTCCGCGAAAAGGCCGCGCTTCATGAAGGATTCGATCTCGGCGCTTCTTGCAGGATCCATGACCGGCGCGTCAAAGAGCTGCGCTGTGGTGTCCACGCCAAGCTTTTTTAATTCTTTCGCCGCGTCTTTGGCCTTGCCAGGGAACAGGCATTTTTCATCGAGCACCGAACGATAGAGCGGAATCGCGCCGTCTTTGTCTCCGGACTTGGCTTTTTCCTTCGCAGCTTTGAGCTGTTGCTTGATGGCTTCTTCCCGCTGCTTCATGTCCGATTCGACGAGTTTTTCGACCTGCTCGACTTTGAGAAAGCCGTTCGTGTTTTGCAGCTTGTTAACGACTGTGCCGTCGGATTTGGCAAGGACGACGACCGGGAGTTTATCTCCGCTGAGAAACTTTTGCCCCAGCGAGGTGCCGCCATCGGCGACGCCCATGGTGACGCACTGGGACGCATAGAGCGAGAGGCTGCGCGAATTGCGAAGGCTGGAGCGCTGAAATTCTTCGGTGGAGGAGGGGAACCAATAGAGGACGAGTCCTCCGGCGATCGGCGCATCGTCCGGTTTGACCATTTTCCAAGGGACCTGGTAGACCTGCTGGTCGCTCGCGCCGCCGCCGGCACCCGGTCCGCCGCTCCTCATGCCTCCCATTCCGCCGCCACCACCGCCGCCGCAAGTGGCCCAGTCTGGAGTCGGCAACAATAGCAGAACCATGAAAAGCGCGGTCAGGCGGGGAATCTGTGTTCTCATTACGTTCTCCTCAGTCTCACGACGAAGTCGGGACGATTCGGCGGGCCCTCGCGCCAGGAGGAGCCGCACTTTGCCTTGTTCTGATGCGCGTTCGGGGTGAAAGCGCTGTATGGGGCACATTGTAACCCAGCGAGATACAGGCATATAAGGAGACCGATGGTGCGACGAAAATATTCCGCCAAGCCCGCGCTCAGAGGAACGCCAGATAAAAGCAGAGCCGAGCTCCGGCACTCCAGATCAGAGGATTTTCTGGCCGAGGCCGGAGAGGACGAGTTCAACGCCGAGGAGCGCGGTGCGGTTGTGCTCGTCGAGGATGGGATTGATCTCCACGACTTCGAGGGAAACCATGGACTCAGTGTCCGCGATCATTTCCATGGCGAGATGGGCTTCGCGGTAGGTGACGCCGCCGCGCACGGGAGTGCCGACGCCGGGAGCGTCCGCGGGATCGACGAAATCCATATCGAGGCTGACGGCGATCCCGGCGGTGTCGTCCATGGCGTACTTAAGGGCGTCGGACATGACTTCGCGCATGCCGCGCTCGTCAATATCGCGCATAGTGAAGACGTGGATGCCGGATTTCTTAACGATTTTGCGTTCCTGGGCGTCGAGATCGCGCGCCCCCACGATGACGATGTTGCCGGGCTCCGCTTTCGGCTTGAAGCCAAGGAGGTCGACCAGTTCAGGCGCGCCGTAACCCATGATGGCGGCGAGCGGCATGCCGTGTACGTTTCCTGAAGGCGAAGATTCCGGCGTGTTCATGTCGCCGTGGGCATCCAGCCAGAGGTAGCCGATCTGCTTTTTGTCCTTGCGGAAATAGTTGGCGACGCCGGCGGCCACGCCCGCGGCGATGGAGTGGTCCCCGCCGAGAACGAGCGGGAGAAAACCTTCACTCAAGGATTTTTCGGAAGCGGCGGCGACATCGCCGCAGGTTTCGGCAATCTCCTGCAAATACTTGGCGCGTTTTTCGCCCACAGGCATTTCTTCCGGTTGCTTGACGGAGAGATTGCCGATGTCTTCAACCTGCAAGCCGAGCTTCTTGATGCTGGCCTGGAGGCCCGCGCCGCGCAGGGCCGAGGGGCCCATGTCCACGCCGCGGCGGCTTTGGCCGAGGTCCATGGGCACACCGATAATCCGAACTTTTTGCGCCATCGTCTCTTCCCTAGCTGAAGTCTAAGGGTATACCCGGTAAATCATGCGCGGGAAGGGAATCACTTCGCGGATGTGTTCCGTCCCGCAAATCCAGGCGACCGTGCGCTCCAGGCCCATTCCGAAGCCGGAATGGGGCACGCTGCCGTAGCGCCGCAGGTCGAGATACCACTGAAAGGATTCTTCGGGCAGGTCGTGTTCGTGCAAGCGCTTCAGCAGCAAATCGTAATCGTGAATGCGCTGGCTGCCGCCGATGATTTCGCCGTAGCCTTCCGGAGCGATCATGTCGAAAGCGAGGGCGAGTTCTGGGCGCTGGGCGTCCGGCTGCATGTAGAAAGCTTTGATCGACGTGGGGTAGTGATGGATTAGCACGGGGCGATCGAACGAACTGGAGATGATGGTCTCCTCGTCGCCGCCAAAGTCGTCGCCGAACTTGGCGGGATTGCCGTTCTTGTTCAGCACGGCGACCGCGTCTTCATAACTGATGCGCGGGAACGGCGGCTTCACGTTTTCGAGCTTGCTGGTATCGCGCTTGAGCGTTTCCAGTTCGCGCGGTTTGTTCTTCAGCACGCCTTGCACGATGGCGCTGACCAGGCCTTCGCCGAGCGCCATGATTTCGTCGATCTCGACGTAAGCGGCTTCCGGCTCGAGCATCCAGAATTCGGTGAGGTGGCGGCGGGTCTTTGATTTTTCGGCGCGAAACGTGGGGCCGAAGGTGTAAACCTTGCCGAGAGCCATGGCGATGGCTTCCGCGTAAAGCTGGCCGCTTTGCGTCAAGTATGCTTTTTGATCGTCGATGTAATTGACTTCGAAAAGTGTGGAAGTGCCCTCGCAGGCAGCCGGCGTGAACATTGGCGCGTCGGTGATCGTGTAGCCCTGCCCGTCCATGAATTCGCGAGCGGCGCGGATGGCTTCGGCGCGGATGCGCAGAATGGCGGCCTGGCGCGGCGTGCGAATCCAGAGGTGGCGCTGATCGAGCAGGAAATCAACGCCATGCTCCTTGAGCTGGATGGGGAAGGGCGTGCTTTCTGGAACTTTCTGGACGATCTGGATTTTGGTGACGCCAATTTCGTACCCGCCGGGTGCGCGTTTCTCCGCGCGAATTTTGCCGGTAACGATAACGCTGGATTCCTGCGTGAGACCCTTCAGCGACTCGAACGCTTGGGGATTTTCCTTGAGCGCGCAAACACCCTGGATAATGCCGGTGCCGTCGCGAAAAATCGGGAAGAGCAATTTGCCCGATTCCCGAAGGTTATAGAGCCAGCCCTTGAGCGTGACTTCCTGTCCGTCGTACTTGCCAGCTTGCTCGATGGTGACCGTGGTAATCTGACCCGTTTCATTCGCAACGTTCATTTTGAGGAGGTCCATTCTTTTTCAAAACGATCCATGGACTTGCGGGCTGCGGCGAGTTGCTCGGTGGCGCTTGGCGCTTCTGGGCCAGTCTTTTCTTTTAATTCCAGCACGAGCGGTAAACTAGTTTGCGGCGCAGACTGGAGGGTTTTAATGGCGGCGGGCCAATCGATGGTGCCGTCGAAGGGCGGGAGATGTTCATCCTTCTCACCGTGGTTGTCGTGGAGGTGGACGGAGGAGACGAGTTCCCGCAGTGGCGAGAAGCTTTTTTCGAGTCGCTCATCTTCCGGAAAATCGGAGAGGTGCGCGTGGCCGATATCGAAATTGAAGCGCAGGCCGGTGAGGCGCGTTTCATCCACGAACGCGCGGAGATAACTCGGATCGCCCATTTCGCTGTTGGTATTTTCAACGCAGATCGTGACGCCGGCGTGATGCGCGTGCAGAATCAGATGCTCGAGCGTGCTGAAGGCCGCATCGCGCTTGCGCGGATCGGCCGTTTCGCGCGCGCCGCCCATGTGCAGGATGAGGCGTGCGTAGGGCAAGTCGTCGGCGACGTCAATGACGCGTTTCAGTTCGTCCATGGCTTCGATGCGGCGGACACGCTCGACTTCGCAAATGGAAAGAGGCGTGCCGCTTTCGCGCGTGGCGCTGAGGTCCCGGCTGGTGGGGGCATGCATCGAGACGAGCTGCAGATGGTGCGCTTCGAGCGCGTCCGTCATCG
>WNFS01007324.1_pt1 | contig 10281 bp, 5 predicted proteins | sample 5400141 | NCBI WGS metagenome assembly WNFS01 (sample SAMN13153358, study PRJNA577476) | soil metagenome | isolation source: 60 cm saprolite under Madrone tree | place: USA:California | collected 2016-06-14
CGTGTGGATTTTCATCGCGATAAATGCCATTGCCCTTTTTCGTTTGCGCAAAATGGAACCCAACTTATCCCGGCCGTACCGCGCTTGGGGCCATCCCTGGACGACGCTCCTTTTCTTGACTGCCGCCGTCGCTCTGACTGTGAACTTGTGGATGGTCCGGCCGGTTCGCTCCTCGCTGGGCCTGGCAGTGATCCTGGGAGGCATTCCCCTCTTCTATCACTGGCGCGGGCAGCCTTCAGCCTCCCCCGAAGCCAGCTAGCGCGGTTAATTTGTCATGATTGTGGCGAAAGATGACTTCGCGGCTCAGTTTGTGCGATTCTTTGTGCTCACTTGAATCTGAGGGCAAAGAACGATGCTGAAAAAATTTAAAGACTTGACGGAAAAGGAGATTCTGGCGATCGCGATTTCCGCCGAAGAAGAAGACGGGCGGATTTACGGTGAGTTTGCGGACGCGCTGCGCGACGAGTATCCCTCGACCGCGGAAATGTTCGAAGAAATGCGACAGGAAGAGGTAGGCCATCGCGACCGTTTGTTTGCGATGTTCCGGCAGCGGTTCGGCGATCATATTCCGTTGATCCGGCGGGAAAACGTGAAGGGATTCCTGACCAGGAAACCGGTGTGGCTGGTCCGGCCGCTGGGCGTGAAGGTCGCCCGGAAGCAGGCGGAATTGATGGAGCTGGAAGCGAGCCGATTTTACGCGCGAGCGGCGAGCAGGACGGCGGATTTGTCGACGCGGGAATTGCTGAACAAGCTCGCGGATGAGGAGAGAAAACACGAGCGCACCGCGGGTGAATTGGAAGAGAAGCATTTAACGGCGAGCGCGAAAGCCACGGAAGATGAATCACACCGGAAGTTGTTTTTGCTGCAGGTGGTTCAGCCGGGTTTGGCTGGATTGATGGATGGTTCGGTTTCGACGCTGGCGCCAATTTTCGCGGCAGCATTCGCCTCGCAAAAAAGCTGGGAGGCTTTTCTGGTGGGGCTTGCAGCCTCTATCGGCGCAGGCATTTCGATGGCATTTTCAGAAGGGCTTTCCGATGACGGATCGCTGACCGGGCGCGGCTCCCCGTGGCTGCGCGGCGGGGTGACTGGGTTGATGACGACGGCCGGCGGAATCGGGCACACTTTGCCTTTCTTGATCCGCAATTTTCGTGTCGCCATGCTGGTGGCAATCATCGTGGTAGCAGTGGAGCTTGGTGTTATCAGTTTCATCCGCCACCGCTACATGGATACGCCCTTCTTGCAAGCGGCGTTTCAGGTGATTGTGGGCGGCGTTTTGGTGTTCTTGACAGGATGGTTGATCGGCAGCGCATAGAAAAACAGTTTTCAGTTGATCTAAAGCGGGGCATGCCCGAAAGGCGTCTGCGATCAATCTGTCTGCGTTGCAGGAACTGGTGCAGGCGCGCGGCTGAACGTGCGGCGGAGCCACGATTGCAGACGGTCCATGTAAATATAAACAACCGGCGTGGTGAACAGCGTGAGCATCTGGCTGAGGATGAGGCCGCCAACGATGGTGATGCCCAGCGGACGCCGCAGTTCGGAACCAACTCCGGCGCCAAGAGCGAGAGGCATAGCCCCGAGAAGCGCTGCCATGGTGGTCATTAAAATCGGCCGGAAGCGCAGCAGACACGCTTTGTAGATTGCTTCCACGGGCGACGACCCTTCTTCCCTTTCCACTTGAACCGCAAAATCGATCATGAGAATGGCATTTTTCTTGACGATGCCGATCAAGAGGATGATGCCGATGAGCGCAATGATGTTGAGATCGGATTTGATGAACTGGATGGCGAGGAGCGCGCCGATTCCAGCAGAAGGAATCGTCGAGAGAATGGTGATGGGATGGATGAAGCTCTCGTAAAGGATTCCAAGAACGATGTAAACGGCGGCGAGGGCAGTAAGAATCAAGACCGGCTGGTTGGAGAGTGAGTCCTGAGTTGACGGAGAGCGCCGTGTTGGACGGCTCATAGTGAGCAAAGGCGCTAAGAGGAACGAGCTTGCCCGATTTCGACGGCACATAAATGGACTTAAGTGCGTCCGGACCCGGCTGGAATTGGGGAGCCACTTCCAGCACGACGTGATACTGATTCAGCCCTTTGTAAATGTTGGAGACCTGGCGCTGGCCGAAGGCGTCGCCGAGAGTGTTGTCAATATCCTGGACGGCAACGCCGAGACGGCTGGCGGTATCGCGATCGATTACGACGGAACTTTGCAAGCCATGCATTTGCTGGTCGGAGTTGACGTCGCGCAGCTCCGGGATTTTAGCCAGGCGCTGCTGAAGAATGGGAGCCCAATGAGTGAGATCGTTGAGATTATCCGCTTGCAACGTGTATTGATACTGCGCAGCGCCGTAGCGGCCGCCGACACTGAGATCCTGAACGGCTTGCAAATACAAAGCGGCGCCGGGAATTCCGGCAGTTTTGGAGCGGAGCCGCGCGATGACCTGATCAGCGCTCAGCTTCCGCTCGTTCAGTGGCTTGAGCTGGGCGAACATCCGAGCTGTGCTGCCGCCGCTGCCGCCGCCGGTGAAGGATGTAACCGTGTCGACCGCGGGATCCTGCAAAACGATGTCTGTGAATTGACGCATCTTCTGCGACATGGCGGCGAAGGAGAGATCCTGATCGCCCAGAATGGCTCCGTTGAGGCGGCCGGTGTCCTGCTGTGGGAAGAAACCTTTGGGCGTCTTGTAGAAGAGATAGACGTTCAAGCAAACCGTACCGATGGTGACCAGCAAGATCAGGAATTGGTGGCGAAGAACCCAGCGCAAAGAAAAATCGTAGCTCCGGAGAAGGCGGTTAAAGACGTTCTCGGAAAAGCGGTAGATTCTATTGTGTTTGCCGGATTCATGGCGCAGGAAGCGGGCGCACATCATCGGCGTGGCGGTAAGCGAAACGAAGAGTGAAACACCGATGGCCACGCTAAGAACGACAGCGAACTCACGGAAAAGACGTCCGACGATGCCGCCCATGAGAAGAATCGGGATAAAGACGGCCACGAGCGAAGTGCTCATGGAGAGGACGGTAAAACCGATTTCACTGGCGCCCTTCATGGTGGCAGCGAAAGGTTTCATGCCTCCTTCGATGTGACGCGCAATGTTTTCGATAACCACGATTGCGTCGTCAACAACGAAGCCAGTGGAAATAGTGAGAGCCATGAGAGATAAATTGTCAACGCTGTAGTGGCAAAGATACATGACGCCGAAAGTCCCAATGAGGGAAAGCGGGACGGCGACGCTCGGAATAATGGTGGCCCAAACATTCCGGAGAAATGCGAAGACCACGAAAATCACGAGGATGATGGAGATGACGAGCGCGACTTCCACGTCGTGCACCGAAGCGCGAATGGTGGTGGTGCTGTCCATAGCGACGCTCAGGTTGATGGAGGGAGAGATGGAAGCGCGGAGTTGCGGAAGAAGGGCGGTGATGCGGTCCACCGTCTCGATCATGTTAGCTCCTGGCTGGCGAAAGACGCCGAGGAGCACGGACGGCTTTCCGCCTGAAAGTCCCAGATTTCGGCTGTCCTGGACCGAATCCATGACTTCGCCTACATCGCGCAGGCGCACCGGAGCGCCCACGTGCCCCGCGACGATGAGCGGCTGATATTCGTAGGCCTTGAAAAGCTGGTCGGTATCAGAGATGGCCCAGGTCTGCCGGGAGTCAGAGAGGGCGCCCTTTGCGAGGTTCGTGTTGGCGGCCTGTAAAGATTTTCGAACCGTTTCCAAACTGATTCCATAGCTATTGAGCTGATCGGGGTTCACTTCGACGCGCACAGCGGGGGGTGAGCTGCCGAAAACGCGGACCTGGCCGACGCCTTCAACCTGAGCAAGCTTCTGGGCAAGGATGGAATCTGCAGCGTCGTAGATTTGCGCATGCGGAATGTTTTCCGAGGTCAGCGCAAGCAGCATGATGGGAGCATCCGCGGGATTGACCTTTTTGTACGAAGGCTGGCCTGGGAGGTCCGCGGGAAGCTGGCTGCGAGCGGCGTTGATGGCCGCCTGAACGTCGCGCGCGGCAGCGTTGATATCGCGATTGAGATCGAACTGAAGGGTGACGTTCGTGGAACCGAGGCCGCTCGAAGAAGTCATCTGCGTGACGCCAGCGATGCGGCTGAATTGCCGCTCGAGCGGCGTGGCAACAGCGGAAGCCATGGTTTCCGGACTTGCGCCGGGCAAATTGGCGCTGACGGAGATGGTTGGAAAATCAACGCGCGGAAGCGGCGCAACCGGCAAAAACCGGAAGGCCACTACACCCGAGAGCAGAATGGCGAGTGTAATCAGCGACGTAGCGACGGGCCGTCGGATGAAGGGCGCGGAGAAGTTCGAGGAAAAGTTCACTTGCTAATCTCCGGTGGCCGGCTCTTCGATGGGATTGCCGACGTGAAAAGCAAAGCGGCGCCCGAGCCAATCGAAAGCGAGATAAACGACCGGCGTCGTGTAAAGCGTCAGCAATTGGCTGAGAATCAGACCGCCGACGATGGTGATGCCCAGCGGACGGCGCAATTCAGAGCCGACGCCCGCGCCGAGCGCCAGCGGCAAGCCGCCCAGCAGCGCGGCCATGGTAGTCATCATGATGGGCCGAAACCGAAGCAGGCAAGCTTCGTAGATGGCGTCGAGCGGGGCCTTCCCTTCCTTGCGCTCGGCTTCGAGCGCAAAGTCGATCATCATGATGGCATTTTTCTTGACGATGCCGATGAGCAGGATGATGCCGATTAGCGCGATGACGCTGAATTCCGTCCGGCACAGAAGCAGAGCGAGAATCGCTCCGACGCCGGCCGACGGGAGCGTGGAGAGAATCGTGATCGGATGAATGTAGCTCTCGTACAAAATACCGAGAACGATGTAGACGGTAACGAGCGCGGCCAGAATGAGGATGGGCTCATTGGCCAGAGACTTGAGAAACGCCGCCGCGGTGCCCTGGAAGGTCGCTTGAACGCTGGGAGGCATGTTCAATTCCTGCTTCGCGCGGTTGATGGCGTTCACAGCGTCGCCGAGCGCGCCGTTGGGGGCCAGATTGAATGAGAGTGTGACGACTGGAAACTGGCCTTGATGATTGAGCGCGAGAGCGGAGTCGCCGGGGTCGAAGCGTGTGAAAGCGCTGAGCGGGACTTGCGTTCCGTTGGAAGACTTCACGTAAATATCTTTCAGAGAATCAGGATCCTGCTGGAACTGCGGATCCACTTCCAGGACCACGTGATATTGATTGAGCTGGGTAAAAATCGTGGAGACCTGGCGCTGGCCAAAGGCATCGTAAAGCGTGTTGTCAATGTCGGCGGGAAGAACGCCGAGTCGCGCGGCGGAGTCGCGATCAATCGTGATGGAAGCGACGAGACCCTGGTTCAACTGGTCGCTGGCGACGTCGCGAAGTTCCGGGAGGGATTTCAATTTTTCGATGAAACGCGGAGTCCAGTAGGCGAGCTCTTTGGGGTCGACATCTTCGAGGCTGTACTGGAATTGCGTACGACTGACGCGGTCTTCCACGGTCAAGTCTTGGATCGGCTGGAGGAAGAGGGAAACGCCATCGACTTTAGCGAGCGCGGGCTGCAGCCGGCGAATCACATCGGAGGCGCTGATTTTGCGCTGCGCGAGCGGCACGAGATTGATCTGGATGCGCCCGCTGTTCAACGTAGTGTTCGTGCCGTCCACGCCGATGAACGAGGAAAGGCTTTCGACCGCCGAATCCTTGAGAATGACATCGGCAAGAGCTTGCTGGCGCTGGGCCATGGCCGCGAAGGAAGCGTTTTGCGGCCCTTCAGAGACGCCAAGAATCACGCCGGTATCCTGGACAGGAAAAAATCCTTTGGGAACGTAAATGTAGAGAAGAATTGTGCCGACTAGAGTGGCAACGGTAACCACGAGAGTGGTTGTGCGAAACCGGAGCACGAATTGCAACGTGCGACCATAGAACGCGATGACCGAATTAAAAGCGTCTTCCGACTTGCGGTAGAACCACCCTTCTTCTTCTTTTTTCTGATGGCGCAGGAGTTTCGCGCACATCATCGGAGTTAGCGTCAGCGAAACAAACGCGGACACCAGGATGGTGACCGCCAGGGTAACGGCAAATTCGCGGAAAAGACGTCCGACGATATCGCCCATGAAAAGAAGAGGTATGAGCACGGCGATGAGCGAAACGGTAAGCGAAACAATCGTGAAACCGATTTGTTCTGAGCCTTTGAGCGCGGCCTGGAGCGGCGAATCTCCTTCCTCAATGTACCGGCTGATGTTTTCGATCATGACGATGGCGTCGTCTACGACGAAGCCCGTCGAAATGGTCAGCGCCATGAGTGAGAGGTTGTTGAGGCTGTAGCCAAGAAGATACATCACGCCGAAAGTGCCAATCAAAGAAAGCGGAACGGCGATGCTGGGGATGATGGTGGCCCGGATGCTGCGGAGAAAAAGAAAAATCACCATTACGACCAGCGCCACGGTGAGCACCAGCGTGAATTGCACGTCCTCGACCGAAGCGCGAATCGTGGTGGTGCGGTCGGTGAGAATATCCACTTGAACGGCGGCGGGAAGCGCGGCTTGTAGTTTAGGCAGTAGCGTCTTGACGCGATCGACCACGGCAATAATGTTCGCGCCGGGCTGCCGCTGAATATTGAGAATAACCGCAGGATCGCGGTTGGCCCACGCCGCTTGCTTGGCGTTTTCGACACCGTCGACGACGGTAGCAACGTCGGTCAGCCGCACGGGCGCGCCGTTGCGGTAAGCGATAATCAGCGGGCGGTAGCTGTCGCTGGAAATGAGCTGATCGTTCGCGCCGATTGTGTAAGCCTGATGCAAGCCGTCAAACGTGCCCTTTGCCATGTCGACATTGGCCTGGCCAAGCGCGGTGCGCAGGTCTTCAAGGCTGAGGCCGTAAGAAGCCAGCGCGGTAGGATTCGCTTGAATGCGCACTGCAGGACGCTGGCCACCGCTGATGCTGACCAGACCAACACCGCTGAGCTGAGAAATCTTTTGCGCGAGGATGGTGTCCGCGAGGTCTTCGACTTTGGGCAGCGGAAGAGACTTGGATGAAAGCGCGAGTGTGAGGATGGGCGCATCGGCAGGATTGATCTTGCTGTAGATCGGCGGATTGGGCAGTCCCTGCGGGAGAAGATTGGAAGCGCTATTGATGGCCGCCTGGACTTGTTGCTCGGCGACGTCGATATTCAGGTCCAAATTGAATTGCAGCGTGATCATCGAGCTCCCGAAGGAGCTCGTGGAGGTCATCTGATTCAAGCCGGGAGTTTGTCCGAATTGGCGCTCGAGAGGAGCCGTGACCGAAGAAGCCATCACTTCGGGACTGGCGCCGGGATAAAACGTTTGCACTTGGATCGTGGGGTAATCAACCTGAGGCAACGCGGAGATGGGCAGTTGTTGGTAGGCGACCCACCCTACAAGTAGGACGCCGACCATCAAGAGGGTGGTGGCGACCGGCCGCAGAATGAACGGCCGTGACGGACTCATCGAGGAGATCCTCCAGCGCGGCCCTTCGAGGGGCTCCCGGTTTGCGGCGCGCTTGGCGCTGGAGACGGAGATGCTGAACTGCGGCCGGCGCCATTCGCGCCAGCCGGGGCGGGATTGATCTTTGTTCCGTCCTGAAGTTTATCTTGGCCATCAATCACAACGACATCACCGGAATTCAATCCGGCGCTCAAGCCTACTTTGTCACCGGTGGCTTGCGCGATGGTGACCACTCGAATCTTCGCCGTGTTGTCGGGACCGGCGGCGTACACGTAAGTTCCTTGCGGACCGCGTTGGATGGCGGCTGTGGGAACGATCGTGAGGTTGTGCTTGGTATCGACAAGCAGGTGGACGTTGACAAACTGATTGGGAAAGAGAGCGTTGTCAGCGTTCGCAAAGATGGATTTGAGCTTGTAGGTTCCGGTCGTCGGATCAATTTGATTGTCGATGGTTTGGAGTTTTCCAGTTGCGATCTTGGCGGTATCGTCGCGGTCGAAGGCGTCGACGCTGAGTTGAACACCGGAACGCAGCTTGGCGTTCACTTCAGGCAGTTGATCCTGCGGCAAGCTGAAAATGACCGAAATGGGTTGCAACTGCGTGATGACCAATAGTCCGCTGGCGTCGGTGGCATGCACAATGTTGCCTACATCTACGAGACGCAGGCCAATGCGGCCGCTGATCGGCGCCGTGATGCGGGAATAGGTGAGCTGGAGCTTCGCGTTGTCGATCTGGCTCTGATCCGACGTGATGGCGCCATCAAACTGGCCAACCAACGCGGCCTGCGTGTCGAGTTGCTGCTGTGGAATGACGCCTTCCTTGAAAAGAAGCTTGAATCGTTCGAGATTCACTTCAGCGTCTTTGCGTTGAGCCTGATCTTTAGCAAGTTGTCCCTGGGCTTGTTCGAGCTGCACCTGGAAAGGGCGCGGATCGATTTGCGCGAGCACTTCTCCATCGTGAACGAACTGTCCTTCCTTGAATGCAATGCTGATGAGTTGGCCATCCACGCGACTGCGAACCGTAACAGTATTGAAGGCGGTAACCGTGCCGAGGCCATTGAAATAAACAGGTAAGTCGCCATGCTGGGCGGTGGCCACGACGACGGGGACAACGATACTCCCCGCGCTGAAACCTCCCTTACTCTTCCCGGGTGCTCCGGGGGTAGCAGCGTCCGCTGAAGAGCTGGCGTTGCGTGAGTTGCGGTAATACCAGCCACCAAGAGCGATAGCGGCAAAAACGAGAACCCAGAGCCACCAGCGGCTCTTGGAAGACGCTGCGACCGACGCAGCGTGTGTGCCGGGTTCGGGAAGGTCTATGGACTTGATCTGGCCCATCCGTTCGCTCCTGACGTAAAAAGTGGTTGTGCGAGAGAGTCTGCCGAAAGCAGGGCAATCGCAAGTCGACGCCTGGGGCTGCGGCGTCTGGTCCGGCAGCCTACCGGGAAACTTTGCCCACGCTTAAATGAGACGGTTTTTGGAGCCGAATGGTTACGAGGGCAAGAAAGTCATTGCGGGTACTGGCTGGGGCTTTCGGGCAGTTGAGTCGCGGCGGGGGGAGCTCGGAGTTTCCAGCAAATAGAGGGGTGCAGAAATGGCTCGAAGAAAGTAGACTGTCGCGGAAATGATGCTGGCTTCGGAAAATGGAGCTGCGAACTTGGAGAATTAGGAGAGAAAAACGACATGATCAAGGGTTTGATCCTGGGAATTTTGCTGGGAGTTTTGCTGGTGGCGGGATGTATTTATTTCTATTTCTCTTCGGGGCGCGCCCCGGTTGCGACTTCGGCTTCACCGATTCCGTTTGAGAAGGCTCTCGCGAGCGTGGGATTGCATGCCTATCTGGATAAGCTGCCGCACCCAGCACCGCAAGTAGCGGCGGATGAAGCCAACTTGATCGCTGGAGCAAAGGTTTACAAAGAGCAGTGCTCGGTGTGCCATGGTTTGCCGGGTGAGCCCAAGAGCGCTATCCAGGCGGGAATGTATCCGGCGCCGCCAGAGCTCTTCCATGGGACCGGAGTGACGGACGACGACGCGTGGGAGTCCTACTGGAAGGTCGAAAACGGGATACGGATGTCCGGGATGCCCAGTTTCAAGGGACAATTGACGGAAACGCAGATCTGGCAGGTGGCCGTGCTGGTGAAAAACGCGGACAAGATCACAGAGCAGGTGAAGAAAGAGCTTGCCGCGGGCGCCTCGACGCCCATGTCCATGGCGATGCCAGAGAGTAAGCCCGCGCCCGCCAAAAAGAAAACGCCGTAGGAGAGAGTTTTTCGTTTGCGGATTTGGATCTTTCGTTTCTAGAAAATGTGAAGTTAGTGGCAGGCGCCGGTGCCGGAGTCGGTGAAACTCTTCCCTGCTTCGGGAATGAATTGCCAGTCATAGCTGTTAGGCTTGAGGGTTAGCTTCAAAACGCCGAATGCTGTTGCATCGCGCAATTCGCTGTTGGGCTTGGGCTCGGCGAACGGGCGATGGCTCTTGCCGCCGGTGCCGACGACAAATTCGCGAATGCCGCGCTTGGGGTCAGGAGCGCCATCAGGAGTTTGGGGAGCGAATCGCTCGTAGTCGTGGTCGTGACCGTTGACGACGACTTCCGCATTGGCCTCGTAAAGCGCCTGAAAGAAAGGCTTTAGAGCGAGCTCGTTGCCGTGGGCGCTGCCGGAACTAAAAAGCGGCTTGTGCCAGTAGGCGAGTGTGCAAGCGGCTGGATGCGCAGCGAGATCGGCACGCAGCCACTTTTCCTGCGGTGAACCGGGTTCGCAGCCGCCGACATCCTTGCATTCACTGTTCAGCACAATGATGTGCCACGTTCCCAACTCGTAGCTATAGTAGCCGGTCTTTGCATCGCCAGCGGCG
>WNFS01024134.1_pt1 | contig 10280 bp, 7 predicted proteins | sample 5400141 | NCBI WGS metagenome assembly WNFS01 (sample SAMN13153358, study PRJNA577476) | soil metagenome | isolation source: 60 cm saprolite under Madrone tree | place: USA:California | collected 2016-06-14
TCTTCATGGCCTGCACCGCGGATTGAACTGTGCCGTAGCCAGTGACGACAATGATGACGACGTCGGGTCGTCGCTCCCGAATCTGGTGCAGAGCTTCCAAACCCCCGGCTCCGGGCAGCTTCAAATCGAGCAGAACGACATCGATGGCATTGCTCTCAAGCACACGATAAGCGTGCTCGGCGGAGTCGGCGATGGAAGTATGAAAACCCAAGGTTTGGGCCACATCCCGACAGACTTCCCGAATGGCGCGTTCATCGTCGACGATCATCAGGTTCAGCAGGTTCGCGCCTTCGATCTGGGGGAGATTAGGGATGGTTGCGATAGCAGTCGTCATTGCGGATCACCTCTTTTTGCAATCAAATTCTCTGGAAATAAGTGGGACTCGCCCTCAAGCCGCGGCAGCCGGATGATTACTCGGGTGCCACGACCGGGCGCACTCTGCAGGGTTACGGTCCCCCCATGCTGCTCAACGATTTGGTGCACCGTGCTCAGCCCTAATCCATTGCCATGCCGTTTTGTCGTGAAGAACAGCTCCAAAACACGAGAGCGCGTATCCTCGTCCATGCCCACGCCCGTGTCGGTGACCGTGAGCTCAATGCAGGGAGCAAGTCTCGGCTTGTTGTTGGAGGGCGCCGGAAGCAACTCGACGCCGTTCCGCGTCTGCAAAGTAATTCGCCCGCCGTTGAGCATTGCATCGCGCGAGTTAAGCACCAGGTTAAGAATGATTTGTTGGGCCTGGCCGGGATCGATTTGCACCCGGCCGAGGCTCTCAGCGAGATCCATCTTTAGTTCAATGTTTTCCCCGATCAGCCGAGCCAACAATTCGTGCATGCCAGCAATTACGTGATTAAGTGACTGCGAATGCGCCTGCGGAACGCGGTTTCGCGCCACGGCCAGCAATTGCTGGATCAAGTTTGCGCCGTGCTTGCTGGCCGAGCGAATCTCTTCCGCGTGATGGCTCAAGCGCGGGTCGCTGCGCAAACCGGCAATTAGCAGATCGCAATAAAGCATGATCCCAGTGAGAAGATTGTTGAAGTCGTGGGCCACGCCGCCCACCAAGCGCCCGATGGTCTCAAGCGTTTGTGACTCGCGCACATGCTGCTCAGCTTGCTTTTGCTGACGGATGTCCCGAGCGTTGATGATCAAATAGTCTGTGCCCGCGATTCGAAAGCCGGCGCAGGAAACCGCTAAATGCGTGCCTTCGCCGCAAGTGGAAGCGAAGCCAGTTTTCGGCGCCGGTGCTGCGGCATTAAACAGGCACTCGGGAGAAAGAAAATCGCATAACAGTCTTCCCTGCAATTCGAATGCGTTTAGAAACCCGAACGTTCGAGCGAATGCCCGGTTGGCGTAGAGCACGCGTCCTTTGGCGACAATCGCCAGACTCTCAGCGCAGGCTTCAAAGGCGGCGCTGGCCAGCAATGGATCCGGCGATCCCTCAGCCTGAATTTGCGGGAATGCGCTCATGGCCTGCCAATCCTTTCGATGGATTGCTTGCTACTCGAAAGCATTAGCCCCGAGGGGCGTTTTGGGAAAGACCGGAACAGGCACAGCAAGGGTGTCGAAAGGTCGATGGCTTCCCGGATCGGGAAGCTCGCAACCGCCGCGCGCTTTTCCGCACTCCCCATTTCGGGAAGTTTAGGACCGATGCGGGCTTGTTCTTAAGGACCGATGTCACAACGAAATGTGATGAGAGAACTTTCCTGTGATTCGGCTGTGCAGAAAAAATGGACGCGAGTTTTCGCGTCCAAAAGGACAAGGAAGAGAAGTGGAGTTGGGAAAGATCAGTTGAGCATGGATGCAGCCTGAGTAAGCCGGAAGGTCAGGCGCCGCTCGGCTGCGAATCCCACATCTTTTTTGCCAGTTGCGTAGGCGGTACCCGTGCCGCCCGCCGCACCGATGGTGGTGCCGATCAGAGCGCCTTTGCCGCCGCCTGCTAGTCCGCCGATGAGAGCACCTGCGGCTGCTCCGCCGCCAATCATTTCCAGGTTGCGCTTCTCATGCGAGCCGCCCTTCACAAAAATACTGGAGGTCTGTATGGGCAACAACTTCGCATCTATTGAAATTGCGGTGAGGGTCAGGCGCAAGTAGCCGGGGTCTTGAAGATTGCCCGAAGCCTTGGCCTCAACCACCTTGCCAGTTACGGTTGCACCACGCGGGGCAACCGCCTGTCCATTGATTACGACAGGCTCATCGAGCGCCGCTTCAAATGAGTCGCCAGATTGAGAGCTGGCACTGGAAACTGAGGACTGCAGACGTATTGCGATCGGAGTCCCCGCCGGAATCGAAGCTGGAAGCAGAGAGGCAGTCGGCGACACACCTTTCTTATCCGCAGGGCGGTCGAACGGCATTTGTTGCTCAGTTCCGGAATTGTCCGAAGCTGCCGGGCCAGATTGTCGCGAGCAGCCTGCCAGAACTAACGTTAGCAAGAGCAACATGGACCCAATGCTGAAAATTATCCGTCGGTAGGGCTTCATTCGAGCAATCCTCCATCTGATTCCTGTACAGAAACAAGTCGCAAGGGGAGTACCAACAATAAGCCCATCTGAATCAATGACTTAATTTCATCTGCTGCGGCACGGGAGTGTACTTTTTGCCTGGCGGTGGCTTAGACCGAGAACACGGACGAAACTCTGGCTGTCGCCGATTAGCATTTGGGAAGTGCTGTTGTTACATCAAAAGGTCGCATTTTGCTGGGGTGGCAAAGTGGAAAGATAACAGGTGTAACAGGGCTGGCCGGATCGCATCTCCGAGTTATCCGTCTCCGCGTCAACTTGCAGACGTGACAAGAAGCCGAAATAATGGAATAACATGTCGTCAGTTCTATGAACGTTTCTCCTATGAATCAGGAAAAAATACTGATCGTTGAAGACGAAGAAAATGAGAGAACCGGTCTGGCCGAATTGGTTTCCGCTTGGGGCTATCGCGCCGAGACTGCCAGGGATGGCGCGGAGGGTTTAGACAAGGTCACTAGCTGGGCGCCCTCAATCGTCGTCACAGATCTGAAAATGCCGCGCATGGGCGGTCTGGAATTGCTCGAACGGCTGGCCACAGACTCGCAAACCATGGCGGTCATCGTGGTCACTGCCCAAGGCACAATCGATAGCGCAGTGCAGGCCATGCGGATGGGGGCGTACGACTACATCACGAAGCCGATTGACACGAACCGGCTGCGGACAATTCTTCAGAACGCTTCCGCATTGCTGGGAACTAAAGCCGAAAACGAAGCCATGCGCCGCAAACTGCGCGATGCCGGCTCGCTAGGCAGCCTGGTGGGAGCCTCCAAAAAGATGCAGGAGATATTCCGTCTCATCGAGATGGTTGCACCAAGTACTGCCTCAGTGCTGATCACTGGGGCGAGTGGTACCGGCAAAGAGCTTGTCGCCCGCACGGTTCACGAGCTCAGCCCGCGTCGTGGCAAGTCGTTCATACCGATCAACTGCGCCGCGATCCCGGAGACCTTGATTGAAAGCGAAGTCTTTGGTCATGAAAAAGGCGCTTTTACGGGAGCGCTGGAGCGCCGGATCGGATGCTTCGAGCTGGCTGAAGGCGGAACCCTGCTGCTCGATGAAATCGGCGAGATGCCGATCGCCACTCAGGCCAAGCTGTTGCGCGTCCTGGAGGACCGCAAGCTACGGCGTTTGGGAAGTAAGGTCGAGACCACGGTCGATGTTCGCGTGCTTGCGGCAACCAACAAGGTACCGGAAGAAGCGGTCGCTCACGGCGAACTTCGCAACGATCTTTACTATCGTTTGAACGTGTTCAACATTCACATGCCATTGTTGCGCGAACACAGGGAAGACATCCCCGAGCTGGTGCAGTCGGTTTTGGCAGATATGAATCTCAAGCACGGGCGCAAAGTTGCCGGTGTGAGCGAAGCGGTTTTGAATCTATTTCGCAATTATTCATGGCAGGGGAATGTTCGCGAATTGCGGAACACCCTGGAACGGGCGGTAATCGTCTGCGACGGGCCTGTTGTGGAAACCAAGCATCTGCCGCCGAATTTCGGCCAGACCGCGATTCGTACTTCGGCTGAAGATCCTGACGCAGTGCGCCTGGGCGTGGGAACAACGGTTGAGGAAGCCGAGAAGTTGTTGATCCTGAAGACCCTCGAAGCGACAAATAATAATAAGACCCGAGCGGCTGAGATACTCGGAATTAGCCTGAAAACCCTGCATAATAAGCTTAAGGAGTACGGCAGCGGGACCGCTGATGGAGCTGCAGGGCAACAGGAAAGCCCCGGCTACTGATCCAATCATCATAGGCTTGCTGTGAGGACCAGGTACCGCAGCGCAAGCCGCTTCATCGTTACACCATGCGCCGGAGAACTACTATCGTGCTTGCCATCACCTTTATGGTGGCGACACTGGTGTGCGCTTTTTCTTATATCTATATCTCTCAATTACTGCGGCAAAGAGTCGTGACCGCGCACGAGACCGCCGCTTACCTGGATACGCAACTCGCCTATCTGGCCTCGAACGCAGCTCCGGACCTGACCAGCACACGCGTCGACACCAATGACCCGGAGGCGGTACGCCGAGCTGTTATCTATTATCTGGGGACCGACCGTGATCTGAACACAATGATGGATTCGATCGTGGGCAGTGTCCCCATTATTTACGACGCGGCGATCGTCGATGCTGATGGCAACGCGATTCTGCACACCGATCCTGACCTGAACGGGAAGCCGGTTCCTAACCGCCCGGATTTTCAGCAAGTGGTGGACGCGAATTTCCGCCAGCAGCTCAAGCTGCTTTATAACTCTCCCACAGTCTACGATGTCCGCGTGCCACTGCAACTGAACGGCGAGCCTTTCGGCAGCATTCGTGTGGGAGTCTCGACGGTATTCCTGAAAAATGAACTCACGCCGCGCTTGCAGCACGCGGTCATTTTCTTCGCGGCCGCCATTCTTTTTGCCGCTGGAGCGTATCAGCCGGAGTCTCGACAGCGTCACCGCGGGCGATGCCGAACCTGTGGCTGAACCGGAAAAGAGCAGTGACGAGTATGGCCTGGTGACGTTGAAGATCGCCCATTTGGGACGCCAAATGCGCGATGCCAAAGAGATCTTCTCTGCCCTTAAGGATAACGTCGATCAAATCATGGCCAATCTTCAGGATGGCTTGATGCTGTTCACCGGCGACGCGCGCGTGGTGCTGGTGAGCGCTTCAGTCGAGCGCTTCCTTGGACGTCCTCGGGGGGATTTGCTGGGCCGCACCGTGAAAGAGATATTTTCTCCAGACTCGGTATTTGGACTCGCTGTACTCGAAGGTTTCCGGCAGCGGACGGCGGTAATGCAACGCGAATTTGAATCGCCCAATGGGAAGCGTGTGCAGGTTTCGCTCGACTTTATTCAGCAAGAAGGAGGAGAGCAAATTGGGGCGCTGCTAACCATGCGCGATGCCGAGTCGGTGCGCAAGATTGAAGATGAAATCGAAATGTCACGGCGGCTCTCCGCCAGTGGGCGGCTGACCCGCGGGGTTGCGCACGAAGTGAAGAATCCGATTAATGCCATCGTGCTGCATTTGCAACTGCTGCAGAACAAGCTTCAGCAGACTGACCCCGATACGCTTCGGCACATGGATATTATTGGCAACGAGATTCACCGTCTGGATCGCGTGGTGCAGATTCTGGTGGACTTCACGCGCCCGCGCGATCTGCACTTGGAAGAAGCCGACTTGCGGGAGTTGCTTGAAGATGTAGCGACACTGGCCGCTCCGGACGCGGCACAGCATAGTGTCGCACTAACGCGTGAGTTGCCTCCAGATCCATTATTTGTCAAGGTCGATACGGATTTCATGAAGCAGGCAATCCTCAACGTGGTACTCAATGGCGTGCAAGCGATGCCGCAGGGCGGAACACTGGCAATTTCAGCGCGGCGAGAGGACGAAGTCGTCATAACGGAAATTCGTGATCAAGGCGGGGGCATCCCTCACGAGATTCAGGACAAGATTTTCGAGCTCTATTTCACTACTAAAAAGGGAGGGAGCGGAATAGGGCTGGCACAGACGTATCAGATTCTGCAATGGCATTACGGATCGGTGGATTTTGAATCGCTGGATGGGCAGGGGGCCATTTTCCGCTTACGACTCCCAGTGGCGGAGACACGTGCCGAGTCTCTAAAGGAAGCGGCGATTCGCACCTAGAGTAGAATCAGCTTTAGCCGAGAAAGAGATTTGCGTAAACCGCCCAGAGTGATCCGGGCATCAAAGAACTGTCATGCCTCTGGCCAATATTTTCCTGCTATGTGCGTTGGTTTTTCTGGATACGCCCTCTATTCGTGTTTTCTTTCAAGAGAGTCAGTCGCAGGAAGCACGTCCTAAGCCGGACCAGGCGCAGGAAGCTCCAAAGGCGGCACAAACGGAACCAAGCAAACCCGGGCAGTCAACGCCGCCAGCCCCGGATCAGCAGACGCAGAGTCCGCCCGCAGCGTCAGAGCCGCCACAGCCTCCTCCAGCTGAACCTGCTGCCGGATCGACGGAAAAGAAATCTACCGCAGCTACCACGCCGGGGGAGAAACAATCTTCAGGTGCGACGAAAAGCACTCCGTCTGGAGGAAAATGCAAGTCACCAAGTTCGGGGCCCAGAAAAAGAATTGTCCGCCGTGGCAGTACAACTGATCCAACCATCCAGTTTTCTCCCGGCCTCACGCAGCAACAGGCCTCTGCGCAGCGGCAGAATACTAGCCAACTTCTAGCCAGCACCGATGCGAACCTGAGGAAGATTTCCAATCGGCAGCTAACTCCCGCACAGCAGGACGCACTGAATCAGATTCGCAGATATATGGAACAAGCGAAGACAGCCGATGCATCTGGCGACTTGCAACGCGCGCACAACCTTGCTTTCAAGGCACGGCAGCTTTCTGATGAGCTTCTGCAGAAATAGGGGCAGGGAGGGTGTCCGCCCAGCGGCTGGCAAACACAGGCCGTTACGTGTGATGATTCTACTTCCCCTTTGCTCTTGCTGCGTTCACTTTCGCCAACAGATCTTGCGATGGTTGCTGGACTGGTCCGGAAATTCTCGCCGCTTCTGAGAGCACATCGCGAGCTTCGTTAATACGATTTAGTTTTGCATACGCGAATCCCAGGCGGTACATTGCAATCGCATACTGCTGATCGTCTTGTCCCTTGAGCAGCGTGGATGCGGTCTTCAATTCGGGAATTGCACCTGTGGTCTTGTCCTGCTTCATGTAAGCGTATCCAAGCGTCGCGTGTGCCATGCCTGCTGAAAGTTTGCGGGAGCGGTCCGCGTCGGGGGCATCAGCCTTCGCGACTAGGATTGCCTTTTGCGAATACGGCTTGGGGTCATCCACATACGTATTAGCCAAAAGCAGCAGTGCCGGCAAGCTGTTGGGATTGGCGGCCAAAGTTTTCTCTCCAAAAGAAATCAGTCGGGACGTGTCCTTCAGTTCAGAGAGCGAGACCATCGCGTATGAGGTCACCTGCTCTTCGAAACGAGAATTGGGAAAAGCCGGAGTGAAGCGCTCGATATACGACATGCGGCTCTTAGCGTCATTTTCGCCGGCGATCACGTTGTATGCGGCGGCTTCCAAAAACTCGTACGAATTCTTGCTGGCATTCTTTTCTTCTTCAATGCGGCTGGCAAAATCCTGATCGGTCAATTCTGCCGGTTTGGTCTGTTTGCTGATCGAGTTGTAAGCTTCCCCGCCGCGTACCGAATAATCCATTGTCTTAGCGTTGTTCTTCATCTGCTGCGCAACGCCTACCTGTGATACGAGGATGTCGAGGTTATGAGGAGCGCTGGCGAGCGCCTTGTCGCCGTAATCGAGCGATTTTTGAAAATCGCCTGCGCCCTGGTAGTACTGCGAGAGCTGCCAATTTCCATATGCAACCGCAGCCGGATTCGACGAAAACTTCTGCACGAACTCTTCATACATGGTCGCTTTCTTCTGGGCATCCTCTTCTTTTGAGATGGCCTGTAATCCCTGGTCTTCGGGCGTGCCCGCCGGGATCACGATTTTTTCCAGTTGGGCGAACGCAGAAAGCACCAGACAAGCAAAGATAATTAGCGAACGTGGAAAGTAATTTCGGTTCATGGGGCACCTCCGACGCTTTGTGGGCGAATCGTATCTCCGTTTGCGAGGGCATGCAAGTGCGCTGGCCACGTTGAGCACGTTCCGCGCGCGTGGCAGAAAAGTGCCTTCTCCTATAGTCTGGGCCAATGCAGGAAGGCAACGAGAGGGCTTCGCTCGCGGCGGTGGCAGAGCGTTCCCCTCGGCCGCGGCCAACACAGACTCGCAGCTCGTGGCGGCATTCCATCTGGTTCATTGTCCTGATTGCGTTTCTGTTGCGCCTGGCGGTCATCACGATAGGGCATACTTACCAAATCACCCCGCGCCGGGATCACTTTCAGTACGGCTGGGAGATGGGCCGGCTCGCGCGCTCGATTGCAATTGGGCAGGGCTTCAGTTCTCCCACCGATGTGCCTAGCGGACCAAGCGCCTGGGCGCCACCGCTATATCCGTATCTGCTGGCCGGAGTCTTCAAACTGTTCGGAGTTTACAGTGCTCTTTCTGCATGGGTGATCCTTACTTTCAACAGCGTCTTTTCGGCGCTTACATGTCTAACGCTGTACCGGATTGGCGAAACAGTCTACGGCGCCGCGGTGGGTCGCGCCGCCGCTTGGACTTGGGCATTATTTCCTTACGCAATCTATTGGCCCACGCGTGTCGTGTGGGAAACGAGCCTTACCGCATTTTTGCTAAGTCTGGCGCTCCTGCTCACCTTGCGCATTGCAATGTGTGTGCTGGCCACATTTTTTGTGATGAGCCCATGGCTAATCCGCAACCACTCGATCTTCGGTAAGTTCGTCTTCATTCGTGACAATCTTCCGCTTGAAATGCATATGGCCAATAACGAGCGTTCTGCCGGCCTATGGACGCGCGCCGAGCATCCGGGCAACGATCCCGAATCAATGCGCACATTTCAGGAGCTGGGCGAGATCCGTTTCATGGAAGAGAAGCAGCAGGAAGTACGGCAGTTTATCCGTGAACATCCTGGAACATTTTTGCTTTATAGTCTCGAACGTGCGGGATATTTTTGGATCGGGCCGCCACAGGTAAATATCATCGCCGGATACGATCTGGGAATTGCTCGCCATATGGCATTTCTTATTCCCGCAGTATTCGGTTTTGTTGGGCTGTGGCTGACGATTCGCAACCGTAAGATGGGGGCGTTTCTTTACGCCTGCTTTCTGCTGATATATCCCATTCCGTATTACATGGTGCAGCCATTCCCTCGTTATAAGCACCCAATTGAGCCGGAGATGATTTTGCTCGCCGTCTATGTTTTTTGGGAGGCTCGCCGGGTGCAGCTAAGCTGGCCGGTTTTTCACAAGCACGCGTAATCTCCCGGTTGGCGCTCTTCTCTCGATCATTTAAATTGAGGTATGCGCGCCATTCTGCAGAAGCGTGGGCTCCGCTACATCTTCGCCGCCAATATGATCTCGATGCTGGGCAGCGGCATGAATGCGGCTGCCGTGGCCTGGTATATCCTGCAGGCCACTCACTCGAAAATGGCGTTGGGACTGTTCGCGGTGTTGCAGACCCTTCCCGCGATGTTGATGCTGCCTTTTACCGGAGTCCTGATTGATCGCGAGGATCGCCGCCGGCTGGTGATGTGGCTCGATGCGGTGCGGGCCATCGTCATCCTCACCGTTGCCGTGCTCGCTTTAACCAACAGAGTGAAGCTCTGGGAAGTCTATTTAATGAACACGCTGGTGGCGGCCGGTTTCTGGATGTTCTGGCCGACGATCACGGCACTTATTCAAGAGCTGACCCCGGATGAAGAGTTCGTACACGCGAATACGTTTCTGCTGGCGGGGATCCAGGGCGGATGGCTGATCGCTGGCTCCATAGTCGGATTCGTCTACAACCATATCGGGCTGGGTGGCGTGCTGTTGATTGACGTTTCCAGCTATGTGGTCTCGTTTCTCTGCTACTTCGCAGTGCGCAAGGGACGGCACGTGGTGCCACGGCCGTCAGAGCTGCGGGCAGACATTGTGGCCGCAGAAACAGCTTTTGGGCGATTTCTCCGCGAGATGCACGAAGGCATTCAGTTTGTGCGCGGCAATCGCCCATTGATCCTGCTGGGAATTAGTTGGGCACTATTCCTGGGTGCGATGCTGACTGCCGTTGTCGTCACTGCGCCGTTGAGCGATCAGGTGTTTCATCGTGGGGCTGTTGGATACGGCTGGCTGAATGCGGGTTGGGGCGTTGGCGCATTTCTGAGTGCGCTATATGCGCCGCAGATGATCGCCCAGGTGAG
>WNFS01006438.1_pt1 | contig 10275 bp, 9 predicted proteins | sample 5400141 | NCBI WGS metagenome assembly WNFS01 (sample SAMN13153358, study PRJNA577476) | soil metagenome | isolation source: 60 cm saprolite under Madrone tree | place: USA:California | collected 2016-06-14
CGGGGGCAGGCAAAGAACGTGTCGTCCTGAGTCAGATCGACCGGCCCCCGGTCGGCGATCGACCGAGCGCGAGCTTCGACGATGGCGAGATCGGAGACGCGCGCTTTGACCTCGACGTTTCGAGCCATGCCGACGACCCCTAACGATGCCGCCGATCCCCGACGTGGTACCGCGAGAACAGCTAGCGTTCAGCGCGCGAAGGTCTGTTAGCGATCACGCTCCACCGGAGGCGACGGGCGGGTGCGGTAGGGGGCGACGGGATCCGTTCCCGCCTCGCCCGATGCGGATGCGATGCGCCCGGATGGAGCCCAGCCGCAACCGAGCAGCGAGCGCGAACCGCGTGGTCCCGCCGCCCCCTACCGCACCCGCCCGTCGCCTCCGCCTGCAGCGAAGTCTCAACATGAGTTCTGGGACGGGACACTAGCGGCCCCGCGCCCGAAGGGCGCGCCAGACGCGCTCGGGCGTGAGCGGCAAATCTCTGAGGCGCACGCCGGTGAGGCGCGCCAGCGCGTTGGCGACGGCCGGGCTCACCGGAATGAGGCTCCCCTCGCCCGCGCCCTTGGCGCCGAAGGGGCCGCTGCCATCCGCGTTCTCCACGAAGTGGCACTCGAGCTCGGGCGGCGCATCGTCGGCGCGCGGCACGCGATAGACGAGCAGCGTGCCGTTCAGGAGGTGGCCGTCCTGGTAGAGCATCTCCTCGAGGAGGGTGTGACCGAGCCCCTGGACGACGCCGCCCTCGTCCTGCCCCTCGAGGAGCAGCGGGTTGATCGCGCGTCCGACGTCGGCGACCGAGACGTAGCGCTCGATCCGCACCGCGCCCGTCTCCTCGTCCACGCTCACCTCGGCCGCGCCGACCGCCATTTCCCAGAACGGCGTGCTGCCACCGAGCGGCGCGGCGGTGCGCCCGGGCGCCATCACGCCGCGGCCGATCAGCTCGCCGCCGGACATTCCGAACCTGAGCACCAGCACCTCGGTATACGTGAGACGTCGCGCCGGCGCCACGACCGCGCCGTCCTCGAGGGCGAGATCACGCGCCGCCACGCCAAGAGCTTCCGCCACGACACGCAAGAGCTGGTCGCGGACGTCCTCCGCAGCGAGCTGCACCGCGCGCCCGGTCATCGCCGTCGACCGGCTCGAGCTCGTCGTCTGATCGTACGGCGTCACGGCGGTATCGGGCTGGACGACGGTCACACGCGCCAGCGGGAGACTGAGGACTTCAGCCGCGATCTGAGCGAGGACGGTCCGCGTCCCCTGCCCCATCTCGACGGCACTCGCGAGCACGCTGACGCTTCCATCGGTGTGCAGCCGCACGATCGCCTCCGACACGCTCGGCGCGAGCGAGGCCTTGAGCATCGCCGCCACGCCGCGCCCGCGATCGGCCGCGCCCGCCCGGGTCCAGCCGATCGCCTCGGCGGCCCGGCCGAGGCTCTCCTCGAGCTTGCCGTCGATGGGCGTGTCGCCGGGCGCGAACTCCTCGCCGTGGGCGAGGAGCCGCGAAACGCGCCGCCGGGCGTCGTATTCGTGTAGACGGCCCGCGCGTCGAGCCTCACGTGCGGGACGCGATAGGGGCCGGTCGCCGTGTAGGTTGCTTTCTGCACGACGCGCGGCCCGATGTCGGCGTAGGCGCCGACGTCGTAGTCCGCGGCGCACTCCACCGCGACGAGGGTCCCGTCGCGGCGGAAGCCGACGCGCGTGCCGACCCGCGCCGCGCAGCGGCGCACCGTCTGGAACGCCTCCGGCACCGAGGCCGCCAGACGCACCGGCCGCCCGGCGGCGCGGGCCAGGGCGGCGGCCAGCGGCTCGAGCTTCGCGTAGGTCTTGCTGCCGAACCCACCGCCGAGGTGCGGGACGATGACGCGGATCCGCGCGAGCGGCACGCCGAACATCTTCGCCAGCTCGACGCGCACCGAGTAGGGATTCTGGGTCGAGGCCCAGAGGGTCAGAGCGCCGGTCTCGTCCCAGGCGGCGAGCACGGCGTGGGGCTCGAGCGCATAGTGCTGCACCGGTGGGAACCGGTACGTATCTTCGACGACGAGGTCCGCACCGGCGAGCGCGGTCACGGCGTCACCACGCTCGAAGTGGAACCGGTGGCAGACGTTCGTGCCCGGCTGCGGCCGGAGCGTGGCGAGATCCGCGAAGTGGCCGGACAGCGGCTCGCCCGTGTGGACCAGCGGGGCGCCGGGCCCCAGCGCCTCCTCGAGCGTGATCGCCCACGGGAGCGGCTCGTAGTCGACGGCGATCAGCTCGAGCGCCTCCTCGGCCGTCGCCTCGTCGACGGCGGCGACCGCCGCGACGGGCTCGCCTTCGTGGCGGGCGACGTCGATGGCGAGCACCGGCCGATCACGGAACGCCGGCCCGAAGTAGGGCTCGCACCAGGTGAGGTCGGCGCTGCTGAGCGCCGCGAAGACGCCCGGCCGGGCGCCGGCCCGCGCGACGTCGACGCGCCTGACGCGCGCGTGCGCGTACGGCGAGCGCAACACCTTCGCGTGCGCCATGCCCGGTAGCACGAGGTCCGTCACGTAGCGCGCACGGCCGGTGACTTTCTCGAGGCCATCCACGCGCAGCACCGGGCGCCCGACGACACGAAGCGGACGCGCGCTCACCGGGCGGTCTCCGCGGCGGCCAGGACCGCCTCGACGATCTTCCGGTAGCCCGTGCAGCGGCAGAGGCTCCCGCGGAGATAGTGGAGGACGTCTTCGCGGGTCGGCGCCGGGTTCTCGCGGAGCAACGCACGCGCCGTGAGCAGCATGCCGGAGGTGCAGAAGCCGCACTGCACGGCGCCGGCGTCGAGAAACGCGCGCTGGAGCGGGTCGAGCGACTCGCCGTCGGCCAGCCCCTCGACGGTCAGGACCGAGCGCCCGTCGGCTTCCACCGCCAGATAGGTGCAGGCGCTCACGGCGAGGCCGTCGACCAGCACCGTGCAGGCGCCGCACACCTGGGTGTCGCACGAGCGCTTGGCGCCCTTGAGGTCGAGGACGTCGCGGAGCACGTCGAGCAGCAACGCGTGCGGCGCCACCTCGAGAACATGGGCGCGGTCGTTGACGGCCACGTTGATTTGCATTTATTGTGCTGGCCCTCGCATCACGCGACCACCGCATGCGGAAAGCGCGCCGCCGGCTCGGCGCCGCCTGCCCTCGCGGCGGCGATCCGGAGCGCGCGCCGCACGAACACCGCCACCATCTCGCGCTTGTAGTCGGCCGAGCCGTAGAGGTCGTCCGCCGGGTCGACGGTCGCGGCGGCTGACTCCGCCGCCGCGCCGGCCACGTCCTCGAGCTCGGCGATCGCCACGCCCCCCAGACGCGCCTCGGCGGCGGGCGCACGCGTGGGCCGCGGACTGACGCAGCCGATGGCGACGCGCGCATCCGCGACCCGCACGCTCCGGCCGCTGCTCCTCGCGCCGCCGGGACCCGCTCCGTCGAGCTGAAGGGCGACTGCGACGCCGAGCGTCGGGCGCTCATGAACGCCGAACTTGACGTAGGCGGCCGCGGTTCCGGCCGGCCACGGCGTGAGCCTCACCAGCGCGAGAAGCTCGTCCGATGCGCGCGCCGTCTCCCAAGGCCCGCGCACGAAATCGGCGAGCGGCAGCTCGCGGCGCCCACGCGGCGACACGAGCGCGACGGTCGCGTCGAGCGTCAGGAACAGCGTGGCGAGATCGCTGTGGGGATCGGCGAAGGCGAGGTTGCCGCCGACGGTGCCGACGTTCCGCACGCGCACGTTGGCCACGTGCCGGGCGACCGAGGCGACGAGCGGGCAGTGCACCCGCACGAGCGCGGACCGCTCGAGCGCCCGATGGGTGACCGTGGCGCCGATCGCGAGTCGCGGACCGCCCGTGAGGTCGCCGAGCTCGCGGATGCGCTTGACGTCGACGAGGTGGCGCGGGCGGAGCCAGCCAAGCTTCATGAGCAGCAGCAGCTCCGTTCCGCCGGCATACGGCGCCGCGTCCTCGCCGAGCCGCGCCAGCAGCGCGCACGCCTCGTCCGTGGTGTCGGGCCGGTGGAGCGTGAAGGGACGCAGCACGGTCAGAGGCCGAGCGCCGTGGCCGGCCGCACGATCTCCTCCGAGATCATCCGGAGGTACTCGATGCGCGCCTTCACCTCGCGCGGCAGGCTGTAGATGGTGAGGCCGATGCCGTCAAGACCCAGGGCGCGCGCCCGAGCGATCGTCGCCAGACACTGGGCCGGGTTGCCGTTGATCGTCCAGTCGTCGAGGCTGCTATCGAAGCCGAGCTGGAGTTGCACCATGCCAGGCTCCTGCATTTCCCAGCTCCGGTACATCGCGAACGTCCGCTCGAGATAGCCGCGCGCGGCTGCCCGCGCCGCCTCCTTGCTCGCGCCGACGATGAGGCTGCGCGAGGCGAACGCCGTGCCCGCGGTCCCCGCGCTCTCAGCCGCGCGCGCCTCGCGATAGACACCGACGAGACGTCCGACGTCGGCCCAGGCGACCTGAGGGCCGAAGAACACGGCGTCGACCAGACGGGCCGCGCGCCGCGTCGCGCCGACGCTCTGGGCCCCCATCTCGAGCGGTGGATGGGGGCGCTGGTGGGGTGGCAGCCCGAGGCGGGCCTTCGTCAATTTCATATAGGCGCCCTCGAGGGTGACCTCCTCGCCGCGCCAGAGCCGCTTCATCACGCCGAGCGATTCCTCGAGCTTGGGCACGCGGTCCCGGCGCCGGAGGCCCGCGGCCTCGAGCTCGAGCTCTCGGTAGCCGATCGCGACGCCGACGTCCAGCCGCCCATGCGTGATGTGGTCGAGCGTGACCACGCTCTCCGCGACGTCCACGGGATTCAGGAGCGGCAGCAGGAGCATCGAGGTCTTGAGCCGCATCGCGCCCGCCTCCGGCGCGAGCCGGCCCAGCATCGCGATCGGGTGGGGCCAGACGGTCGGATGCGAGAGCCAGTGATGGCCGATCGAGACCCACGCGAAGCCCATCCCCGCCGCCGCCCGCACCACCTCGATCGCCTCGTCGATGATGGCCGTGGGCGCGCGGTCTGTCGGGCTCCAGAAGGGTGTGAGGTGGAAGCCGATCCGCACCGGCGTATTCTACCCGGTGCCGCCGCCATGCGGGCGGCTCGAGGAGGAGGCCTCACATGACGATGCTCGATGAGCTCTTGCGCACCCGCGTGGCCCGCTTCGTGGACCGCCTGCCCGACTGGGACGCGTTCGCCGACGCCCGCGTCGAGGGCTACCGGCGCGCCCAGCACCGGTACATCGGCGCCGGCGCCTCCGGCAAGAGCGACGCGCGAGCGATTCCCGCCGAGCAGTTCACCCTGAGCGTCATGTTCGTGCCGCCGGGCCAGGGCAACGCCCCGCACACGCACGAGGTCGAGGAGGTGTTCTTCATCCTCGACGGCAAGGTGAAGGTCTTCTTCGAGGACGGGGCCGGGCGCCGCGAGGAGACGGTGCTCGGGCGCTGGGACTGTGTCTCGGCACCGGCGGGCGTCGTCCACGGCTTCGAGAACGTGGGCCTCGAGCCCGCGTACCTTCAAGTCATGCTCGGCCGCGCTCGCCCCGATCTCATGACCTACGCGGATCCCGGGCTGCAGGCGAAGCGCGACGCCCACCTCGGCGCGGCGCGAGCTTGATTGCTCGTTTCCTGAGGCTGTCGTAAGGTGCTGGCCGTGGCGAGCGACCGTGAGCCGCGCGAGCACGTGGGTCGCAACCGAGCCCGCTGGGACGTCGAGGCCAAGGACTATGTCGCCGCCGGCGAGAGATCCTGGGCTCGCGAGGAGCCGACCTGGGGCGTCTGGAAGGTGCCCGAGTCGCAGCTCGGCGTCCTGCCTGCGAATCTCGCCGACAAGGACGCCATCGAGCTTGGATGCGGCACGGCGTACGTGTCGGCCTGGCTCGCCCGTCGCGGGGCACGTGTCGTCGGCATCGACGCGTCGATGGCCCAGCTCTCGACCGCCCGGCGACTCCAGCGCCAGCACGGCCTCGTGTTCCCGCTGCTCCACGCCGACGCCGAGCTCGTGCCGTGCCGAGACGCGGCCTTCGACCTCGCGATCTCGGAGCACGGTGCCTGCCTGTGGGCCGACCCCGATCGCTGGCTTCCGGAGGCGGCCCGGATCCTGCGACCCGGCGGCGAGCTGATCTTTCTCGTGAACTCATCGCTCCTGACGCTCTGCATGCCGGCCGAAGATGGCGTCGCCGCAACCGATCGGCTGCTGCGTCCGGCGTTCGGGATGTTTCGGATCGAGTGGCCCGGCGATCCGGGCGTCGAGTTCCACCTCTCCCACGGCGACTGGATCCGGCGGCTCCGGCGGAGCAGATTCGAGATCGAGGACTTGATCGAGGTGCGGCCTCCCGAATCAGCCACGACGCGCTATCCGTACGTCACGCTGGAGTGGTCGCGACAGTGGCCGGCCGAAGAGGTCTGGCGGGCGCGGCGCCGGTAGCGACGGGCATGGACGACCTCCTGATCCGAGGCGGTCAGCTGATCGACGGCACCGGATCGCCCGGCCGCGAGGCCGACGTGAGCATCAGCACGGACCGGATCGTCGCGATCGAGCCCCGCGCCACGCGGCTGGCCCGCCGCGTGATCGACGCGCGGGGGCAGGTCGTCGCGCCGGGATTCATCGACATCCACACCCATTCAGATTTCACACTGCCCATCAATCAACGCGCCGAGTCGAAGATTCGCCAGGGTGTGACGCTGGAGGTCGTCGGCAACTGTGGCTTCTCGGCCGCCCCGGCGCTGCCAGGGCGCGCGGCGATGCTCCGTGAATACCTGGCGCCCAGCGCGCCGGGGCTCGAGCTGCATGAGACAAGCTTCGCCGAGTACGTCCGAAGCTTCCCCGCGACCTCCGTCAACGTGATCTTCCAGGTTGGGCACAACACGCTCCGGCTCATGACCGGGGGAATGGAGAGCCGGCCGCTCACCAGCGACGAGATGGCGACGATGGAGCGCCTGCTCGCGGAGGGTCTGGCCGCCGGCGCCTGGGGACTCTCGTCCGGTCTCTTCACCGCGCCCGGCTGCTACGCTGATCCAGCCGAGATTCTGGCGCTCGCGCGCGTGCTGCGCCGTCACGGCGCCGCGTACTCGACACACGTCCGCGACGAGGCCGACCGCGTCGGCGAGGCCGTGCGCGAGGCGATCGCGGTCGCGGAGGCGACGGGCGTCCACGTGCAGATCGCGCACCTGAAGCTCTCCGGCGTCGACAACTGGGGTGGCGCCGGCCGGCTTCTCGGCGAGATCGCGGCCGCCCGGCAGCGCGGGCTCCCGGTGGACTGCGACGCCTACCCCTACGACACCGCCACCAACCCGCTCCGCAACCTTCTTCCCCGCTGGGTCGTCGAGGGCGGCATTCCGGCGATGCTCGAGCGCCTCGGCCGCGCGGAGGCGCGCGCCCGCATTCGCGCGGACATCGCGGACCACGGCCTCAACAACTTCGGCCGCATTCCCTCGTGGGACGTCGTGCGCGTCGCCGTCGCGCCACATCTACCGGACGAAGCCGGCCGCACCCTCGGCGAGATCGCGCGGCGCCGTGGCGTCGACCCGCTCGACGCCGTCTGTGACTTCCTCGTCGCCGACCGCGGCGCGACGCGCATCCTCGTCACGTCGATGAGCGAGAAGGACGTCCACGAGATCACCGGTGCCGCGTGGGTGCTGGTCGGCTCGGACGCCAACGCGCTCGCCACCTCGGGCGCGACGAGTCAGGGAAAACCGCACCCGCGCTCGTACGGGACGCACGCGCGTCTCCTCGGCGCCCTCGTCCGCGACCTCGGCCTGCTGACGCTGCCCGCAGCCATCCACAAGACGACCGGCGCGTCGGCCGCGGCGCTCGGGCTCGACGACCGCGGCGTTCTGCGCGAGGGCTGCTGGGCGGACGTCGCGGTCTTCGACCCGGCCCGGATCGCCGATCGGTCGACCTACGACGATCCGCATCAGTACGCCGTCGGCGTCTCCACCGTCGTCGTCAACGGTGAAGTCGTCGTCGACGGCGGCGATCATACCGGCGCCCTTCCGGGGCGCGTGTTGCGGCGGGGAGCGAGACTCACGTAACGTTCGACCATACGGAGGGAAGAGGCCATGAACCCACGACGCCTTCTGCCCGGCCTCCTGCTTGGATTAACGGGACTCGCATGGACGATCGCCGCTCCGCCACCGTTCACCGAGGCGCAGGCGCCGAAGCGCGGCGGGACTCTGCGCGTCGCCTACGGCAACGAGATCTCGAATTTCGACTATCACGTCGCCCCTGGATACGAGCTGGTGTGGGCCGTGCAGAACATCGGCTGCGGGCTCATCAGCATCACGCCCGACGGCAAATTTGTTCCGGACGCCGCGGAATCGTGGCAGATCTCGCCCGACGGTCTCCTCTACACGTTCAAGCTGAAGAAGAACGTCCTGTTCCACGACGGTACCAAGCTCGACGCCTCCGTCGTCAAGTTCAACGTCGATCGCATCATGGATCCTGCCACCAGGTCCAGCATGCGGTCGTTCTACGAGGCGGTGCACTCGGTCGAGGTGCTCGATCCGTACACCGTGCAGATCCGCCTCAAGTACCCCTACGCGTTCATGATGCACATGTTGGCCGCGTACCGCATGGGCCTCATGTTCTACTCGCCGACCGCCACGCAGAAATACACGATCGAGGATCGAAAGGCCGGCAAACCGGAGGCTGTCCCCGGATGCGGGCCGTTCAAGCTCGTCGAGTGGGTGAAGGGGAGCCATCTGGTGCTGGACCGCTTCGACAAGTACTTCGAGCCGGGGCTCCCCTATCTGGATCGCGTCGTGATCCGCGTGATCAAGGACCCCGTCACGCAGATGGCCGCGTTCAAGGCCGGTGAGATCGACTTCATCGTCGATGTCTCCGCGGATCACGTCGACACCCTCCGGTCCCAGAACCCGCGCGCCCAGATCATGACCGGGAAAGAGACGACGCCGATGGTCGCGATGATGAAGGTCACCGTGCCCGCCGACGGCAAGCCCATGTCGAAGGATCGCGGGCCGCATGCGATCTTCAACGACATCCGGGTCCGCAAGGCGGTCGGGTGCTACGGCATCGATCGCAAGGAGATCGTCAAGATCGCATTCAAGGGTCAGGCCACACCGTGGGTCGGTATCATCCCGCCGGGCACTGTGGATACCGTTGACGTTACCTACATGTGCCCGTACGACCCGGCCCGCGCGAAAGCGTTGCTGGGGGATGCCGGCTACGGCCCGCAGAAGCCGTTGACTTTCGAGCTGATGACCAACACCGAGAAGTCCGTCTTCCACGTCATCGCTACCGTGATCAAGGAGCAGATGGCGCGTGTCGGCGTGACCGTGAACATCCGGCTGACCGACAAGGTGAGCTGGATGAACGTGGCCACCCAGGATGGGCCGTTCGACATGTACATCGAGGATCTCGCGTCCCTGTTGACCGTGGATCAGAACACGTACCTGTCCGCCAGCACGGCGGGCTGGAACAGCACGCGCCACACCGATCCCAAGGTCGACGAGTACTACGCCCGCTACGCCCGGGAGATGGACCCCGCGAAGCGCAAGACCATCGCCAAGGAGTTCCAGGAATTCAGCGCCGACAAGCTCTACTGGAACACGATCTCCGGCTCGCCGTTCTACCAGGCCGCGCAGCCGTGGATGAGGGATTACGTCTACCAGGCCGAGTTCAAGGTCCTCTACAAGAAGGTCTGGCTGGAGAAGTAGGGGCCCGAGACCACTTGTTGACAAGCGCGGACTCCTGTAAAGTAGGCCAACTCTCGACACGATTACCCATATTTACGGAAAGATAGAAGGGGAAGACGCCATGCATTCACGACGCCTTCTGCCGGTTCTCCTGCTCGGACTGACGTCACTCGCCTGGATGATCGCCGTTCCGCCGCCCTCCTCCGAAGCTCAAGCGCCGAAACGCGGAGGCACGCTACGCGTCTCCTACGGCAACGAGGTCGCGGGTCTCGACTTCCACACCTCCCCAGGCTACGAAATGATGTGGGTCGGCATGAACGTCGGATGCGGGCTCATCAACATCACGCCCGACGGCAAGTTCGTCGGCGACGCCGCCGAGTCGTGGCAGATGTCGCCGGACGGGCTGCTCTACACCTTCAAGCTCAAGAAAAACGTCCTCTTCCACGACGGCACGCCCGCGGACGCCGCCGCGGTCAAGTTCAGCATCGACCACATCATGGACCCGGCCACCAAGAGCGGCATGCGGCCGTTCTACGACGCCGTGCACAGCGTCGAGGTGCTCGACCCCTCGACCGTGCAGATCCGTCTGAAGCAACCCTACGCGTTCATGCTCCACATGCTCGCGGGGTACCGCACGGGCCTCGTGCTCTATTC
>WNFS01004862.1_pt1 | contig 10272 bp, 6 predicted proteins | sample 5400141 | NCBI WGS metagenome assembly WNFS01 (sample SAMN13153358, study PRJNA577476) | soil metagenome | isolation source: 60 cm saprolite under Madrone tree | place: USA:California | collected 2016-06-14
TGCTCTCGAGATACTTTGCCTCGACGTAGCGCACGAAGGAAGTGGCCGACAGGGGCTTGCCGGTGGCGCCCTTCAGCAGGTCCTGCACCGGCACCTTGGCGCCGAGGCCGTGCACGTTGGTGCGCAGCCAGCCCAGGAGTCCGGAGAATTCCCCGCGCGCGAGCTGCTCATCCAGCTCCGGCACCTCGGCCCGCAGACTCTCGTAGAGCTGCGCGGCGATGACCGCCCCGAGAGCGTAGGACGGGAAGTAGCCGAAGGAGCCCACCGCCCAGTGGATGTCCTGCAGGCAGCCCTCGACATCGTTGGAGGGGCGGATCCCCAGGCGCTGCTCCATGCCGGCGCTCCACGCTTCCGCCAGATCACGCACCGCCAGCTCCCCGGAGAGCAGCTGCTTCTCCAGCTCGTAGCGCAGCATGATGTGCAGCGGGTAGGTGAGCTCGTCCGCATCCACCCGGATCAGTCCGCGCCGCACCCGCGTGAGATGGCTGTAGATATTCTCCACGTCCCACTCCGGTCCGCTCGCCCCGAAATGCTTCGCCAGTAGCGGCTGCAGGTAGCGCACGAACGGGCGGCTGCGGCAGACCATCATCTCGATGAGCAGCGACTGGCTCTCTTCCAGAGCCATGCCCCGGTCGCGCCCCACGGGCTGGTCGCGCCAGTCCTGCGGCAGGCCCAGGTCGTACATGGCGTGCCCGGTCTCGTGCAACGCCCCGAGCAGACCCGAGAAGAGGTCGTCGGGATCAAAGCGCGTGGTGACGCGGATATCCCCCGGCACCCCTTCGGTGAAAGGCTGCTCGCTCTCATCCAGTCGTCCCCGCTCGAAGGGGAAACCGACACTCTTCATCACTTCCACCGCCAGGGCGCGCTGCTTGCCCGCCGGGAACTTGCCGGCCAGCGCCAGCAGCGGGCGAGTCTCCTGCACGGCGATCGCTTCGCGGATCAGCGACGGCAGCCGGCGCGACAGCGCCTTGAACATGGCGTCGATGTCGGCAGTCGTCAGGCCGGGGCTGAACTCGTCCACCAGCGCATCGTAGGGGGCGAGATTGAGCGCCTGGCCCAGCAGTGCCGCCTTGTCGCGCACCAGGTGAACCACTTCCTCCAGGTACGGTGCGAACGCTTCGAACTTGCCCTGGGCGCGGGCCTCGAGCCAGCGCGATTCGGCACGCGAAGCGGCCTTGGTGAGGCGCGACACGAGCGTGGCCGGGGTGGCGATGGCGTGGTCGCGCTGCCGGCGCATCTCGTGCAGGTTGGCGATCTGCCAGTCGGCGAGTCCCTGGGTGTTCGCCTGAGCGCGGTCCAGGAGCCGCGTGATGCGCGGCGCCGTGAGCAGCGCATGGTGTTCGGTTTCCAGCGCCGCGAGCTGCTCGCCGCGAACGTCGGCGCTGCCGCGCGGCATCATCACCGCCGCGTCCCAGCGCAGCAGCGCCAGAGCACCGCGGAAGGCATGCAGGCGCTTGAACTCCTGTTCGAGTTGCTTGTAGGGCGAGGCAGACATGGACGAATCGGGAGCGGGGAAACGGCGAGTAGTTTACCAGCTCCGGCGCGCCTCCGCCCCCTTCCTGGAGTGTATTCTTATTATTAATCAATATGTTAGACTACATGTCAGGAAATTGACATGCGCGGCGCTTGACGTCGCCCGAGCCTTGAGGGCCAAAGTGCCGACGAGGATTATGTCGCCTGCTGCAGGCGTTGGGGCACGGCCGTGGCGTGCCGCTCGCGCTCGCGCCGCCGGCCTTGCAAGCGCCACGGCAGCGCTTGCCACGCGAGCATCGCGCGCTTGCGATCCTCTCCCCAGTGATAACCCCCGAGGGCACCGTCCTGGCGCAGCACGTTGTGGCAGGGAATGAGCCACGGCACCGGATTGGCACCGACCGCCCTACCCACCGCCCGGGCGCCGCCGGGGCTGCCCGCGGCACGCGCGAGCGCCGCGTAAGTGGTCGGTCCGGCGGAGCCGAGCTCGAGCAGCGCCTGCCAGACCTTGAGCTGAAAGTTCGTGCCCTTCACGGCGAGCTTGAGGGGTGCCGCGGCCCGCGCTGCAGCCGTGCCGCGGGGCGAGCTCCAGATGCGTCCCGCCAGGGCAGCGGCGGCGTCCTCGTCGCGCCGCAGGCGCGCCTGCGGCCAGCCGGCTGCGAGAGCGGCCACGGAGGCAGCCTCGGTCCCTGGTTCGACGAAGGCGAGATGGCAGAGCCCGCGCGGGGTGCTGGCGAGCAGCGCGCGCCCGAAAGGCGTGTCGGTGAGGCCGTAGGTGATCTGCATGCCGCGGCCGCGGGCCTTGAGCTGCCCCGGGGTAACCGCCTCCAGCGTGACCATCAGGTCGTGCAGCCGCGAAGGTCCGGACAGGCCGACACAGTAGGCCGCCTCGAGCACGGAAGGGGTGCTCGCGAGGGCTGCGCGGGCGGCGCGCGCGGTGACGTACGCCAGGTACTGCCGGGGCGTGACGCCGGCCCAGCGGCGGAACAGGCGGTTGAAATGAAACTCCGACAGGTGGGCGGACGCGGCGATCGCGGCCAGGCGCGGCTGCGCGCGGTAGTTGGCGTCGATGAAGCGGATCGCTCGGGCGATGCGCCCGAAATCGCGGCTGTCGAGGAATGCGCGCCCGGTGTCCATGGGGGTTGATGATAGTCGCGCGCGTGCGGCGCGCGACCCGATTCTTGCGGCGCGCTCACGCGCAGTGCGCCCCGGAGCATTACGCCCTTCAGTTACACTGCCTCGGCAGCGATGCAGCAGCGATGCTCGATTTCAGCGCCACAGGTGCGAGCACGGCCAGCGCGCGACGACCACGCCCACGCCGATCGACACCACCAGCAGCAACGTAACCGTGAGACCGATCAGCACACGCCGCATCGCTGCATCATATCTGACATGCAACTGCTGAAATAACCGCCCCGTGCCCGAGAAACTCGCCATCTGCCTGCTCGCCTCCGAAGTCGAGCCGCTCTCCAAGACCGGCGGGCTGGCGGACGTGAGCGGGGCGCTGACCAAGTACCTGTACGGCGCCGGTCATGACGTGCGCCTGTTCACGCCGTGCTACGCCTCCATCGACCGCGCGGCGCATTCCGCGCAGCCGGTGGAGGCCCTGCAGCAGGTGCCGCTGGCGGTGGGACCCAACAACTACGTGTTCTCGGTGCTGCGTGCGCGGCTGCCGGGCGGCGCGCCGGCGTACCTGATCGACTGCCCCGCGCTGTATGAACGCGGCGCCCTCTACACCAGCGATCCCGACGAGCACCTGCGCTTCCTCGCCTTCACGCGCGCGGTGCTCACGGCCTGCCAGCGCCAGGGGTGGGCGCCCCAGGTTCTGCACTGCAACGACTGGCACACCGCCTTTGCGCCGCTGTTCCTCAGGACCGTGTGGGAGGACGAGCCGCTGTTCGCCGCGACCCGCACGGTGCTGACGATCCATAACATCGGCTATCAGGGCATCTTCCCGGCGGCCCGGATTGCCGATCTCGGGCTGCCGGGCAGGCGCAACCTGCTGCACCCGGCGGACCTCGCCGCCGGGCGGATCAACGCTCTGCGCCACGGCATCGTGTATGCCGACTCCGTCACCACGGTCAGCCCGACCTACGCGCGCGAGATCTGCTCGGATGAGTACGGCATGGGGTTGCAGGACAGCCTGCGCGAGCGCGGCAGCGCCGTGACCGGCATTCTGAACGGGGTCGACTACGATGAGTGGGATCCGCGCCGCGACCGCTACCTGCCGGCCCACTATGACCCCGAGCGGCTCGCGGTGAAGAGTGAGCTGAAGCGTCAGTTCGCGCAGCGCCACAAGCTCGCGGCGGCACCGGTGGTGCCGCTGGCCGGGCTCGTGAGCCGGCTGGCCGTCCAGAAAGGTATCGAGCTGATGTTCGAGGCGCTACCGAAGGTGCTCAGCGCGCGGCCGCTCAGCTTCGTCGCGCTGGGGAACGGTGAGCCGCAGTACGAGGAGTTCTTCACCCTGCTCGAGGGGCGCTTCCCGGGGCGGGTGGTGTTTCACTGCGGTTACGACGATGAGCTCGCGCACTGGATCGAGGCGGCGAGCGATCTGTTTCTCATGCCTTCACGCTACGAGCCGTGCGGACTCAACCAGATGTACAGCCTGCGCTACGGTACGGTGCCGGTCGTGCGCCGCACCGGCGGGCTCGCCGACTCGGTGCAGCACTACGACATGAGGACCGGCACCGGCACCGGCGTGGTGTTCAACGATTTCAACACCCAGGCTCTGGAGTGGGCGCTGACTACGGCGCTCGACCTGTACGCGACGCCGCGGCACTGGACGCGGGTGGTGAAAAACGGCATGCAGCAGGACTTCTCCTGGGAGCGCCAGGGAGGCGAGTACGTGGCGCTCTACCGGCGACTCATCGCAGGCTGAAGCTGCCGCGCTCCTCGAACGGAATCGAGCGCATCAGGCCCTGCGACAGCGCGATCCTGCCGGTGAGACGGTAGGCAACGCTCGGCCCCAGCGCCTCCGACCCGCGCCCGAGAAGCTTGAGGAGCGTGCCCGCGAGGTGGGTGGTGACGTTCAGGTCGAATTCGGCCTCTCCCATGGGGGGCACGACGAAGCTCGCGGCGGAGGCGCCGCTTGCGAACTGCTGTCCCTCGACTTCCAGGCTGTACTCGAGTCCCTTCACCGGGAGCCTGCGGTCGTTGGGGTTCTGCACGCGCATGCGCACCTTGAGGCGCTGTTCCCACAGGTCGCCGTGCTCGATCTGCACGTCGACCACCGAGAGCTTCGGGGTGATGATTTTCGAGCTCAGCGCGCAGGCGCCGGGCAGCAACGCGGCCGCGCACAGAACCGGGAGGCAGCGGCTGACGGCTCTCATCCCGGCGCGCGGCCGAAAGCGCCGTTCAGGCGCGCGTAGTCGCGCGCCAGTTGCGCCGTGAGCGCGCCCGCGGGCAGCCGCCAGGTCCAGTTCCCCTGTACTGTCCCCGGAGTATTCAGCCGCGCGGAGGAGTCCAGGCCGAGGATGTCCTGCGCCGGAATGATGGCGAGTCGCGCCACCGAGCCGAGGGCTGCGCGTATCAGTGCCTCGGGCATGGCGCCCGGGGTCACGCGCAGAAAATAATCGACCCGCTGCGCGGTGTCGCGGTCCAGGCTCGAGTACCAGCCGAGCGTGGTGTCGTTGTCGTGGGTGCCGCTGTACGCCACGCAGTCGGGCTCGTGCAGATACGGCAGGTGCGCATTGTTGGGATCGCCGTCGAAGGCAAACTGCAGCACGCGCATTCCCGGCAGGCCGAAGCCGTTCTTCAGCGCCAGCACGTCTTCGGTGATGACCCCGAGATCCTCGGCCACCAGCGGCAGGTCGCTGAACTCATCCAGGAGCCGGCGCAGCAGCAGCTCTCCCGGAGTGCTGAGCCAGGCGCCGCCACGCGCATCGGCCGCGCCGGCGGGCACGGCCCAGTGGGCCGCGAGCGCCCGGAAATGATCGATGCGCAGCAGATCCATCCGCGCCAGCTGCGCCCGCACCCGCCCGAGCCACCAGCTGAAGTCGCTGCGGCGCAGCGCCTGCCAGTCATAGACCGGATTGCCCCACAGCTGGCCCAGTTGCGAGAAGTAGTCCGGCGGCACGCCCCCGACCGCAGCCGGCTCGCCGGTGGCGCTGAGCTGGAACAGCTCGCGGTGCGCCCAGGTCTCCACCGAGGAGGGGCCGACGTAGAAGGGCAGATCGCCGAACAGCCGCACGCCGCGCGTGCGCGCGTGCGCGCGCAGCTGGTTCCACTGGGCGTAGAACGCATATTGCTCGCGCTCGATGCGCGCAATGTCGGGTGCGAGCTCATGGGCTGCCTGCGCGAGCGCCTCGGGCGAGCGGTCGCGCAGCGGCGGCGGCCACTGCCAGAACGGCGCACCGCCGTGCGCACGCGTCAGCGCCTCGAACAGCGCGTAGTCGTGCAGCCAGGGGCCGGAAGCGGCCAGGAACTCCGGGTCGATCGGCGCGTTGGGATCGGGCAGCTCCGCTGCATCGAGGAACGTCGCGTTGCCCGCGCAGTCCGAGCGCACCCAGTAGGGGGAGCGATCCTCGCCCACCGGGCCCGCCGGCAGGATCTGCCACACGGAGAAAGCCGCCTCGCTCAGCCAGTCGATGAAGGCGCGGCCGCCGCGCCCGAGTGCCGCATCGAGGGCGGACATCGGCAGCAGCACCCCGGCGCGGCGCCGGTCGAACACGGGTAATCGCATGCTGGTCACGCCTCGGGCTGCCGCCTTCGATCAGCCGCCGGTGGCGCGGCGCATGACTCCCCCGTGCTCGGGAGCACCGTGCCCGCTCGAGATGGGCAGCGTGAGCTCGCCCGGGGGCACGAGGTTCAGCCGCCGGTACAGCGTCAGCAACTGGCGCCGGTAGAGGTGGTCGAACTGGCTCACGGCATCCGCGGGGTTGTAGTCCCCGAACCACCAGAACCAGTCGGAGCTCTCGCAGCGCGCGAGCTGGCGGCCGGCGGCGGCGCGCTCGCCCGGATCACTCGCGTCCTGCATGAAGCGATCGTAGGCCTCCTTGGCGTTGCACAGCAGATCCCACGCCCGGTTCTTGTCCGGATCCCCCATCCAGGTCGCGTAGGTGAAGCCGATGAGATCGGACAGGGTGTCGTCGCGGAAGAAACAGCTCATGCCGGTGCCGCCCAGACGGTAAGGGCGGTTGTAGGCGAGCGGATCCTGCGCCGCGCCTGGATCAGTGAGCGCGAGGCTCCCACGCAGCACCCCGGCGCTGCTGGCGGCCCAGCGGAAGCCAGCGGCGGCAAGCAGCCCGAGCGTCGCGGCGCTGATGGCTCCTTCCGCGGGCCAGCAGCCGGCGGGACGGTTGCCGAAGGTGCGTGCAAATACGCGGATCGCCTCCTCGATGTGCCAGTTGGCGCGCGAGGCGCCCCCGGGATAGGCCGCATGCGCGGGCAGTTGCAGCGTGGGAAGCGCATCACGCGCACACTGGAAGTCGAGCAGCAGCGGGATGATCGGATGTCCGTAGGGCGTGACCGACAGCTCGCACTGCCCGCGCTCGGCGAGGCGCCGGTAGCGCAACAGCACCTGGCCCACCAGAGTGCCGATGAGTGTGAGCAGATCGCGGCGCTGCGCGGAGCTGAAGTCGCGCCCGCGCTCGGTCAGGCGCGCGACCAGCGGGTCCGTGCGGCGCACGCTCTCGCCGAGCCAGGCGAGGTGATACCAGACTGCGAGGTCGTGGATGAACTGGTCGGAAGCGTAAGCGACCCGTTCCGGCGTGGCGAGCGTCTCGGCGATGGTCGCGAGCTCCAGATACGGGCCGAAGCGCTCGATCATCTGCTGGCGCTGCGCCCGCAGGCAGGTGCGCAGCAGCTCCAGCCGCGCGGCCGGCTCGGTCGGTACCGGGTCCGGACCCAGCAGCGCCAGCACCGGATCCGGCAGCGGGCTGCCGCTCTCCAGATGCTCGGCGACGCGCCGCGCGATCTCCTCGAGCTGCTCGATGAGGAGCGGGGTGAAGTTCACCACCGCGCGCCCCACCGGGTTGGCTTCCAGGTGCGCCGCCATGTCGGTGTAGTCCTTGACGGCGTGCAGATAGGTCCACGGCAGCGCGTACTGGCCGGTGAGCGCGTCCTTGTACTGCGGCTGGTGCATGTGCCACAGCAGGACGACCGGCAGGCGTGGCGCGGGGCTCACGGCTCAACTGTTCCGCATGCTGCGCAGCATGTCGAGGGTGACCAGCACCACGCCTTTCTCGGTCACGTGGAAGCGGCGCGCATCCGCCTCGCGCTCGAGCCCGATGCGGGTGCCCTCGGGCACCTCGCAGCCCTCGTCGATGATCGCTCCGGAGATGGCGCAACCGCGGCCGATCTCGGCGTGCGGCAGCACGACGGAGCGGTGAATGCTGGTGCGCTCCTCGACGCGCACGTCGGAGAACAGCAGCGACTCGCGCACCACGGCCCCGGAGATGATGCAGCCGCCCGACACCATGGAGTTGACGGCCATGCCGCGGCGACCGTCCTCGTCGAGGATGAACTTCGCCGGCGGCTGCTGCACCTGGTAGGTCCAGATGGGCCAGTCCTGGTCGTAGATGTTGAGCTCGGGGCGCACGTGCACCAGCTCGAGGTTGGCATCGTAGTAGGCATCGATGGTGCCGACGTCGCGCCAGTAGCTTTGCGCGCGGGTCTGCACGTCCTGGAATGGATAGGCAAACACCTGGCGGTTGCCGGCGATGGCTTCGGGCAGGATGTCGCGCCCGAAGTCATGAGCCGAGGACTCGCTGGTGGCGTCCGCGGCGAGCAGGCTCTCGAGCAGGCGAGTGTTGAAGACATAGATCCCCATGGAGGCGAGAATGGCGTCCGGGCGGGCCGGCAGCGTGTCGGGCGTGGCCGGCTTCTCGGAGAATTTCGTGACCCGATTCCACTCGGTAGCGGTCAGCACCCCGAAATGCTGCGAGTCCCGCGCCGGCACCTCGACCACTCCCACGGTGATGTCGGCACCCTTCTCCACGTGGTAGGCGATCATCGGACCGTAGTCCATCTTGTAGATATGGTCACCGGCGAGCACCAGCACGTGCTTGGGGCGGTGCGAGACGATCAACTCGATGTTCTGGTGCACGGCGTCCGCCGTACCCCGGTACCAGAGCGGTCCGAGCTGCTGCTGCGCGGGAACCACCTCGACGAACTCGCCGAACTCCCCGCGCAGGTAGCTCCAGCCGTGCTGCACGTGCTGGATCAGCGACTGCGCCTTGTACTGCGTGAGAATGGAGATCTGGCGGATGCCGGAGTTCACGCAGTTCGACAGCACGAAGTCGATGATGCGGAACTTGCCGCCGAAGGGGGTCGCCGGCTTGCAGCGATGCGCGGTGAGGTCGCGCAGCCGCTCGCCGCGCCCGCCCGCCATGATGATGGCGAGCGTGCCGCCCGTCAGGCGGCTCACGTAGCGTCCGGAAGAAGCGCGTGCGGGCTGGCGGGGCATGAGGCGTACTACACCGCAAGGCGCGCCGTCAGCGCAACCTTAAAGTAAATGCCTCACAGCCATTTCATCAGCCCCAGCTCGTAGGGGTGCGAGAGCAGCTCGTGGCACGGGTAGATGCGGATCTCGGTGCGGAACTGCCCGCATTCCTGCGGCTCGACGTCGAGCGCGTAGATCACCGCCCCGTCGCTGTCCTGCTCGTCGGTGGCGCCGAAGGTGGCGTGCCACAGGCCGGCGCGCGGCGGCTGCCCGTACGAGGACAGGGCCGGCGGTGCAAGGTCCGCCTCGGGCAACAGGCGCCGCGCGACGAACTCCACCCGCACGTCCACGGGCGTGAGTCCGTTGAGTGCGGCCGCAACCCGCAGCCGCAGCCGCTCGCCGCGCGGCAGATCGCGGGCCACGTCGGTGAGCTGCCGCAGGCTCACCTTCGACCAGGCCTGCCGCGCGCGCGTCTTCCAGTCCGCCAGCGTGCGCGCGCCGCTGAAGCCGTTGGCGGCGAGACGCCGATAGTGCGCCACCGCCGGCTGGTACAGCCCCTGGGTGTAGTCGAACAGCACGCGGCGCATGTTGAAAGCCGGAATCACCGTCATCATGGCGCGCTTGCTGCGCTTGACCCAGGCGCCGGGGTAATCGTTCTCCTCGCGCGCGTAGTACAGGGGCAGGACCTCCTCCTCGAGCGTACCGAGAATCAGCTCGGCCTCGAGCGCATCGCGCCTCTCCGGGTCCTGCACGTTCGCCGGCGGTATGCCCCAGCCGTTGTCCTGCTTCCACCCTTCCGCCCACCAGCCATCGAGAATGCTCAGGTTGAGGCGGCCGTTGATGGCCGCCTTGATGCCGGAGGTGCCGCTCGCCTCGAGCGGCGCGATCGGATTGTTGAGCCACACGTCGACGCCCGAGACCAGGCTGCGGGCGAGCTGCAGGTCGTAGTCTTCCAGGAAGATGATGCGTCCCATGAACTCCTGGCTCATCATCAACTGGCGGATTTCGCGCAGCACGTACTTGCCGGGCTCGTCCGCGGGGTGCGCCTTGCCGGCGAACAGCAGCAGCACGGGGCGCTCGGGGTTGTTGACCAGCCGCGCGAGGCGCGCACGGTCGCGCAGCAGCAGCGTCGCGCGCTTGTAGGTGGCGAAGCGCCGCGCGAATCCCAGGGTGAGCACGCCAGGACGCTGCGGATCGAGGAAGCGCGTCACGTGGCGCAGCTGCGCGGGACTCAAGCCCTTGCGCTCGTACTCGCGCTGCAGCCGCTCGCGCACGCTCGCCAGCATGCGCGCCTTGACTTCCTGCGCCGTCACCCAGTAGCGCTCGTCCGGCACGCGCTCGAGAGCGTTCCAGAAATCCGGGTCGCGCAGCCGCTCGCGCCATTCCCGTCCCAGCTCGCGGTCGAAGAAATCCATCCAGGT
>WNFS01010003.1_pt1 | contig 10269 bp, 10 predicted proteins | sample 5400141 | NCBI WGS metagenome assembly WNFS01 (sample SAMN13153358, study PRJNA577476) | soil metagenome | isolation source: 60 cm saprolite under Madrone tree | place: USA:California | collected 2016-06-14
CATAGGGGCGGCCAAGCTTTGTATTTGGCCGGTCTGCTGCGGCCGCGCTGCGCTGTGACGCGACGGGTTTGGTGTGTTCCAGGGCTGGCCGGGGCGAAGTCGCGGGCGCCGGGGTTTCCGGAACATTGGTCCATGCTCCTCCAGCACCTGTCCCATTTGGCGCGTCTCCTCGGCCCACCAAGACTCCACAGGCGGCGCCGCTGGCCTCGCACGCGACATTGCTTTTGCCGCTGGACGTGACGTCACTCGCCGTGCTGGCGCGATCCGTATCGGCAATCGTCGCCTCGACCCGTTTGCTCGCCGTGACCTCTGCCCCGACTTTCGGGGCAGAGGCGGGCGCGGCGGTCTCGCGGGTCGGTCCCGGCGATGCCGGCGCACTCCCATTGTGATGAGCACCCAGGCTGAACGCGGCGGCGCCCACCGCAGCGGTGCCCACGCCAAAAAGCATCCCGAAAAACTTGATCCGCAGCTCGCGTCGCCAATCAGCCTTCTTCGAACGTGCCCGAAACCGGCGCTTCTGTTGCACGCCCGCGAGGGTGGCAGTCGATTCCGTCAAGATTTCGCGCTCGGCCGCAAGCCAATGCTGATCGGCTTGGCCGTGGATGCAGCCGTGCGCGGTCCAGACCTCGTAAGCTCGCTCGCGAATGCGGTTTTCCAGACTTCGGAGATAGCTCCCAGCGCCATGCCTGGTCTCCGTATCAACGGAATGCATCCGAGCCCCCATTTACAAAACAGGATGTCATAGCAAGTCCTAGCCAAGCGGCAAAAATTAGTTCTTCCCGAAATAGCTAACCTATTGAAATGATTGCTCGTGGAATCACAGAAAGTCTCAATTGTGGAGAAATTTAGCTATCTCAAGCGAGCAGAACGCGTCGGACATAGCGGGGGACAAGGCGATGGGTTCAAGGGTGCTTAACTTGTGAAAAGCGCACCCAGCTCATCCGCAACGGGAAAATGTTGCCTCAACGCGCACGCACTCCACCCTCACGCCCACCCCAAATCATGACTTTTAGTTTGCCCCATTAAACGCAATACCTTGACCCTCGCGGCCGTGCCCGCCGCCATCTAGCGCCACCTATGCGATCGACATAGGGTGCCGCACGACGCAGCAGATCGACGGTGACTCGGCCGCTGACGTCAACCCGGAGGCGATAAAGATCTCACACGAAACCTCCGTGAGTGCAGGAACGCTGGGCGCTAGATCCCTCTCGAATCGCAAGACCGCTCAAATGGAACTTTTCTGTCCCGAAAATTGCCCGTAGCAAGCCGCATGTTTGGAACCGGCGATCGGTCTGTGCCTTACTTTCCCAGTGAAGCAGTTGGATTGACTTTCATGTGGCCGCTTTCTCTGGCAATCATCCTTGTCTCGCTCGCTTCCGCCGGGCAGGCGCAGGTTCAGGAACAAAAGCCCCTCGACTGGCGCATATTTGAAGTTCCGGATTTTGGAACAACGATCCAATATCCAGCGGGCATTTTCAGTCCCGCTGGCAAGCCTGAAAAGGGTCTGGGACAGCGGTTTGAGCGGGATGATGGACGCGCTGTCTTGTCCATTTACTCTCGTGCCAATGAAGCCGGCGAGAATCCCGCAACTTACTTGAGACACAATCTCCGGGTCAGCCGGTCTGCACTCGACTACGTGCGGATAAGCCGAGCCTTCTTCGCCATCTCATCCGAGCGTGATGGCGTGATCCTTTACAGTCGGTGTAATTTCTCCGGCCGTGGGCATGGTGCTATTCATTGCTTTGACCTTAAATATCCGCAAGAGGAAAAGCGCTCCTGGGACGCAGTCGTAACTCGCATTAGCCTATCACTGCGGCCTCTTGAAAGCTGACGGGCTGCCACCCCCATGCGTGGGCATCGCAAATTCCTCCTGCTGAGAACTGTTTGCGCTCCCCCATTGTGGGCGCTCTAAGATTACAGCAAGATAACGAACAGTATCGCGAGTGCGAGTTTCGCGGTTGGCTGGAGGAACGAATGCGCTCGGACCGTTACGTTCACCCCGAGTTTGGGTTGTTGTCGCCCACCCCGCGGTTACGCCGCGAGCTACGGATGGCGTTCTTCTCAGTGCTGTTCGGAATAGGAATCGGCGCAGCGACCGTGATTGCGCTTAGCGGAACTGCCGATGACGCGCGGGTATCTGGAGTGAGCTCGGACTCCGTCAAAAGCGAACAACCGACAGAGGCAGTATTGGGCTATAATAGGCAGCAAGAGGCGGAGATCGACAACGAGGTTATGGACCGCACTAGCAAGTCGGACGGAACTAAGGATCAGGCCAATTCCGAGAACCACAAAACCGACGCTACAACCACATGCGAGGGCAATAACCTGTCTTGCCGCAACATTCCCCCTCGTGCCAGTCAGCCGCGCGCGATGCGAATGCCTGCAGCGACCGATGCCTTAGCCATTGGCCGAGCCCCTCTCGGTCGTCCCGACGGATCCACCGGCATGACTTCAGCATCGGCGACATCTGAAGCACATGCGGCCGAGGCCCGTTCCGAAGGCGGCGCAGAAGCCCGACTAAGCTCCAATAGTCTGATGGATCAAAAACCCCACAAAATCGCGCGTGGTCAGAATCGGCCGCGACAAGATGCAGCAAGTTACCGCGATCATCGTGGGGCTTCCCGGATCGGCCGCGGGTACAACAGGCCAGCCGGGGAACTTGACCGCGCATATGCGCTCGATCGCTCATATGGCTCGAGAGGCTTTTGGGACTGGTCCCGGTGAACGGGGGCCATTGCTGGCATCATCGATGGGGAGGCCGTCGCCTGCGACGAGAGCGGAGTGCCGAGCTTCGACCGCATCCGTTACCACCGGCACGACGCCAGGGTGTTCCTCTATGCCTTCGATTTGATCGAGTTGAACGGCGACGATCTCCGCGGCGATCCGCTCGAGATCCGCAAGGCGACGCTTGCCAATCTTCTGGCCAATACTGGTCACGGTATTTGGTTCAATGACCACATCGAAGATGACGGCCCGACGGTGTTCCGCCATGCCTGCAAGCTCGGGCTCGAAGGGATCGTGAGCAAGCGGAAGGATTCGCCCTATCGAAGCGGCCGCTCGCCGGATTGGCTCAAGATGAAGAACCCGGCCTGTGCGGCGGTGAAGAGGGAGGAAGAGGAAGATTGGGGCCGCTAATGATCAGGCGGACTATATGCGCGTTCGAATGTCAGTCAGGGCAAGTGTTTGAACAGCCATGTTGCTCTCAGTCTGGTTACCGCTCCAGTGCTCGTTCGATCGAGTGATGCCATGAGTAGTCACGATCGGGAGCAGGGAGTAAGCTTGTGTAAGTCCAAACGGAGAGCGAGACATTGTTCTCTGAACCGGTGCGGATCAGTTCAGATATAACTCGCGGTGTGCCGAAGATAGCGACTACTGGCGCGCTTGTTCTGGCTGGTTCCGTAATGCTGTCGTGGGTCGCATTATTTAACCATGCTCCATTGGTGTTCGCAGACAGCCTGGGCTATGCCACGGCCCCATTGCGGGGCGAGGTTACCGGCCTTTTCAGTATCTTCTACAGCGTCCTGATCTTGCCTTTGCATCAAGGCGTCACCCTTTGGCCGGTCGTGTTTGTCCAGGGAGCGATACTGACGCATCTGTTGTACCTGACCACGCGCGGCGTTTCGGGTGGCAGCATCAGCAAACCGGAGACCCTGCTGATCATTGCTGGATTGTGCGTGTTTTCAAGCTTGCCGTGGATTACGGGCCAGATACTGCCGGATGTGTTATCGCCAGTCCTCCTGTTGGGCGTATTCCTTCTTGCGTTCTGCGACGAGCAGCTCCGCCGAGCAGAGCTTCTCTACGTCGGCACGCTGACGACGGCTGGCATTGCGGCCCATTTGAGTCATGTGCCGATCGCATTCGGTCTGATCCTCTTGTGCATGGGCTTGAAACCTATTTTTGCGCCGAACCAGATTCGCCTCCGGCAATGGACGGCCCTGCTCATTCTGCAACAATTCATCTAGTGTCTATGCGCATCCTTGCTGAAAAGAGTTCGGATAAGGGATTTCTTCCGCTTCCCCGTCAGCGGCCTCTTCGATGGTTCGATGAACCTCTGGTTTTTGACGCGCCGCTCCGTTCGCTCCCGCCTTAGACGTTTGTAAGCTTTAGCCATCGCTTTGTTCCTATCGCTTCGACCTTGATTGGCAATCCTATCAGCCAGAGAACGGAGATCACTACGCCGATCCTTTGCCAACTACTTATGGGGCAGCCACTAGAACATCCGTTGTGTTGGTTTGCATTTCAGCGAGTAAAGCGTCCGCATTATAATCGTCCTATTTTCTGTGCCCGTCGCTTCGGAGGTCGCCTCCACGTCACCAGTCACGCGATCTATGCTGCCGCTGATATGTAGGCCGGGCACAGAACCACCGAGGAAGGAGACCTCTGCCTCGCTTATGTCGATTATCTTAATGACCGGGAAGTTCCCAGCCTCAGCGTTGCCTCCGAAGGCCACCGTCCTGTCCGCAAAGTTGACGATGATCCCCAAGGAGACCTGCGTTTGCGTTGTCAGTATGTCCTTTCCAGCGAACGTTGAGGTGCCCTGACACGCCAACGTCAGCGTTCCAGTTGGCTCGGCTGCTTGCGCGGTTGATATCGATAGAGCGGCAAGCGCAAGCAGCATCGGTGCTTTCATAAGCTGCCCTCCAATTCCTTTATCCAAGCATCAATTGCTGACTTGGCCTCGTCGATCTTCTCTTTCGTTGGCAGACCGTGCATTATGTTAGAGAGTGCTATTCCAACTTTGCCGCGTGCTTCATTAAGAGCACCTCCGCTTGATAAATTTAGTATTGCAGCACGATTGGCTTTTTTGAGCGTTGCCAAAACTGCCGGTTTAGATGTTGCTGTCAATGGTGCTTTCATTGCTGCTTTCGCGGCTTTCGCAACGTCTAACTCTTCATTGATGCTGACCATATGACCGCGTAAGGCAAAGAACCATATCTTGGATTTCGCTACAAAATTTGCGCAGACCCTTTGGCTCGACCCGATCAGCCAAGTTTGGGCCCCACCCCCACCCCCTCCGACCTTTCACGATGGTCAATCCCGTCAGCGGCATTAAGGTGGTAACAGGAAGCAGCATCTGACAAAATGACTAGGAGCTTCGCCTTGCTTGTGATAGAATAAGCGAACGGCCCCAATGCGCTGACACTGAGGCCGTTCTAACCACGACAGTCCTGTAGCTTCTTGTCATGGCTTCCAACACCTTATCAGGTAATCGTCAGCCGCAGAAGCGAGCCGTGATGGGGATAATGATGGCTCGCTACATAGCCAGAATAAGCGAGCCTGCCACCGTGGATGTGTTCAGTGGCAGGCTCTAACCACGACAAACAGTAGCTCCTTGTCATGGCTTCCAACAGGTTATCACACTCTGCACAGGTCTGCTGTTCGCTTTCCTATTGATTTCCGAACACTTCCCCCTCCACATTCTCGATAACACAACGGAAACCCAACGATGACTGACACAAACTCAACCACAGTAAACCGAACACTACCCCACCGGTTACCTAACTCAGCTTATCGAGTGAGGGAGTATTTGACAGAGCGAGAGGTTGATCGCTTGATTGATGCTGCACGCAAGCGGGGAAGGAATGGCGCTAGGGATGCAGCAGCGATCCTACTGGCTTACAGACACGGCCTCCGAGCGCAAGAGCTTTGCTCGCTTCGTTGGGCTCAGATTGATCTCAGGAATGGTCGCCTGCATGTGAATAGGGCCAAGGGCGGAATTGAGAGCGTTCATCCGTTACACGGTCCTGAATTGCGTGCCTTACGTGTCTTCGTCACAGAAGCAGGAACGCCGGTTACAACAGCTTGGTTCCTGCGAATGATCCAACGAACGGTATAACCAACCTCTCCGAGACCTTTGTGAAACCAGGGGAGATACTCACGCCTCGCTTCGAACGATGCAGCATGAAAAAACCCGATCACTGGCATCGCCTGCTGCGCTCGCGCCGCGAGCGGCCACGCGACTGCCGCGCCGCTGAGCAGTGCGATGAAATCGCATTTCTCGGATGGCTACCTTGAGATAGGCTCGGTCCTTGCCTCCGTCAAATGAAGCCGCTCACCATTCTCGCCGTGCTTCTTGCCAGCGCTACGCCAGCAACTGCCAAGTGCTGCGAAACCTTCGTCTGCGGTGACGTGGCTGAAGTGGATATCCAGGATAACAAGAGCACCCGGCCGCGCTCCACGGACGTAGAGATCAAGATCAACACGATCAGCGACAAGGGTGGCCGCCGCGGCGTCGGTGGGGTCGGCCGGCTGTTGGGCAGCAGCTCGTCTGGACATCGCTGAGAACTCCCCGCGCGTATATAGGTGGGAGAAGAGGCAATTGACAGTGTAGCATTGCGGGTGATCTGCGACGTGCAGAAGCCACCGCACCGGCGTGAGATGTGTACAGCTACCCACTCCGCTCAGTTTGCCATCTTGAATCATGCCGCCGTTCATTCCCGCTTTCGCGGCGGTCGGCGATTTCGTGGCGTCAGCCCTGAGTGGGGCTGAGTCGATTGAACCGCTCCTTCTGCTCGTCGCTCAGAGATGCGTAGAACTTCTCGAGCGCGGGCTGTACGGTTTGCACGGCGCGCAGCATCGCATCGAGCCGCTCCTCCATCGCCTGCAGGCGGCCGACCGGGGTGAGCGCCCGATAGGTGGGACAATCCGAGCTCAACAGACTGACCGCTTGCGCCGTGGCGTCTTGCAATTCCTTGAGCGCGCTGCGCTGACCGCCGTCGGGCTGCACCGCGCGTTCGATCCGCTCCAAGGGCAAGCTTGCGATGCCCGAGGCGCGTTCGCCGCAGACTTGCGTCAAATTGCGCTGCGCCTGCTGCTGATCGGGGTTATCGGGGCTGAGCGCGTTGAAGCGAGCCTTCTGCTCGTCGTTGAGCGACTGATAGAACTTTTCGACCACAGGCCGTATCGTGCGCACCGCCTGCAGCATGGCATCGAGGCGCTGGCGCATGGCCTCGATCCGCCCCGTCGGCGTACTCGGCAGCGCCATCGGGCACGCCGCCTTGAGAATGTCGAGCGCCCTTGCGGTGGCGTCTTTGAGCTCGTCGAGCACCGCGCGCTGGATGTCATTCGGCTCGACCGTTTGTGCGATGCGCTCGATCGGCCAATCCGTCAGCCCGGCGGTCTGTCCGCTGCAGAGGTCGGCTTCGACGCTTCGAGCGCCAGCGGAGCCTCGAGCGTAAGCACCGCGAGCGGAGCCACGCCGAGCGTAGCCATCCCGAGCATAGCCACCGCCATAGCCGCCGGAAGGTCCGACCGAGGCATAGGTGTCGCCATAGCCGAGCGCGTAAGCGCCGAACATGCCCTCGTAGAAGTCGTCGTACGCGTAGGGCCAGAATGTGTCGTACGCGTAAGGATAAAATGTGTAGTCAATGAAGTCGTTGTAGGCATAAGGCCCATTGCGGATTGAAGAACCGGCCTTGGAAGGTCGAGCTCGCGAGCGCGCGCGCGCTGGGATCGCGGGCGGTGGCGAAATTGGCAAAACTCTGGTTGCGCAGCACGCCGCCCGAAAAAGCGCGTGGGTTGATCGCAGCACGTGCCCGGGCAGCAGATGGCGGAACGGCGCGCCTTGCCTGATTCGGCTGAATCACACCTTGTTGCGGAGCAATGTTTTGTCGTGCAGACCGCGGAGCGGTGCGGCTCGCCTGATTCTGCTGAATCAGACCCTGTTGCGGAGCCACGTTTTGTTGTGGAGCGGCGTTGCGGCCGCCGCGCGGTGCTGCGGCGCCCGGCCCGGCGGGCTGCTGGCTCGGTTGGGCAACTCTCGCGCCACGACGGCCGCCGCCGACTTGCGACTGTTGCTGCGCAGGAGCCGCAGAGGTTCGCGAGGGTGGTGCATGCCGCGCCATGGCCGACACGGGAGGACCGGAGGGGCGGGCAAGCCGCTGCGGCGCAGCGCGAGGCGCAGCAACATGCGGCGCAGCGCGAGGCGCAGCGATATGCGGCGCAGCGCGAGGTGCAGCGACATGTGGTGCAGCGCGGGGTGCGGCGATATGCGGCGCAGCACGAGGCGCAGCGATGTGCGGCGCAGCCCGCGGAGCGGGCGCTGCATGCGGTGCGGGTGCCGGGTGAGGTGCGGCCGCCACATGAGGTGCCGGCGCCGGATGAGGGGCCGGCGCCGCGTGAGGCGCGGGAGCTGCGGGGGCGGGGCGCGCGGCCGGCGCTCCTCCACCTCCTTGCTTATGCGGTTGCGCCGCTGCGCTCGTCGCTATTGCAGCGCAGCCGATCAAAATTACCGCAATGCGAGTGTTCCATTGGAACATGGCACCACCTCCGCGCGTCGCCCGCGACAATCAACGTTCGAACCGGCGCGCAGGTTTCGCAGCGCGCGTGTTTCACGCCGCGACACAGTGGATGACCATTTGTTCAGAATTGCCGCCGGACGCTTACAGGAGACTGACAGAAGGTGAGATGTCCGGGCGCACTCGCGGCCTCATGCTGAGGAGCAGTGCGAAAAAACCCATCTCAGCGGCGCATGCCAGGTTCCCAATGCACGGAACGCGCGGCCGTCTCGCGAGTTGTTCCCGCGCAAGGAAGGCTTCCTTTCCTTGACGGAACAAACTCGATTGGAGGCCACAAAATGCTCAAGACCCTTATGATTTCAGCCGCGATCAGCGCGCTGATGGTTTCAGGCGTCCTGGCGCAGGCCGATATGTCAAACCAACCGGCGGCGAAAACCGATGCCGCCCCGCACGACACCGCGAAATTCATCGCGGCGCAGAGCCCGGACCAGTGGGTTTTCTCCAAGTTCAAAGGCACCGATGTCATCGGCCCGGACAACGCCCAGGTCGGCAACGTCAACGACATGCTGTTCGACAAGAACGGCAAGATCCTCGGCCTAATCGTAGGTGTGGGCGGATTCCTCGGTATCGGCGAAAAGAGTGTCGCCATCGATATGAGCGCATTCCAGCCCGTTCCCGCCGACACCGGCAGCAGCACCAGCAGTGGCGGCAACTCCGCCGTCACCAGCCGCAATGACGATTCCACGATGGTCAAGCTCAAGGTGAGCTGGACCAAGGACCAGCTCAAGAACGCGCCGGACTTCCAGTATTACAAGCCGCCGTCACGCACGACGGGCGGGCCTGGCGGATCTCCGACTACTGGCATGGCGCCGCGGCCGACGACTCCGCCGACGGGCCGCTAAATCGGAAGGAGCCGATATGAGTGAGTAGCGTAAGCGGGACCAAGGCGTCCCGGAGTTGACGGTCCGGGTCGGCGACAAGCCGGCCCGGCCGTCACGTTTTGGGGCTGCGGCTCGCCTGCAACAATATCCGGGATTCGCCGCAACCGCTGCGCCGGCGCGGGCGCTCGAGCTTGTCTCGCTTGGTTGTTTCTGCACAATCACCGCCTCCTGCCGCGACGAGCTTTTCGTCTTGCGCAGGTGAATGTCGGTCAAATTCTATGAGGCTGCGATAGACGACAAGATATTCGCGCGCCATCCGCCGTGCCGTGAACCGCTCCTCGAAGCGTTGAGAGAGCCGAGATAGTCGGTCGGTGGCAGCAACGGCCTCCTCCTTGCTTTCAACAACGAAACCAGTCAACCCATCTTCGACGATTTCGGGGACGGACCCTCTATTGAACGCGATCACCGGCGTGCCGCAGGCCATTGCTTCAATCAACACCAAGCCGAAAGGCTCGGGCCAGGCGATCGGCGCCAGCAGCGCGACGGCGCCGCTGAGAAAGCTCGACTTTTCGCCGTCACTGATCTCGCCGATATACTCGACGTCGGGGGGCGTGAGCAGCTTGCGGATTTCGGATTCGAAATAGTCGCGGTCGACGGCGTCGACCTTGGCTGCGATCTTCAGCGGCACCCCACAGCGCTTGGCTATCCGGATCGCCTGATCGACAGCCTTTTCCGGCGAAATGCGGCCGAGAAAGGCAAAGTAGGCAGGCGCTACGGGCTGTGGCATCAAAAGCCGCTCCGGCAGGCCATGGTGAATGGTGCGGATCCACCCGGCGCCGGGAACGGGCCGGCGCTGGGCGTCCGAAATCGAGATCACAGGGATCGATGGAAAGGTCGCGAAGACCACCTGGTGCTCCGGCAGATCGAGTCGGCCATGGAGCGTGGTAACGAACGGTGTCGGCTGACGGGAAAACAGGGAAAAGGGATAGTAATCGAGATGAAAGTGCAACAAATCGAAATCATGAGCCCGTTGGCGAACTCGCTCGAGCACGGCCATATGCAATGCATTCGGGTCGCGGACCGAGCCGTCGAGACGCAATGCCTTCGGCCAGCATGCCTCCAGGTTGGCCGAGGTTTGCGAATCTCCGCTC
>WNFS01013677.1_pt1 | contig 10266 bp, 9 predicted proteins | sample 5400141 | NCBI WGS metagenome assembly WNFS01 (sample SAMN13153358, study PRJNA577476) | soil metagenome | isolation source: 60 cm saprolite under Madrone tree | place: USA:California | collected 2016-06-14
CCCGCCGCCCAGATGGCAGCGCGCAGCGCCGCGCGCGAGCGCTCGTGATCGTCGATGATGGCGACCCGCCAGCGTGGAGCCTTGCTCACGGAGACGACTGACGGCAAGGCCGATGCCAGAACCGCGCGCCGTGAAATCAGTGGCTTAGCTGAGAGCGCCGTGCTCGGTCACTCAGCATCGCCCTCTCGAGTGCTGCTTTGCCGGGCAGGGCCGATTCAGTCTTGGCGCGGCTGCTGCGACAGCCACGTGCAGACGAAGTCTGGATCCCAGACGGCCTCCCCGGTGGAGCGCAGACGGTACTCGCCGGGGCGTGCGCGTCTGAGCGAGCGCAGATCAGGAGGTAACCAGAAGGTCTCGCCGAGATGCCGGCCTTTCAGGCTGATGGCGATTCCCCGTTCGGGGTCGGCAACGATCACGATCCCGTGGACCTGTCGCTGCGCGAGAACCCTGCGTTCGGAATCGTGGTCGGTCACGCCGACGATGACGTATTTCCCGATCAATTCCGCCGCCCGGCGCGAATCGAACGGCGGGCGCGGTAGCGGTTGCCCTGTGATGCGATGCCATTTCACCGCGACTGCATAACAGAGCCGTTGCCAGGCTTCTCGGGCCAGAGCGTGCGCGTCATCGACGATGCGTGGCACAGCCTGACACTAGTGACGATCGAGCGGTGGGGGGTTATTGGGGGGAGCGGCGCTCGCTCCCCCCAATCAAGGTCAAATGTCGAAGTAGAGGGCGAACTCGTAAGGATGTGGGCGCAACCGGACGGGATCGACCTCGTTCTTCCGCTTGTAGTCGATCCACGTCTCGATAACGTCGGGTGTGAAGACGTCGCCCTTGAGCAACCAGTCGTTCGACTTCTCCAGGTTGTCGAGCACGATGTCGAGCGAGCCCGGCATTTGCTTGATCTTCTTCGCCTCGGCTGGCGGCAGCTCGTAGAGGTCCTTGTCGACGGGCTTCCCGGGATCGATCTTGTTGGCCACGCCGTCGAGGCCGGCCATGAGACACGCCGCGAAGGACAGATATGGATTACAGGTGGGGTCAGGAGTCCGAAACTCGATCCGCTTGGCGCCTTCGGATTTTGAATACATCGGGATGCGGATGCACGCGGATCGGTTGCGCTGGCTGTACACGAGGTTGATGGGCGCTTCGTACCCCGGCACCAGGCGCTTGTACGAGTTGGTGGACGGCGCGATGAGCGCCAGCAGCGCGGGCGCGTGCTTCAGGATGCCGCCGATGTAGTAGAGACAGGTCTTGCTGATGTCGGCGTAGCCGCCCCGCTCGTAGAAGAGGTTCTTGCCGTTCTTCCACAGCGACTGGTGGGTGTGCATGCCGGAGCCGTTGTCCTGGAAGAGCGGCTTGGGCATGAAGGTCGCGGTCTTGCCCCACTTCCGCGCGGTGTTCTTCGCGCAGTACTTGTACCACATGACCTTATCGGCCATCTTCGTCAGCGTGTCGAAGCGCATGTCGATCTCGGTCTGTCCACCCGTGGCGACCTCGTGATGGTGGACCTCGACGCGCACGCCGACACTTTCCAGCGCCAGCACCATGTCGGAGCGGATGTCCTGGAACTTGTCCATGGGCGGGACCGGGAAATAGCCCTGCTTGTAGCGCGGCTTGTAGCCGAGGTTGGGCTGGTCGATCGTGCCTTCCTTGCCGGTGTTCCAGGCGCCCGCCTCGGAGTCGATGAAGTAGTAGCCGCAGTTGTAGCTCTGATCGAAGCGGATGGAGTCGAAGAAGAAGAACTCCAGCTCGGGCCCGATGTAGATCGTGTCGGCCACGCCGCTCTTCTTGACGTACGCCTCGGCCTTCTGGGCAATGTAGCGCGGATCGCGCGTGTACGCCTTGCCGGTGACCGGGTCCTTGACGTTGCAGATCAACACGATCGTCGGCACCGCGGTGAAGGGGTCCATCTGGGCTGACGTCGGGTCCGGGATCAGCAGCATGTCGGACTCGTCGATCGACTGGAATCCGCGAATCGAGGAGCCATCGAACCCGAGGCCGTTCTCGAAGATGTCCTCGCTCAGCTCGGACACGGGAATCGAGAAGTGCTGCCACAGGCCGGGCAGGTCGATGAAGCGGAGGTCGACGATCTTGGCGCCTTTCTCCTTGGCCAGCTTGAGGACGTCCTTGGCGGTCATGCCGAACTCCTTCTTCTAGTGGTGTGATGCGGCCGGACGAACGCGCTAGCCTTGTTACCTTACGGAACTAGCCCCGTAAAATCAAGCCGCCCGCCCTCAGTGGGCCACTCGTGTCTTGGCCTCGGCCGCTCGCATCGCTTCGGCGAACGCGCCTCCGCCGCCACTGAACTCGCTGTACGAGCCGCCGCCCAGGACGTACGCCGTCTCGGAGTGCTGGGAGAGATCGAGCCCCGCCACCTCGTCCTCCTCGGGCACGCGCAGGCCGACGATGGCGTCCACGACCTTCAAGATCACGGCGGTCATCACGGCGGCCAACGCATAGCTGGCCAGGATGGCGACGATCTGCGTCCAGAGCTGGCCGGGATTGCCGAAAAAGAGGCCGTCCGCGCCGTCGGGGTTCACCGCTTTCGACGCCCACAGCCCGGTCGCGATGGCGCCCCAGGTCCCGCCGACACCGTGCACCCCGACCACGTCGAGCGAATCGTCGTAGCCGAGCTTCGACTTGAAGTTGCACGCGCTGTAGCAGAGGAGGCCGGCCAGGCCGCCGATGATCAGCGCCGAGACGGGGCCGACGTATCCAGAAGCCGGGGTGATCGCGACGAGCCCGGCGACGGCGCCGGAGGCAGCGCCCAGCACGGTCGGCTTGCCGCGCGTCATCCACTCGGTGAACATCCAGCCCAGCGCGGCCGCGGCCGCCGCCGTGTTCGTGGCGAGAAACGCACTGACCGCGAGGCCGTTGGCCTCGAGCGCGCTCCCCGCATTGAAGCCGAACCAGCCGAACCAGAGCAGCGCGGCGCCCATGACCGTCATGGGCAGGTTGTGCGGCTGCATGGGCTGGTGGCCGTAGCCGCGCCGCTTGCCGATCATCAGCGCGCAGACGAGCGCCGACACGCCCGACGAGATGTGGACGACGGTCCCGCCGGCGAAGTCGAGCGCCCCCATCTTCTTGAGCCAGCCGCCGTCGCCCCATACCCAGTGGGCCAGCGGGTCGTACACGAGCGTGGCCCAGAGCAGGACGAACAGGATGAACGCCGAGAACTTCTTCCGCTCGGCGAAGGCGCCGGTGATGAGCGCCGGCGTGATGATGGCGAACATCATCTGGAAGAGCATGAAGGCCTGGTGCGGAATCGTCTTCGCGTAAGCCTCGTACGGCTCGGTGCCCACGCCGCGGAGGCCGATCCACTCGAGTCCGCCGATGATGCCGCCCTTGTCGGGGCCGAAGGCGACGCTGTAGCCCCACAGCACCCACTGCACCGAGATCAGCGCCATGATGATGAACGAGTGCATGAGGGTGGCCAGCGCGTTCTTCTGCCGCACCATGCCGGAATAGAACAGCGCGAGGCCGGGTGCCGTCATCATGAGGACGAGCGCGGACGACGTCAGCATCCACGCCGTGTCCCCCTTGTCGATCTTGAGCGGCGCCGACGCGGCGGCCGCAGGCGCGGCCGGCGCCGTCTGAGCGTGGACGATGGCGGCGACACCGAAGACCAGCAGGATTGCGAGCACCAGGCTGAATCGCTTCACGTCGCCTCCTTTAGAGCGCGGACTCGTCACGTTCGCCCGTGCGGATCCGAATCGCGGATTCGACCGGAAGGATGAAGATCTTGCCGTCACCGATGTTGCCGGTCTTCGCCGCGCCGGCCACCACGTCGGCCACCTTGTCGGCCAGGTGATCGGGGACCACGACCTCGACCTTGATCTTCGGCAGGAAGTCCACCGTGTACTCGCCGCCGCGGTACAGCTCGGTGTGGCCCTTCTGGCGGCCAAATCCACGGACCTCGGACACCGTCATGCCGACGACGCCGATGCCGGTGAGCGCTTCCTTGACGTCGTCGAGCTTGAACGGCTTGATGACCGCCTCGATCTTTTTCATCGCTGGTCCTCCGGAAGCCCGCGGAGCAACGCCCGTGCCGAACGCCACCAGGCCCGAGGCGTCGGCAAATCGCGTGCTTGAGGTTCGACTCGGCCCGGCATCACTCCGGGAAGATGCCTACGAATCGGGCAGTCGGCAACCCTCCTGCCCGCGTTTTGGTCGGGTCGGATCGCTATCGAGGCCGCTCCGGAATATCGTGGGCCGTGCTCATCCCGGCCGCTGCAGAATCCCGTGGGTTGCGCCAGCGGCGCGCTATCCCGGGCGCTGCGGAATGCCGTGCTTCCGCATCTTCGAATACAGCGTGGGACGGCGGAGGCCGAGCAGCGCAGCCGCGGCCTGCTTGTTCCAGCGCGTGCTCTCGAGCGCCTTCAAAATCGACGCGCGCTCGATCTCTTCCAGCGAGCCCGACGGCACCTCGGAGGGGGCGATGGTCGGCGCGGCGCCGCCGTCAGCGGGAAGATGCTGGAGCGCCTCGGGCAGATCGGCCGGCGTGATCTCGCGTCCGCGCGAGACGAGCACGGCGCGCTCGATCGCGTGCTGCAGCTCACGCACGTTGCCCGGCCAGGAGTGGGCGAGGAGGCGGCGATACGCCTCGGGGGCGATCGCGTCGATCGGCCGCGCGTGCTTGGCGGTGTAGCGCTCGAGGAAGGCGCGCACCAGGATCGGAATGTCCTCGCGCCGCTCGCGCAGCGCCGGCACCGCGATCGTCACCGTGTTGATCCGGAAGTAGAGATCCTGGCGGAGCGAGCCATCCCGGACCGCGATCTCCGGGCTGCGGTTGGTCGAGGAGATCAGTCGAAAGTCGACAGGCACGGCCTTCGTTCCGCCGAGCCGGCGTACGACGCGCTCCTCCAGCACGCGCAGGAGCTTGGCCTGGAGGTCCTGCGGCATCTCGATGATCTCGTCGAGGAGCAGCGAGCCGTGGTGGGCTTCCTCGAGCAGGCCCACCTTGTCGGTGGTGGCGCCGGTGAAGGCGCCCTTCGTGTGGCCGAACAGCTCCGACTCGATCAGGTCCTTGGGCAACGCCGCGCAGTTGATCTTGATCCACGGCCCTTCGCGCCGGTGGCTCCGCTCGTGCAGCGCGTTGGCGATCAGCTCCTTGCCCGTCCCGCTCTCGCCCACGATGAGGACGTTGGCATCGGCCTCGGCCACCGACGCCACCGTCTCGAGCACGCGCTTCAGGGTTGGCGCCGAGCCGATGATCTCGGTGTCGGCCACCTGCTCGGCCAGCCGTCGCTTGAGGTCGGCGTTCTCAGCGACGAGCTTGCGGTGCTCCAGCATGTTGCGGACGTGACCCAGGACCTCGTCGGGGTCGAAGGGCTTCTCGAGGACGTAGAAGGCGCCGGCGCCCTTGGTCGCCTCCATCGCCTTCCGCACGGAGCCGTACGCCGTGACGATGATCACTTCGAGCCCGGGATCACGCTTCTTGAGCTCTCGGGTGAGGCCCAGGCCGTCGCCATCGGGCAGCATGAGGTCGACGATGGCGGCGTGCACGTCGGACTGGGCGACCACCGACATCGCGGTCTGGACACCGCCGGCGATGCGTACCGCGTAGCCTTCGGCCTCGAGCGTCATGCGCAGACCGTCGACGATCGTGGGCTCGTCGTCGACAACGAGAATGGTGCGGCCTTGCTTCACGCTCCCGCTCCGGCCGAGGGGGTACCGAGGGGAAGCCGGATGCGCACCCGCGTGCCGTTGCCGAGCGCGCTCTGCACGGTGAGCTCGCCCCCGTGGAGGTCGACCACCGAACGCGCGATCGCCATGCCGAGCCCCGTGCCCTCGGGCTTGGTCGTGAAGAAGAGATCGAACAGGCGCGTCAGGGTCTCCTCGTTCATCCCGGGGCCGTCGTCGTCGATGGCAATCGTGATCGATTTTCGATCGGCCGCGCACTGGGTGGTGATGGAGAGGCGCCCCTGCCCCCCCAGCGCTTCCAGCGCATTGAGGATCAGGTTCAGGAACGCCTTGCGCAACTCGCGGGCGTCCAGCATCGCCTCGGGAGCCGCCGGATCGTAGGTGCGCACGATCTCGACCTGTTCCGAGGGACAGCGCGCCTGGGCCAGCGTGAGGCACTCGTCGATGAGCGCGCCGAGCGACGTCGGCGCGCGGTGAAGCTCGGGCGGCCGCCCGAACGCGGTGATCTCGGACACGATCGCGGCGAGATGATCGATGGACGACGTGATCTTGCGGGCCAGATCGGCGCTGTCACCGTCGCCGTTGCGGTCCAGCCGCTGCTCGAGGTGCCGCGCGTAGAGCCGCAGCCCGGCCAGTGGATTCTTGAGCTCGTGAGCCACCTGCGTGGCCATGCGGCCGAGGGCGGCCAGCGCGCCGCTCCGCAACCGCTCCAGCTCGTGAGTATTCCGGATGGCGATGGCCGCCTGCGAGGAGAAGAGCGCCAGCAGCTCGAATCACGCGCGCCTCCTGGCCGGCGACCATCGTGGGTGCGCCCTTGTCGATCGCTTGCGAAGCGGCCGCCTCCAGCGCTGGCCACGACGGCGGCGGCGTGCCGGCGCTCGCCATCGGCACCAGACGTCCGGCCGTGAGCTGGAAGACCACCGAGCGCTCGGCCTCCGTCGTCTCGACGGCGGCCTGAGCCACGGCGTCGAGGATGCGCTCCATGACGCCGGACGATGCCAGCGTCTCGCCCACGGTCAGCAGCCGCTCGCGGTCGCGGGCCCAGCGCCGTGCGGCCAGCGCGCGCCGGATCTTCGCGCGCAGCTCGTCGCGGACGAACGGCTTGGTCAGGTAGTCGAAGGCGCCGCGCTGCACGGCCTCGACGGCTGTCTCGATGGTCCCGTGCGCGGTCATGATGAGCACGGGCAGCCGTGGCTGGCGCTGGTGCAGCGCCTCCATGAGCTGGATGCCGTCGAGCGGCAACATGCGCAGGTCGAGCAGGGCGACGTCGAACCGGTGAGTGGCGGCGAACTCCATCGCCTTGTTCGCCTCGGGCGTCGCGGTGACGTCGAAGCCCATGGCGGCCAGCCGCATCTCGAGCACCTCGAGGATCGCCGCGTCGTCGTCTACGATGAGAACTCGCCGCTTCATTTAATGGAGCTCCAGATCGGGTTGAACCGTGGGTGGCCTGTTCGAGGTGCGCAGTGGCTCCGTACGCCTTGCCGATCGATCGAGTCGACGACGACACCTGATTGGAGTCCGGGCCGCCTGCGCCCGCTGATCACGTGGCCTGTTCGAGGTGCGCAGTGGCTCCGTACGCCTTGCCGATCGATCGAGTCGACGACGACACCTGATCGGGGTGCGGGCCGCTTCATCTATCGCTTCCGCTCCAGCCTCAGGTCGGTTTGCTTGATCGTCTCCAGATCGGCGCGCAGGCGGTCGATCTCCTGCCGAAGGCGCGTCATCTCGCTTTCACGCAGCAAGAGATCCGAGCGCAGCCGGGCAATTTCGTCGCGGGCTGCCCGGATGGCCGACGCGGTGTCGCGCCGCGCCTGCACCGATCCGGCCAACCGATCGTCCGGATACTTCTTCAAGAACTCGTCGTACGCCGCCATGGCGGACACGTAATCACCCTGTTCCAGCAGGGCGTCGCCGCGATCGAGGAGCGTCACTCCGGGACGGAGCGGCAAGGTGAAGCAGCCGGCGAGGACCAGCACCAGCGCGGCCAGCACCAGGGCTCTCACGCGTCGGCCCTCCGTCGCGGCAGCAAGACCGTGAAGCGACTCCCCTTGCCCTCCAGCGATTCCACCGTGACGCGGCCATTGTGCGCCTCGACGACGCCGCGGACGATGGCCAGCCCGAGGCCGGTCCCCCCGCTCTGGCTGTGAGCCTGCTGGTACATGTCGAAGATCCGCGGCAAGGCGGCCGCCGGGATGCCGACGCCGGTGTCTTCGACGTGCAGCTCCACCTCCGGCCCGGCGTCGACCACACGCACCGCGACGCGTCCGCCGGCCGGCGTGAAACGGATGGCATTGGCGACCAGGTTGACCACGACTTGCACCAGCTTATCCTCGTCCACCGCCGCCTCGAAATTCTGACCGACGCGCTCGACCGAGACGGACACGTGGCCCTCGGCCGCCTGGGGCCGGAGCTCGTTCACGCCGCGCTCGGCGACCTGGGTGAGGTCGAGCGTGCGGCGGGCCAGCGGCAGCCGTCCCGCCCGCAGGCGGGAGAGATCGAGGATCTGATTGACGAGGCGCAGCAGGCGCTCGGTGCTGGCGCCGATGATGGCGACGAGCCGCGTCTGTTTCGGGTTGAGCGTGCCCGCCACTTCCTCGTGGAGCAGGTGCGCGGCTTCGCGCATCGACGTCAGCGGCGAGCGCAGCTCGTGGGACACCGTGGCCAGGAAGGACTCCTTGAGCTGGTCGAGCTGGCGCAGGTTGGCGGCCATGGCATTGAAGCTGTGGGCCAGGGCCGCGATCTCGTCGGCGCCGCGCTCCGGAATCGGCTCGCGAAAGGAGCCGGCCGCCACGGCCGCGGTGGCCTCGGAGAGCACGCGGAGGCGCCGGGTCAGCCGGTTGGCCAGCACGGCGGTGGCGCCGAGCCCGAGCCCGAGCGCGCAGCCGAGCGCGACGAGCACCCCCGTCCACGTGCGCTGCTCCAGCAGAGCGGCCTCGGCGCGCGCTTCCTCGGCGCCACGGTGCGTGGCCGCCACGAGATCCTCGAGACTCTGGCCCACCTGATCGGCGAGCGAGCGGGCTTGCGTCTCGCCGAGTCGGATCGCCTCGGCGCGCTGGCGCTGCTTCAAGAGTCGGCGCTCTTCCTCCACCGCGGCCTCGTACCGCGCGAAGGAGCCGGCCGCCACGTCGAGCACCGCCTGCTCGCGCGCCGTGCGCACCAGGCGACCCAGCGCCGCGAGATCCTCGCGGACACGAGCGGCGCGCTCGTCCCACAGCGCCGCGTATCGAGCGTCGCCGAGGACGAGGAAGCGCGTCTCGAGCCTGACCAGGGCGAGCACGGCATCGTGGGCGGCCCCGGCGCGACCGAGCGTGGGCAAGGCGCGCATCGTGATGTCGCGGTTGACGGCCGCCAGATGGCCGACGGCCCGCAGGCTCAGGATGCCGACGCCGACGAGCACGACCATCACCAGTGCCGAGCCGAGGAAGATCTTGGACGCGAGCTTCATGCCGCCCGCGGCGCCAGGAGGGTGGCGACGAGCTTCGCGACGAGCGCGCGCTCGTCATCGAACACCTGGACGTCGACGACGAGGATCGTCCGCCCGCGGTGCGTGACCTCGGCTTCCGCGGTGAGCGTGCCGCGATTCGTGTTGCGAATGAGGTTGACGGAGAGCTGGAGCGACAGCGGAAAGAGCTCGGGACGGAAGTCCCCGGTCGGATTCGTTTCCCACATCGCGGCCGCGGTGGCCGCTTCGTCGGCGAGGGCCACGATCGCGCCCGCGTGAAACCGGCCGGTGAGCTGCGTCAGCTCGGGCTTGAAGTCGATCTGGGCGACCGCGCGGCCCTTGCCGGCCGTGACGAAACGCGTGCCATGGCGCTCGATCATCGTGCCGCGGCCCCACTCGTTGATCTTCTGGGCGAAGGCTTCGGGCGTCATCGGCGTTCGGGTCCTTCAACAATAGCCGAAACCGGGCCGCCTGTCGCCCCGTAACCGCGGCTGGCGCGCGATTGCAAAGGCCTGGAGCGTGGCCTACCATGGCGTCCGCTATGGAGTTCGGAGTCTCGCTTCCCAGTCGCGGGCCGCTCGCCAGGCCCGACATCGTGCTCAAGATCGCAGCCAAGGCCGAGGCGCTTCGCTACGCCTCCGTGTTCGTGAGCGATCACATCGTGCTGCCCACCTCGTCGGCACGCTCGGTCTATCCCTACTCCCCGACCGGCCAGCTCCCCGGTGGCGCCAACCAGGATTACCTCGAGCCACTGTCGCTCTTGGCCCACCTCGCGCAGGCCACGACGAAAGTGCGGCTCGGCACCAGCGTGCTCGTCGTGCCCTATCGCAATCCGGTGATTACGGCGAAGACGCTGGCGACGATCGACGTCCTCTCCCGCGGTCGCGTCATCCTCGGTGCCGGCGTGGGCTGGCTGCGCGAGGAGTTCGAGGCGGTGAGCGCCCCGCCCTTCGCAGAGCGCGGTCGCGTGACCGACGAATATCTGTCGCTGATGCGCGCGATGTGGACCAAGGATCCGGTGAGCTTCGCGGGCCGCTTCTACACCGTCCGCGACGTCCACGCGCTGCCGAAGCCCGTCCAACGCGGCGGCATCCCGATCTGGATCGGCGGGCACACCGACTCCGCGTTGAAGCGGACGGCCGTCCTCGGCGACGCGTGGCACCCTATCGGGCAGCGTCCGC
>WNFS01020173.1_pt1 | contig 10266 bp, 4 predicted proteins | sample 5400141 | NCBI WGS metagenome assembly WNFS01 (sample SAMN13153358, study PRJNA577476) | soil metagenome | isolation source: 60 cm saprolite under Madrone tree | place: USA:California | collected 2016-06-14
CCATTTTTGATACAGCATTCCTGCGTACAGCTCGACCTTGGTTCCGATTCCACTCTTGTTGTCATTCAGCGCCTTGAGGTCAATGCTCATCCAGTTGTTTTTGTTGCCGCCCTCATTGCGCAGAACAAGCGGCGCGCCGGCCAGTTGCGTCACGACCAAGTCCGCATCGCCATTTCCATCGGTATCCGCACCCGCGATCGCTCGCGGTTGATTCAACTTGACCGCATCGAGGCGCACATCTTTCGTGACATCGCCCCAGCCTTTGCTGCCCAGATTTCGAAGCAGCCGCAGTTCCCCTCCGTTGCTTGATTCGCCCGCAGCGACAAGATCGAGCCACCCGTCATTGTCGTAATCAAGCGCCGCAATTCCCCACCCACGCTGCCAGCCGAAATCGGGAAGCTGCACACGCTCCAGCCGTTTCCCCTCTACATTCCGCCACAGGCTGATGCCCGGCGCGCCCGCGTGCGTGAACGCCAGATCCATCCACCCATCCTTGTTGAAGTCGAACGCCACTACGCCCACTGCTGGCGGCAACTTCTCCTTGCTGAAATCTATCCCGCCTAGCGGCGTGAATTTCCCTTCGCGCGGATTGAGATAGATGGAAGCTCCTGCCGGTCCGCCCGCGATCACGAAGTCCACCGCGCGGTCATTGTTAAAATCCGTGGTGACGACTCCTGCTCCTGTGGCCGCAAGATCGAGCGCTGTTTCCGCAGACACATCCGTAAACGTGCTGTTCCCGTTGTTCCGCCAAAGCATATTGTGCGACGGCGGGCCCGATGATCGCGCATCAGGGGCCATCGTGATGTACAAATCCAGGTCGCCGTCGTGATCGTAATCCACGAACGTTACGCCCATACAGCCCTTTTCCCTCCGGATTCCAACCTTTTCCGTCACATCTTCAAATTTCCCATCCCCGCTATTCCGCAGCAGCCGGACTCCATCACTCAAACAAACGGCGAGGTCCGTGTGTCCGTCATTGTCGAAATCCCCCGCCGCGCATCCAAAGCCCGCACCGCTCAAGTGGATCCCCGCCGCGCTGGTCACATCTTCAAACGAGCCATTTCCAAGATTGCGCAGCAATCGGCTGGTGCCATCCGTCACTCCGCTCACCAGAAAAAGATCGGGCTTGCCATCGCCATCGTAGTCGAAGAAGCACGCGCCGGTGCTCGGTCCCATCTCAGCTGGCTTTGCACCAGCGCTTTTCAGAACGAACGCATTCGGCTGCACGGCAAAGTGCACAGGAATTGCCGTAGGGACATCGACAACCGAGTTCAGCGGCAACTCCGCAAGTGAAAAGCGGCCTTGATCCCCGTAACCAGCGCCGAACGGCGCTCCAAGATGCTCCGTCGTAATTTTCTGGAAGCGTGCCAGGTGTTCGCGCGCCGCAGCTGCATTGCCCTTCCGCTGAAACGCGCGGGCCAGGCCGAATTCCGAAGATGCATGAAAGGCATTTAAGGCCAATCCTTTCTGGAACGCCCCGATGGCTTCGTCGTATTTCTGCAGCTGCGAATACAGATAGCCGGAAAAATAATAGGCATCCGCTTCGTTGGGGGCGATTTCCGTGACGTGTTGAAATGCGGCGATGCCCTTCTCCGGTTCCCCAAGATCTTTTTCAGCAAGTCCGAGGTTGTACCAGGCAAATGCATCCTTAGGAAGCTGCTGCGCCGCCGCTTCAAGCGCCGCGCGTGCCAACTCCAATTTCTGCTGGGCAAGCAGAGAGACTCCCAGATTCAACCGGGCTACCGCGAACTTGGGGTCGGTCTCCAGCGCTTTCTCAAAGTATTTTTGTGCGTCCGCCGGGCGCTGCTGGTTCATGTACGCAACTCCCAGCGTATTGAAACGATAAGCCTCCGCAATCCCGCCGCCCGATGACCCCGGCTTCTTTTCAGCCGCAGACTTCTCCTGCGCGGATGGGGCGTTGGAACACAGCAAGAGCTCACCGCAACAAATCAAAAGTACGCAAGCGAAAATCACGCCCACTGCACGCCGCTGAGTTAAACCCATGAACATATTCTTCCTGTCCACCAGGGATGCCCGGATGCTGCGCACCACTAATTAACTTACGACTAGAATTCTCACGGCTGCCATGCGCATCGTCAACCGTTATTATCGCGTCGAGGTGATCACTTTGCAGGAGCTTGACGCCCGCCGCTCGTGACCCTACTCTCACACATCAACCCATGAGCTGCCTCCCCTACGGAACGTTGACGGAAATCACTCAAGAAATCCGGTCTAAGAGTGTCTCTCCCGTCGAAATCGTTGAACTCCATTTGAAACGCATCGAGGCCCTGCAGCCGAAACTGAATACCTTCGTTCATTTGGACCCCAAGGGAGCCCGCGAGCAAGCGTGCGCAGCGGAAAATTCCGCCACGCAGGGCGAACCGCTCGGACCGCTCCACGGCGTTCCTCTCACGGTCAAGAGTTGTATTGACGTTGCCGGGTGGCCCTGCCCCGCTGGCTCCGTTCTGCGCATGGGCCACATTCCCCGGCGGGACGCCCCGCTCGTAGCGCGATTGAAGGCCGCTGGGGCCATTCTTCTCGGCAACACGAATACTCCCGAATTCCTGATGGCCTACAAAACCAACAATCTAACCCATGGAAAAACGAGCAATCCGTGGAATCTGGCGCACTCCGCAGGAGGTTCGAGCGGTGGTGAAGCTGCGGCGATTGCCGCTGGCTGTTCGGCCGGCGGCGTTGGCAGCGATGGCGGCGGCTCTATTCGCGTGCCTGCACATTTCTGCGGAATCTGCGGATTGAAGCCCACGCCGGGCCGCATTCCTGCCACGGGACATTTCCCTCCAGGCGCCGGCGCATTTTCCTGGATCGGCGTTGTCGGCCCCATGGCGCGCAATATTGCGGATGTGCGTATGCTCTTCAAAGTAATGGCCGGACCCGACCTTGGCGATGCGCTCTCCGCTCCCGTTCCTTTGCGCTCCTATACTGAGGAGGATCTGCGCGGCCTGCGCATCGGAATTCTGGAAAGCGACGCTCTTGGTGCGGCAGACTCTGAAACGCGCGCTGCTGTCGGGCAAGCCGCGAGGTCCCTCAGCACGCAAGGCTTCCACGTCGAACCTTTTCGACTTGAGGGTCTTGATCGCGCGCTCGATCTGTGGTGGTTCTTCTTTGGCCGAGTGATCGGCAATTTGATTCGTGAGAGTGTCGCCGGCCAAGAACATCAAATCAGTCCCATGCTGCGCGAGTATCTCGCTCAGGCAAATTCCGGAAGTCCAATTACCCTAGAAGCATTCATCAAGGCCTGCGCGGATCGCGATCTTCTCCGCGCCGAGATTCTGCGCCAAATGCAGGACACGCCCGTGTTGCTTTCTCCGGTTTCCGCAAGTCCCGCATTTCGTCACGGTGAAGGAAACTACCTGCCCGACACGGGATACCGCTACACCATGCGTTTTTCGCAATGGCTGAACCTGACCGGCTTTCCCGGAGCGTCCGTCCCAATGGGCCTTTCGAACGAAGGCCTGCCCATCGGTGTCCAAATCATCGGCCGTCCCTTCGAAGACGAATTGGTCCTAGCCGTCGCGGAAGCCATCGAGCACGCTCGCGGCCCCTGGCAAGCTCCGCCGCTTTAAGACTCTCGACGCTGCTGCACCTTACGGCTCAGGCTCGCGTGTAAGTTCCGGATTCGGCACGCGATCTTCTTTCCTCTTTTCACGGGTTACCCCCAGCTGGGAATCGAGTGCCTTTTGCGCCGCCGCGAGTTCCACGCGCCCTTCCTTCTCCCGTCCGAGCTGCATCAAAATCCGTCCGCGCAAATAGTGCCCGCCCTCGTAGTCTGGTGAAAGCCGCAGCGCCGCATCCGCCATTTTCAATGCTGGCTCGAGCTTTTGCTGCTTCTGGTAGAGCTTCGCCAGCCCTGCGTACGCACTAGCCATTTTTGAATCCCGTTTTAATGCCTCTCGAAACGCTCTCTCCGCATCCTCATCCCTGCCCATGCGGGTGTACAGCGCGCCGAGCTGGTCGTAGTCATCCGCCAGGTCTGGCTCCAGCGCGATATCCCGGCGAAACTCCGATTCAGCGCGTTCATATTCTCCGGAACGTTCGTACGCCATCCCCAGATTGAAGTGCAGGAACGGCAAATTGGGATTCAGAGTGACCGCGCGTTCCAGTTCGGCAATCGCCTGTTCCGTTTCTTCGCGGTTGAGGTGTGCCTTGCCAAGGATCAAATGAAATTCGGCAATTCCCTGGCCCACCGAAGTCATGCGACTTAGGATTTTTTCGTCTAGCTCTTTCTGCCCAGATTCCTGCGCCGCAATGTCCAGCAAGTAGAGATACAACACTTCATTGGACTTCTCCGGCCACAGCGGTTCGAGCACTGTCACCGCCTCCGCATAATGTTTCGTAAAAACCTGGCAGAGTCCCAGCAGATAGCGCGCCTGTTGCGAGTCCGGTTGGTCGCGTAAGACCGAGGCGAACGGCGCAATCGCTGCAGCATAATTGCCTTGCCGGTACTCGACCAGACCAATATTCAGCCGGATCCCAGCCACCTTTGGCTCGAGTCTCTCAGCTTTGTGCAGAAGCGATGTGGCGTGGTCCCACTCCTTGCGCCGCATGGCGATCACGCCCAGGTTCGCATACGCACCACCCGCGCCCGGATCTGCCGCGAGCACCCGGCGAAACGCCGCTTCCGCCGCATCCAGCTCACCGGCCTGCAGCGCTGCCTGCCCTTTCGCAAACCAAGTCTTGGGATCCATTCGCTGGTTCGCAGCAGTCGGCGAAGAGCTGGATTGCTGCTCAGCAGGTCTTTCCGCTTCAGAACGTGCGAGGGCGGGCCATGCACCAGTCAAAGGGAGACTGATTACCAAAGCGGCTGCAAGGGAGCTGAGGCTCACAAATCGCGCGCGCATCGGCATTCAGTGTCCGGCAGTCCTAATCAGAATTCAAGACGTCTCGGCGGTCTGGAGCCTTAAAACGCTCCAGATCACCCCGCTTCGATTTCCCGCGTGCTATAGTTCACCCCCATTTGAATTTCCCGCTTGACATCGCCAGTTAAATGCACTATTAACTCGTTTTAATAGACAGTTTAAGTCTGGTGCCCGCGGTCGTCGAGTGGTGGAGGCTGTGCCTGAGCAGGGAGCTTTCTGTGCGAGGTGACTTCAGGGGTAGCCGCTTTTACCTCAGCGCCGGGCCTTGCATTTCCACGTCTCCCCAAATTCGAATCTTTCCTGGAGGTCTTAACGTGAAGGAAAACTCTGAATTCTCCAATCGTCGAAAGAATATTTTGGGAGCCGCCTGGTTGTGGCTCGGCGTGCTTGTCATTGCGCTGGCCCTCCCCCTCGCTTCGCCCGCCCAAGACACCGGCTACATCAGCGGTACCGTGAGCGACAAGTCCGGCGCCGCGCGTATCGACGTGCAACTCACTGTCGGCGCAATCAATGAAGAAATCGTCGTAACCGGAGAAAGCGTCGCACAGGTGGAAACTCAATCTTCCGCCCTTAGCTCGACCGTGACTGGCAAACAAATCGACCAGCTCATGCTGAACGGCCGCAACTTCACGCAGCTCGTGACTCTCACGCCGGGCGTCGTTGACCAGACCGGCACGGATGAAGGCAAAGTCGGCGTATACGGTAACGTCGCTTACAGCATGAATGGCGGCCGCAATGAATACAACAACTGGGAGCTTGACGGCGGCGACAATATGGATAACGGCAGCAACGCTACGCTCAATGTCTATCCCAATGTCGAAGCCATCGCTGAATTCAAGGTTCTCACCTCCAACTACGGTGCGCAGTACGGCCGCAACGGCTCAGGTACCATCGAAGTGGAAACCAAAAGTGGCGGTAACGCGTTTCACGGCAGCGCGTTTTATTACGGGCGCAATGAGTTCTTCAATGCCAGGTCGTGGGCTGAGGGACAAAACACTCCCTCGGTTAAGGCCCCTTACAGGAAACACGATTATGGCTACACCATCGGCGGTCCCGTGTTCATCCCCAATCACTACAATTCCGACAAGAAAAAGACTTTCTTCTTCTTCTCTGAGGAATGGCGCCACGAGAAGAACGTCACCTCGGCACCTCCAGATAGCAATGGCAGTCCCGTCGTGAATGTGCCTTCGGATGCAGAGCGCGGAGTCAATACTCCCGGATTCGGAAACTTCACTGATGTCTGTGCCCCTGTAAAAACTCTAGATTGTCCCAACGTCCCCGACTTCACCAAGGTGCCGATAACGTCGGTGGGTCAGGCTCTCCTGGCGGAGATTCCCAGAAGTAATACCACGGCCGGCGTCTATCCCGGCACTAACGTTCCTCTCCCTGCATTCCGGCAAACGGTTTCGGAACCAACCACTTGGCGCGAAGAATTAGTGCGCATCGATCACAATTTGACGAATAACTATCGCTTGACATTCCGCTACATTCACGATTCCTGGCAAACCGTTGTGCCGGAAGCACTGTGGGGCAACAACCTCAGTTACGGCAGCGCACCGGGCTTCCAAAACATTACAACCGGCTTTGTTGGCCCAGGAACCAGTTTCGTGGCCCGCTTGAACGCCAACATTACTCCAACCTTGCTCAATGAATTCGTGGCCAGCTTCACCGCCGACCACATCTTCCTCACCGCCAATGGGCCTGCGGGGCTGCCAACCGGGTTCACCATGGGTTCCATATTCCCAGGCCAGGCCATTCCGTTCGGTGGATTACTTCCTTCATTCACGCTCGGCTCGAATCCCGAGTATGGCAATGGCTCGGGCTTCCAAACCGATACTGGCTATTTCCCCTGGAACAATGCCAACCCAACTTACACTTATCGCGACAACCTGACCAAGGTTGCCGGTACCCACACCCTCCAGTTCGGCGCCTATCTAGTGTTCGCCCAGAAGAACGAGCAAAACTCGCCAAACCTTCAGGGCATCCTCAACTTTTCTTCTGGGAACGCCACCGTTAGCTCGGGTAACGCCTTCGCGGACCTTCTCTTGGGCAATATTTCCAGCTACCAGCAATGGAGCGCTAAGGCGAAATATTACAATCGCTACAGAATCGTCGAGCCTTACTTCCAGGACGATTGGCGTATCACCAAACGCCTGACCCTGAACCTTGGACTGCGTGTGAGTCTGTTTGGGACTTACCGCGAGCGCTACAAGCAAGCCTTCAACTTTGATCCGAGCGCGTTTAGCCAAGCCAACGCGCCGGCGCCGGCGTCTGCGGCCAACGGTTTCAGTTCCCCCGATTTCAACGGCGACGGCTCTCTGAAAGTGGTAGCTGGGAAAACGATCAATCCACTGAACGGCGTGGTCCAGTGTGGAGGAGCGGGAGGAAATCTGTCCCTGGTCCCGGGATCAGCGTTCCCAACTGTCAGCGTCGGATCTAACCCGAACGCCGGATGCCTAAAAGGACATCTCTTTAACGCGGCTCCACGGATTGGGTTCGCTTATGATCCCAAGGGTGACGGCAAGATGGCGATCCGCGGCGGCTACGGAATCTTCTACGAGCATACCAACGGCAACGAAGGAAATACCGAATCGCTGGAAGGCTCTGCTCCCCTCGTTCTGAACGCCACGCAGTCCAATATCTGCAGCGGAGTCAGTCCATGTCCTTTGGGAGTTACGACCGGTGGTTATTCTGGTATCGGCGGAGCGGGGGCCGGCGTGCCTATCTTCCCACTTTCACCACTCTCCATTCCGAATAGGGTTCTTTGGCCTTACATGCAGCAGTGGAATTTGAACATCCAAAAAGAACTGCCATCGCACATAGTGCTCTCGGTGTCCTATGTTGGCAGCAAGGGCACACACTTGACCCTGGTAAACAACCTGAATCAGCTTGCCCCGACACCCGCTTCCGCAAATCCCTATGTAGCGGCCAAACAGCCAATCACGCCCCCAATTCAGGACGCGCTGGGCAATCCCATCTACGCGGGCGACTGCTCCACGTTCACTGTTGGGCCCGGTGGGGCAGCTGTCACGGGGCAGGCCGCCTTGAATCTTAATATCGCGTGCGGGAACATCAACACCAACACCGCGCGAACCGCGTACCCAGGTTATGGAAGTCTCAACGAACTAAGGGATATCGCCGATTCCCACTATCATTCCCTGCAGGCGACCGCGAACCGCACCTTTGGGGACCTTACTCTCAGCCTTGCGTACAACTATAGCCACTCCATCGACGATTCTTCGGACCGGGGCGACACTGCGTTTGTCAACGCCTACAACATCCGTGCCAATCGTGCCAGCTCGAATTTCGACCAGCGCCACAGCCTCTCCCTCAGCTACGTCTATGGCTTGCCGATCTTCAAAGGCAGTGGATTGGCTCATTCAGTGCTCGGCGGTTGGCAGGTCTCCGGGATCACCGTTGCCCAGAAGGGTTTGCCGTTCAGCGTCACGAACGGATCTACCTATGGCGACAACGCCGGAGTGGCTAATGGCACCGGCACGGGTTCGCGCCCTGATCTTGTGGGTAATCCCCGTTCTGGCTTCACTGCCAATCAAGATCCTGGCGTGGCTGGACCGCTGTTCTATAACCCGGCTGCTTTTGCAGTTCCCACAGGGCTCACGTTCGGGGACGTTGGCCGAAATACTCTTAACTTGCCCGGACGCGTCAACTTCAACTTCAGCACTTTCAAGCGCTTCACCATAAACGAGAAAACCGGGTTCGAATTCCGCTGGGAATCTTTCAACATCTTCAACCATACGCAGTTCAACAACATCGACAAGAGTATGCCAACTCCCATAGCCGGCTCTTTCGCCGGCACCGGCTTCCTGCACTTAACCGGCACCCACGATCCGCGCCGCATGCAGTTCGGTCTGCGGTTCTTCTTCTAACGCCCCTAACCCCGGAAGGGCGGTCCGCCTTAAGTCGGGCCGCCCTTCTTTTTTCACCGAACCCTGTTCCCTTCCCTAAGGGAAGAGGTAAAATGCCGCCCATGAATCGACGCACATTTATCAGTACTTCCATCGCAGCTACTCTCGCCGCCGCCAAGCCGTCCTGGACCGTGGACACCGTACGTAACGTCGACCGCTCTGCGGTCGCGCATTCAATTGACCGCATCGGCCTCCAGCTTTATACCGTGCGCGAGGCCATGAAAACCGACTTTGAAGGCACCATCGCCAAAGTCGCCGCTACTGGCTATAAGGAAGTCGAATTCGCCGGCGTTTTTGACCCCAAAGGCGGATACTTCGGACGTTCTCCGAAAGAAGTCCGTGCTATTCTCGATAAGAATAGCATGGCTGCGCCTTCATGCCATGCGGGCTATGACGTCCTCGAAAAGAAGTGGCCCGAGGCTCTCGAAGCTGCTCAAATCGTCGGTCACAGCTACATCATCTGCCCGTGGATCGACGAGAAACAACGCGCCGAACCCGGCGGATGGAAGCGCGCCGCCGAACTTTTCAATAAAGCCGGCGAAGCCAGCAAAAAAACCGGCATCCAGTTCGGCTACCACAATCACTCCTTCGAGTTTGATCCCGCCGAATCGCTCGGCGGCAAACTCCCTTACGATTTCCTCCTCGCCGAAACGGATCCCAGGCTCGTCGCTATGGAATTGGATCTCTGTTGGATCAATGTCGCCGACAAAGACCCCATCGCCTATTTCGACAAACATCCCGGTCGCTTCCCGCTCGTTCATGTAAAAGACTGGATCAAGGATCCTAACGCCACGGACACTTACAAGGGGGCTACCGGCTCCTCGGTGAAAATTGGCGGGCGCCTCGCTGACGTGGGTCAGGGAACCATTGATTGGAAACGCATCTTCGCGCACTCCGAAAAAGCCGGCATCAAACATTACTTCGTCGAAAACGACGAGCCCAAATCAGCATTCGACGCCATAAAAACCAGTTACGATTACTTGAGTAAACTCGAGTTTTGAGCTTCCTTTGTAGGCGCGCGATTTTGGAGTGCGGCAGCTTGCTGCCGCTTTTCCGTCCGCCGGGCAATAAACAACTCGGCAACGAATTAACCGAGGCCCGGAAGCTTTTCGGTAACGTCTGTGGGTTGCACTTTCGCCCTTAAACTTTCGACTTTCAATTCTCTTCAAGGAGCGCACCATGACCAAAGACCTTTCCCGCCGTCAATTCCTCCATCGCACGGCTGGAGCCGCCGGCGCACTCGCAGCTTCACCCACAATTTTTCTCGAGCCTGAACACATTCCTCTGCCCCTGCAATCGACCCCGCCGAGCGATCGTCTGCGCTTCGGAATTATCGGCATCGGCATGCAAGGCTCCGGCTTGCTCCACGACGCCATCCAGCTTCCCGGCGTCGAATGCGTCGCCGCTTGCGATCTCTACGACGGCCGCCATACTCTCGCCCAGGAAATTGTCGGCAAGAAAAT
>WNFS01011515.1_pt1 | contig 10264 bp, 10 predicted proteins | sample 5400141 | NCBI WGS metagenome assembly WNFS01 (sample SAMN13153358, study PRJNA577476) | soil metagenome | isolation source: 60 cm saprolite under Madrone tree | place: USA:California | collected 2016-06-14
TGTTAACGGAAAAAATCGTGCCGGTAACAGACACCAGCGAGTCGCCGGTATCGACGAACAAATGCGCGTTCTTTTGCTTTGCGGCTTCGACGATGATCGCGCCGCGGTTTAAGTGAATGGTTGTGCCCTGACCATTCTTCGTTAGGAAGAACTCTGAGCGTTCGCGCATTTCAATCGTTGAACCGTCGCCCAGACGAATGTTGGCGTGCGCATCTTTTGCTGTGCGAATGCGGTCGCCTTTTTGCAATTTCTCGCCCGCCGCAACCGGCGCACTGCGCGTGTCTGCAATTTGATAGACCTGACCGTCGGCTGCCTGCACGGTGGCTTCAAGCTCACCGCCAAATGGCGAGTAACGCTGAATAAAAGGCAGCGCTAACAGGCCGAAGCCGATCACCAGCGCGGCGGCAACTCCCCAACGCAAAACAACGGGCTGGATGCTATAGCGTTTCGTGCCGGCGGCTTTCTTCACCGGCAGCACATCGCGCGAGCGAGCATCCTTCATTGCCTTGCGACAGGGAATGCATTCGTGCGTGTGGTCCACCAGCAGCAGCGAACGAGCTTCAGACAAGTCGCCTTCCAGGTAAGCCGGAATGAGCGATTGAAAGTCGCCGCAATTTTCAATATGTTCCGAAGCATGACCCGCTGTCGCAACCTGGTTTGTGTTTTCTGTGGCTAGGCGCGCCCAAACACGCTCAGCCGCTTGCTTGACCACCACTGAATCCAGCTCTTCGTTTCGCATTTCAGCGGTCGCCTGGTCGAGTATGTTCTCCAACTCTTGATTCGTTTTCATGATGTTCTCCGAAAGTGCTTTTAAATGATGACGGTTAAGACTGTGTCCCGTGTTTACCCATGTACTCCGCAATTTCCTTCTTTAGTTTTGTGCGCGCGCGATGCAGCACTACGCCGACAACCATCTGCGAAGTGCCCAGCAGTTTCGCGATCTCCCGGTTGTCGTGACCTTCGTAATAACGCAGCACGAACATTTCCCCAGCGGTTTTTCCCAAACCTGCGACCGCTTGCCGAATCAGAGTTTGTAACTCGCGATCGGCATGCTGGGCTTCCGGGCCTTTCGATTTGCTTTGGAGATTGTCGGCAACGACATCCGCAAGTCCCACCGATTTCGAACGACTCCGGCTGCGCATCAGATCCAACGAAGCATTTATCGCGGCGCGGGAAAGATAAGCCTCAGGATGTTCGGAAAGGTCGTGATACTCGCCGCTTTTGACCAGCCGCAGGAAAACCGTTTGCAGTACGTCTTCAGCGTCTGCGGGACTGCCGGTGATCCGCTGGGCGGTGCGAAAAACACGAGCGTGATGCGTCGCAAACAATGTTTCCAGCTCGCTTGGCGGTGGGAGAAGTGGTTTCAAGGTTCTGACTGCCTGCACGGTTGCCTCCTGAAAATCGTTTCCAATGAGTAAAACGACGGTCAGGAGGATTTATTAACAGTAATGTGAATTTGGGGTGTGAATTGTAGGGCAGGGCTCGTCCATGCCCGTTAGTTCATAAAAGAAAATGGGCGGGGACAAGCCCCGACGTGACACGAGGACCAAGAGTATGAATTTGCCTGGTGAGTCCATTTGCATTGTGGGTCGACGAATATAGAACCGGGAGCGGTAGCGACCGGGTCGGACTTCCGATAAACAACATCTCTATTTCATGGATCGCCGAGAACGCTAGCTTACAATGACGGTGAACTCAACGTTTCGCAGACCCAGTCGCTACCGCTCCCGGTTCTGTTTTCGTCTACCCACGACAAGGTAGAGTTCCGGCCCGATGACGCTATCTGGTCGCATCTCATTGCGGGAATACTTTTGTGCAGAGTCTAAACCGGCGGGCCTTCGCTGGCGTCAAACTCTTCCATTTCCTTGCTCCATTCGGAGCTGAGACGGCTCTGCAAAAGTCGCACACAGCGATTCCAACGCAGAATCGCGTCGTCATTGTCCGCTGGCCGGATCTTTTCTGCTTCTTCAAATAGTCCCATTGCCTTTTCGAAAATCGGCAGTACTGCGTGAGGGGGCCGGTTCGCGCGGAGTTGTGCCTTTCCTTTTCGCTCCTCAAGAATGCCCAGGTGATAGACGCGTTCATACTCGCTTGTCAGACCGCGAAACACGCGTTCGGCTTCCGCGTAACGATCAGACATCTCTCCGCTAAACTGGTCGGTGATTGCCAGGCCCAGCAGGCGCAGTGCTGCTTGATTGTCAGGGTCGACAGCGAGCATGTCACGACAGATCGACTCTGCCTCGCCCGGCTCATTGAGATAACGATACACTTCCGTTTTAGAGATCGCTTCAGCGATTCCTGCTCTCGAGATTGATTTGAGTCTTAACTCCATTTGGTTACTCCCGTTGCTTTCCGCTTAACTTCCGCAGGAACCAGCGAACCGGATCGTAGTAGTCATCAACCACCCGTTCTTTGAGCGGAATAATCGCATTGTCAGTGATGTGAATATCTTCAGGGCAAACTTCTGTACAACACTTGGTGATATTGCACAGACCGATGCCGAACTCATCCTTCAGCAGCTCAGTTCGAGACAAACCGTCGAGCGGATGCATGTCCAACCCCGCTATGCGAACGAAAAAGCGGGGACCACCAAACTGTTCCTTCTTGTCATGGTCGCGCAGGACATGGCAAACATTCTGACAAAGAAAACATTCGATGCATTTGCGAAACTCCTGCACGCGATCGACGTCGCGCTGGTCCATCTTCCATTCGACATTCGGACGCGGCGTAAATGGCGGGATCTTGCGGTTTACCTGGTAGTTCCAGGCGACATCGGTAACGAGGTCTTTAATGACCGGAAACGTTTTCAGCGGTCTTACCGTAATCGGTTCGTCCAGCGGCAACGCGTCCATTCGCGTCTTGCAAGTCAGGCGCGGCCGGCCGTTGACCTCAGCCGAACACGATCCACACTTCCCGGCTTTGCAGTTCCAGCGGACGGCAAGGTCGGGTGCGTCATGCGCCTGAATGTAGTGCAGCGCATCGAGCACAACCATGCCGGGCGCGACCGGAACTTTGTATTCCACCAGCTCGCCGCCGTTTCGATCGCCGCGAAAGACATTGAATGTTGCGTCAGTCATTGTCAGTAGTTAGCGGTCCGTTCGTTTAGAGGCGGGTAATGCCCGCCTCCAAAGTATTTATTTCTTTTCCTCTAGAATTTGCTTCAATTCGGTAGACATCTCGGGAACCGTTCTTTGAAACAACTTCATTTTATCGCCATCGCGCGCCACGATGTTGTTTTGTTTTCCCCAGCTATCATCGTAGTTTGGATAATCGATCCGGCTGTGCGCCCCACGACTCTCTTTGCGTTCCAATGCGCTTAACGCCACCGCCTCTGAAACTGTCAACATCGATTTGAGGTCGCGCGCGAGGTGCCAACCCGGATTGAAAAGCCGCGAACCTTCTACCCGCAATCGCGAAGCACCCTCCTTGAAAGCTTGTAACTCCGAAAGTCCCTTACCCAGATCCTCTTCGTTCCGAAAGATTCCAACATAGCTTTGCATTGCATCCTGCAATGCCTCATGAATTCGATAAGGACTTTCGCCCTCGCTGCGCGCAAAAGGCGCAAGCATCTGCTGCGCGGCCTCGTCGATTTGCTGCGGGCTAATATTCACTGAACCCGCTTGGGCTCCGTGGTCCGCTGCCGCAAGCCCCGCGCGTCGCCCAAAAACCAGTAGATCGGAAAGCGAGTTTCCACCCAAACGATTTGCTCCATGCAAGCCTGCTGCCGCTTCGCCCGCAGCAAACAAACCTGGAACTGTGGCCGCTGCGGTCTCGGCCTCCACGCGAATGCCTCCCATCATATAATGACAGGTTGGCCCAACTTCCATCGGTCCCTGCGTGATGTCAACATCCGCCAACTCGCGGAACTGGTGATACATGCTTGGCAATTTCTTTTTCACATACTCCGCAGGTTTATGCGAGATGTCGAGATAAGCGCCGCCATGTTCAGTGCCACGGCCTTCCTTCGCTTCAGTGTAGATGGCGCGCGCAACAACATCACGCGTTGACAGCTCCATTTTTTCCGGATCATAGCGCTCCATAAAACGCTCGCCATTCTTGTTGCGCAGGACTCCGCCTTCGCCGCGCACCGCTTCCGTCACCAGGATTCCCTGCACTCCCGGCGGCCAAACCATTCCTGTCGGATGAAACTGGACAAACTCCATGTCCATCAACTCGGCGCCCGCGTCGTATGCCAGAGCCATTCCATCTCCTGTGTACTCCCAGGAGTTTGAAGTGATGCGCCACGCTTTGCCAATTCCTCCGGTTGCGATCACAACCGACTTTGCTTTGAAAACTACAAAGCGTCCTGTCTCTCGCCAGTAAGCAAAGGCTCCCACAACCCGATCGCCGTCCTTGAGCAGGCGGGTCACGGCACACTCCATGTAAACATCGATCCCGAGATGGACGCCGCGGTCCTGCAAGGTGCGAATCATCTCCAGGCCAGTGCGATCTCCAACGTGACACAAACGCTTGAAAGTGTGACCGCCGAAAGCTCGCTGCAAAATCTCACCGTCGCTGGTGCGATCAAACAAGGCGCCCCACTGCTCGAGCTCATGCACCCGGTCCGGCGCTTCTTGAGCGTGTATTTGGGCCATGCGCCAATTGTTTAGAAACTTGCCGCCGCGCATTGTGTCGCGGAAATGCGTGCGCCAGTCGTCGGCTTGGTCGACGTTTGCCATGGCTGCCGCAATTCCACCTTCGGCCATGACTGTGTGCGCTTTGCCGAGCAACGATTTGCAGACCACACCGACAGTCGCGCCCTGGCCCAAGGCTGAGATGGCCGCACATAGCCCCGCACCGCCTGCACCAATGATCAGCACGTCATGTTCGTGAGTTTCGTATTTTTCGTTCACAGCAGTCTCAGATCATGAATAGATCCCGAGGCAACGAGCCGGATGTAGAGATCCGCAAGCGCAACTGAAAACAGGCTCAGCCAGGCAAACAACATGTGATGTTCATTGAGAAAGCTGGCGCCGCGCCAGGCTGTGTGTCGTGGCCCACCAAAGGCGACGCAGGAAAAGCAGTCAAGCTTGCCGCCCACGATGTGCCGCAGCGAGTGGCAGGAGAATGTGTAGAACGAAAGGAGAACAATGTTGGCGAGCAGCACGAGCGAGCCCACACCGACTCCCGGATGACCCGCAAACCAAAACGCGCTGATTGCGTCGTACCAAAGTATTACCAGAAAGATCAGAGCGACATAAAGGAAATAGCGGTGCAGGTTCTGCAGGATAAAGGGGAACTTTGTCTCGCCGTTGTACCGATGCGGATGCGATTCGCCAACGGCGCAAGCAGGTGGATCAAGAAAGAAGGCGCGATAGTAGGCCTTACGATAGTAATAGCAGGTAGCGCGAAACCCGAGTGGCGCCCAAAGAATTAAGATTGCTGGCGAGAGCGGCCACCAACGCGGCTTGATTAGCGGAGAATAAAAAGGTGAAAGGTACGGGCCAAACTCATAGTACGCGTTTTCGAACGTTCGCCACGTCGCGTAGACACTGAAGGCACCGAGTACAATGACAACTGGAATAAGCTCAAGCCACCACGCGTCGCGCCGGGTTGTGACACCGAACCCACTGTTCGCAGTTGCGATCCTCGATTCAGCCATAAGATTGACGCTAAGAATAACCGCTTCGGCTCTAACTTGGAATACTAAAAGAGCGATCCGGTGTCGCCAGGTAACATTGCCTTCCTGACAAGCGGAATTGGTGGTCCACCATATTTCAGAAACTCATCGTGAAACTGTTGCCAGGCTTGTTTGCCTCCACGCGTGGCGGTCCAATCGGCGCGCAGTTTTCGAATCATCAGTTTGCCCATGGTGTAGTTGAGATAAGCCGGATCAAACGTCCCTCGGGCCGCTTGCTGGCGCGCGTTGGCAGCGTCCTGATAACCCTGTTCTAGAAACATCTTTTCCGACTCTTCAACGGTCATCTTGCCGGTGTGCATTTCAATGGCCGATACGAAGCGCACGTTGCGCAACAGCGCTTCCAGCAATTGGCCAATGTGCATTTCGTCGGAACCGCTTCCCAGTCCTTCTTCCCACATCATTTCTTCGGTGTAGTGGGCCCAGCCTTCGGCAAATGCATAACCAACAAAAAGTTGACCAAGTTTTGAGGATGATCTGTTCGCATGCAGAAACTGCAAGAAGTGACCGGGCCAAACTTCGTGCACGGAAGTGAATAGCAGACTTCCCTGCCCAGGCACATAAGCGTCTTTCTCTTTTTGCGACCAGGTCGGATCGGGTGGCGCCAGGTAGTAGATCGAGGGCAAGCCCTTCTCATATGGCCCGGGAATATTGATATACGCAAAATTCCAGCGGCGATATGCGGGCGCTTCCGCAACCTTTGCTTCTTCTGTGCCGGGAATCGTTGCTACCTTTTTCTCGAGAATAAACGCCTTCAAATCCTTCAATTGTTTGCGTGCGACCTCAACCGCTCCGCCTTCAGGCTTATGAGATTGGGCCTGCGCCACGCACTCCATGATTGACTTACCGGGCGTATAAGAAGCACACGCGGTTTTCAATGCATCGAGGTTCCGCTGCAGATCCTGCCGTCCCACTTCTGCCAGCTTATCGAGCGGCACATCGACACGCTCAGTTGCCTTGAGCATTTCGCTAAATTTCTCTGCGCCGAGTTGGAAGTTTGTGGTCGCGCCTGCTTCCTGAGTCTTGAACCAGGCATCGATGTCCTGCATGGCTTTAATGGCGCCGTCGTTAGCTTCCTTGAAATCTTTCTGGAGCTGTTCGTCCTTAACGGAGGCAAAAATGCCGGGCACATCCTTTTGATAAAAAGAGATTAGACCGCCGAAGGTGGTGTGGCCGATATTCACGAAAGTCTTGGGCAACGGCGTTCGCAGGTTCTTGCGAATCTGATCGACGGCGATGGGAATCGATTTCGCATAAGCAGAGTAAGCGCGCAAGCGTTGATCGAGGGGCGCCGGATTCCATCCAAAAGAGATCGCCGTCAATCACGGACGCAACGTAATCACGTTCAAAACGTTGGCGCTCGTTGAGGGTGGAATCCTGAAACCCGGCAACGCGATCCTTGGCGGCATGCAGTCGCTTTATCTCGTTCGCGATTCCTGTTGCACTGAAATCAGAAAGTCTGCCGTCGAACTCATGCCGGCCGGCACGCACTGCGAAATCGGGATGCGCGACGAAATAGGCCTCCAGAAATTCGTTTACATACGAATCCCACTCTTTTGATTCGCTGGTGTTCATAGTTTGTTGATTTGCCGGAGGCGTGGTTTGCTGGCAACCTGAAACGGCGAACAGCAGGGCAGAGGCAAACACGACGATTAGTCGTGACAGGAATCTTACTGACATGCGGCACTCCCCTTCAAACGGATTCGAGTTTGAAGCGAAGTGTATGAGACCGCAATAGCTCAATCAAGTCGGCGACCACCGATCAGCGTCGCAGCGACGCGGCTTCCAATCTTTTGCGGGCTTCGAGTGCCTGCGGACTGCGCGGGTAACGATGTACCAACTCCTGCCAGCCTTCGCCGTCGTAGCGGAATTGTTTTGCGCTCTGGTCAAACAGAAACGTTACGCCCTGACGGTTGTAACGGTCCAATTCATTGAAGTTCAAAAAGTAGCTAAACATCGGCGCGCCGCCGGCGTTCATTTCTTTTTCATCCAATCGCCGCGCCGCATCACGCGAAAGATGATTGGCGGCATCTTCGGCGGCCAGCGCGTAGACCAGCAATACTTCCGGGCGCAGCTCGGAACTAGTAAAGTTGTCGAGAAAGATTTTCGCGCGCACCACTCGATCAAACCCGTCAGAGGCTTTAATGAGCCGTAACAATCGGGCATCGTCGCCATTACGAGAGGGCGCGAACACTGCGTCGCGCTGGATCCAACCACCCGTGCGCAGTGTCACATTCACTTTATAGAAAACAATTCCATCTCGGCTGCGCTTGTCTCCTTTGACAGCGACCAGACTGCCGCGACCCATCCGGCGTAACAGATTTCCCGAAAGCGCAGGACTGGACCTGAGTGCCGACAGTCTTTCATCGCCAACCACTGCCAAACGTCCGCCCGGTGGGGGCCGCCGCTTGGCCAGAGCCACAGACGGAACGATTGCCAAAGACAGAAAGAGACACAGTGAGAAGACTCGTAAGGATGGATTCATCACGATTGGTCCTCGCGAACAGGCTTTTTATTAGGGTGATGTTTTCTCGGCTCGCGCCAGGGTTAGCGGGAGACGCGTCGCCGGTTTTGAATCGAAGCTGCTAACTTGCTACCCGCTCCTGCCTGCGCCGCGAGAATGCGTTGGGCATAAGAGGCATGATGAAAATGACAGATGGCCACAGCTAAGGCATCGGCAGCGTCGTGCGGTTCCGGAACGCTGTCGAGCGCGAGCAAGGTCTTGACCATCTGCTGCACCTGAAATTTTTCTGCGTTGCCATGACCGACGACCGTTTGCTTTACGAGTCTGGGAGAATATTCATGAATGGCAATGGCGGCGCGTTCGGCGGCGAGCATGGCCACGCCGCGAACCTGTCCGAGCTTCAGGGTGACTTTTACATTTGTGGCCAGAAAACCGTCTTCAATGGCACAGGCTTCCGGGCTGTGACGTTGAATCACCTCCGCAAGCGCATCTGCGATTTTCAGCAACCGGGCCGGAAATCTTTGCCCGGCGCGTGATCGAATCGTGCCGCATTCGACCAGCCGATAGTGGCGGCCATCGCCTTCGATGACGCCCCAACCGGTGGTTTCGCTACCTGGGTCGATTCCTAAAACGCGCATCTTTGAATTGAAACTCGCATTCTTTAAATGAGGTGAGCGGCCGCACTAATGAAAACGATTTTAGATAGAAATACCAGATACGGATTTCAAATCGAAGATCTTAGAAATCTGTGCGGCGAGTATACTACAGCGCAAACTGCGCGCATGGACTTTTCTTTCCGGTGGCGCATTTCAATCGTTGCCAGATTTTTTGCATCAGTCTTTTAGACAGCGCGCCCTTGTTCCGCTCCAGGGAAAAGATCCGCCAGCGCCTCGCGGGCCAGCGATTGCCACTCGACGCTCGTAGGCGCCCACTCAAACTTTTCATAATGAAGTTTGCCGTCCTGCGGCGGAGCGCTGAAGTCATAAGCTGTCGGTTGCCGAAATTTCTCCGGACCTATTGGCGACACTTCGAGACTGTCGCGCTGGGTTTCAAAACACGCGAACATACGCTGCTTCAATTCCTTTGCCCGCTCGTCCAACAACAACGTCGTCGTCTCGCGCTCAGCTCCCGGCAAAAAGTCAGGTACTTTGGCCTTAAAGTCTTCACTGGGATGAAGCCCCATCTCGAATAATGCCGGCGGCTTGAAACCGTTTTGTTTCATGAGGCGCATGGCTGCGTGCGTTGCAAACGCCGTCGCATCATGATCGGGATGTGCGCCCTCGTAAGCATGAGTTACAACGATGTCCGCCGCTGACTGCTGAAGAAAAGTTGTTATCTTTTTCGATAAGTCAGCCAGACAGGCGGCGGCGCGTTGGTCGGCGATTTCCAGATCGACGACACGCTCCTGGGGTACATTCGCAATTGCGAGCGCGGCGAGGCATTCCTCTTTGCGCGCGCGCGCATAATCAGATCGCTCGGCAAAGCCGGCGGCCCTGGCATCCTGCATGTCGCGCGGCGCTCCATCTGTCACGTGCAGGACGGTAACATCAACAAGTTTTGAGATCAAACAACCTGCACCAACTACTTCATCCGCTGGATGGGCCACGATCACCGAACAGCGCATCGTTCGATTCAAGTCGCCCGTACCAAATAATTTGGCGTGAGCCGAGCGCGGTCTGGGGCGCGTTGTGTGTCGAACGGGCTGAGTCATTAACGGCCACCTGCTTCCGTTTTTGGATGGCAGCAATCACGTTTCGCCCTCCAAATCTCGCATGGAATCAAGACATGCGCTGTGTTTGTCCGGTACGATTTGCGTGCCGCCGCAATCCAGAGTTACACCCAAAAGATTGGGACAACACTGCTAATAGGTAAGCCTTCGTAGAATGAATGCGAAGCTTTTGGTGTTTGCCCTCAATCATTTGGGCATTGCCTTGCTCATATCTAATCAACCCTCATACCAGAGCGAGTCGAATCGTGGTGCAAACAAGAGATCTTTGAGGTTTCCCCCGTCGTGTTTCGGGTTCGTTGTGATAGCAGAAATCTGGATTCAAATCTGATAGTGAATGTGGGAGGACATCGCTTCCCTGCGGAGGTTAATGCGTGTCGAGTTGTTCAAAGTTGCATTGCTTTGGTTTCTTTTCCGGTCGCCAGCGCAGGAACCT
>WNFS01005577.1_pt1 | contig 10259 bp, 15 predicted proteins | sample 5400141 | NCBI WGS metagenome assembly WNFS01 (sample SAMN13153358, study PRJNA577476) | soil metagenome | isolation source: 60 cm saprolite under Madrone tree | place: USA:California | collected 2016-06-14
CGTTGGCCCGCATCACTTTTGTTTCCGTAACGAGCAGCATAAACGCACCCACCGTGGTGAGCTTCACGATGGCTCCAACCGTGCCCAGACTCGCATCGGCATCGAAGGGAGCCCACTCGCGCAGATGCGCTGGATCGGTGAGCGCCTCCCAGACTTTTTCCGGCGGGTGGCGCAGTTCTCTGACGAAGATGAGCGTCCAGTTCTCCCCTTCTTGCTTCCGCATCTGCGCCCCGTGGGCCGGGCCCGGTGTGTGCTGCTCGAGATTGGGCATCTTCATTCTCCTCGTCCACTTAGTGAGGGTGCGTCGACTGGTACCACACGGGAGCATAACCCACGAGGACCAGCACACCGAAAACCGCGAGCCCTTTCAGTGCGCGAAAGGTGTTGATCGACGTCGGAGCAACAAGCCTAACATACGACCGTCCATAGGCGATGAACGCGGCGACGCCTCCCAGAACCACATTGAGAGGCAGAAAAAAGTTGTACTCGCCTCGCACGATGTGGAATAGAGCCGCTAGGATCATGATCAGCGTCAGGCCGACGGCAGCAAATGACGTGAGTTTTGGCTTGACGCCAGTCATCGCCGGCAGGATCAAGCCGATACCTCCAAGGAATTCACAGAGACCGATGAAGACAAACAGACCCTGCGGCACGGCGGAGAACCATGGCACGGGTTGATGGAGTGACTTCTGGGTAGTGGTAGATCGCGTGGTTAGCCACATCAATTTCGTACCGCCCACAGGTGGCAAAGAAACCCTCAATTGCACGCAACTTTTCTGTATCTGTCGGCTTGTTCGTGTCCCTCCAAGTTGGCCGATCAGGATTCATACCCGCTCCACACATGTGGCCATCAGTTGCATGAGGTACCCCTTACCATTCGGCCCGATGTCTTGGTATGGCCGTTTTGATCCATCAGTCATGTGCTCCTCTGCCGAGACGAGTTCTCAAGTTCCGATAATTTGTGCCCGGACGCTGCCGACGCTGTCTTGGTCCCCGCGGGCAGTCACTCGGAAACAAACAGTCGTCAAAACTAAACCAACAATTAGAGCTGAGGCTGGTCGAATCATCTTTGCTCCTTTGGTACTGAAGCCGGGCCACACGCCTCCCGGAACCGCGCTGGCTCAGCGCCCGGCAAACGTTCCTGGGCGCTCTGGATGTAGAAGAAGTTGGACGGAAACCGCGTCGCTACAAACGGTGCGGAATCATCGACACGCGGTGAGACAGTTCCGTCGCTTGTTGGTCCGTCATGAACATCTCCTCACCATCCACCCTCCTTTTTTCTATCTTGGATGCCTGTGGATCACGCCTAGGGAATGTTCTTGACTATACTCTATAACACAGAGTACTCTATACCTACGTGAAGCGCTGGAATGGTTTTTCGAGTTTTTAGTTTCTGCGCCAAGGAGCTTGCCAATGAAAACCGCGATTCTTAGCTTCTCCCATACTGCCTTTCTTTCCACAACGTTGCTTGCGGCAGTATTCCTAATTTCGTTCAGTCTCTCGCTTGCCGGACAGCAGCCCCCTTCGAACGGCGTCGACATACAGCGCGAGGCCATGCGCAAACTTTCGTTTCTGGCCGGTCACTGGTCTGGGCCTGCCACCATCGTTCGCGGACCGGGCGAACTGCTGCATCTCACGCAGACGGAAGACGTCGAATACAAACTTGATGGCCTCGTCCTGCTCATCGAGGGCAAAACCACCAGCGCCGACGGCAAAGTACTGTTCAGCGCCCTGGCCACGATTGCCTACGACGATGCCTCTCATACCTATCACTTCCGCGCCTTCCATGACGGCCACTACCTCGACACGGAGCTTTCTGTGCCCGCTAACGGCTTTTCGTGGGGCTTTACGGCCGGGCCGGCACACATTGTGAACACCATGCACCTGACCGACAAAGGCGAGTGGGACGAGGTCACCGAGGTGACCGTTGGCAGCAATCCTCCGCACCGCAGCGTGGACATGCAGCTCCAGCATCAGCCGTGAAGCGACTCGCACACGCTGCTGTGGGAGGAAAGCGCACGGAGTAAGCGGCAATTCGAGCTTCGTCAAAGGAGAACTGCCATGCAGGATCACGCCACCGAGCAGGAATTGAAGGACAGGCTGAGCCTCATCGAAAGCATGATCGCCGAGGGACGCCGGAATACAGAGAGATGGGGATGGATGTTCGTCCTGTGGGGCGTTGCTTACTACGTCGCGATGGCCTGGTCCGCGTGGGGCCATAGCGCGCGGGCTTGGCCGGTCACAATGTTGATCGCTGTTGTTGTTGCCATTGCCTTTGCTTCCTTGACGGCCGGCAATCATCCGGGGACCACCCTGGGCCGGGCGATCGGGTCTATCTGGATTGCTTTGGGAATATCGATGTTTCTGCTCTTTCTAGCCCTAGGCCTGAGTGGAAGACTCACCGATCAGCATCTCTTTGCGGCTGTGATATCAGCCATCCTTGGGATGGCCAACGGAGCCTCAGGCCTGATTCTTCGCTGGAAGGTTCAGTTTGCGTGCGCGGCCGTGTGGTGGGCGGCGGCTGTGGCTACGTGCTTTGGCACCGATTCGCAGGGCACGATCGTGTTTCTGGTGGCCATCTTTCTCTGCCAGATCGCGTTCGGCATCTACGGCGTGATCGCCGAAGGGCAGGAGCGCAAACGGCGCGGTCCAATCCATGCCTGATTTGCCCGAGCTCAATCCCGTGGTGCACGGCAGGCTGCGACTGGCCCTGCTTTCGCTGCTCGTCGGCGTGGAAGAGGCTGAGTTTACATGGCTCCGCGCCAAGACTGAGGCCACCGACGGCAACCTGGGAGCGCAACTGCTCAAGCTCGAAGAAGCCGGGTACGTGGCTGTCGAAAAGAGGTTCGTATTGCGCAGGCCGCAAACTCTCTATCGCATCACCGAAACCGGCCGACAAGCCCTCACCGAATATGTCCGGGCATTGAAACAATTGCTTGGCCCAGCCATCGATGCGTAGAGTGGCTTTCCAGCCTGGGACTTGGGGCCAATGCCATGGTGGGTGGCCATGATTGTGATACCGGAAATGATTTTCATCGTTGCCGTAGTGGCCCTGTGGCGGAAAAGAAGATCGATGGCCGTAGGCATTCTGCTTTCGGCGGTCACGCTGAGTTACGGACTTCATCGTTCACGTCGCGACTCACGGGACTGGCCAATGAGCAAGACTTTTCAGAGGACGATCTCTCCTGAGGAGGGGTAATGGTCTTAAATCCAGCGGCGGGTGCTTCGTTCCGGTGCTCGATCGCACCCTGGCTGTCGGTTCGAAATAGTGCGCGAGCCGTTGCCTTCTACAAATCAGCATTCGGTGCGACTGAGGCGTATCGTCTGGATGGGCCCGAGGGAAGTGTGGTGGCAAGACTTTCCGTGGATGGCGCGGAATTCTGGCTGAGCGACGAATCTCCAGAGCACGGCAACTTGAGCCCCGAGTCTCTCGGTGGCGGCTCCGTTCGAATGATCTTGACGGTCGCGGATCCCGATGCTGTGTTCGTGCGGGCGCTCGCAGCAGGTGCAGCTAAAGTCTATTCAGTAAGCGAGGGACATGGCTGGCGGGCGGGACGCGTGGTTGATCCCTTCGGGCATCACTGGGAGATTGGCCGTCCGCTTGCCGCCTAGGCGTTCGACGAGAACCCGGACTCTCGGGGAACTCCATAACCGTGAGGTGACGTAATGATCGAGAATCGCTCCGTGCCGCCGGATACCGTGCTGCCGCACGTCGCGTATCAAGACGTTGATGAAGCTATTGCCTGGCTCAGCAAAACCTTCGGTTTCGCTGCTTCACGGATTGCTCCGCTAACCGCGATCCTGTGTTGGAAAGCATCCTGCATCAGAGTCTCACCGCCAGGGTAATCTGCAAGAGCGCTTCAATCCGCTAGTGGCAAGCCTATTGGTGTGGATTCCGTGGGTGCTGTGGCACGCACCACTTGATTTCACAGGGTATGCAGGATCGACATTTGCTGCATACGTCCAGACGCGAGTGTTCATCTTGGTTCCGCTCTCCATAATCATTACGTGGGTCTACAATCGCTGCGGCAAGACGATTCTCAGTGCCGCACTGTTCCATTCTGCGTTCAATGTAACGCCTGATTTCATTTCATCCAGCGAGTTGGCAGTCTGGATGATCTCTGTAGTGGCGCTTGTGGTAATCGTGGCCGATAGGATGTGGCAGAAGATTGTGCGCGATGGCCTAATCGTGAATACGTTTGCGGCCAAGAGCTAAGGACAAAAATGCTATGGCCCAGGTCAGTTCGGCTCAGTGGTGGGTGGAGCGAGCGGCGGAGTTGGTTCTTCGGAGGGCACCGGCTGTTGGGTTGTGGCTTGATAGAGCCTCGCTCGCTGTGCTGCCAAGCGTGGCAGTTTTCGTGCGAATGTTGATGGCGACGAACTTACCGGGCTGATTCTGCTCGTAGTCCTGCTGGTACATTTCACGATAAATGGCTTCGCCAGCGTCAGCAATCGCTTTCGATGAGATAAAGCTGACGCAGGAGCAGCGGCTGTCACTCGTTCGAAAGTTATGGATGCTGCACCCTGCAAGAGGCGAAACGGCGGCACTGAACTTCTACCAGGGAATCGAAACTAACCGACATCACCAGCATCAACTTTGTTTATCGCACCTTCCGGTTGCGCCCTGCGGTAGGCTTCCTGACTGCCTTCCTGCCAATTCTAAGGTCGTCGCAGACCGCTGCGACAAGCTAGCCGCGCGAAACCTTAACAGTGGATTCGATTCGCGTCGTCAGGTCACCGTTGGCAGCCGTAATCCATTTCTTAAGTATCGACGTGACCCGCTGTTTGAGGTTGTGGAAGGCCGGATTCCAGTAGCGAGATTCTCCCACAATAATCGTCAGGTGGGCCTGCAAGTAATCCGCTTCGGTACAAATCTTTAATTTCGTTCTCAATGGTCGCTCTTGCGGCGGAGAACTTGCCCTGGCGCTAAGACAGCTTTTCACGAACGACAATTTTTCGTTGAATAAAAAGCCAGCCTCAGTCTCGCTGCTCCGTGACCGGCTCGGTTGAGACTAACGGCATGGCTGCGTGCAGCCCTCCTCCGAACCCTTGTCTTATTAGTTTGAAGATTGTGCGCCGATTTTCGAGAATCGCTTTCAGCCAAGCGAAGCGGCCCATTTGCGGAAAATAAATTCCACGGAAGCAGAGGCGTGCGATAAGGATGTTGATGCGATACCCCAGCGGCTTGTGGTTCAGTGAATCAACCGCCTTTTCGATTGCCTCCGGACTGTAAGAGCTGGCCCACCCAATGCGTACCTCACTATGAGCCTCGTCGATGCTCATCTTCAGCGGCGTATGCGCCATCGCAAAGGGTATGAACTCTTGCCAGTGTTTGGGACGGGTAAGCCGCCCCGCGGCTTCCAGCCTTTTGTACAGCGGTGTCGCGGGCAGTGGTGTCATCAAGCCAAAAATCGGCAGGCCCGGCGGCCAAGTGCGAATTTCCTTCAGCGTTCGCTCGGCCACCCCCGGAGTGTCGTTATCCATGCCAAAAATAAAAGACGTGATAGCAAAAACGTTGCGCCGGGCAAGTCGATCCAGCACCACGGCATATTCGCCCGGCTTGTTGAAACCCTTTTTCACGTCGGCAAGGTTGGCCGGATCGATGGATTCCATTCCGATGAAGATCCACTTGCCGCCCGCCGCCGCGATGAGATCGACAAGTTCTTCATCACGAAGGAGATTGGCGCTGATCTGCGCGACCCAATGCACTTGCGCGTTAGCCGCAATGATGTCTCGCAACAATGATTTTGTGCGTTTTACGTTGATGGCAAAATTGTCATCGATAAAAAAAACGGCAATCTGGCCGCCTTCCTCCTTCGCTCGTGCTTTCAGCAGCAGGAGTTCGTTCACCACGCTTTCATTTGTGCGAAAGCGGATGGCGTCGCCAAAAAATCCCGTCACCGTGCAAAACTCGCATCCGTAGGGGCAGCCGCGTCCTGACTCCATTGGTATAATTCGAAACGTTCCCCAACCAGCTCCCACGCGCTTCAGCAGGGGATGCACTATGCCGGGGAGCAAATTGAATTGCTCCAGCTTGATTTTGTCCCAAGGAATCTGCGGATACGGCTGCAACGATGGTTTCCGCTCTTGGCCAAAGTCGTCCACTGGCGCGTAGACATCCTTGAGGGAGCCGCGCGCGGCATCTTCCACGATTCTTGGCCATGTCTCATCAGCTTCGCCAAGAGCAACTGCGTCGGCGTGGCGCGAGCCGCCGTCACGCCCGAGCGCCTCATCGGCCATTTCCGTGACGTGAGGGCCGCCCATTACGACCTTTACTCCCACGGCGCGCACGGCGTCCGCCATGCGATATGCCTTGGCGATCATCCTAGTCATCGCGCCGATGCCGACCAGTCCGATATTTTGTTCACGCACGTAGCGCGCGATACCTTCTTCATCCATGGGCTGCGCGTTGCCATCAATCAGCACGACTTCGTGGCCAGACGGAGTCAGTGCCTGGAGGAGAAACATCCAAAGATGCGGCATGAAATTGCGTGTGACCCCATTATCGGGGTTGTAAAGCAAAATCCGCATTTGTTCTTCTCCATTTACAAGCCGATACTTCGTTGCTAAACAGGACGAGCGACGATCTCAAGGTTCGTTGTCTAGGGGCCGCAGGGAGGACCAACAGACTGGCTCTGAACATACCACGTTCTTCACTCTTCATGGGGTGAGTCAGGCGATTCAAGCAACAGCCTTTGGCACCAGCAATCAGGATCGTGTCCTAGATAAGTAGAAAGACAAGCAGAGATGAAAGAAGCAAGCAGACCATCATTCCAAGCAACAGGGACGAACGGCTGCAATTAACGACAAACGCTGGTCGAACGTGCAGCATGGCTGACCTCCACGGGTACCGCCGCATAAACTCGTGTAGATTCCCCTCTCCTGCCTCTTCAACGCCTTCTTTTAGTCGCGCGCCATTTTCTGGACCATGTGCATCACGAGTTTCCGGTGCTCGTCGTCTGACTTGGCTAACAGTCTGCGAAGCTTGCTCAGATACCGCGCATCCTTGCCCGAACTACCCCATGAGGTTTCGCCCGACGACTGGCGCTTGGGGAGATTAGGTAGTTTGGGCGGCTCTTCACCATCGTAAAAAAGCTGGTACATGGGAACTTCGAGCGCTCTAGCCATCTTTTCCAGCGTTTCGATGGCGGGAACAGTATGACCGTTCTCGACGCGGGAAACGTAGCACCGGAGTAGGCCGGTGCGCTTTTCAACGTCCCCCTGTGAGAGCTTTTTAGACTCACGTAATTCTCTTAGGCGGTCACCGATAATCATTGATGTTCTCCTCCAGTGCCGCGCGCGCACACGCCTTGCACTTGAAACAACCTTACCTACGACAAACCTGAGCCGTCGTTGCTCTAGGGCAACGAGGGAAGTGGCCCGTTTCAGAATTCACTCGGGGACAGGCGCAAAAAGTCGTTGGAACTTCCGCACGGGATTCGAGAATCCGATCACGGACGCGACAGGACGGCACGGTGTATCAAGAAGGAAGAAAACAGGCGGATGAATGGTTGCCAGACAATCCGGCATACCTTCGCATCTATCTGGATATTCCAGGCCAACACGAACGAGTGAAACACAACGAACCCCTTGGCAAAAGCGCCACTCGCGAAGAGGCAAGACGAAGAGCGGATCGCTGGATAATGAGGAACGGAGTCAACGATAGAGAGAAATTAGAATTTGCATTGCAGCCTAGCGAGATAACGTTTCGTTCGCAGGCCGCATGGTGGCTCTCTGAAATTGCTTCCGGTCTCCTGAAGTCCCGCCAGAAGAACAAGCGCGGCCAGAGAATTAGAGTTTCTACTCTGGACGCGTACACAACCGCAATTGCCTATCTCAACGAGAAAATTGGAGACCATACGCTCGCCACTTTCGATAACGGGGAGATGAAAGAATTGATCTCCACGATGGAAGCGGAAACGAGAGAGAACGGCGACCGGCGTTTCACGCCAAAGACCATCGTCAACTACTACCTGATCGCGGCAGCAGTATTCGCCACTGCAAAGGATCGCAAGGGCAAACAACTTTTCCCGCGTCAGTGGGACTTGAATTACATCGGCTTGCCAGCGGTCGATAAGAAAACGCAGAAGACACCTACGCTTGAGGCGACCGAAATAGAAACTATCTTGGCCGCCGCCAAGAAACTCTACCGCGTGCTCTATTGTCTGTTGGCAGGTTCCGGTTTGCGAATTTCTGAAGCCTTGGGCCTCGAAGTGGGGAAACACTTCTCAGCGGATTGCTCGATAGTTTACGTTCGCCAGCAACGCAGCAAGAAGGGACACAAGATCGAATCGTATCCCAAAACGGACGCAGGCATCAGGGATATAGATTTGGACCCCGCCTTAGCTGAGGTGGTGAAGAAATACATCGGCGGTCGCACGAGTGGCTTTCTGTTCGAGACTTCCGGGGGCTTGCCTATGTCACCGCGAAATATTGCGAGAGACAGCTTGCATCCGATTCTTAAAAAGATGGGTCGCGAGTTGGCAGGCTTTCACACATTTCGCCGATTCCGTGAGTCCATCTTGCAGATGAGTGAGGCGCGAACCTTGCTTATCGATTTTTGGATGGGGCACGCGAACCGGGATATGTCGGGGCGTTACGGCAAACAGTTGCTCGATAACGTCCAGTGGCGGCGCGATTGTGCAGCCAAGGTAGGTCTTGGCTTCACGCTTCCAACCGAGGAAGAACTGCCGTTAATGGACAAGTCGGGACAAGTTTTGAAAGATGAAAAGCAAGAAGAAGTTGCAGCGTAAGTCTATATGAGAGCGGGAATTAAAGTGGTCGGGGCGAAAGGATTTGAACCTTCGACCTCCTGGTCCCGAACCAGGCATTTGAATCCCATAAACGCTTTATTTGGCGTCGCTTACGGGATAAGAAGCGTTATTTCCCCCCTCTCAGTTGTACCTAACTTGTGCCTAGAGTTGGGGTGAACCCCCGTAGTAAGAGGGGATTCTTGTGCTCACTTGCATCATTACTTCCGTGTTGCCCGTGATCCAGGCACAATCTGCGGTCACGAAGCTGATTGAGCCCGTTGTCGCGGCAGGTGCTAGTCTGGCGTAGCAGCCGATGAACAACCGTGAAATCCAGGCAGCTTGGAAGTATCAGGACGGCACGAAGCACTCCTACTGGAGTGTTCGTAAGCATCCTCACTTCCTGGACTGGGCGAATCGTCCGTTGCCTTTCAAAATCTACCCAAAGATAGAGCCTCTTCCACTGCCGCGGCACGTGCCGCAAACAGGGGTGGCCGCGCTCTCCGCAATCTCAGAACCAGTGCCTTCATCGCGAGCTGATTCGATCCCTGGCGTTCAGGATCTGACGCGCCTCCTCTATTTCTCGGCAGGGATTACCAAGCAGCGTGCATATCCGGGTGGAGAAATCTACTTTCGCGCCGCAGCTTGCACCGGGGCTCTCTACGAGATTGAACTGTATGTCGTGACTGGCGATCTCCCGGACTTGGATGCCGGCGTGTATCATTTCAATCCGGCGGATGTATCGCTGCGGCTTCTGCGAAAGGGTGATTTTCGCGGAAACCTGGCTCAGGCGACGGCGATGGAACCCGCGGTGGCTCACGCACCCGCGACGATCATCTGCACCGGAACGTATTGGCGGAACGCCTGGAAGTACCAGGCGCGTTCGGTTGGGACAACGGCACCCTGCTGGCAAATATGCTGGCCGTGTCTACGGCTTCGGGGCTGCCGGCCGAGATCGTGCTCGGGTTCGTGGACGCCGAGGTGAACCGCCTGCTCGATCTGGATATGCGGCGTGAGGTTTCCTTGTGCCTCGTACCGATCGGGCACACATCGGAGAGTTCGCTGCCGGCCCCGAGAGAGGCTCCGGCTCTTGGCCTAGAGACAATCCCGCTTTCACAGCACGAGGTCGAATATCCCGCCATGCTTGAGATGCACGACGCGTCTTCGCTTGAGTCTGTGGAGGAAGTAAATCAGTGGCGCGGCAAGCCACCAGTCCTTCCATCTTCCGCTCTGACGGGCGAGGCAGTTCGCCTCCCGCGCCCGCAGGAAGAAGAACAACCGAAGGACACAACCGAGCAGGTAATCCTGCGCCGCGGCTCTACCCGAACGTTCGATAACGCGGCATCGATTACACTGGCACAACTTTCTACCATTCTCGACTACGCCACGCGAGGTCTTCCGGCTGACTTCCTTGAGCCTCCCGGCGGGCAGCTTAACGATCTTTATCTGATCGTGCATTCAGTGCAGGGGCTCAGGCCGGGCGCATACTTCTTCGAGCGTGAGCAGAAC
>WNFS01012550.1_pt1 | contig 10256 bp, 6 predicted proteins | sample 5400141 | NCBI WGS metagenome assembly WNFS01 (sample SAMN13153358, study PRJNA577476) | soil metagenome | isolation source: 60 cm saprolite under Madrone tree | place: USA:California | collected 2016-06-14
CGTGGCGCCGCTGCCGAATAAACGCTCGAATACCACTTGCGGGTTCAGTTCCATCGGAAGCGGGCTGGTCCGCATCACCGGCTCATTGTCGGGTGTGGGCAGGGGCACCCACGAGATCGTGTTCGTATAGGAACAGCTGTAACCTTCACCGCAGTTGCTTGAGCTCGAGTTTGGATCTTCCACTGCCAGCTGAATGGAAGGCAGCAGCGTGTCCTGACCGATCTTTTGAGCGATCAGCTGGTCGATGGTTGGACTGCCGACGGTGGCGTCGGATCCGGCAGTCTTCCTCGGTTTGATTGCCGTCAGGAAAGCGGCGGCAACCCAGTGATCGGAGCCGGTTGTACCCTCAGGAGGTTCGGCAGACTTCGACCAGAGTCCACTCAGAATGACCGTCTGATCCTTCACCTTCTCCAGCGACTCCATGATGTATGGCAACTTTTCAGCAAGCGGACCCTCCGCGGCGGGCTCCCAATAACCCGGCGCCATACCATGCGGGTAAAACATGCCGACGAATCGGGGCTTTGGACTCGCTGCGGTCTGTGCAAGGGCCGTCTGCGCAGGCACCATTGCCTCCAGCAACGGTAAAGATAATGTCAAACCGGCACCGTGGAGGAAGGTGCGCCGGGATAGATGCTTCTTAGTAATAAACATGCCTAATTGCCCTCCGTATTAGTTTCCTGCATTTTCACATTCATCTGGAATGGCTTGCTCTTGACAACGCCGAGAACGACAGCGGAGAAGCGGTTGCCGTTGCGTCCGGCTTCCCGCACTATCGAGCGAACCAGAGGCATATCCTCGTATTCCACACCGCGGCCCAAACCGTAAACAAGAAGTTTCTCGGCAAACAGTTGCACAAATTGGTCGGAGTAGCCGAGAAGCCATTTGCGCAAATCAGCCGGGCCGGCGATTTTGTTGCCATCGTATAACGTGGCCGCAGGATCGATGGCATTTCCTTCATCCTGCATGCGCCAGCTTGCGATCGCATCAAAGTTTTCGAGTGCGAAGCCAATCGGATCCATCATGCTGTGGCACTGGATACAATCCGCACGCACGCGATGATCCAGCATTTTCTGCCGCATTGACGGTTCTTTCGTGTTGCCCGTGTTGTCCGCCGCTTTCGGCGGAAGCGGTGGAACGTTCGGCGGAGGGTCCGGCGGACTCATGCCCAGGACATTCGTCATGACCCACTTGCCTCGAGTGACGGGAGATGTTCTTTCCGGCTTGGACGTTGTCACCAGGAAGGCGCCCTTGCCAAGGAGGCCTTTGCGCACATCCATATCCGGACCGAGCGTCACCCGCCGGAACTGGCTTCCGTAAATCCCCTTGATGCCGTAGTGCCTGGCGAGGCGCTCATTAACGAACGTGTAATCCGCGGTCAACAGGTCGACCACATTGCGATCCTCGCGACTGACGCTATCAAACAAAAGTTCGACTTCGCGGCGCATGGCTTGCCGCAGGGGATCATCGAAGTCCGGATACAACATGGGAAGCGGTCCGACGGCCTGCAGGCCGCGCAGGTTCAGCCACTGTCCGGCGAAGTTGATCGTCAGGGCTTCCGAGCGAGGATCCTTCAGCATGCGCTGCACCTGCTGCTCCAGTACGGCGGGATCCTTCAATTTGCCCTGGCTGGCAATATTGATCAGTTCGTCATCGGGACTCGTGCTCCAGAGGAAGAAGGACAAGCGGGAAGCCAGGTCGAGATCGTCGATGCGATAGGTGTCGCCTACCTTGAGGCTCGCAGGCTCCTTTTCGATGCGATAAAGGAACTTCGAAGCGGCAAGGATTCGCGCCAGAGCCATTTCGATGCCGTTATCGAAGTCGGCTTCCTTCCGGCCTTCCCCATAGAACTGCATCAGCCCATTTACTTCGGCGGTGGTTGCTGGATGCCTGTAGGCATGAGTCGCAAGATTCGAAAGGATTTTGCGCGCACAGGCACTTTCATCGGCTGCGCCGGCCGGGCGGCAGATGAAGATTTTGCGGCGGCTTGGCGAATCGGTAGCCTGTGTTGCATCGAAAGGTCCTTCGATTCGGACCGTGCCCACGTGCGGAAAATAGGTGAATCCTGGAGTCGGACCAGTCTGGACGGTATCGCGTACGAAGTGCTGATCCAGGTCGAGCACCGGAGCAAAGTTTGTTTGCAGGAACGTCACGCCAATCGTGTGCGCCCCGGCTTTAGTCGCAAACCGAATACGCATGGGGGCGTTGCCGCGTCCGCCGAAGAACGCTTCGGGACCGGCCTGCCCGCCAACGTTGGCCGGGATTCCCCGCTGGCCGCGGCCTCCACAATTGGTCGTACTTTGTGGACGTCCTCCACCTTGCCAATCAACTAACGCTACGCGCTCACCATCGAGAATAATTTCCAGCTTTTCGCAGGGAACCGAACCGAAGCCGGTAGGAGACATGTTATCGCCGAATATTGGAGTGACGGTGACGGTGTACTGACCGTCGGAGGGGAACACATGCTTGATGAGCATTCCACCGCGGGTTCCGAACGGCAGTCCTTCGATGTGATAGTCCTGCGAGGTGTCTTCCGGAGTCCGGTACACGACCAGACTCGGAGTAGTCGGTTCGCCAATTGCAAGCCGGCTGATTTTCTGCGCAGCCGAGACATAGGCTTCAACCAGGGTAGAAGAAAGTCCCAGAGCGCCGGCGATGTTGTCGAAGCCGTGGGTCGAATCATCGGACGGCAAATACTTCGCAGGATCGATTTCGAGATCCAGAAGATCGCGGATCACATTCCCATATTCCGTGCGGTTTAACCGATGCAGGCCCGGAGGAGGCATGTGCGGTACACCCGGCCGATCGAGTTCATTCTCGAGATATGTGATGAATCCTTTGAGGGCCGCAGGCTCCGGCCGCCTTGCGCCCGAGGGGGGCATCATACCGGCCCGCAGCTTGCGGACGACTCTCTCCCAGGCTTCGGCGTTTCGGGCGACATTGGTCAGGTCAAGAGCGTCCAGCGTGAGCTTGCGGGCTGAATCCATACCCGCGGCCTTTGCTCTCTCGCTGTGACATGTCACACAATACTGACTGACGATTGCCTGCTGAGCGGAAGTGGGAGCATTTTGCGCGTTGCCAGCAAGGACGCTCGACAGGAATACGATGCAACCAACTATAAGGAATGGCCTGTTCATGGATGACTCCACTAATGCACTGTCTTTGCAATAAGATAAAAGCCGGACGCAAGGATATAACATGACCGCCAAAACGTCTAATGGATTGGCGCTCTATGAAGGTGTGAATGAATTGCAGTTGCGTGTTCCCAGCCGCGGAGCGGCGTAAGAATGTAGACACGGGCGCAAGCCCGTGGATTGAGTCGCAGCGAGTCCCAGCCCCGGGGCGGAAGATTTCTTGAGTCCATTCGAATCTTTCGCCCCTTCCGGGGCTGAGATCCAGGGTCACTGTTTACCCCGGGCTTGCGCCCGGGGCTACATTCTTACGCCGCTCCGCGGCTAAAACGCAATGAGCGCAATTCGTTCCATCCTAATCAACGAAATACCGGCGGTCATAAGAGCGCCGCTACAGTAAGAGCCGCGCGCTCACCGCTGCACGTCGGCTGGCCGGCATGTGCCTCCGGCGCACCTGTTGTTCTCCTCGCAAACGTATTCGAGAAGGCCGGCCGCATCCCATTCGGGATGCAACTTCATTTGCACCTGTTGTTCTCCTCGCAAACGTATTCGAGAAGGCCGGCCGCATCCCATTCGGGATGCAACTTCATTTCAAACTCCTGTGTCCACGGAGCTGTGAAAATTTGCGGATCATCGATCGTGATGCTGTATGAGACGGTGTTCCTGTCTTTGAACTGCAAGCGCTCGATCGTATGCAGTGCGTCGCTATGCCAGCGGGTCTTGGTCTCGTCGGTGTAATGGTAGTCGTCAAGGATCCATCGTTTGAAGTTGGTGCTGTCGATCACCATGGTGTCCCCTTCCCAGTGACCCACCGAGTCGCCGTAGTACGTAGGATCCAGATCCTTGCGATGGGCTCGCCCATCCAATGGAATGATTCGCGACATTCCTTTCCGAGCACGAACGTATATGAGGAACCACAAAGACACAAAGGACACAAAGAAAGGCCGCATCAAAAAATGTTATTTGCGGCCTTTCTTTGTGTCCTTTGTGTCTTTGTGGTTCCTCATATACGTTCCAGTAATTCCAAAACGCAGTCCTAAGTATAAACGCGCAGGCAAGGAGTCGCCGTCAGGACCAGAGGCGAGCCGAGGCAATGTCGGCCCCCTCGCGCAGTGATTTCAGCTTCAACCAGACGCCGGGCTCGATCACCCACTCTCGACGCGTAAAAGTTCCAAACCCGCAGTCCGCACTCGCGATGACACGTTCGCGATCGCCCACAGCCGCGACCGCGTCCTGGATCCGCCGCGCGACCACTTCGGGATGTTCGACGATGTTGCTGGTCGTTTCGACGCAACCCGGCAGAAGCACCACGTGGTCCGGAAGGCGGTGGCGGCCGAGGACTGCATATTCGTGCTGGTGCCGCGGATTGGCCAGTTCGATGCTCAGCGCGCCGACATTCGCCTGATAGAGCGCCGGCAGGATCAGGTCGAGAGCCACGTCGAAAACATGGGGACCGTCCCAGTTGCCCCAGCAACAATGCAATCGGACGCGATCACGCGGAATGCCCTCGATAGCCTTATTGATCGCCGCCACGTGCATCTCGCAGGCAGACACAAACTGGGCGTCCGAGAGATCTCTGTAGAACATCGAGCGGTCCATCGCCAGATCCGGCGCATCGATCTGCAGGATGAGCCCCGCTTCGTGGATTGCGAGATATTCCTTGTGCATCTCACGGGCAAGCGCGGCTAAATACGACTCCTGGGAGTCGTAATAGCCGTTCAGCATTGTCGTGGAGATGATGCCGGGGGACGGGGCGGTCATGAAGCAGTCGCTGAAGCTACCTGCTTCCTTCACAACGCGTTTGATCCGGGCGAGTTCCTGCGCGATCGTAGAGGTGCCGGAATAGCGCAGTTCATTCCGGGCTTCGGGGGCATTCTGCATCCGGCTGCGCTTTGGAAAGCGCTGCATCAGGGCCTCGACCAACTCCGGAAATTCTTCATAGTCGCGGCTGCGCCTGCGCTTCGATTCTCCTCCGAACCCCGACATTCGCTGGGCCACGTAAGTCTGAAAACCCACCCGTTGCTGCTCTCCATCGTTGCCGATGTCGATGCCGGCCGCCGCCTGCTTTTCGACGACGTGGCGCACGGCGCGCTCCATGGCCTGGTCGAGTTGTTTTTCGTCGATCGCTTCGCCCTCTTCGCGTTTGACCAACAGGTCAGACAGTTCGTCATTGCGGGGCAGGCTGCCGACATGAGTAACCAGTATTCGGTCCCGGCTGCTGGTCTTTTTTTCCATATCTTTTCCATATCAGGGCGGCCCTTCTTTTACCACAGTTCCGGATGCAAGCGAACCCGCCCGGCTTTATATTACCCTATTTAGCGTAACGCCTTTTAGCGTAACCCCTTTTGGCGTATAATGAGAGCCGGGTGCGGAAGCGCCTTTTTTATGGAGAATCCATTCGTTTTCGGCGAGATCGTAGAGCAACGTCATTTCGTGGACCGTGAGAAAGAACTGCAGAACCTCGTCCGTGATCTTGCAGACGGTCAAAAGGTGTTCTTGCTGTCGCCACGCCGATTCGGCAAGAGCTCCCTGGTCTCGCTCGCGCTGCTCAAACTTCAAAAGAGACACATCCGGACGGCGAACATCACGGTCAGCAGCTATGCCAACTATGCGCAATTTCTCGAAAAATTCACGGAGCGGGTCTTGCGGTCCGCCGGGCCATGGGACCGGGTGAAAGGATGGATTGGTCGCTTTATTCAGCGGGTGCAGCCCACGATTACGATGAACCCGGCTAGCGGGGAAACGTCGATCTCATTGAGCCGGGCCGCTGACTCTGACGCGTCACCGCTGGCGGCGGAAGTTTTCGCCATGCCCGGCGAGCTTGCCAGGAACGGCGGCTTCCGGATGGCGATCTGCCTGGATGAATTCCAGCAGATCGATCTCTTCGGAGGTCCGGCCGTTGAAAATGTTCTGCGCAATGAGGTCCAGCGGCAGCGCGAAATTGGCTATGTGTTCTCCGGATCTCAACCGTCATTGATGGAAGAGATGCTGTCCTCCGGCCGTCCATTCCATAAGGCCGGTCCGGCAGTTTTTCTGGAGAAAATTCCGGTCGCGGCATGGAAAGATTTCATCAGGGCTCAATTCAAAAGCCGGCGAAGAAAAGTGACGGAACAGGCGTTGGACCGGCTGATGAAGGCCGCCGATCTCATTCCATATGATGTGCAGCGAACGGCGCACGAGCTCTGGGATTATGCGGAACTCGAGGACCGGGCCGAGCTGGATATTCGCGAGGTCGATCTGGTCATTGATGAGCTTGTCCGGACTCAATCGGAGTACTTTGAACGGCTGTGGGAACAGCTCACGTTCAGACAGAGGGCGGTGCTTCAGGCATTGAGCCATCGGGGCCCGACCGATTTGCACTCTCAAGCCGGCCGTGAGGAATACCGTCTCGGCGCGGCATCCACGGTCCAGAAGGCCCTTCAGTCTCTCGACTCGCAGGATATTTTGGACCGTTATCACGGCGCATATTTCTTCGTTGACCCTCTATTTGCGACCTGGATCCGAAAAAGTATCGAGTAATTCGGGGACAGACGTATAAATCACCTAAATTCTTCTAATGTTTTCAATGCGAATTTAGGTGATTTATACGTCTGTCCCCGAATTACGAAAACTTGCGCATTGAAGACAGCATCATGTTCCGAAATTTAGTTCTATTAAACCTGAAATGACAGATTTATCATATGTAGCATCCGGAGGAACCCCTTGATGACGAACCGCTGGCTTCCCTGGCTTGCTGGTTGTGTGACTATGTTGTGCTCTTCTGCCGGCTTGCAGGGTGCAGGTCCCTCACAGCAAGCGTCGGGCGCTGTGTCCGGGCCGGCCGCCGTTATTCAGCAATACTGTGGTGCTTGTCACAACGAGAGAGCGAAGATTGCCGGACTCGCGCTCGATACGATGAACGTGGCTCAAGTCGCCGAACACGCGGACGTTTGGGAAAAAGTTGTGCGGAAACTTCGCTCGATCGCGTAGCTGCGGCTAAGCCCAATCCCGGGCGCACGGATACGTTCCGCCGGCTCACCCGAACCGAATACCAGAACGCGATCCGCGATCTCCTGGCGATCGACGTCGATGTCACTTCACTTCTTCCCAAAGACGATTCGAGCTTTGGTTTTGACAATGTTACGGTTGGAGGCCTTTCTCCGACGCTGCTCGAGCGATACCTGTCAGCGGCGCAGAAGATCAGCCGCCTCGCCATCGGAACTCCGGTGCGTTCGCCGGGCAGCGACATCGTGGTCCTTCCTGTCGATCTGACGCAGGAGGAGCACTTCGAGGATTTGCCGTTCGGGACGCGTGGCGGAACCGTCGTTCACCATACGTTTCCGGTGGACGCCGAATATGAGATCAGGGTTCGATTGTCTCGGGACCGGAACGAGAACGTCGAAGGACTCACCGAACCCCACCAGATGGAACTGACACTGGATGGCACGCGGCTTCAGTTGTTTACGATCCAGCCGAAGCGGACGGCGCAGCAGGGAACCTACTATTCAGATCAGGAAGCTGACGCGGGTTTGACCGTGCGCATCCCCTTGAAGGCGGGTCCGCACATGATTGGAGCGACGTTCCTCAAGAGAACTTCCGCGCTCCTGGAGACGGAACGTCAGCCGTACCAGGCGCACTTCAATATGGATCGGCATCCCCGAACTCAGCCCGCAGTCTATTCGGTCTCGATCGCGGGTCCGTTTGACGCCATCGGCGCGGGCGACACGCCCAGCCGCCGCCGTATCTTTGTGTGCCGGCCGGCGAAAGCCTCGGAGGAAGAGGCTTGCGGCAAGAGGATCATTTCAACGCTGGCACGCCGCACCTATCGACGGCCTGTCACCGATGCGGACCTTCAGATGCCGCTGGCTTTTTACAAGGATGCCCGGACCGAGGCCGGCTTCGAGGCGGGTATCGAAATGGCGCTTCGAGCCCTGATCACCAGTACCGAGTTCCTGTTCCGGGTCGAACGGGATCCCGAGAACATTGCGCCGAATACCGCATATCGCGTCAGCGACCTGGAGCTGGCCTCCCGCCTGTCGTTCTTCCTTTGGAGCAGCATTCCTGACGATGAGCTGCTCGATGTGGCGACTCGCGGGAAACTTCACGAGCCCGCCGTGCTCGAACAGCAGGTGCGGCGCATGCTGGCGGACGGCCGCTCGGAGGCGCTGGTCAACAATTTCGCGGAACAGTGGTTGTATCTGCGCAATCTGGCCGCTTCGAATCCCGATCCACGGTTGTTCGCGGACTTTGACGATAATCTTCGGCAGTCGTTCCGCCGTGAAACCGAGCTCTTTTTCGAAAGCGTCGTCAAAGAGGACCGCAGTATTCTCGATCTGCTCAAGGCAAACTATACGTTCCTCAACGAACGGCTCGCCAAGCACTATGGAATTCCCAATGTTTACGGCAGCCAGTTCAGGCGTGTGTCGCTGGGCGACGACAGCGTTCGTGGCGGGCTGCTCGGCCAGGGAAGTATTCTGACCGTGACGTCGTATGCCACGCGCACTTCGCCCGTGCTTCGGGGCAAATGGGTTCTGGAAAACATCCTCGGCACTCCGCCCCCACCGCCACCGCCGAACGTCCCACCGCTGAAGGAAAACGGAGTGGGCAAGGTTCTCTCCATGCGGGAACGCATGGAACAGCATCGTTCCAATCCCGCGTGCTCCGGCTGCCATTCGCTCATGGATCCGATCGGCCTTTCGATCGAGAACTTCGACGCGATTGGCCGCTGGCGAACCCGTACCGAAGGAAGCTCGCCGGTCGATTCCTCCGGAGGTCTTCCCAGCGGCGCTACGTTTGAAGGCGTGTCCGGTCTCAAGCGTGCCCTGTTGAACCGTCCCGAATTGTTTGTTACCACGGTAACCGAAAAGCTGCTCACTTACGCTTTGGGTCGAGGAGTTGAATACTACGATGTTCCGGCGGTTCGCACAGTCACCCGCGACGCACGAAACAACGACTATCGTTTCTCTTCGCTCGTTCTAGGCATCGTCAAAAGTACTCCCTTTCAGATGAGGAGGTCGCAATGATCGTCATGAAGAAAGCTCTGTCTCGCCGCACCTTTCTGCGGGGCCTGGGCGCCACGTTAGCGTTGCCCTTGCTGGACGCAATGTTTCCAGCCCTGTCCGCCATGGCTGCAACTTCAGCCAGTCCGGTGCGCCGGCTGGGTTTTGTCTACATTCCGATGGGCGCAAACATCGCGGAGTGGACACCCAAAGGCATAGGTAGAATCACGGAGCTCTCGCCCACGCTGGCATCGCTCATGCCCTTTCTGGATCAGGTCACCGTTCTTACAAACACCGAGCTCAGGAACGCGTACGCTCCGGGCAACCACGCGACAGCCAACGCGGCATTTCTGAGCACTGCTTATGCAAAGAGGACGGAAGGCAGCGATTACGAGCTGGCCACGACGGTCGATCAAATAGCGGCCAGGCAGTTGGGCAAGGAAACGGCGATCCCTTCGCTCGAGCTTGGAACGGAGATCATTGCTCAGGTCGGCAACTGCGACAACGGCCTTGCATGCGCCTACATGAACAATTTGTCGTGGTCGTCTCCCACGACACCGCTTCCGACCGAAGCCGATCCTCGTGTCGTCTTTGAGCGGCTGTTCGGCGACGGTGGCAGCGCGGACGAGCGGCGCGCCGAGCTGCGGAAGAACGGCAGCATTCTGGATTGGGTGACCGAAGACATGGCCCGCCTCCAGAGAAAACTCGGCGCCGGCGACCGTAGCAGGGTCAACCAGTATCTCGACACGATTCGCGAGGTCGAGCGCCGCATCCAGAAGGCGGAGCAACAGAGCGCCGAGGCTCATTTGCCGGAGCTCGAGCGTCCGGTGAGTGTGCCCGCGTCCTGGGAAGAGCACATCAAGTTGATGTACGACTTGCAGGTGCTGGCCTTCCAGGCCGACATCACGCGGGTTATTACATTTCAGATGGCGCGCGAAGCCAGCACGAAAACCTATCCCCAGATCGGCGTACCCGAAGCGCATCACCCGACATCGCATCACACGAACGATCCGGAGAAGCTCGCGAAACTCGCGAAGATCAACGCGTATCACGTATCGATGTATGCGTATTACCTCAACAAACTGAAGTCCACGCCGGACGGCGACGGCTCTCTGCTGGATCATTCCATGATCCTTCTCGGCAGCGGCAT